>Ga0180009_10007281_pt1 | contig 11363 bp, 6 predicted proteins | sample OS_PC_MetaG_FD_123537 | JGI IMG/M metagenome (GOLD analysis project Ga0180009, IMG submission 123537) | Groundwater microbial communities from the Aspo Hard Rock Laboratory (HRL) deep subsurface site, Sweden - OS_PC_MetaG | ecosystem: Environmental > Aquatic > Deep subsurface > Groundwater...
GACAACCGCTGGCTGCGTTGCTCGGGCTCGAAATACCACAAGTATGACTTCGCCCTCGCGTCTTGCCAGCGGCCGCCATTCCTCGCCGACACTGGGCACGTTCTTTCGGGATCGAACACTAGCCTGCGGCGACCGGTTTGCCCCCCGTCGCCAGGCTCGCCCTCGAAATCACAGGCATCAGCACCCCGTTTGAATGCTCCCCAAGTGAATGCCTGGGACTGAATCCCTGCCCCCGAGAACGAACCGTTCTCACGTCCAGGCTGCCAGCTCTGCACCCACAGCCGTGATTCCAGTCGGTTGGTCTGGACGCCGGGAGGCTGTGGGGCGGGCACGTTCCTTGCTCGATTCCAGGACGAACTTACACACAACACTAGCCTGAGTCAGGAGGAACGATGAGAACCTCGATGCATCTGCTGCTGATCGCTCTCGTGTGCTGCAGCGCGGCCTGTGAAGCCGGTCTGTTGAGTGGCCCTGGAAACGACGATCGCCCGCGAACGTTGTCCTGCACCGGGGCCTGCCTGCCGGTGACCTTGACGGTCGCCGCCACCCCGGTGGCCGAGACCTCGCGAATGCTGCTCGGGCAGGCAGTGACCCATCGAGCCGGGCACGCCTTCAGCGATGGTCACTACAAGAGCCTGGTCAAGCTGATCCGACCGGGCATGATCCGGTTCCCCCATCACCGCTACCTCTGGCAACGCTCGTCCTCCTCCAATGCGTGGTACCTCGGCTGGGGAAAGGTCAACGGCGTTTCCATCAGCGCCGACCGCCGCCTGCGCCTGGCCCACTCGAGCCAGCAGGCCCAGAGCAAGCACCTGACCTTCGCCTACCAGAACCTCCGGCCGAGCCAGCTCGTGCCAGGCGCCACCTACCGGCTCGAGCTCCGCTATCAAACCGAGGGGCTGGTGGGGGCCCCGGATCGGCGATGCGGTGCCTATCTGACGACCCACTACTTCGAGGATGAGACGTGGTGGCTCGGCTCCAGGCAGCTGGTCAAGTACGACATCCCGCCCGGCACCAGCGGCGGTGAGATCCCGATCAGCCGCCAGTTCGTCTACGACCCGGCCTCCGGCAACAAGACGCCCGCCTTCATCCGCCTGACGCTGCAGTGCCAGCTCGCGGGCGCGGTGTACCTCGACGATGTGAGAGTCATCAGCCCCTCCTCGGGGAGCAATCTGGTCCAGGATCCAGGGTTCGGCTGGACGGATCTCCCGGCCGACCCCTACGAGCACCGGTTCACCAGCACGGACCTGGATCGGTTCGTGGCCTTCATCCGGGAGGTGGGAGCCGAGCCGATCTGGCAGTGGGAGGCGATGCATGCCTTCCGTCCCAAAGTGCAGCCTGGCGCCGACGGGAGCATCGATCCCGCCGCGCTGTCCTCGGCTGTGCTCTCCGACCCGCGGCTGGATGCGTTGATCGAGAGCGAGCTCGACGTGCTGCGCTACGCCAACCTCGAGCGCGGGTACAAGATCACCTACTGGGAGTTCATGAATGAACCGGAGATCTGGTGGACCTGGATCGCTGCTCAGTACAACCATGGCACGCAGGCATCGTTGATCCAGCAGCGCTACACCCTCTATGGCCGGCTCTACGCCCGGATCGCCAGGCGAGCCAAGACCCTTGACCCATCGATCAAGCTGGGAGCGGCGGTGATCTCCGGCGTCCACTTCAAGGAATCGGTCGAGGGGTTCCTTGACGGAGTCCGTCAGCACGAGGAGGGCAGCCCCCCGGGGGCCACCGTGCCGGTGCCCCTGCCTGACTTCTTCACGCCCCACCCGTACCAGCTGCGCGCCTGGGGCAGCACGCCGGCCTGTCCCGCCGACGGGCCCGACAACGAGAAGGTCTGCATCGACAACCTGTTGACCTACAGCGCACCCGGCGGGCCGGCCTCCTGCGACCCGTCCACCTTCGCGATCAAGCAGGGGGGGCCCAACCTGGACCACATCTCCTTCTTCGAGCCTTACTTCGACTGCCTGGCCCGCCTGCTGAAGAGCAAGAACGCCAATCCCGTGTTGATCCCCACCGAGTGGGAATCATCGGGTAGCACCGAGGTACCCTACGGTCGTTTCGGCAACGAGGTCTGGACCGCAGATCGGCTGGGGCGATTTGCCAGACGCGGTGTGTTCGCACCGCTACACTGGAGGCTGGACAGCACCAACGGCTTGCTCACCGAGTACGGAAAGATCGATGCCCCCTATGCCACCTACGCCCTGTTTGCTCGCTTTCTGCAGCAGAAGACCCGGGTGCTGCAGACCTCGACATCCTCCGACGACCGGATCACGATCTACGCGTTTCAGCGGGAGGTGGGCGCGCCGGTGCACCTGGTGCTGGTGAACCTCGTCACGGAGGAGGGGGAGACCCCGGTGACGCTGCACCTGCCGGGCGAGCTCGGCAGCGGCGTGGCTGAACAGATCCGGCTGGGTTGCTCGGGAGAAGGGTGCCTCTACCGGCGCGGGGCCACCGAGGTCAACGGTCAAGCGCTCCACTCGCACAACGCCCTGACGCTGCTCGGGGATCCGGCCCCGACCGAGGCGCTCTACGGTTCCACCACCCAGCTGAGCCTCCCCAACCACCCGGTCACCTTCTGGAAGATCATGCCGCCCGCCGAGGACACGGTCCCGCCCGAGCCGGCCGCGGTCAACGCTCGGTACGACAGCAAGACCAACGCGATCGACTTCTCCTGGTCCTGGACCGGGGACCGGACCTGTCCCGGCTGCAGCGCTCCGGTGGGGTACTGTCAGCCTTCGGGCGTCTCGAGCGCGGGGTTCCCCTGCGACAACCTCGAGCACCCGCCGTTCTGGTGGCACGTGATCAACGAGGCCCACAAGCTGGAGGAGGCCCACAGCTGGACCAACCAGGCCGGGAACAAGAAGGGCGTCGGCGGCAATTCGTCCAACGTCACACGCTTCTCCGTCTCCTGCGTGGGTCGCGCAGGAGAGACCCTGCGCGTCGACGTGGACACCAGGGATGCCAACGGCAACATGGTCGGCGGGCCGCCCTGGACCAACGTGCGAGTGGCCAGGGCCACCTGCCCACAGTGAGACTGCCCGCTCAGGCACATGCGCCTGAGCGCCAGGCACCAGATCGACCGGCTGGCGTTCGTCGAGGAGGGCTGACCTCGGTCACTTCATCGTGGCTAGGGCGTTAGCGTACGGGCGCAGCGAAAGCCCTTGCGCTCGGTGGCCTTGCTCGGGTCTGCGCCGTAGCGAAACGCCCCGCGTAGGCGCTCCGGGTGGTTTCCGTAGTCGCCGCCGCGCACGACGCGATTTGGACCGTTGCTCGCGCCAATCGGGTTTGTGAAGGGGAGCGTCATCAGCTCGTCCGAACCACCGAACCAGTCGTGCACCCACTCGGCCACGTTGCCGGCCATGTCGTACAGCCCCCAGAGGTTGGGGTCCTTCTGCTTCACGGGGTGGGTCGTGGGGGTGGTGCCGGCGTTGTAGCAGTACCAGGCGATCTGGCCTGCGTTGGTATCGAGAACGGAGCAGCTGCTGCAGGTCGCGGGGTCGTTGGTGCCGTTGTAGTAGGCGGTCGTGGTCCCGGCCCGGTAGGCGTACTCCCACTCGGCCTCGGTGGGGAGCCGGTAGCCGGGGCACTGGTAGAGTGCTTGCTTGTCGTAGGGGGGGTTGGGTTGACAGTTGGTTACCCCGATCGCAGAGCACTTGTAGCACTCGTCCAGCTTCTTGAAACTGGATAGCCAGTTGCAGTAGCTCGCGGCCTCGTGCCAGGTCACCAGCTCCACTGGGCAGGTCGTGCAACCGGCGTTTTTCGACTGGTGCGTGGGCATCCACTGGCTGAACTGGCCCTGGGTGACCTCGGTTTCGCTGATCTCGTAGTCGTTATTCAGTGTCACCGTGTGGAGCTTCTCGTTGAGCGGGTCACGGCAGGCCTCGCCGATCGGGGAGCCCATGTCGAACGAGCCCTTGGTGATCGCGATCCACTTGCCGGGGACCTGCGGCCCCTGGTCGAGCAGCGGTCCGTCGTGAATGGGGCTGTCGAGCAGCGGTCCGTCGTGGAGGGGGCCATCCGGCATCCCCACGTCCGCAGCTGCGTCGATGCCGGTGCCCTGCTTCCGACAGATGCCGCCGATGCACTCGTAGCCCCGTGGGCAGTCGGGGTAGACCTCGCAGATGAAGGGGTCTTCTCCGTACTGGGGAGAGAAGCACGCCGCCAGCGGGGCGAGCACCAGGGCGAGACAGGCAGCGCGTGCCCCGTCACGGAAATCGCACAGCAACACTGATCACTCCGGGGCCCAGTCCGACCTGGGCCTGCCTGTCCTTGGAGGGCCACAGCCACAGCGTCGCCGAGACCGCCGCCGCGGCCCCGGCCACCGCGAAGGAGACGATGGCTGCTGTCTGCAGCCGGCGTCCCGATACCTCGAGATCCTTGACCGTTGGCCGGTACTCCACGGGGGGCGTCTGTCGGGCCAGGGACTCGGCTTCGCTTTCCCTGGCCCGAGAAACCAGCGCGCAGACCGTGCCGGCTGCCAGCGACGCCCCCGCCACTCCCGCTGCGATCCAGGGAGCCCACCGTCGCGACGCGGGTCTGCGAGCCGTGGGTCCTGGCCGCTCCTCCCGCCCCCGGAGCTCGGCGGCGATGGTGGAGCGGATCTGCTCCCGCCCCGCGGTGGCGGGCCACCCCACCCGCGCCGACCACGCCCATCCTCCCTTGGCGCCGTCGTACCTTGACAGACCGATCTTCTCCTCGGCACCACTTCGCTGCACCGTGGCCAGCAGCAGCTGACTTACCTGCAGCGTCCTGGCGATGCGGGCCACTTCCGGCAGGCCGATTGTTGGTAGAGGAGCGGTTGACGCTTCACGAGCAGCCTGCTGCAGCGCTCGCATTATCTTTGGTGCGTATTTCCTTCGTTCGAAACGCTGCACTGGCTGGTGTTGAAGGCTCAGCACCAGGTACCGCCGGGCCGCGTGCTGGTCGGTGGGGAGCAGGGCGATACCACGCTGGAGGTAGATCGCGGCGAGCAGCTTCGCGTCCAGCACCCGGGCCAGACCATCGAGCGCCGCGGTCTCGGCAGATTCGAGCAGCCTCAGCGCCTCGTCGTATCGCATCTCTGCCATGAGCTCGGCGGCCTGGGACAGCAGGCCACTCGCCTCGTCGCGTCGCCGTCGCAGGGCTTGATCGGACAACAACGAGGTGCGGGTCGTCCGGGATGGAACCACGGCCCGCCCCATGCTCGTCGTCAGCGCCCGGGGCAGCTCCTCATCGAGCCGCTCCAGTCGCTCCAGCGAAACGCTGCTGTGCAGTGTCCAGACCAGATGGGTCGGCTCGGCGGCCACCGGCGTGGCCGGCAGAGCCAGCAGGAATGCTCCGATTGACCAGCGATGACGTGCTTTCATCCGCCGCGCTACTTCAGCTGTACTTTGCCCAGATTGCTGCTCTCGTTGGGGAGAATGGTAACACGCTTCGTGGTCGAAGCCCCATCCGGACTGACCAGCCTCACGACGTGGGCCCCGGCGGCGACCCTGTGCTTGAAGACCGGGGTGGTGCCGATGCGCCGCCCGTCGAGATAGACCTCGGCCCATGGATCAGCATTGACGCTGAGAAAGCCGTTCGCGGGGGGCTGCGAAAGCTCTGGTCGTCCTGCGGGCGGCCTCGTCGGAGGCCGGGGTCGAGGCGCCACCCCGGAGGCTCTCCTGGCTCCTCGGCGCGCGTCCGGTCGCCTCGCCCTGTCGCCGTCCGATGCGTCGCGGCGCACAGGCAGCCGTGTCGCCTGTGCGGCGACCGGTGCCAGGTCCGGGTCCGGACGCGCAGGCGCCTGGCCAGCGGCAGCGTCCGGCGGGGCCAGGCTGGCGGTCAGGGGGCTGGACGCGGTATCCGGCGCGGCAGCCCCTCGTGCGCCAGAGGGCGCCTGTGGCCAGAACATCGCGACCATCACCCCGGCCGCGAGCAAGGCGAAGACGACCGTCAGGAGCAGGGGTCGCGCCAGGGGTCTGCCGATCCCCGGGTCTCGAACGTCAGCGGTATCGCTCCTGGCAGGGGTGGAATCATGCGAGGTCCCGGATTCGGCGGGACCCGCCGGGACGACCCTCGGGGCGAAGACCTGTCCTTCGTCCGGTCGGCTCCTGGTGGGCACGTCCTCTCCGCGGGTGTGCGAAGTGGTGCTGCTCGGCGGCGACAAGGTCACGGTCATCTCTTGGGCAGCCGGTGCCTGTGCAGGTTGGTCAGGGACTGTCGGCAGCGTGGCGTCGGGCTCGAGTCCCAAGCCCCGCCCTGCCTGCGCCGGGAACAGCTTCTCGTGAGGCTGGGTGCCCACGTCCATGGTGTTCTTGAGGCCCTCTGGCTCCGGAGTGTCGAGACGAATCCTTCGATGCACCCACTGGGCCAACTCCTCGTTGAGCCTCGAGATCAGGCCAGCGGGCATCACCTCGGTCAGAATTCGCTGGAGCTGCCGGCCCAGGCCTTGGGCCGTGGGTCGGCAGGACGGATCATGGTCAAGCGCCTGGAGCAGGATGAGATCCAGCTCCTGCGGGATCTGGGGGTTGGTGGCCGAGGGGGCCGGAATACGGGGCCACTGCGTTCCCTCGGCTTCGCCGTCGGGGCGGAGGCCCGTGCAGATCTCGTAGATCACCTTGGCCAGCGAGTAGATGTCCGAGGCGCCTGTGGCCGTGTCTCCGGCCCGTTGCTCGGGGCTCATGTACGCCGGGGTTCCCTTGACCACACCGCGAGCGGTGAACTGGTCGGACTGGACGAGCGACATCTTGGCCATTCCGAAGTCCGACAGCTTGACCTCGCCCTGGGTGCTGATCAGGATGTTCGAAGGCTTGACGTCCCGGTGGATGATCCCGAGGGGCTTACCCACCTCGTCCGTCAGCTCGTGGGCGTACTGCAGGCCGCGGCATACCTCCAGTCCGATGGCGACGCCGAGCCAGAGCGGGAGCTCCTTGTTGAACTTGCGCAACAGGGCTCTCGCCGTGATGCCTTCCACCAGCTCCATCACCAAGAAGTACATCCCCCCCTGGCAGGCGAACTCATGCACCGGGACGACGTTGCGGTGGCGCAGCCTGGCGATGATGCGTGCCTCGCGGGCGAACATCTCCAGGGCCTCGGGGCTGAGCTGCGCCGCGTCGCGCAGCATCTTGATCGCCACGGGGCGACTGAAGCCCCCCGGGCCCAGCTGAGTCGCACGAAAGACCTGGCCGAATCCGCCCTTGCCGATCGGACTCTCGAGCTTGTACTTCCCCAATACGGTTCCGGGCTTCATCGGACGGATCGATCTGCAGCGCCAGGCTTTCCAATGGTACCACCGCAGGCCGACCGGCACGAGGAGGTGCACCAGCGTGAGCTATCGAACTGGGCAGGAGGACGGGGCGGCGTGTTACGATCAAGAAGGTGCGCTCCCTGCTCTTGACAGCGGCCCTGCTCCTGACCGCCAGCCCGGCGCTTGCCGCGAAGTGGCCGGGCTGCAAGACGCGGCCCTTGCCCGGCGGCTCCGGAGCCGAGCTCGGCATCGACCCCTCGCTGGCCGGCGACCTGGATGCGCTGCTGCGCAGCGCCGTGGCCACCGGCCAGACCGAGGCGGCGGCGGCGCTGGTGGCCCGGCGCGGGCGGGTATTCTACCGGGGCGCCGCAGGAGGTGCGACCACCGGCACGATCTGGGATCTGGCCTCGGTGACGAAGGTGGTGGCCACGACCACGAGCATCATGCAGCTGCTCGAGCAACGGAAGAAGGGACTGACCCTCGAGACCAGGGCGTCACGCCACCTGCCATGGACCGACACGCCCGACAAGCGGGAGATCACCGTGGGGCAGCTGCTGCTGCACACGTCGGGCCTGCACTCGGTGGTCCAGCGCGGCGCTCTGACCGACGGACGGGATGTGATCCTGTCGCGCATCAAGCGCTCGAGGCTGCGGGCCGAGCCGGGCGTCCGCTTCCGATACAGCGACATCGGCTACATCTTGCTCGGCGAGCTGGTGGCCGCGCTGAGCGGGGAGTCGCTGGACCGCCACACCCGCCGGAACGTGTTCGAGCCGCTTGGCATGTGCGACACCGGCTACGACCCAACCCTCCTGCGCGACCCTCGTCTGGTTAGCCACTGGCCCGAGGGGGGCAAGCAGGGTCAGGTCTACGACCCCCTGGCCGCGCGGATGGGCGCCGTCGCCGGGCACGCAGGGCTGTACTCGACGGTGGACGATCTGGCCCGCTTCGGTCAGATGGCGCTGGGCGGCGGCCGGCTGCAGGGCCGGCGGGTGCTGAAGCCGGCCACGGTGCGGCAGATGCTGGCGTCCCACCTGCTGCCGGGCGGCAAGCACAGGCGGGCTCTGGGCTGGCTGCTCAACCTGCGTCCCGCCGGCAGCACGCGGAAGCTCTCGCGCCGCGCGTTCGGCCATGGCGGCTACACCGGCTCGTCGCTGTGGATCGACCCGGAGCACGACCTGGTGCTCGTGCTGCTCACGAACCGCACCCGCATCACCCCGCTGCCCTCACCGGTGCCGCTGCGAGCGAGGTTTCACGACCTCGTGCTGTCTGCCCTGCTGAGGCCTCCCCGTCGACCGGTTCGCGCAGGGCTCGATCGCCTGGTGCAGCTGCGCTTCGTTCCGCTCGCGGGGCGCAACGTGGGTCTGATCACCAACCGGACGGCAGTGGATCAGCGGGGGCGCTGGATCGTGGATCTGATGGCCGACGCGCCGAGAGAGAGCAAGGTGAAGCTCATGGCCCTGTTCGTGCCCGAGCACGGGCTGGCGGGGAAGGTCGACCGTCACGTGCGCGACAGCGCGCTGCGCCGGGCAGGGCGGCGGATCCCGGTCTACAGCCTGTTCGGCAGCCGCCGTCGCCCCGACGACGCGACGCTGAAGGGCATCGACACTCTCGTGTTCGACATGGCCGCCGTCGGCGTGCGCTACTACACCTACCTCTCCACCATGGCGTGGGCCATGGAGGAGGCGGCGAGGCGCAAGCTGGACTTCATCGTGCTGGACCGGCCCAACCCCCTGGGCGGGGCGGCGGTCCAGGGGCCGCTCGCCATCGACCGCACGCCCAGCTCCACCAACTACCACCCGCTGCCCGTGCGGTACGGCATGACCCTCGGCGAGCTGGCGCGGATGTTCAACAGCGAGCGACGCATCGGCGCCAGGCTCACAGTGCTGCAGCTGCAGGGGTGGCGGCGGCGGCAACGCTTCGACGGCCAGGGGGTGCCGTGGGTCAACCCCTCGCCCAACATTCGCTCGTGGCGACAGGCCCTGCTCTACGCCGGTGTCGGTCTGCTGGAGGGTACCAATGTCGCGGTCGGGCGGGGTACCGCGTCGCCCTTCATGATCCTGGGTGCACCGTGGATCGATGGTCCGGCGCTGGCCCGCGCTGTCAACGCCGCCAAGCTGGCCGGCGTGCATGCGGTCAGCCTGCAGTTCAAGCCGGGCGCAGCCCCCTACCGGGGCCGGCTGTGTCACGGGGTGCGGCTGCTGCTCACCGATCCCGATGCGCTGGACGCCCCGTCGCTCGGCATCGCCCTCGCCGTGGCCCTGCGTCGGCTGCACCCCGACCGCTGGCAGACGCGGCATCTCCACCGCCTGGTGCGTCATCCACCGACGGTGAAGGCGATCCTCGGGGGCCATGGTCTGGACCAGATCCAGCCGTTGTGGCGCACCGGCCTGGGCCGATTCGCGCGGGCGCGGCGTCGCTATCTGCTCTACTGATCAGCAGGGCGCACTGTGGTCCGGTGGGGTGGGTGGGTGGAGCAGACAGTAAAGCGTGACGCCGTCCTCGCGCACCGCCCCCACGCGCCCCTGCACCTCGAGCGCTCGGAGGTGGGCCAGCGTCTCGCCCACCGCCATCAAGGTCTCCCAGCCATCCAGCTCCGAGATCCGAAACAACCCCTCGCTCAGCGTGTAGCAGGAGCGGGGGCCGTCGGTCATCAGCGACAGCAGCAGCAGCTCCCGCTGCAGGTGATGCTCGAGGATCTCGTCCACCCGCCGGTCGACCTGCGTGATGTTCTCGCCGTGTGCCGGCAGGGCCACGGCGTAGCCCTGGCCTCGCACCCGCAGCAGGGAGCGGCGGTAGTCGCCCAGCGGGTCCTCGTCGCTGTGGTGGCTGATCGAGATGTTGGGGGTGATGTGCGGCAAGATGTGGTCTCCCACCAGCAGGGTCCGGGTGGCGGCGTGGTGCAGGCAGGCGTGACCCGGCGAGTGCCCGGGGGTCAGCAGCAGGTCGAAGGCCTGGCCGGCGAGCTCGATCCTCGCCCGGTCGTCGAGCAGATGGTCGGCCTCGAACGGATGGGCCACGGAGCGCATGCTGGCCATCGAACGCTCGGTCCGCTTCAGGGTTTCCTGTGGCACGCCGAGATCCGAGAAGTAGTCCAGCGCCTGTCGATCGAACTGTGGCTGCTGAAACCAGTACCGCAGCCGCTCGCCGTCCACGCGCGACATGACGATCCGGGCGCCGAGACCCTGCAGCCACGCCGCCTGCCCGAAGTGGTCGACGTGGAAGTGGGTGACGAAGACCTGCTCGATCTGCTCTGGGTGGTGTCCCAGTCGAGCCAGCTGCCGCTGAAGCGCTGCCCGCGCATCGGGGGTCGCCATGCCTGTGTCGACCAGCGCGAGGCCCTCGCCGCTCTCCACGAGGTAGAGATTGACCTGTCGCAGGGCCAGGGGCAGGGGCAGCGTGAGGCGGTGGATGCGGGCCGAGGGCCCGAGGGGGATGGGCACCTAGGGCCTCAGGTCCAGCACGCCGGCCTGCTGCAGCACCAGGAGTAGCAGGCCGATCGCGACCAGCCCGGTCAGAACCACCAGGGCGATCCTCAGCAGGTTCCGTGACTCGATGGCCGGAGTATCGTCGTCGTCAGGGGCCGGCACCGGCGGCATCGCGGCCGGCAACGGCACGGGCTCCGGACTCTTCACCGGGGCCATCGGCGCGGTGGGGCGACGGGGTTTGATCTCGGGGATCTGGGCCAGGCTGCGGTGGAACTCAGCCGCGGAGTCAAAGCGGTCCGTAGGCTGCTTCTGCATCGCGCGTACGATCACAGCCTCCAGCTCCGGGCTCAGTCCCATCTCCGGCTGGAGGACCCGCGCCGACGGGATGGGGCTGTTGAGGTGCATCTGCAGCACGCGCATCGGGTCCTCGGCGGTGTATGGGCGGGCGCCGGTGAGCATCTCGAACAGGATGACCCCCACCGCGTACAGGTCGGTACGCGGGTCGGTTGGCTGGCCCGCGGCCTGCTCCGGGGCCATGTACCAGGGCGTCCCAACGTCGGTACCGACGCGGCCGGGGTGGCTCTGGTCGCCCGTCATCAGCTGGGCGGTGCCGAAGTCCATGATCTTGACCAGCGCGTCATCGGACCCCACCAGCATGATGTTGCCGGGTTTCAGGTCCCGGTGGACGACGCCCCTTGCGTGGGCGTGCTCCAGCCCGGTCAGGA
>Ga0180009_10007282_pt1 | contig 11362 bp, 8 predicted proteins | sample OS_PC_MetaG_FD_123537 | JGI IMG/M metagenome (GOLD analysis project Ga0180009, IMG submission 123537) | Groundwater microbial communities from the Aspo Hard Rock Laboratory (HRL) deep subsurface site, Sweden - OS_PC_MetaG | ecosystem: Environmental > Aquatic > Deep subsurface > Groundwater...
CGGTGAAGACCACGTCCCGGCACGGCTCCTTCTTGGCCTCGACCACGGTTCCGCGCGCGCCGCCCTTGGCGCTGGCCTTGAGCTCCAGGACCTCGGCCTGCAGGTGGATCAGCTCCATCAGGTGCTCGATGCCGATGCCCTTCTTGGCCGAGATCTCGGCGCACAGGTCCTGCCCGCCGAAATCCTCGACGGTGATGCCGTAGGCCAGCAGTTCCTGCTTGACCTTGCCGGGATTGGCGTCGGGCAGGTCGATCTTGTTCACCGCCACGATGATGGGGACGCCGGCCGCCTTGGCGTGGCTGATGGCCTCCGTGGTCTGGGGCATCACGCCGTCGTTGGCCGCCACGATCAGGATCACGATGTCCGTCACCTGGGCGCCGCGGGCGCGCATGGCGGTGAACGCCGCGTGGCCCGGGGTGTCCAGGAAGGTGATGGGCCCGCCGTCGGTCTGGACGGTGTAGGCTCCGATGTGCTGGGTGATGCCGCCGGCCTCTCCCGCGATGACGTTGGTCTTGCGGATGTTGTCCAGCAACGAGGTCTTGCCGTGGTCGACGTGACCCATGACGGTGACCACCGGCGGCCGGTCCGTCAGGTCCTCGGCCTTGACCTCTTCGCCCTCGAGGACCTCCTCGCCGTACTCGCTGAGGAACTCGACCTCGCGGTCGTACTCCGAGGCGAGCATCTCGATGTGGTCCTTTTCCAGGCGCTGGTTGATGGTCGCCATGATGCCCACCCCGAAGAGCTTGCCGATCAGCTCCTGGGCGCGCACCTGCAGCTTGTCGGCCAGCTCCTGGACCGTGATGAACTCGGTCAATTTCAGCAGGGTCACCTCGACGATCTCGTCCTCGCCGCCCGGGCCGCCCTTCTTGCGGCGTTTCTTGCCGCGGGCGCCTTCCAGTTCGGCCATGGTCTGTTTCAATTGCCGATCGACTTCCGCCTGGTCGACCTTCTTCTTCTTCTTGCGGGTCCGGGTCTGCCGCGAGGGCTGTTCACGGGCCGCGGCCTCGTCCTGACGCCTCCGGATGGCGGCCTTGATGGAGTCCCGTACGGATTCGCTGCTGACCGGGGCCTCGGCGGCCGGTTTCTTGACCTTCGGGGCCGGGCGGATGATGTCGCCGACCTTGAACCCGTCGGCTTTCTTGGTTCCCAGGAGTTCCAGGGGATCGACGGGCCTGGCGGTCCCGGGCGCTTCCCGGCTCTCGTCCTCGTCCGGCTCAGCCGGCTCCCCGGAGGCGGCCTCGTCTTCCTCAGCCTCGGGCTCCGCGACGGGAAGGGATTCGTCCGCGGGGGAGGCGGCGGCCTCCTCGACCCGTTCCTCGGGCGATACGTCCCCCGGAGCGGCGACCTCGGCGGGGGTGCCGGTCACGGCCTCGTCCACCGGCGCAGACTCCTCCTCGGTGGCCTTGGCCTTCTCGACGTCGGCCTTCTTGACGATGCGGGCCTTGGCGTGCTCCTGGCGCTTGGCGGCCAGTTCGGCCTCCTGGCGCGCGGTCTCCTCTCGCCGCCGGGCCTCTTCTTCGGCCTTGGCCTTCTCCTCCGCATCCTTCGCGGCCTGGGACGCCTGGGCGACCTTGGTCATCGTGCCGGCCTTCTTGATGACCACGACCTTGGGCTTCGCCGGGGCCTTCTTCTTCTTGGCCACCTTCTTCTTGGCCGGCTTGGCCTCCGGTTCCGGTTCGTCGGGAGCCACCGGCCTTTCGAGGGGCTTCAGGGCGGCGACGTTCTTCAGCTGCTCGGGATTGAGCCCATGGGCCTTGGCGTAGTTCTCCCGGGCGAGTTCGCGCTTCCGCTGGAAGACCGCGTGCACCCGGTCGACGTCCTCGTCCTCGATCACGCTCATGTGGCTCTTGACCTGGACCTTCATCTTCTGCAGAAGGTTCATGATCTGCTTGCTGTCGACACCGTAATGCCGACCCAATTCGTAGACCCTCAGCTTCCTCGACAAAATCCGGTACCTCCTGCACTACCTGCGGCAGGCGTTGAGCGGCCTCGGCGGCCGATTCAGTATCCCAGTTTCCCGATTCCCTTCACGAACCCGGGATCCGTCACTCCCAGGACGGCGACCTTGTCGCGTCCCAGCAGCGCCCCCAGTTCGTCCACTCCCATTCCCGTCCGGACCAGCCCATTGACGGGGGTCCAGCGCTCGATCCGGCTCAGCTGGCCGGGACCGACGTCCACGGCGAGGACCAGCAGCGGGCGTTCGCCCCGCTGGACCAGACGCTCGACGGCGCTGAAGCCCACGGCCAACCTGCCCGCCCGCTGGGCCAGACCCAGCAACCGCGACAGGCTCTCGTCCCGCTCCCGGGCGGGATCCGGCTCGCCGGATTCCGGGACGGCGCCGGGTTTCTCCCCGGCTGTCAATCCCCCAGCTCCGAATTGGCGAAGGGATCGACCTTGTCCTCGGGATCCTCGTCGTCGCCTTCGCCATCCCCGTCCGCTTTCCCGGGGAAATCCTTGAAGATGTCGTCCTTGACGACCACGTCCTCGGCGGCCAGAGGCGCGTCGTCCCCGCCGGAGTCCTCGTCATCCAGACCGGCGGCCAGGGCCTCGTCGTCGAACAGCGGGCGGTTCTCGGCGGCCTCGCGCTCGACCTCCTCGGCCACGACCTTCTCGATCATCTTGCGCAGTTCCTCCACCGTGACCTCGGCCGTGGCCTGGAGGGTGGCGATGGCCTCCAGGTCCAGTCCCTCGATGCCTGCCAGGCGCTCGGGGCTGGCGGCCGCCAGATCCTCGATGGTGGTGATGCCGACGGCTTCCAGGACGACCATCAGCTGCTCGGTGACGCCGTCCATCTCGCTCAGCTTCATCGACATCTCTTCCTGGACGCGCTGGCGGATGCCGTATTCGCGGCTGCTGACCAGATCGATCTTCCACTCGGTGAGCTTGGCGGCCAGGCGGACGTTCTTGCCCTCCTTGCCGATCGCCTTGCTCAGCTGGTCCTCGCCCACGACCACGGTGGCTTCCTTGCGCTCCCGGCGCAGGATGATGTTGCTGACGATGGCCGGACTCAGGGCGCGGCTGATGAGCAGGCTGGGCTCGGCGCTCCAGGGCACGATGTCCACCCGTTCGCCGGCCAGTTCGCGCGTGACGGCCTGCACCCGGCTGCCCTTCATGCCGACGCAGGACCCCACCGGATCCACCCGATCGTCGTTGCTGACCACGGCGATCTTGGAGCGGGTGCCCGGTTCGCGGGCCACCGCCTTGATCTCCACGATGCCTTCCTGGATCTCGGGCACTTCCTGCTCGAACAGGGCCTTCAGGAAGCCCGGGTGGCTGCGGGACAGGATGACCTGGGGCCCCTTGGCGCTGTCCAGCACCTCGGTGATGAACGCGCGGATGGTCTTGCCCTGGTGCAGCTTCTCGCCCCGGATCTGCTCCCGGAACGGCATGAGGGCCTCGGTGCGGCCCAGGTTGACCAGGACGTTGCCCCGGTCGACCTGCTGGACGGTGCCGACGATGATCTCGTTGACCCGATCCTTGAACTCCTCGAAGATCTGGGCCCGCTCGGCTTCGCGCACCTTCTGCACGAGGATCTGCTTGGCCACCAGGATGGCGTTGCGGCCGAATTCGTCGAGGGGCAGTTCCCAGCGGACCTCGTCCCCGATCTCCACTTCCTCGCCGAATTCGATCTGGGCCTCCTCCAGGGAGATGTCGGTGTCCGGATCGTCGATCTCCTCGACCACGGTCTTGACCTGCTCGACGACCATCTCGCCGGTGTCCGGATCGACCCGGGCGTCGATGTTGGCCTCGGTCCCCAGCTTCTTGCGGGCGGCGGACTGCAGGCCCGCCTCGAGGGACTCGATGATGGTGGCCTTGTCGATGTTCTTTTCCCTGGTGATCTGCGTCAGGGCGTTGAGGATATTGTGATCCATGCTGGAAATCTCCTGCTTGCTGCTGCCGGCCTACCCGCCGGATTCATCGTTGCCCGCGGGGCCGGAGCCCTTGCGGGGCCGGCGCTTGCGGGCCTTCTCGGCCGCCTTGGCCTTGCGTTCGGTCCGTTTCTGGTCCTTGCGCTGCCGCCTGTCCGCGTTGATCAGCGCCTGGGCGTCGAAGTCCGGATCGAGGTTGGCCTCGACCACCTCCGCCAGGGCGACCGTCTCCGGGGCCGGATCGTCGTCCGTCCCCGCCTTGACCGGCGGCTCCACCGTCAGACCGGCCTGATCCACCCCGAGCAGGACGCCGCGCACCCGGCGCGTACTCCCGCCGCTTCCCACCTTCAGATCCACCCGCTGACCGCAGGCGGCCTGGAAGTGGGCGACGGTCCGCAGGGGCCGCCGGATTCCCGGAGAGCTGACCTCGATGACGTATTTGCCCGGGATCGGATCGGCCTCTTCGAGCAGCATCCCCGCGGTGCGCGAGGCCCTGGCCACGTCGTCCAGGGTGATGCCGCCCTCGGGCAGATCGACGTAGATGCGGACCTGCATCCTGCCGCCGCCCAGGAAGACCCGGACGTCAAGCAGTTCATAACCTTCGCGGGCCAGATCGGCTTCCAGCAGGTCAAGGATGCGGCGGCCCAAGTCCCTCTGTTCGGTGGCCTTCAGCCTTGGGGGTTCCTGATCACGATTCCGGTCGTTTCCATGGGCGTCGGCAGGCACAGGGACCCCTCGTCGAAACAAAAAGAAGTGGACTTACGCCCACTCCAAGCCGTCCACCCGAAAGGGGGGACTGGGAGACGGCCCCAATATACCGGTTCGGGGACGTTCCTGCAAGCTGAAAAGAACGGTGCAACATCCGGTCACCCCGCCTGGAAGGTGGCCAGTTTCCCGTAGGCCTCGTCGAGTCGGATGCGGATGGGGGCGCCCTCGGCCCCCTCCAGGCCGGGGTCGGCGGCCAGCAGGTCCCGGGCGTCGGCCCGGCACTGCTGGACGACCGCCTGGTCCCGCAGGGGATTGGCCAGCCGGAAGCCCGGGGCGCCGTGCTGCCTCGTCCCCCAGGCGTCGCCCGGCCCCCGCAGCCTCAGGTCCTCCTCGGCCAGCGCGAAGCCGTCGGAATGATCCGCGAAGAAGCGGACCCGGGCGAAGGACTCCTCGGCCAGGAACCGGTCGCAAAGCAGCCAGCAGGTCGAGGGGTGGGCGCCCCGGCCGATCCTGCCCCGCAGCTGGTGCAGCTGGGCGAGACCGAACCGCTCGGGATGGTGGATCACCATGGCGGTGGCGTTGGGAACGTCCACTCCCACCTCGACCACCGTCGTGGCCACCAGGACGTCGATCTCGCCCGCGGCATAGGACGCCATGATGGCGTCCTTCTCCTTGCCCTTGAGGCGCCCGTGCAGCAGGGCGACCCGGCGGTCCGGGAAGGTCTCGGCCCGCAGCCGTTCGAATTCGACCGTGGCGGCCTTGAGGTCCATCCCCTCGGTCTCCTCGATCACCGGGTAGATCACGAAGGCCTGCCGCCCGGCGGCGAGTTCCCTGCGGCAATCCGACCAGACCGCCTCCTCGTCCCTGCCCCTGGCGATCCGGGTCAGGATGGGCCGGCGCCCCGCCGGCAGCTCGTCGATGAGGCTCAGGTCCAGGTCGCCGTACAGCGTCAGGGCCAGGCTGCGGGGAATGGGCGTCGCGCTCATGACCAGCACGTGGGCCAGTCCCCCGTCCTGCCCGGCCTGGGCCGACTTGCCCCGCTGCCTGACCCCGAAGCGGTGCTGCTCGTCCACGATGGAAAGGCCCAGGTTGGGGACGTGGACCTGGTCCTGGATGATCGCGTGGGTCCCCACCAGCAGGTCGATCTCCCCCGCCGCGACCCCGGCCAGGACGGCGCGCCTCTCGGCGGCCGGGGTGGATCCGGTGAGCGTCTCGACCGTGACCCCCAGGGGCAGCGCCAGGCGGTCCAGGCTGCGTCCGTGCTGGCGGGCCAGGACCTCCGTCGGGGCCATCAGCAGGCTCTGGTAACCCTGCTCGATCACGAAGAGGGCCGCGATGAACGCGACCAGGGTCTTGCCCGAGCCCACGTCCCCCTGCAGCAGGCGGTGCATGACCTTGCCGGACCGCATGTCCGCCAGGATCTCCGCCAGGACCCGCCGCTGGGCGCCGGTCAGGGCGAAGGGCAGGGATTCCACCAGCCTGCGGGTCAGGTCGCCCGGCTTCTCGAGGCGCACGCCCGTCTGCTCGCGGCGGTCGCTGCGCCTCAGGGCCATGAGCATCTGGACCAGGAACAGCTCCTCGTAGACCAGGCGGGCCCGGGCCGCAGCCAGGGTCTGCGGTCCGGAGGGGAAATGGATCTCCCGCAGGGCCTGTTCACGCCCGGGAAAGCCGCGGGCGGCGAGGATGCCCGGCGGCAGGGTCTCCGGGAGGCGCCCCTGCAGGCCGGCGAGGGCCTGGTCGACCAGCCCCCGGAGCCAGTGCTGGCCGACCCCGGCGGTGAGCCCGTACACCGGGACCATCCGGCCCGTATGCAGGCCCGAGTGGCCCCCGCCCCCGTCGTCCGCTTCGGGAGCGAAGATCTCGTAGTCGGGATGGGCCATCTGCCAGCGCCCCTGATGCCGGGAAGGACGGCCGCTGACCATGACCTTCCGACCGGCCCGGAACTGCTTCAGGATGTAGGACTGGTTGAACCAGACGCAGAACAGGATCCCGCTGGCGTCGCCCAGGGTCACGGTCTGGAGGGAGCCTCCCCGGCGGGTGCGGCGCTCGCCGGCGGTCAGGACCTCGCCCAGGACGGTAGCCTCGCGGTCCGGATCCAGGCGGCCGATGGGAACGGCGCAGCTGCGGTCGAAATAGCGCCGGGGGTAGTGGGCGAGCAGGTCCCCGATGGTCTCGATCCCCAGCCGGGCCAGGTCGCGGGCGCGGGCGGGCCCCACCGAGCGCAGGAACTGGACGGGGGTCGAGGTTTCGATCGGTTTGTTCATCAAAGGGGCCAAGCTCCGGGTTTACAGATATTTCCTTGCTGACGGGCCGTCCGGATGTTAAATTCCCGCCCTTATGAATTCAACCTTTCGGGATTTCGCGGGCGGGTCCCCCTGGACTCTCGCCCCCGAAAAGGAGTAGGTCATGAGCAGGAAGTGCTCCGTCTGCAGCAAGGGCCCTCAGTACGGGAACCGGGTGAGCCACGCCCACAACCTGACCCGGCACCGCTGGCTGCCCAATCTCCAGAAGATCAAGTTCGAGCAGGACGGCAAGGTGCAGCGCGGTTACGTGTGCACCCGTTGCATCCGGACCGGAAGCGTCAAGAAGGTCGTCTGAGCCCCTTCCTCTTCCGCCCTCAGGGAACCCGCTTGAACAGGTGATACAGCCCCCCGGCCTCGACCGGGGGGCTTGTCTCGTTGATTTCCAGGCCGCTGATGGCCGACCGCAGGGGCTCGATCATTTCCGCGGGCTTGATCCAGCCGATGTCCCCGCCCCTGGCCGCTCCCGCCCCCGTCGAGAACCGGACGGCCAGGGATGCGAAATCCGCCCCGGCCGCCAGCTCCTGCCTGACGAGGTCCACCGCCTCGGCCGTGGGCAGGACCATGTGCAGCAGGTGGATCTTGCCGGCCGCCTGGGCCTCCTGGAGCCGGCCCCGCTTGCCGGCCAGCCGCTGCTCCCAGAGGTTCAACTCTCTGGTGTTGTCCGGATCCAACCTCTTGAGTTCGCCCACCACCGCCATGGCCCCAGGGATGTCCCCGGCGTTCTCCATCATCTGGGCCAGGACCACGCGGGCGCTGAGCATGGTCGCGTCCAGATCGATGGCCCGCGACACGTGGGCGATGGCGGCGGCCGACCGGCCCATCCGGTCCAGGTGGATGCCGTAGTTGAAGTGCCCCACCGCATCGTCCGGGACCCGCTCCAGGAAGCGCTCGAACTGGACCCCGGCCTCATCGTAGAGGCCCGCAACCTCCAGGGCGTTGGCGAGGTTGAACACGAAACGGGGATCGCCCTCGTCGTCCTCGGTCGCCAGGCGCAGGTAGACCAGGGCCGAATCCAGGCTCTCGGTGGCGAAGTAGGCCTCGCCCAGGCCGCCGAAAGTGGGGGGCCCGGGTTCCAGCAGGACGGCCTGCCGGCAATACCCGACCGCCGCCTGGGGCTCCCCGCCCAGGATGCTCAGCTCCGAGGCCGACAGCAGGTCGGCCGCGTTGGCCCCGTCCCGGGCCATGGCGTCCATCAGGTGCCCGCGCGATTGGGCCCACATGCCCTTGCTGGCCGCGAGGTCCGCCATGAGGCGGTGGAGCCAGGACTCGTCGAGCCCCTGCTGCCGGATCTGGTTGAGCAGGTTGTAGGCCTTGGCGGGGTCCCCGTCCTGGATGGACAGCCGGGCGAGCCCCTCGAGAATGCCCTTGTGGGTCATGTCCACCTGGAGGCCGCTCTCCCACTGCCCCCTGGCCTCCTCGACCCGGCCCGACCGCAGCAGGCAACGGCCGTACCAGTATCGGGCCTCCGGATCCTGCGGGGCGACCGCGACCGCCCGCTTGCCGTACTCCACGGCCTCCTCGAGCCTGCCTTCACGCAATCCCATGACGGCCAGGGGCAACAGGACCTCGACGGTCTCCCCTCCCTGCTCCAGGCAGTTCTTCAGGGCCGTCCGGGCCTCGGCGAACTTGCCGGCCCGGTACAGGTCCTTGCCCCGGGCGCAGACGTCGCTCACGGGATCGGCAGCGGGCGGCTGGGGATCGGCGGGCTGGGCGCTCACCGGACCGGGCGCCCCCCCGGACGCAAGCAGGACGCACAGTGTCGTCAGGACCAGCAGGAATCTTTCCACCAGGGTGTTCACGTCTTTCCGTACTCCTGTCCACGCGGGATGGCGGTCGGCGGTTTGGCGTTCAAGTCCGGATCGCCCCGGCCGATAACTGCTCCAGGAACCGGATAGAGGGAAGGGGAGTTCCCGGAATCGCCGGACGCCGGAAACCAGCCGGCGCCGCGGCCGACCCGGGCCGGTCACCGCGCGAGCGTGAAGGGTTAAGATAGAGCCATGTCTGAATCCATGAAACCCAGAATCCTGGTCGTCGAGGACGATCCCGATCTGCGCACCATCCTGCGCCTGCAGCTGCTGAGCCAGAACTGGGAGGTCGCCGAGGCCGTCAACGGTGCCGAGGGGTTCGCCTGCGTCCAGCAATCCGTGCCCGACCTGGTGATCCTGGACCTGATGATGCCCGTCATGGACGGCTTCGGATTCCTCAAGCGGACCCGCAGCCTGATGCACCTCCAGGACCTGCCCATCCTCATCCTCACCGCCAGCGAGGACGAGCGGAACCGGATCAAGGGCTTCCAGTACCAGGCCGATTCCTACATGAGCAAGCCCTACGACCTGGACGAACTGACGGACGAGGTCTCGCGCCTGCTGGCCTCCCGCAGCGCCACCGCCTGAGACCCATCAGGCGATCCAGCCCCGCACCGGTTCGAGCCAGAACCGGGGATCGAGCCAGACACCCAGCAGACAATCCGGCTGCAGAGCCGCGACCGGCCGGAGCAATCCGGCGTGGCCGGGGCCGTCGCCCCGCATAAGAGCCAGCGCGCAGGCAGGGGGCAGGCAGGAATCGGGCATGACCGGATCGCAGGTCCATTCGGCGGGCAGGGGCTCGCGGGTGGCGGAAAGGATCAGCAACCGGAGGACCTGCTCGGTCAAGGGCCCCGCGGCGGCCAGGCCCTCCAGGATCTCCCGGCACTCCTGCACCCTGCCCTTCAGCAGGGCGGCCTCGGCCCTCAACACCGACCACGCGGATGACGAGGGCTGGCGGCGCAGGCGGGGACCGTCCCCGGCCTCGTCCGGGCCGTCCGCCGGGAAGCGTGTGACGTCCGGAAGATCAGGAATGCGCCCGGTCCGCAGGGCCAACCTGGCCTGCAGGAACAGGGGCCTGGCGTCGGGGCCCGTGCCCGATTCCCGCGGCCAGCGCTGCAGGGTGGCGGCAGCCTCCTCGGGCCGGGAGGATCCGAGCTGGTGGCAAGCCAGCAGGAAGGCGAATTCCGGCTCGGCCGGCCATTCCCGGAACAGCGCAAGCAACCGGCTGCCGGCCGCGGCCTGCCTGCCCTGCAGGTCGTCCGCCGCAGCCATGAGCATCTCGGCCCGGGCGAAGCTCTTGGCCAGGTTGCTCCACTCCCTGAACAGCCCCTCGACCTGATCGGCCCGCCCCAGCAGGAGATCCAGGACCCCCCGCAGGTAGGCGCTGAACAGCGCTTCGTGAGGGTTGGCGTCGCCGGCGGCGTCACCTCGCCGTTCCGCCCCTTCGAGGATCGCCGAGGCGTCGGCATATCGCGCCAGGTCGGCCAGGATCAGGGCCTTCAGGTCGATGGCCGCTCCGTAACCGGGATTCGCCTCCAGGGCGGCGTCCACCTCGGCGAGCGCCTCGTCCCCGCGCCCCCGGTGGAAGAGGGCGGCCGCCAGCCTGGTCCGGTAGTCGGGATAACGGGGCCGCCGCGACACCAGATCGCCGAACGCGGCGATGCCCTCGTCCCAGTGGCCGGCCCGGCACAGGGCCACGGCCGAGGCCAGCTTTTCCTTGTCGGTCTCCCCCTGGACGATGCGTTCCAGCTCGTCACGCAAACCGGCCGGAAGGTTGTCGGCGGTGACGGCGCCGTCCCCGCCCCACTCCTGGGTGAGCCAGTGGTCGACCCTGCGCCCGGATTCCCGCAAGGCGTTCAGGGCATCCGCGGCCTCGCGAGAACGGCCCAGTCCCGTCAGGGCCACCGCTTCGAGCAGGCGGGCTTCGGCGTAGTCGGGGTTGAGGCGCAGGGCGGTCCGGGCGTCCTGGAGGGCGGTGTCGTGGTCGCCCGCGAGCGCAGCCGCGGCTCCATGCCACCAGTGGAGATCGGGAAAGGTGTCCCAGATCGCGGCCGCTTCCCCGAACAGGGGCATGGCCTCGGTGACCCGGCCCATCCGGGCCAGGCGCCGTCCTTCGGCGATCAGGGCGCGCCGCAGGAGATTCCCGGCGGGATCGTCGGTGCCGCGGGCGATCCCCTCGCCCACGGTCTTCCGCAGGATGACGACGGCTTCGGCGAAACGGCCGTCCTCCAGCAGGGCCAGCCCCTCGTTGTAGGCGTGGGAACGGCTGAACCCGAAGAACCGGTCCAGGATGGACATCTCAGTCCATGTACTTGCGCGTGTAGGCGGGGGCGCTCAGATCGTCCCGGGGCGAACCCGACCCGAATCCCGCCGTCTGGCGCTGGCTGAGGGGTGCGGGCTCCCGCTGGGGCTCGGGAACCTCCACCTGCCCGATGTTCCGGGTCCCCACGCGGCGCAGGAACGAACCCAGGGGGGATTCCGGTTGCGGCGTCGCTTCTTCGGGGGACCGCCGGGTCGCGGCATCCCTGTCCTCCCCACCGCCGGCGGCTTCCATCCGGAGCAGGGGCGCCTCGGCCGGGACGGCCTCGGCTGTTTCGTAGGCGTCCTCGCCCGTCTCGGCGGCGTGGACCGCCGCCGGGACGGGCTCGATCTCGGGTTCGGCGAGGGGGGCCTCGTC
>Ga0180009_10007283_pt1 | contig 11362 bp, 10 predicted proteins | sample OS_PC_MetaG_FD_123537 | JGI IMG/M metagenome (GOLD analysis project Ga0180009, IMG submission 123537) | Groundwater microbial communities from the Aspo Hard Rock Laboratory (HRL) deep subsurface site, Sweden - OS_PC_MetaG | ecosystem: Environmental > Aquatic > Deep subsurface > Groundwater...
GCCGGCTGTTTCAACTCCCCCTGGGTCTTTTTCCGAACTGGTCAAGCAAGCCAGTCCGTCGGTGGTGAATATCAGTGTGGAAAAGGTTGTGAGGGGCAGAGGAGGAGCCCCTTTGCCATTTGGTCCTGATGATCCCCTCCGGGATTTTTTTGAACGTTTCTTTGGCAACCAAATGCCAAAGGATTTCAAACAACGGGGCCTGGGCACGGGATTTATCATCGACAAAGAGGGTTTCATTTTGACCAACAATCATGTGGTGGAAAACGCCGATGAGATCAAGGTAAGGCTGGCTGACGAGAAGGAATTTAGCGCTAAGATAATCGGCCGCGACCCCAAGACCGACCTGGCCCTAATCAGAATTGAAACAAAGCAACCGCTAAAGTCACTGCCCCTCGGTGATTCGGACGAGCTCGGGGTGGGGGACTGGGTAGTAGCCATTGGGAATCCTTTCGGTTTGGGCAATACTGTTACGGCAGGTATTGTGAGTGCCAAGTACAGGCAACTCGGTGCGGGCGCCTATGACAACTTTATCCAGACCGACGCCTCCATCAATCCTGGTAATAGCGGGGGCCCACTGTTGAACACGGCGGGAGAAGTGATCGGTATCAATTCGGCTATCTTCTCCCAGAGTGGTGGAAATATCGGGATCGGGTTTGCCATTCCCATCAATATGGCCAAAGACCTTCTCCCCCAGCTCAAAACGGGAAAAGTGATCAGGGGCTGGCTTGGTGTGATGATCCAGCCTATTACACCAGAACTGAAGGATAAATTGAAGCTCGAGGATGAAAAGGGCGCCTTGGTGGCAGATGTGACAAAGGGCGGGCCGGCCGATGAGGGCGGCATCAAAAGGGGAGACGTAATCGTTGGTTTTGACGGCAAGGAGGTCAAAGAATCGAAAGATCTCCCTTTTCTTGTAGCTTCAACCCGAGTCGGCAAAAGCGTGACGGTTGAAGTGATCCGCAAAGACCAAAGAAAGAGTTTGGAGGTAAGGATTGGAGAGCTCAAAGAGATAAAGGAGCCCCAGGCCGTAAGCGAAATGAGACCCTATCTGGGCATGATTGTAGAAGAGCTCACGCCCGAGCTGGCAGAAAAGCTCGGCCAATTAGAAACGAGAGGTGTTGTTGTGGTTCAGGTCGACGACAACACGCCCGCAGCCGAGGCCGGCGTTCGCCCCGGGGATATCATCCTGGAGGTAGACCAGACGCCGGTGGAAAATCTTGATCAATTTAACCGAAAGATCGGAACCTATAAAGAGAGAGATACTATTCTTTTCCTGATCAAGCGCGGGGAGGCTACGCTCTATCTCACAGTGAAGGTATGGAAATAGAGAGTAGAACCGATGGGCGTATTAAATATTTTTGTAGGAATAGCTTTGCTTATCCTTGGGCGCAAGCTCTTTTGGCTGTTTGTGGCTTGCGTTGGTTTTGCGGTTGGCTTTACTTATGCAAAGCAATTGTGGGGTACCCAGTCTGCCTTGGTGATTCTGGTTATCGCGCTCGTTCTTGGGCTCATAGGAGCCCTTTTAGCGATTTTTCTTGAGCGTGTAGCGATCGCTGTGGCCGGTTTTGTTGCCGGAGGATATACTACCATGGCGATGATGACTCTGTTTGGCATAGAAGGAGGGCAATTACTCTGGCTGGTTTATGTCATCGGAGGCATTATCGGAGCTTTGCTGTTGTTTTTTATATTTGATTGGGCATTGATCGCCCTTTCATCTATTATAGGCGCCGCTCTTATTATTCAACAACTTGAATTCAGTCCCACACTTAAAATGACTTTATTTTTCGGGTTTTTGCTTGCGGGTTTTGTATTCCAAACAGCGCTCTTGCATCGGGAACCCTCGGGAGAAGGGTAACCAGGGACTTTCCCTTATGCCTCTTAGTTTTCCCATGAAAGTGCGCGGCTCTGTTTTACATAGATGTTATTAGTCTCTACTGTGGGGTATGTGTTTTATGCCAAGATACAACATATGGCCGGGCAAGCGTTACCCATTGGGCGCAACCTGGGACGGGAGCGGAACCAACTTCGCCCTGTTTTCGGAGCATGCTTCCGCTGTGGAGTTGCTCCTTTTCGATAACTCGAAGGTTGAGAAGCCCGAAGCGGTAATTCCATTGACGGAGCGAACTGCCTTTGTCTGGCATGGCTATCTTCCTGAAGTCGGACCATCTAAGCTTTATGCCTACCGCATCCACGGCCCCTACGAATCCAAAAAAGGACACAGGTTCAATCCATCCAAGGTACTTTTAGATCCTTACGCCAAGGCCATTGCCGGGAAGATTAACTGGAATGATGCATTGTTTGGATATCGGATTGGAGACCCCAATGCGGATCTTTCTCGGGATGATCAGGACTCCTCTCCTTTCATTCCAAAGTGTGTGGTTACCGACCCGTCATTTGAATGGGAAGGTGACGGGCTTCTGAATACCCCGTGGAATGAAACAGTTATCTACGAGTTGCACGTGAAAGGGTTTACAGCAAGACATCCGGATGTGGAAGAAGGCAAGCGGGGCACATATGCGGCGATAGCCACTCCCCGTGTCATTGAGTACTTGAAAAACCTGGGGGTCACGGCCGTCGAATTGCTTCCTGTCCACCAGTATGTGGACAACAAATACTTGATTGACAAGGGACTCACGAATTACTGGGGTTATAACACGATTGGTTTTTTTGCCCCGGATTGCCGCTACTCCAGTTCCGGGGTACTGGGTGAACAGGTCCGCGAATTCAAACAAATGATCAAAGCCCTCCACAAGGCCGGCATTGAGGTGATACTGGATGCAGTGTATAATCATACTGCCGAGGGAAACCATCTTGGCCCAACCCTTTGCTTCAGGGGAATCGACAACCTTTCATACTACCGCCTCACTCCTGACGACCCCCGATTTTATATGGATTTTACCGGCACCGGTAACAGCCTGAATATGTCGCACCCGAGTGTCACGCAGCTTATCATGGACAGCCTGCGCTATTGGGTAACGGAAATGCACGTAGACGGGTTCAGGTTCGATCTTGCCTCCACTCTTGCAAGGGAACTCCATGAAGTGGATCGGCTATCCGCATTCTTCGATATCATCCAGCAGGATCCCGTACTTTCCCAGATCAAATTGATAGCTGAGCCCTGGGACCTCGGTGACGGAGGTTATCAGGTGGGGAACTTCCCCCCGCTCTGGGGTGAGTGGAACGGGAAATACAGAGACACGATCCGCCGTTTCTGGAAGGGCAAAACGAGCCAGATAGCCGAACTCGGTTATCGCCTGACCGGTTCAAGCGATCTGTATCAAGACGACGGACGGAACCCTTACGCGAGCATAAATTTCGTCACATGCCACGATGGCTTCACGTTGAATGATCTCGTCAGCTACGAACAGAAGCACAATGAGGCTAATATGGGGGACAATAAGGACGGTACCGACAACAACATGAGCTGGAACTGCGGGACGGAAGGCCCCACCAACGACTCCCAAATCAATGGATTGCGAGATAGGCAGAAAAGAAACTTCCTCGCCACGCTTTTCTTATCACAGGGTGTTCCGATGCTCCTGGCAGGCGACGAGATCGGCAGGACCCAAGGGGGAAATAATAATGCTTACTGTCAGAACAACGAAATCAGTTGGCTCGACTGGAGCCTTGACGGTCAAGAAAAAGAGCTGCTTGAGTTTACGCGTCAACTCATTCGCCTTCGCCACGAGCATCCGGTCTTTCGAAGAAAAAGTTTTTTCATGGGGCGAAAGCTCTTCGGCTCGCATTTAAAGGATATCGAATGGATAAAGCCCGATGGCACCGAAATGACCGAGCAGGACTGGAACCAGTCCTCTTTTCACACCATCGGCATACTCCTTGCGGGCGATGCCATAGGGGAGTTTAACGAGAAAGGTCGAAGAATCACAGACTCTACTTTTATGCTTCTCCTAAACGCAGGTCCTGACCCGGTTCCGTTCAAATTGCCGGTGTCTGCTCAGCCATGGCAACTGATCGTAGACACATTTAAGCCAAACCGAGCAGACTCTGAGATCCCTGAGACCGAATTCAGCATGAAGGGCCGGTCTATTGCACTCTTTTGCGAAAAAAGTTAGCCTTTCGAAAGTAGTTGATCACAGGCTTGAGGCATTACATTTAACACCATTGCCAAAGATTCACTTTCTTTTTAGTGGCTTGTCTCTTCCAAGAAAACCACCAATTTGATGGAACGAATACGACAAAACTTTTTCGAGCCAATGAAAAAAGACCAATTGCCTGATGGTAATGCTTTTACAAAGATTCTTATTGACAGCGTTTGCAAAAAGTAAAAGGAGGATAGCAAAATGTCGCTAATTACCATTACAAGGAGTATGGGTTGTGGAGGAGCGAAAATTGCCTTGCTCGTCGCAGATGAACTCAAGCTGGAGCTTTATGATGACCAGAGACTTCAGCAAGAGGCCATCAAGATGGGAATTCGTTCTGAAGAATTAGAGAGTTTAGATGAGAAGGCCCCCGGATTTTTTGATCACCTTCGCGGTTACAGGCCGGAATTGTATCTGGATCTAATGGAGTCTGTAGTCTATGAGGTGGCCCAGAGAGGAAAAGGAGTAATCTTGGGGCATGGCAGTCAATTGCTTCTCCGCGATTTCGGCTGTGGCTTGCATGTACGCATTTATGCCTCTGAGAAATCTCGTATCCAGCGGCTAATGACTGAGCGTGGTGTGAGCGAAAAGACGGCCGAGAAATTGATCCACAAAAGCGACCATGAGCGCAGGGGTTTCCTGCGTTTTGCGTTTCATATGGACTGGAATGACCTGTCTCTGTATGACCTGGTTATAAATACCGAGAAAATAGGCACGGATGGCGCTGCACGTCTTATCATAGAAGCGGGGCAATTAGATAAAATCAAGGAGTGCGGTCCGACAGCTTTACAGGCGATGGAACGTTTGTCGCTTACAAAAAAAATAGAGGCAGCACTTCTTAAAAACAATTTCAGCCCTGTTTATTATCACATTGAAGTCCCAAAAAAAGGCCTGGCCCAAATTAGAGGATTTACCTATTCAGAAGATGAAAAAAGGCGCCTACTGAATGTTGTTAAAAAGGTTTCGGGAGTTTCGAACGTTGAAGACGAGGTTGCTATCATACAGCCGGGTGCTTGATAGCGTCCGGCCGTCGAAGTTTACCCTAACGTTGCATAAAATTTGAGTTTAAAACGGTATAGATTGGGTCAGCAAGGGGCGTTTGAGCATTTTCAAGGACGAAAGCGTATTGAACATACGGTGAGGTCTTGAAAATGGGCAATCGTTTCTTGATGGCCTGATATAGAGCGAGCGAAGCGCAAGAAAGGTTGGTATCCGGCCGGACATTGATTGTGGGAACCAAGGAAGCGCCTCCTTTTGCGATGAAGACAGAAAATTGGTGAGCCGGCCTGGCAGGGCACGCTCCACCGATATCTGGGGGTATAGGCATCGTGCACAAGAATCTTCTTTTGATTTTCTTGTTACTTCTCCTATCAATATCCTGTCCCCTATCAATAGCATACGCTGTGGATTTGCTTGGAGCCGGGGCCACTTTTCCCTACCCCCTGTATTCCAAAATGTTTTATGTCTACTGGCAGAAGACGGGTGTCAAAATAAACTACCAGGCAATCGGCTCGGGTGGCGGGCAGAGGCAGCTCTTAAATATGACGGTTGACTTCGGTGGTACGGATGCTTTCATGAGCGCTGAAGCACTTGAAAAGGCCCCGGCAAAAATTCTCCACATCCCTACCTGTTTAGGAGCAATAGTCCTTACCTATACCCTGCCAGGGAACCCCCGGCTAAGGCTTACGCCAAGTTTGATTTCTGATATCTTCCTGGGGAAAGTCACCAAATGGAATGATAAAAGAATTACAGACATCAATCCGAACGAAAACCTTCCCGACATGAACATCATGGTTGTGCATCGGTCGGACGGAAGTGGTACCACCTTTGTTTTTACAGACTATTTGAGCAAGGTCAGCAAAGAATGGGAAAAAAAGGTCGGTAGAGGTAAAGCCGTCAACTGGCCTGTCGGGCTGGGATCGAAAGGGAATACGGGCGTTGCGGGATTCATAAAGTACTCTCCAGGAGCCATAGGGTACGTGGAATTAGGATACGCAGTCCTAAACAGGATGCCGGTGGCAGCTATCCAAAATAAAGCAATGCGATTCATAAATCCGGGGGCCACTTCAACGAGCATTGCAGCCAGAGTCTTTCTCCCCGATGACACGAGAATTTCCATCACGAATACCAAGGCCATAGAGGGTTACCCCATCGCCGGCTTTACCTGGATACTGGTCTTTGAGGAACAGGCCTACCGCGGGGGACCTGAAAAAAAAGCAAAGGCGCTCGCAAAGGCACTTTGGTGGATGACCCACGAAGGACAAAAATACGCAGAGCCATTACATTACGCGCCTCTTTCACCCGAAGCCATAATAAAAACTGAAAAAATTATTAAATCAATTACTTACAATGGACACTCTTGTCTTGAGTAAAGGGAAAATGCTCTCAACCCATCCGGGCGTCCGTGCCGAAGCCACTTTTCAGAAGACTATTTTTCTTTCTGCTCTTGCGATAATTGTTTTGCTTGTGGCCATTTTTCTGAGCCTGCTTATCCACTCCGTACCTTCGCTCAAGGCCTTCGGCTTATCTTTCTTCTTCAGCAAAACATGGGATCCAGTCTCAGCCACGTTCGGAGTGCTGCCTTTTCTCGTGGGAACGCTCCTGACTTCATTTCTTGCCTTGCTGATCTGTCTGCCTTTCTCGCTTGCCATATCAATCTTTATCGGCGAATACTTCAAAAAAGGCGCCCTCTCAAGCTTTCTCAAAACCGTGACCGAGTTGCTTGCCGGAATCCCTTCAATTATCTATGGGTTTTGGGCGTTGTTTGTACTTGTGCCCATCGTCAGGAATTTCCAGACAAAGATTGGTATTTTTCCCTATGGGGTGGGCATCCTTACAGCATCCATGATTCTTTCCGTGATGATTATCCCGTATGCTGCCTCCATTGCAAGGGAAGTCATCTCCCTTGTTCCATCTGACGTTAAAGAGGCTGCATATTCTCTCGGGTCAACCCGACAAGAGGTCATCACAAAGGTGGTCCTGCCTTATGCCCGCTCCGGCATCGTAGCGGGCATTCTCCTTGCCCTCGGGAGGGCTCTGGGCGAGACCATGGCGGTTACCATGGTCATCGGTAATTCGAATCGCCTGCCTAAGGGATTTTTTAGCCCTGGTAACAGCATGGCCAGTGTTATTGCAAACGAGTTCACTGAAGCCACCGCCAGTCTTCACATCTCCTCACTGATAGAGATTGCCTTGCTTCTATTTCTGGTGACCATGATAATAAACATCATCGGCAAGTATATCATTAAGAAGATAAGCGTTGAGGCATAGATGGCTCTGCATCGATTAAGATTGAGAATATGGAAAGACAGAGGCTTCAAGGCCATTGTAATACTGTTTTCTTTTTTATCAATCGTTCCGCTGCTTCTCATTCTTTTTTACATAATCAAAAATGGAATTTTATCTATTAGCTGGGAGTTTTTTGTAGAATTACCGAGACCTGTGGGCGAAAAAGGGGGTGGAATATCGAACGCCATCGTTGGCTCTCTTCTTTTGGTGATCATTGCCGGTTTGCCTTCAATTCCTTTAGGAATAGCAGCAGGAATCTACCTCTCGGAAAATAAAAAGAGCAGGATCACCTATTGGAGCGGACTCGCAGTGGACGTCCTTCAAGGAACACCTTCCATAGTCATAGGGATCATCGCTTACCTTTGGGTGGTGGTACCAATGGGCGGATTCTCTGCGTTTGCTGGCGGAATTGCATTGGGTATTATGATGCTTCCTATGATCGTAAAAGCAACGGAAGAGACACTGAGCCTCATCCCGGGCTCTCTGAAAGAGGCCTCTCTTGCATTGGGAGTGCCCTATTACCGGACCATACTGCGGGTTATCCTGCCCGCTGGTGTCAGCGGAATCATGACAGGGGTGCTCATAAGCACAGCAAGAGTTGCGGGAGAGACAGCGCCACTTCTGTTCACTGCCTTTGGAAACGCTTTTATGAACTGGAACTTAACCAACCCCGTTCACTCCCTCCCTCTTCTTATTTACAATTACGCTACGAGTCCCTATCCCGAATGGCATCGAGTCGCCTGGGGAGCTTCCTGTGTGCTTGTGGTTTTTGTGTTAACCCTGAATTTGGTAATGAGGACAGTAATAAGAAGATGGAAAGTGCAATTCTGAAAACCGAAGACCTTCGAGCATATTACGAAGACAATCAGGTGGTAAAAAATATTAACCTCTCCATTCCTGAGTTCAAGATAACGGTTATTATGGGCCCGTCTGGTTGCGGAAAATCAACCCTTGTTAGATGTTTTAACCGGATGCACGAAATGGTACCAGGGGCAAGAATAGAAGGAAAAGTATTTTTAAAAGAAGAGAATGTGTACGACATGGAGCCTATCACAGTAAGGACCAGGATTGGAATGGTCTTCCAGAGACCCAACCCTTTTCCCATGATGACCATACGCGATAACGTGATCGCCGGGTATATATTAAACGGTATCAAGCTGAACCGGTCGAAGAGCGACGATATTGTAGAACAATCCTTAAAGGAGGCTGCTCTGTGGGATGAGGTCAAGGACTATTTGCACAAGAAGGGCACATTCCTTTCAGGAGGACAACAACAAAGGCTCTGCATCGCGCGCGCACTGGCAGTAAAACCTGATGTGTTGCTTTTCGATGAGCCCACATCTGCCCTTGACCCTAAGGCAACTTCCCATATTGAAGGGCTCATGGCGGACCTCAAGAATACCGTGACTATCATCCTCGTGACACACAACATCGCCCAGGCCGGGAGAGTCTCTGACTTCATTGCCTTTCTCTATTTGGGAGAGCTGGTAGAATTCGGCCCAAAGGGGCGTTTGCTAACTACTCCCAAAGATAAGAGGACAGAGGAGTTCTTGACCGGAAAATTTGGCTAAGGAGGCCTTACATGCTTAAAAAGGACTTGGACTTGCTGGTGAAACAGCTTTTGGAAAGCGCCTCGCTGGTTAAAGGTATGATTCAAAAAAGTATTCGAGGGCTCACACAAAGGGAAAAAGGCGTATTAGTAGACGTTATTGAACAGGATGAGCCCAAGGAGAATGAGCTGGAAATCGCCATAGAAGAGGCCTGTATCCAGCAAATTGCTTGCTATCAACCCCAGGCAAAGAATCTGAGAACCATCATGATGGTTATGAAAATGAATAATGATCTAGAGAGAATGGGGGATGAGGCAGTTAACATTTCTGAAAGCGCTCTGTTCTTGATAGAAAAACCAGAAGTGAAACCCTTAATAGATATCCCAAGGATGGCTGAAGAAGCTACGAAGATGATCGAGGATAGCCTGAAATCATTTATTAACGAGGATATTCAACTGGCTCAAAATGTTTGTGAAAGAGATGATGTTGTTGACGGGTTGAGAGACCAAATCCTAAGAGAACTCATAACATTCATGGCGGCAGACCCCACGGTGATAGAGCCTTCTATTCGACTGATCAGGATCTCCCGGAGCTTGGAACGTATCGCTGATCTTTCCACAAATATCTGTGAAGATGTGATCTATATGGCAGAAGGAAGGGTGATAAAACACGGGAAGGTTAATACCTGAAATAAAATAGAAATTAAACTCAAGAAAATATCTAGGTAAATCCAGAACTTTAGTTGCCAAACAGGGTAAAGGAAATTTCGAAAATTTACTAAAAACCACAAGAAACAAGGGGGAGCCAATGAGCACAAAAAATATCGTCATCATTGTCCTGGCAGCACTGTTTGTTCTTTTTGTAATCCAGAATACGCGAATAGTGGAAGTCCAGCTTTTGTTCTGGACCGTGTCCATGTCCAGGTCTTTGATGTTGCTGGGCACGCTTCTTATTGGGTTGATTGGAGGCTGGTTGTTGGGCAGGGCAAAGAAAAAAAACAATGAATAGAACTGCGTTGTATTTGCCAGACAGCCTTAACCGTTCTTGGCGGTTTTCCGTTTGGTAATCGTTAACCAGTGCTATGCCATGATTACCGTACCCAAATGCTTTTCAGGGTAGAAAGGGGGTATGAAATGAAAACTGTAAGTAACCGGAAAAATATAATTCCCAGAATATTTTGCTCAACCATTGTTATGAGTATTGTGTTGTTTTTTATTGGGTGTGCGGAAGTTCCTGTTACTCACCGGAAAGGGTTACACCTGGTTCCTAAGTCAGAGTTGCTGTCTCTCAGCTTGCGCCAGTATGATCAGACATTAAAAAAATCTAAGCTTTCAACCGACCAGGGAAAGGTCCAGATGGTCCGTAGAGTGGGGGAAAGAATTGCAAGGTCAGCAGAAGCGTTTCTTCAGGAGTCCGGTAAGAAACAGCAGATCAAAGATTATAAATGGGAATTTAACTTGATTGAAGATGATAAGCTCGTAAATGCCTGGGCCATGCCAGGGGGTAAGGTGGCTGTATATACAGGGATTCTTCCATACACAAAGGATGAAACGGGTCTTGCCGTCGTGATGGGCCACGAAGTGGCCCACGCTTTAGCAGATCATGGAAACGAGCGAATGAGCCAGGCCCTTCTTGCCAATATGGGAGGGATGGCCCTATCGGTTGCCTTGGCAAACAAACCTCAGCAGACGCGTGAGCTTTTCCTGACTGTGTTTGGGGCGGGTGCCAGCGTTGGATTAATGCTACCCTATAGCCGCCTTCACGAGAGCGAGGCGGATCGAATTGGTATGGTGCTTATGGCCAGAGCAGGGTATGATCCTCGAGAAACTATAACATTCTGGGAAAGAATGAACAAGAAAGAAGGGCCACGGCCCCCGGAGTTTCTGTCCACACACCCTGCTCCCGCTTCACGCCAGGCCAATCTCAAAACCTACATTCCCGAGGCATTGCCTTATTATAAGAAACCGTCGAAATGATGTGGTATTTCTTCAGAGTGACCTGGGACGTAGGCATATTCATAAATATGTCGAGGAGCAAAATCGGGAAATCCCGCCAAGGTGGGACAGCAAGGATTTTCAAGCCGCAGTAGGAGGCTAATGCACAATCTGGGTTTAAAAGGTCTTGATCTTTTCTGTCTCAGATGGCAAAATGATATTGCTATGAAAACACATTCATTATCATTTCCACCAACAAACGAGATATTTGGAGTCGTAAGGAGGAGATTCTAAAATGCAATATGACACAGCGCTGCGGGCATACACGTCCAAAAGAATAGAGGAGATCGAAACTGCAGATATCCTTATAGGCATCCCCTGCTATAACAACGAGAAGACCATCGCGCATGTAGTCCAAATGGTCACACACGGTCTTGCCAAACACTATAAAGACCTGAGAAGTGTGATTCTAATCGCTGATGGGGGCTCC
>Ga0180009_10007284_pt1 | contig 11361 bp, 5 predicted proteins | sample OS_PC_MetaG_FD_123537 | JGI IMG/M metagenome (GOLD analysis project Ga0180009, IMG submission 123537) | Groundwater microbial communities from the Aspo Hard Rock Laboratory (HRL) deep subsurface site, Sweden - OS_PC_MetaG | ecosystem: Environmental > Aquatic > Deep subsurface > Groundwater...
CATCGACGCAACGCGAGGCACGCTGTCGATCGAGGTAGATGGCATCGGTCTCGGACAACCCACCGGTTTCTTCGAGAGCTACCAACTCACGTCGCTCGACGGCCAGGGTGCGCCCTTCAAACCAACGCCCACCGGGGAAGCGGGCATCCAAACGGTGTTCGTGCTGTACGACGAGACGGGCACGTCGGTCCATCGCGTCAAGGGGTACTTCAACCTGGCGGACGCGACCTGTACGGACTGGCACGACTGTACGGGAGAGTCCGGGGCTCCTCAGGGTTGGCTGAAGCCGCCACCCCAGCGTTACAAGCTCAGCCACACCTGGGAGGACGACGTCGATCAACTGCGGTTCGAGGGACCTTCCGTGGTCAATCGTACGATCGACCTGTCTGCATCGTCGCCTACGGGACGCGTAGCGGCGCCGCAGCTCTATTGGACGATCAACAGCTGCGGAGGGTCGACCCACAACGCCTGCGGTCTTTGGGATGGCACGGTGCATGGTGGCCCGATTGGCGTCCGCTACCTGGCGGCGAGGCTGGAGCTTCGCGCTACCTGTGGCGATGGCACCTGCACGGACCACATCGAGACCTGTTCCGGTTGCCCGCAAGACTGCTGCACGGTGGATGCGGGGGCGGACGCGGCCCCGGAAGCCGGCACGGATGCCAACGTCGATGCCGCGGCGGACGCGGTGACGGACGCCGTGTTGGACGCCGTGTTGGACGCCGTGTTGGACGCCGTGTTGGACGTAGCGTCGGACGCGGTTCGAGACAGCGCGAGCGAGGATGGGCGCGGACCCGCCGACGCCTTCGACCCTGGGGACACCGAGCCCACGAACCCTGACGCTTCCGGCGGATCGGATGATGGTTGCGGTTGCCGGACGGCTTCGAACTTTGCCGCGAATCGGGGCTGGGCCTGGCTCGGTCTGTGGGTTGCCGCTGCGAGCATCATGGGGCGACGGAGGATGCGGCGAGGATGAGACGTTTTGCCTCTGTTCTGCTTTCCACCGTAGCGGTCTGGGCTGCCTTCGGGTGCTCGGGTTCTCCGACCCGGGGCTCCCGGCCTGACACGGCCGCATCGGTTCCACCAACCACGGTGGTCACACCAACGAGCGAACCGTCATCGGAAACGCAGGGCGATGATGGCGAGCCGGTGGTCGTGGTCCCGCCAAGCGATTGGACGGATGAAGTCAGTTCCGGGGCCGAGCCCCTGCTCGATGAAGTCTGCGATGTCGCGTCATCGTCCGCGGTCCCTCAGGATCTCAACGGGGACGGGCGCCCGGATGTGGTGAAGGTGGTCCAAGCGGGTCAGGTCCGCTGCAAGTTGATGGATCTCAACTTCGACGGAAGCTTCGACATCACCGAATTCTTCGACGCGGGAGGACAACTGCGACGACGTGATGTCGACTTCGATTTCGACGGTCGGCCTGACGAAGTCGCGCTGCATTCCGGCGGTCAGTTGATCGAGAAGCGAATGGACAGCACCCACGACGGCCGCATGGATCTTCGGGAGGTCTACGTGAACGGAAGGCGGGATCGCCGGGAGCGCGACGGCAATGACGACGGTCGCGTCGACGAGTGGTGGACGTTCTCCGAGACCGAGCCGGATTGCGCCAGGGTCCAGGTCGACGTCGATGGCGACGGTCGGCCGGATCGAGAAACGAGGGTGTGCGGAAACTAGATGTGGTCGGCGGGGACTTCACGACGCAGGCTACCTTCGACCGCTCGAAAGCCTTAGAGATCCTCACGTGAGCACGGAACCCACCGACACGACCTTCCCCATTGACGGAATGAGCTGCGCAGCTTGCGCGGCCCGCATCGAACGTGTGCTGTCCAAAGTCGAGGGCGTGGATCAGGCTTCGGTCAACTTCGCGAGCGAGAAGGCCGTGGTTCGCTTCGATCCTGCGGTGGCTCGCGCGCTCGACTTGACCGCGGCGATCGAGAAGGCCGGGTTCAAGGTCCGTATGGAGACGGTGCGCTTGTCGGTTCAAGGAATGACGTGCGCAACGTGTGCCCAGCGGATCGAGAAGGCATTGTCGCGGGTCGAGGGTGTAGCATCCGCGCAAGTCAACCTCGCCTCGGAGGTCGCGACGGTGGCGTTCACCCCGGGCGTTGCGGAGATTCCTTCGCTGATTGGAGCCGTTGAACGGGCCGGCTACGAAGCGAGCCGGGCTCCTTCGGATACAGCGGAAAGAGAAGCTGCAGACCGCGTGGAGCGATCTGCGCAGATACGCGAGATTGCCTTCGTGGCGGCGTCGGCGGCCTTCACGTTGCCGCTGGTGGCTCCGATGCTGGTCCAGCTTTTCGGGATCCATTGGATGCTGCCCGGCTGGGTGCAGCTTCTGTTGGCGACTCCGGTTCAGTTCGTCGCTGGCTGGCGATTCTACCGGGGTGCGGCTTCCGCGCTGCGCGCAGGCGCGGCCAACATGGATGTCCTCGTGGCGCTCGGAACGACCGCCGCCTTCACGTTGAGTGTGTGGTTGTTGCTTCAGGGCGACGCGCACCTGTACTTCGAGGGCGGCGCGTCCGTGATCACGTTGGTGATGTTGGGCAAGACGCTGGAAGCCCGTGCCAAGCGCGGGACCACGCGAGCGATCCGAGCGCTCATGGACCTGCGTCCCCAGCTCGCCCGGGTTGTGCGCGACGGTCGGGAGGTGGAGTTGCCCGCCGAGATGGTGCGCCGAGGTGACACGGTGGTGGTTCATCCGGGCGCGCGGATTCCCGTCGACGGCCGCGTGTTGGAGGGCGAGAGCGACGTTGATGAATCGTTGATCACGGGCGAGAGTTTGCCGGTTGCGAGGATGGTGGGTGACGACATCCCGGGCGGGGCCATCAACGGAGATGGTCTTTTGCGTCTCGAGGCGACCCGGGTTGGCGAGGATTCGACGCTGGCGCGGATCATTCAGCTGGTGGAGAGTGCGCAAGCGACCAAACCGCCAATCCAGCGCCTGGTGGACAAGGTGGCGGCGGTGTTCGTGCCCGCGGTCATCGCGATCGCTTTGTTCACCCTCGTGGCGTGGCTTGTCGCCGGGGTTCCGGTGAGCGAGGCGATCATCCACGCCGCCGCGGTGTTGGTCATCGCTTGCCCGTGTGCGTTGGGGCTGGCGACGCCGACCGCGCTGATGGTCGGGACCGGTGCAGCCGCGCGCGCGGGGATCCTGATTCGAGACGCCGAGGCGCTCGAACGTGCGCACGCTGTGGGGGTGGTGGTGTTTGACAAGACCGGCACGCTCACCCGTGGGCGCCCGGACGTGGTGAAGGTGGTTGCTGTCTCCACCGACGTCGACAGGATGCTGGCGGACGTTGCAGCGGTCCAGAAGGGCTCGGAGCACGTTCTCGGGCAAGCGGTGATCCGGGAAGCCTCCGAACGCGGGTTGGTCTTGTCGGTAGCCACGGAGTTCAAGACCTTGCCGGGCCGAGGGATCGAGGCGCGACTCAGGGGACAGAACGTTCTGGTCGGTAGCGCTCGTCTGATGCGTGAGCAAGGGATCTCAATCGGTACGCTCCGGGCGCAAGCCGACGAACAAGAGGCCCGAGGCAATACGGTGGTGTTCGCAGCGCGCGACGGACAAGCGCTCGGTCTGATTGCACTCGGTGACCAACCTCGTGAACGGGCGAAAGAGGCGATCGCTCACCTGCACGCCAAGGGGATTGAGACGGTGATGTTGACTGGCGATGGCCGGCAAGCAGCGAACTTCGTTGGGGACCGATTGAGGGTGAAGCGCGTCGTGGCCGAAGTGCTTCCAGATCAGAAAGCGGAAGAGATTCGCAAGCTGCGAAGCGGGCGAGTCGTGGCCATGGTGGGTGACGGGATCAATGACGCACCCGCGCTCGCGGCCGCCGATGTCGGATTCGCGATGGGCACGGGAACGGACGTCGCGATGCACACGGCGGGCGTAACGCTGATGCGGCCCGAACCGATGCTGGTGGCCGACGCGATCAGCATCTCGCGGGCTACGGTTCGCAAGATCCGTCAGAACCTGTTCTGGGCATTCATCTACAACGTGATCGGTATTCCGCTGGCAGCACTGGGCTTTCTGTCTCCCATGCTCGCCGGCGCAGCGATGGCGCTCTCCAGCGTCAGCGTGGTTTCGAACGCGCTGTTGCTTCGACGCTGGAAGCCGGAAGCGTGAGCAGGGTCAATTCATGAAGCAGTCGATCATGCAGCTGAAGAGGGGGATGCAATCCGGATTCGAGCCGCAGACCGTGTTGATGTCGTCAAGACACGCGGTTCCGGCGCAGGCCATGCAGGCATCGTCCGGACGCAGCGGCGACGATTGACAGAGCGTGGTGGCGCATTCGTCGTTACATCCACTCGCGGCGTCGCAGGCACAGTCGTGCACCGCTCCGGTCAGGATCGGTTCACCCGACGCGTTCTCATCGAAGCAGCAGTCGTTGCAGCTCGTTGCGGAGAGGCAGGGATTCGGCAGCTCTGGAAGCGCATATGCCCACGAGGCGAACAGATGCATGCACACCCAACCGACGCCATAGGCGACCGCTTCACCCGACGTCGCGAGGGCTGGGCCCACAGACTCTTCCACACCGACCACCTTGAAGTCGGGGTGCTCGGCCAGCAGCTTGAGAAAGGAAGCCTGCTTCGGGACATCCACGATCGTGTCATTCGTCGTGCAATGGAATCCATCGTTGTACGTTCCCGCCGTGCCGCACGTAGACTCGTCCGAACCGTCGCCACAGATGTTCTGCATCCCGTTGTCGCCGTCTGTTTGGTAGTAGGCGGTAGCGAACTCGGTGCCCTGAGTGAAGGTGGTCGGAGGGTGTCGGGGCTGCCCTTCGTCGGTCCCCGGCGTTTCTCCATCCGCTTGGGACATGTCGTATAGCCCGAGCGGCGCGATGTCCGGGTACTGCTCCTTCATGCGGCACGTCGCCCACGCGAGAAGCATGCTCAAGTCCTTGCGGATGTATGCATAGCGAGACTCCGTCGCGATGAAGTATCCATCGGCCAACGCCTGCGCGCTCGCGGGATCATCGGATCCGGGCATCTGCACCAGGTCGAGGCAGTCGTTGCCCGAGCAGGTCCATGTTCCGCATGGGCCGCCTGCGTCGGAGCCGCCTGCGTCACCATCCGCTCCCGCCTCACCGGCGTCTCCACCCGAGCCGCCCACGCTGCTGCCGGCGGCTCCGCTGTCACCCGCACTGCCGTCAAGGCCCGCGTCCGGGCCCGTTTGCGCGGCGGTGTCGACACTGTCTTCGCCGCAACCGGCGATGACAACCGACGCCGCGAGCATCCATCGAATGAGGTCTCTTGCTGACATGTCGCCAATCCTTCGGACAAGCATCGCCGGGCGCAAAGCGCCAACGGAGACATACCGTTGCCCTCGGGATGGCGTCAACGCGCGCAACGGGCGCGATCGCGCCTGCAGGTCGTGACTCATATTGTGCCACCCGTCGCCCCGGGGCGATCTGAGGAACCCCGCAGACTTGGTGCCGAAAATTGGGCTTCCGATCGTTGCTCGGCCCTGGGCCATCCCCGTAAATGCGACCGCGTTCTTGGCATGGTGTATGCTTCTCTTGTGCTTCCGCAGAGGTGTGCCACTCGGGTTCGGTGGTCCGTTGGAGAGCAGGAGGTTCGCATGAACGATTCGTCCAGACCGTGGTGTGGGCATGTGGCGCAAGCCACCTTCGTCTTTCTCTTGGCGTTGCTCACGATGTCCTGCGGGCGAACCCTGCTCGATGGCGACAACCTCACCGGCTTGGGTGGATCAGGAGGATCAGGAGGTACCTCCGGGGCCTGCTCCGCCGCCACCTGCCCCGACGGCTGCTGTGACGCCAAGGGCAAGTGCGTGACCGGCGTCTCGGACGAAGCGTGCGGCATCGCCGGAGAATCCTGCGTCGATTGCCGGCAGGACGAGGGCACCATCTGCTCGACGACCGATCGTGTGTGCACGCCCGCGTGCCTCTGCGGCAACGGGAAGTGCGAGCCGGGGTGCGGCGAGTCCGACTCGAGCTGCCCGGATGACTGCGGAGGCGCTTGCGTCTGCGGCGATGGGATCTGCATGCCGAGCTGTGAGGACCCTGCCTCGTGCCCCGCGGACTGCGGAGGTGAGTGCTATTGCGGCAACGGCGTCTGCGAGCCGTGGTGCGGCGAGGACACGGGTTCCTGCGGCTACGACTGCGGAAGTGAATGCTACTGCGGCAACGGAATGTGCGAACCGTGGTGTGGTGAGGATTCCTATTCCTGCGGCTACGACTGCGGGAGCGAATGCTACTGCGGCAACGGGATCTGCGAAAATTGGTGCGGCGAGGACTCGTATTCCTGCGGCTATGACTGCGGCAGTGAGTGCTACTGCGGCAATGGCGTCTGCGAGCCCTGGTGCGGTGAAGACCCATACATGTGCAGCTACGACTGCGGCAGTGAGTGCTTCTGCGGCAACGGCGTCTGTGAGCCGTGGTGTGGCGAGGACTCCTACTGGTGCAGCTACGACTGCGGGAGCGAGTGCTACTGCGGCAACGGCGTCTGCGAGCCGTGGTGCGGCGAAGATTCCTACTCGTGCGGCTACGACTGCGGGAGCGAATGCTACTGCGGCAACGGTATCTGCGAATCGTGGTGCGGCGAGAACACGTACTCCTGCGGTTACGACTGCGGGAGCGAATGCATGTGCGGCAACGGGGTCTGCGAGTCGTGGTGCGGCGAGGACTCCTACTCCTGCGGCTACGACTGCGGCTACGAGTGCTACTGCGGCAACGGGGTCTGCGAGTCGTGGTGCGGTGAGAATTCCTACTCCTGCGGCTATGACTGCGGCGGCCAATGCACCTGCGGCAACGGAATCTGTGAAGAGTGGTGCGGCGAAAGCCCGTACTCGTGCGGCTACGATTGCGGCTACGAGTGCTACTGCGGCAACGGCGTCTGTGAGCCGTGGTGCGGCGAAGAATCCTACAACTGCGGCTACGACTGTGGCTACGAATGCATGTGCGGCAATGGGGTTTGCGAGTCGTGGTGCGGTGAAGACTCCTACAGCTGCGGCTACGACTGCGGCTACGAATGCATGTGCGGCAACGGCGTCTGCGAGCCGTGGTGCGGTGAAGACAGCTACTGGTGCAGCAGCGACTGCGGTTACGGGTGCTACTGCGGCAACGGGGTCTGCGAGTCGTGGTGCGGTGAGGACTCCTACTCCTGCGGCAACGACTGCGGCTACGAGTGCTACTGCGGTAACGGCAAGTGCGAGTCGTGGTGCGGCGAGGATCCGTACTCCTGCGGCTACGACTGCGGTTATCAGTGCATCTGCGGCAACGGCCAGTGTGAATCGTGGTGCGGCGAAACCTCCTACAACTGCGGCAACGACTGCGGTTACCAGTGCTACTGCGGCAACGGCCAGTGCGAGCCGTGGTGCGGCGAGGACTCCTACAGCTGCGGCTACGACTGCGGCTACGCCTGCATGTGCGGCGACGGCGTCTGCGACCCCGCCTGCAAGGAGAACCCCTCTACCTGCTCGACCGACTGCGGACCCAACTGCGTGTGCGGCGACGGCATCTGCAATCAGGCGTGTGGGGAGACCTCGGCAACCTGCTCCTGGGACTGCGGGCCCCAGTGCATCTGCGGCAACGGTCAATGCCAGCCGCAATGCGGCGAGACGTCGAACTCTTGCCCCAATGACTGCGGACCTTCCTGCGTGTGCGGCGACGGCGTCTGCCAGTCTGCATGCGGCGAAACCTCAGGCAGCTGTCCACAGGACTGCCCGATCGCCTGCGTGTGTGGCAACGGCGTCTGCCAGGCCCAGTGCGGTGAGGCTCCGGACACCTGCCCGCAGGACTGCCCCATCGAGTGCATGTGCGGCGACGGGCTTTGTGACCCCCACTGCGGAGAGACGGAAACGTCCTGTCCGTACGATTGTCCCATCACCTGCATCTGCGGCAATGGACTGTGCCAGCCGCCCTGCGGTGAGAACCAGGCGAGCTGTCCGCAGGATTGCGGCTCGGGTTGCGCATGCGGCGACGGTAAGTGCGATCCGTCCTGCGGCGAGAACGAGATGACCTGCCCCGTCGACTGCGCTTACTGTCTGTGCGGCGACGCCTTCTGCAACCCGTCCTGCGGGGAGAGCAGCAGCAACTGTCCGCAGGACTGCGGATACACCTGCGCTTGCGGCAACGGCGCTTGCCAACCGCAGTGCGGAGAGACCGCGGCCTCGTGCCCCGACGATTGCTCCTCCTGCATTTGCGGAGATGCATTCTGTGACGCGAACTGCGGCGAGACGAGCCTGTCTTGCCCCAACGACTGCGGATACGCCTGCGAATGCGGCAATGGCGCTTGCCAGCCGCAGTGTGGCGAGACGTCCGCTTCGTGTCCCATCGACTGCGGAGCCGCCTGCATGTGTGGCGACTTCGTGTGCGATGAGTGGTGTGGCGAGGACATGTGGAGCTGTCCTCCCGACTGCGAGCAGCCCTGCGTGTGTGGTAACTACATGTGCGAGCCGTACTGCGGCGAGGACGGCTGGTCCTGTCCCCAGGACTGCGGATACAGCTGCATCTGTGGCGACGGCTACTGCGCGCAGGAGTGCGGGGAGAACATGGGGAACTGTCCTTACGATTGCGGCCAGAACTGCGCGTGCGGCAACGGTGATTGCCAACCGGAGTGCGGCGAGAACGCAAACAACTGCAAGCCCGACTGCCTGGCCTGGTGCGTGTGCGGCAACTATCTCTGCGAGCCCGAGTGCGGAGAGAATCTCTACAACTGCCCCCACGACTGCGCGTACGGCGGAGGGACCGGCGGGGCCGGCGGGGCCGGCGGGCACGCAGGGGCAGGTGGCGGGACCGCCGGTGGGTATCCCATGCCTACCTTCACGCCCATGCCTTCCTACGCCCCCGCGGACTGAGTCCTTTCCTTCCCCCCCTCATCGATCAGAAAGCGCGTCACGGCCGCAAGCCTTCCCAGGTTGCGGCCCGCGCGTCCCTCTCCCATCGGTTCTGAAGCACTCCCCACTTCCTCATGGAACTGCGCAACCGAACCCCACCTGCGCCCCGACCACTGCTTCGCCACCGACCGCAGGTCCACGTGATCGCCGGAGAAGAACCCCCCCGCGCGACGCAGCAAGCTGATCGGAAAGTACCCCCACGAACAGACGACGTCCGTGTCCTGGGCAAACGAACGCCACGCACGCTCGAACGCTCGAGGCTCGCACCCTCCCTGCAGCCGCTCCGTCGTCAGGTCGACGTGATGCGGCGTGTTCGGGGCCAGGGGGTTCTGCGGCGCAAGCACACATTCGAATCGCTCTCCCGTGTGGGGTCGGTACGCCAACCAATGCACGAGCTCGCTGCGATAGGGGGAAGGGGGGCGGCGGGGCCAGGCGTTCGCTTCGCCCACCACACACACCAGGTCCGGCCCCCGTTTCACGAGCGATTCGGGCACCACAACGCGTCGAGCCACGTGTTTGGGGCGCACACGGGCGCGAGGCACGTGATACCGATCCACGCAGGATAGTTGGAAGTCCACCATCGCCCGAAAAGGCCGCATCAGAATGTCAGTGATGCCCGGTTCATCCTCGAGCATCCCCAGCACGTGCACCAACGACTCGATCGTCGATACGAAGTCCCAACGCGGTTCTCGCCGAATGCGGTACTCGCTCTCGACAGGCGGAATGAAGCTGTAGCGAGGGAGCTTGGCGAGCGCCGGACTGCTGCGGAGCACCGCCCTCGACTGCGACCAGGTCCCGTCGATGACCACGAGCGTGACCGGCTTGTCGCCCGGTAGCCCGCCCGTCCCCGGGCGGTCCGGCATCGCGGAGGAGCGAAGCGTGGTGATGTCCTTCGCACCCTCGCCCGGGTACAGGAGGATTGCCTCGCGTTCCGGGTCGCTCAGCAAGGCGGCGAGCTCGACGTCCTCCCGCCATTCGATGCCGACACGGATTTCGGCGTTGGGCAGGCAGAGGCGGGCAATGCGCGCAGTGTTGATCGCCACCCTCGCTTCTCGCGGGTGTTGGAGGATCACCACTTTCGTCCGCGTCGGCACCGGCTTGACGTTGTGGCAGTAGCAGGCCGGCTGGGGACGGCCGCAGTCCGGGCATTCGACGCGGGGCATGTCCGGGGTATGCCCTGCAATCCTCGGTTGTTCAATGCGCGCGGCCGAAGTTTCCTTCGGCCGTGCTCTTCGACCTTCGTGGACTGCGTCCAGCGGGCTGGACTTCGTCCACTGCGGTTCAATGCGCGCGGCCGAAGTTTCCTTCGGCCGTAGGCTTCGACTGGACGTCTTGGATTGCATCCTGACGAGCGCCAGACACGCCAAAGAACGACGGGGTCAGAGGAGGACGACCGAGACAAAGAGCACTTCGAATCGTGCTTGGCTCGAGTACACTCTTGGAGATGCACCTCCCGCCATGGTCGCCATTGACGAAACCAGCCCGTCGCCCTCGTTGGCGAACCAACCGACAGTGCCAAGTCCTTACCCTCTTGGTGTCGCTTGCTGGCTGCGCCGCTTGCTCGTCGTCGGACGACTCGCAGGGGGCCGGGGGGATGATGTCTGGAGGGAGCGGGGGGGCGGCGGCCAATGGCGGCACGGGAGGGGTCGCTGGCGCATCGGTGGGCGGAACGGGAGGGAGTGGCGCCGGTCATTCCCTTGTCACCCCGGATTCCCCGTCGGAGTACGAGGTCGCGGCGGAGGTCGTCACGGATCGGCTCACAGGGCTCGAATGGCAGCGTTCCATCGCGCCCGAGAAGTTCACCCGCGAGGGGCAGTTCACGGACGACGCGAATCTGGCCGCAGCGCTCAAGGCGTCGACGTATTGCGACAACCTTACCCTCGCCGGCAAGGAGGATTGGAGGCTCCCCAGCCGCGTGGAACTACTGACGATCGTCGATTACGGGAGATTCGGGCCGGCGATCCGGACGGAGGTCTTCTCTGACACACCAACTGAGGGTGACTTCTGGACATCCAGTCGCTGGGTTCTGCCGAACGTTCCCTTCGCGATCGGCTTCAATGACGGCTATGTGACGTTTGATGGCGACATCCACGGAGACTGCTATGCGCGCTGTGTTCGCGGCACGGAGCTGGCGGGCTCCACCCGTGCAGACGACCTCCAAACTACCTCGACCACGGTGAAGGATCTACGCACCAACCTCACGTGGCAGCGCGAGGTGGAAGACATCGACTTCGGTACCCAGGGGGCGGCGGCGGCGTTCTGCGACACGCTGGAGCTGTCCGACGATTCCGGACCGTGGCGACTACCTACGGTCAAAGAACTGCAATCCATCGTCCACGAGGAGACCAACCCATCCATCGACGAGGAAGCGTTCCCCGGGTTCATACACGCCAACTATTGGACTTCCACGGTCTACGCACGGTGGGGGGAACCCACGTACTGGGTGGTCAATCAGGCAACGGCTACTGCGTATGGGAGCTGGGACAACAACGGTCACGTAC
>Ga0180009_10007285_pt1 | contig 11358 bp, 9 predicted proteins | sample OS_PC_MetaG_FD_123537 | JGI IMG/M metagenome (GOLD analysis project Ga0180009, IMG submission 123537) | Groundwater microbial communities from the Aspo Hard Rock Laboratory (HRL) deep subsurface site, Sweden - OS_PC_MetaG | ecosystem: Environmental > Aquatic > Deep subsurface > Groundwater...
AATCTGGTTCCCGTACTATAAATTATTTGTCAACTAGTGCTGGCTTTTTCACAACCATCCTAACCATACAGGCTCCTAAGATATAGAAGAAAAAAGAGGAAAAATTTCTTTTTCCTCTAATTGCCCTCCATCATTGCCTTCAAGTCTTCATCAACGTCCCCTGTCAGCATCAGGTTGTAGTTGTCCTGGAGCACCTTGAAGACATTGGGTGTGACGAACGCCGGTGGCGATGGACCTATCCTGATATTTTTCACGTTCAGGTGGAAAAGCGTGAGCAGGATTGCCACTGCCTTTTGCTCGAACCACGAAAGGACTATGGAGAGCGGGAGGTCATTGACTCCGCATTCAAATGCCTCGGCCAGCGCCACTGCAACCTGTATTGCAGAATAAGCGTTGTTGCACTGGCCCATGTCCAAAAGTCGCGGGATGCCGTCGATGTCGCCAAAGTCCATGTCGTTGAATCTGTACTTGCCGCAGCCCAATGTCAGAATGACGCAGTCCTTCGGGACCTTTTCTGCAAGCTCGGTATAGTAGCTTCGCTTGGCTTTAGAGCCTTCACATCCACCTATAAGGAAAAATCTTTTGATTTTCCCGTCTTTTACGGCCTGGACAATCTTGTCTGCCAGTCCTAAAACCGCCTTGTGATGGAATCCTGTCATCAGAGGTTTTCCAGGCGCGTCAGGAAGGTCGCCGAGTTCCTTTGCCTTTTCGATGATTTGGGAGAAGTCTTTCCTTGACTCAATGTGTTTGACCCCCTCAACGGCTGCTATTCCTGTTGTAAAGAGTCGGTCCTTATAGCTCTCGGTCGGTATGAGTACGCAGTTTGTGGTGGCAAGTACAGCTCCTCCAAACTGGTCAAACTCCTTTTTCTGCTTCTGCCATGCGCCGCCGTAGTTTCCGATTAGGTGAGGATATTTTTTAAGTTCAGGGTATGCATGCGCAGGCAGCATCTCTCCGTGGGTGTATACATTGACGCCCGTGCCTTCGGTCTGCTTCAAAAGCTCCTCAAGGTCAAGCAGGTCATGGCCTGTGACAAGTATGCCTGGACCCTTCACGGTGCCTGTTGGCACCTCCGTAGGGGCTGGATCTCCAAAATGTTCGGTGTTCCCCTGGTCAAGGATGTCCATGGCCTTCAGATTCATCTCCCCTGCCCTTAACACGGTTTTTATGTGGTCGTTTAAGTCAAAATCCACGTTTGTGAGGGTCTTGAAGAGTGCCCCGTGCATGAACGCATCGATGTCCTCGTCGCGCTTGCCCAAAATTCTTGCGTGGTAAGCATAGGCCGCTATCCCTTTGAGCCCATAGGTGAGTATCCACCGTAAGCTGTGTATATCCTCGTTTTTTCCGCATACCCCTATTTCTGTGCAGCCGGTCCCCTTTGCTGCCTGTTCGCATTGGTTGCAAAACATACTCATATCAAATCACTCCTTAATATCTTTTTTATACTTAATATAAAAACAATACCTATATAAGCTAGTTAGTTTCTAAAAAGATACCATGGATGAAAGCTGTACAGTGTATCAGGCAGCCGACTTCATTGGAAGGAGGTGGACCGCGCTTATCCTTCTTGAGCTTTACAAGGGCGAATCAATGACAAGACGCTACTCTGAACTCAAGAAACGTATTCCAGGGATTACGCCAAAAATGCTCTCGATGAGGCTCCGGGAGCTTGAGCGCGAGGGCCTTGTAAAAAAGACGGTTGATGCAAGTGAGTTTCCTGTGAAGTCGTCGTATTCTCTTACCAAAAGCGGAAAGGATTTTATAAAAATAATAAAAGTACTAAAGAACTGGGCGCTTACATGGAAGCTCGACAACAAGCTCTGCAAAAATGCCGAGTGCGGAAAGTGTCCCGCTGATAATCTATGATTACTTGCCGATAAGGCTTGCTTTTTTCACAACCATTCTTGCTGTATTTTCGCTTTCTTCTATTATCTCGAAATCGTCGATTTTGACTTTCTTTTTGAACATTGGGCCATCAAGCACGATGCTCTCGAACTCTCCTCCCTCTCCTGCCACGTTAATGCCGGATTTTCTGTTGAGCTCAATGAGGCTGTTGACGTCTTCAATAGTAATCCTCCTCCCAAGCCATGACGCATCAAGGCCCTCCGCCGCAACGCTTGAGAACATGAATTCAAATTTATCTACGACCTCCCGCATCTGTTGAATCTGGCTCTTGTGCCAGAGCGGCGAGAATGCGATTAGGCCTAACTTTTCGCAGACCTTTTCTATCCTGTCTTTTTGATAGGTAGAGAATAATGCGCCGGTTACAACGCCCTCAATTTGGTATTTTTCCTTTGCGATTTTTATTGCCTTTTCTAAATCTTTCAGCTCTTTTTCCTTTTCCCCGTCTGTTGCATGCTCAATGTGGGGGATGCCAAGCGCCTCGGCCTGCAGCTTTGCGAGGTTCACATTTTGCGTATGGAACATGTATGAGTCAGGGTTTCTGCTTATGAGGGAAATCAGGCATGATATTGTGTGGCCTTTTTCACGCGCTATGTGAAGTGCATACGTGCTGTCCTTTCCTGAGCTGAAAAGTACGCCAAGGTTGAATTTTGTGCCGGATGCGAGCTTCAGGTATTCTGATTTCTTGATGCCCTTGCTCCTGGCCAGCTTGTCAAGGCCCCAATCGAACCTGCTCCCGTACTGCGCGGCCCGCTTTTTTCGCTGTGCAATGGAGGGGTCAAGCCCGAGTTTCTCTGCGAGTTCTCGCAGGATTATCTTGTCGCGCTTTCCATCTGTTTTGTGTTTTGCAGGAATCCTAAGCGCGAACTTCACAAATTCTAGGTCAAGGTAGGGTGCAACAAGCTCAAGACCTATCGCCTTTGTTACGGTATAGTCGCGGTACGTGTTTCGGAGGTAAAGATTTTCGAGGTCTTTTAGGCATACGGCATTTATATCATCCGCTATCTTGTGGCGCCGGTAGCCGCCGAAGAGCTCGTCGGGGCCCAGGCCAGAGAAGATGACCTCGCACCCGTCTTCTTGCGCCATCTCGCAGGCGACATATGTAGGAAGTGCCACGCCTATTTTTACGACATCGGGGTCCTCGACAAGGGGTGCCACCTTTTCCAGGTATTCCTCGAGGCGGTCATAGCCGATTATTTTTTGCTTAAGCGTTAGGCCAAGTTTCTCTGCAGCGCTTTTTGCGGCCTTCAAATCCCTTGCATCCTCGTCAAGCGCTGCAGTGTAGCATGTGAAGTCAGCTCCAAGTTTTTTTAAAGCGAAAGCAAGCAGAGAGGAATCGACGCCGCCTGAAAGGAGAAGCCCGAATTTCTTTTTGGGAATCCTTATCTTCACGGCCTCGAAAAGGAGCTCCTCGAGCCGCCCTAGGATGTCGCCTTTGATTTCCGGCTTTGTTTTAAAGAACTCTCTCTCAATCTTTTCTATTCTTTTTGTTTTTTCGTCGTAACACAAAATCTCGCGCGGGTTAAGTTCAGTGACATCGTCAAATGAGACCAGCGCCTTCTTCTTGGAGGCGAATGCGAAGTGAGGTCTTGTGGCGTAAAACAGCGGCACGAGTCCGAGGAGGTCGCGTGCGAGGTAAACGCGGCCTGTGTCGTAGTAGGCGAATGCATAGGCCCCCCTTATCTCATCAAGATTCTCGATGCCGTTTTTTTCTATTAGTTTCAAAAGAGAACCAGTGTCAATATTGTAAGCAGCTAAATCAGAGATTAGCCTGGACTCTTTAAATTTCTCCCATGATTTTGTGCCCGCTCTAACCTCGATAAAGCTCTTCATGCTGTATAATTAAATCGGGGTTGTGGTATAATGTTTTCCGAAGGGCCTCGATGAAATTGGCTTCACCTTCGTAAATCCCTCTTTCCAGATGAAATCGGGATTTACGCCATATAGCTCGCAAAACCTCTCGATGAGGGGTTCTAGTACTTCCTTGTCACCCTCGTCAATCTCCTCCTTTTTGGCATACACCCCGAGGAGTTCGTCAGGGATTTCGCCCCTTATGTAGATTGCCCCGCCATGTATGCCGCCGCCGAGGTCGCTCTGGACGATTGGACCGGCTGCGTTCTTTACCAACTTGGCGTCAATGTTGTCCCTGTCAATCGGTTTCTTGGGGTCAATTATCGCGTCTTTGAAGTCAAGGCCAAGCACAACGATGACGCCGCCAGCCATGTACTCGCCGCAGTACTGCTTCACAGTACCGCCGTAGCATATTATTGGCCGGCTGTCGCCGAACTCCTTCATGTGGATGCCGATTCTGCTTCCGCCGTTTCCCATTACAAATATGCTGCCGCCTCTGGCGCCCATGCCTGTGATGTCCCATGAGTCGCCATATACCACGATTTCCCCGCCGTTTAGCGTGTTGCCCAAAAGATACTCGGATGAGCCGTGGACTATGTACTTGAGCCCCTCGGAAAAGACGCCAAGGTCAAGGCCGGCATCACCGAAGACCTCGATTGTGTAGTCGCCTTTGAGGCCTGCTCCTATGTACCTCTGGCCCGCGATGTTTCGAAGGACGATGTGGTCGTAACCATCTGCGATTGCCTTTCTAATCTGGCGATTTATGTCCCTGTAAAAAAGCTTGCAGCCCTCTGGCATTGCGTCGATTTCAATCCTTTTTGGCATTACTCTCCACCTGTGCCGATGCGCTCTCCAGCATGTTTTACACCGAGGATTTCTGCCTCGCGCGGGTTTGGGCCGACGTAGCGGAGCCTGTCCCTGTTGCCTACAAGGCTCTCAACGGCATCGATGCCCATTGTGCCAAGCACCTCGCTTAAGTCATGGGTCCAGCCGCGGAGCAGATTCGATACTCTCTGTGCTCCCCAGTCGATGTCAATGCGATTTGCAAGCACAGGGTTTCCTGTGGCGATGCCCCATGAGCACTTGCCTGTGGGGCACTGCTGGCAGACCTTGCACCCCAGTGCAATAAGGGCGCTCGTGCCGATGTTGCCCACGTCAGCGCCAAGTGCTATTACTTTTATCAAATCAGAAGAAGACCTAAGCCCGCCGCCTGCGATTATGGTTACCTTGTGCCTGATTTTCTCGTTTCGCAGGTGCTGGTCAACAGATGCTATTGCAAGCTCTATTGGTATGCCTGCGTTGTCTCTTATGACCCTCGGGGCGGCGCCTGTGCCCCCTCGGAAGCCGTCGATTGTCATGAAATCTGCGCCTGCCCTCACTATGCCTGAAGCTATTGCCGCAACATTGTTGACGGCAGCAATCTTTACGCCGACCGGCGACTGGTATTCTGTTGCCTCGTGGAGAGCTGCAATCAATGTTTTCAAATCCTCAATTGAGTAGATGTCGTGCTGAGGGTTTGGCGAAAGGGCGTCAGTGCCAAGGGGTATACCCCTCGTATCTGAAATAAGCTGGGTTACCTTCTCGCCAGGCAGCTGGCCGCCGTGGCCTGGTTTTGCGCCCTGGCCGATTTTAATCTCTATGGCACCAAGCTTTAGATAGTCAGGGTTCACGCCGAACCTGCCGCTTGCGACCTCGCCTATGAGATTGTCTCTATATACATAATGGTCCTTGTGAAGCCCGCCCTCTCCTGTGCCCATCATTGTTCCGACATCCTCTACAGCACGGTACATCGCGGTGATGGCATTGTAGCTTACAGAACCAAGGGACATGTGCCCTATGATAAGGGGGGTTGAGATGCCAACGTTTGCTGGCAAGTCCTCAAGCGCGAATTTGCCCCTGTTTTTTGTAATGGAAAGGTTCTTTGGCTTCCTGCCGATGTAAGTCCTGGTTTCCACAGGCTCCCGGAGCGAGTCGATTGCAGGGTTTGTTACCTGGCATGCATCCCATACTAGATTGTCAAAGACCATTGGGAATGGCCTGTCGTTTCCCATGCCAGATAGTAGCACAGCCCCGGTTCTGGCCTGTTCCATGACGCCGCGTATGTGGTAAGGAGTCCATGTGCCATGTGGTGCAAATTCAACCGGATAGGGAGTAATCGCTATGGCATCAACAGGACAGAATGTGACACACCTCTGGCATGCCACGCAGTTGCCTGTGCTTTTTACAATCGGCATATCCTCGTCTCTATTGAAGATTATCGCGTCATACGTGCAGTTCTCGCCGCACCTGCCGCACTTAATGCACGTCTCATAATCTATCTTTGCCTTGAACCTCGGAAGCATTTTGTCTTTTACAGTTGTCATCTTTTCTCACTCCAAAAGTTTTGCGAACTTTTCAAGGTCGCTTTGTGTGCCTCTCTGGATGAGGCCATCTGTAGTCGCCACTACGGGCATGCCGGGGTCCGGCTGCCAGTAGTCCATGGTGTCGTCAATCTCGTGAATCGAGTTTAGCTCGCTTGAGAGATAGAACGTGCTCTGGTCATCTGATAGGGCTGCTATCAACGGGCGAAGCTTTTTCCTGTCCGAGTGACCTATCATCGTTGGTTTTGGGTAGTCTGTCGTGATTACAATGCTAAAGGGCCCGTTGGCGAGGGCCCACCGGTGGGTCTGCCTGATGGAGGTCGCCCATTTCTTTAGAACAGGCGGCATTCTCTCGATATCACGCCAGTAGGGGGGCGACATTGCCATTGTTGCTATCTGGGTTGCGAGCTCAGGCGGGTAGCCGCTTTTTCTCACGATGTAATCGAACATGTAGATGAGCGGTTCGGTGTCAGTCATCAGCTTGCATACATAGCCGAGTTCTTTTAGGTACTCGACGTTCGTACCGTAGGAGGTTATCTCACCGTTATGCACTATGGCGTGATTAAGGATTGAGAACGGATGAGCGCCGCCCCACCATCCCGGCGTGTTGGTCGGGAAGCGCGAGTGGAAGCTCCACATGTAAGCGTTCAAATCCGTAATATTATAGAAATCAGCAATCTGGCTTGACCAGCCGACACCCTTGAAGACTGCCATATTCTTGCCGCCGCTCATGCAGAAGGCACCGTCAATCCGTTCATTTATCATCATCATGATATCCTTCGTCTGGTCGTCTGGCGAGTCGCCGTTGTTGCTGTTAGGATTTACAAAAAAGCGCCATATGTCGGGAGATTCCTTGAAAACACCATTTTTTGTTGGTACGCGCTCCCCCTTTACAATCTCTGTATGCTTGAGTAGGAATTCCTCGACCCGTTCTTTTGTGGGAACGCGCTCGGGTATGTCCTCAATGATTAGCTGAAGGCAGTACTGGTCTTTGTACTTGGGGAATATGCCGTAAGCTGCAAAGCCCGCGCCCTGGCCGTTTTCCCGTTCCCTCATGGAGCATATCATTTCCATTATATTCTTGCCTGCAACCGGCTTCTGGTCCATGTTGAACAGGGCCGATATGCCGCAGGCGCTGATGTCTTTCCCGCCAGACGGGAGGCCAGTAAACTTCGGGCTAATCTGCATCTTCGTCCCCCGCTTTTGTCTTTTCGATAATCTCGACAATGGTTGTGACATCAATTTCTTTGGCTGGCTCGATGCCCATCTTTTTCCTGATGCCAATTAGGATTGATGCCATCGGTGTCACAAAGCCGGCTGCAGGAGTTATGGCCACGAGACCCGCGACTGCGCCAGTTGCTATGCCGAGCACGCTTGGGGCCCGGTTCTTCCAGCTTAGAATCATCCATGTAAGAGCTGCTGCCGCTGCTGCGGTGTTGGTAGTCACGAATGCGTTGGCCGCTATGCCGTTGGCCGCTAGGGCGCTCCCGGCGTTGAACCCGAACCAGCCAAACCACAAAAGTGCGGTTCCGAGCACTGTCATCGGGATATTATGCGGCTCCATTGTCTCCTTGCCAAAGCCTTTCCTCGCGCCAAGTACAATCACGATTGCAAGGGCCGATATGCCTGCATTTATGTGGACTACTGTGCCTCCGGCAAAATCAAGCGCGCCGAGGTCGCCAAGCCAACCGCCGCCCCATACCCAGTGGGCAACGGGGGTATATACCAAAGTTACCCAGAGGAGGGCTATGGTGAGCCATGCACTGAACTTTAGTCTTTCAACTATGCCGCCAACAATGAGGGCCACAGTTATTATCGCAAACATGCCCTGGAACATCATGAACAGAAGGTGAGGGATTGTGCCGCTTGCTTCCATGCCAACGCCGTTTAGGCCCAGGTATTCAAGCCCGCCAATGAATCCCCCAATATCTGTACCAAATGCAAGGCTGTAGCCATAGACTACCCAGACAATGCTTACAAGGGCCATCGTGGCAAAAACGAGCATCAGTGTTGAAAGGGCGTTCTTCCTTCTTACCATTCCACCATAAAATAGCCCGACGCCAGGTACCATCAGCATTACCATTGCTGTTGACATGAATAGCCACGCAGTATCACCTGTGTTTATCGCCTGCGCTGCCTCCTCGGCGGTTGCGGTGTCAAGTGCAAGTGCTGCAAATATAGCAAGTACAATTATCCATTTTGTTATCATTTTTTTTATCACCTTTTTTTAAATTCTTAAAAGTAGAAACAGAGAAGGAAGGTATAAAAAGAGATTTGAGAACGGTTAGGGAGAAATAATAATTTCTATGAACGCCGCATAACTATGCTTACCCTATCGAACTCAGGTAGTCGCCTGGGTTCAGCAGGTTTTCCGGCCTCAAGTCCCCAAACCAGTTGCCGCCCAGGTAATCAGAGGAATCGTCAGGGAGTGATGAGTACAATTCAAAATGGAGCATGCTCAGGTTTTGTTTTTTTGTCAATTTTTGGATGTATAGGGGGGAATCAGAGGTAATCTTGGTCATGTCTAAAACAATGCCGATGTGCCCGATTAATTGCCCTGCTTTTACCTGGTCGCCTATCTCCACAGCCACCTGCCCAAGTTCTGCGTATCTGCATACGAGGCCTGTTTTATTCTCAATGAGCACGTACTTGGTGTCATTCCAGTAGGGAACTTTTTCTGGTGTTGTGAAGGTGCCAACGTCCCTAACCTCCCCATCCTCAATTGCAAGTGCCGCACTCCCGGCTGGCGCATATATGTCAATGCCGCAGTGCCTCCGGTCTCCCCGGTCTTCCCAGAACGAACCGGCAGACCCTGTGGCAGGAATGTTTTTAGAAAAACTATCTGGAGCAGGCCAATGTTTCAAAGTTACAGCCATCGGAGGTATCTGTCAATCTCCCAGTCGGAGACCTGTCCCTTGTAGAGGTCCCATTCGGCCCTCTTTACGTTCAGGAAATTAGTGAAGGCCACCTTGCCGAGGGCCTCCTCCATGAGCTTGCTCTTCTCGAATGCGTTCAGTGCCTCGCCGAATGTCTCTGGAAGTGACTCAATGCCCAGGTCATCCCGCTCCTTCTTTGACATCGCGTAAAGGTTCCTTTCTGTTGGAACGCCCGGGTCAATCTTTTTCTTTATTCCCTCAAGCCCTGTGTGGCACAGGACGGCAAACTGCAAATACGGGTTTCCTGCAGGGTCTGGTGACCTTATCTCAACCCTCGCTGCGACCTTTCTTTTGCCGGCGTCCGGCACCCTGATGAGCGGGGAGCGGTTCTTGAAGGCCCATGCGATATAAACGGGCGCCTCAAATCCTGGTACCAGCCGCCTGTATGAATTTGGCCACGAGGACAAAACAACGCACATCTCACGCCCAAATTTGAGCTGGCCGCCCACGAAATACATGGCTTTGTTGGAGATGTCCCCCATCTTTTTGTTGTTGCTTCCGTGGAATAAGTTCTCACCTTTTGAGTTCCAGAGGCTCTCGTGTACGTGCATTCCGGAGCCGTTTTCATCAGGAACCGGTTTAGGCATAAAGGTCCCAAAAAAGCCGTATTGGTTTGCAACCGCCTTTACTATCATCTTTAGCGTTGCAACCCTGTCTGCAGTGATGACCAGGTCGTCGAACCTGAAATCTATCTCGTGCTGGCCTTTTGCGCATTCGTGGTGGCCAACCTCTATGGTGAGCCCGAATTTCTCGGCTGCTGCTGCAATGTCCCTTCGCATGTCCTCGCCAAGGTCTCCGGGATGGAAATCAAAATATCCTCCAACGTCCATTGGAGTGGGATACTCTGTCTCCTGCTGAAAAACAAAGAACTCAAGCTCTGGCCCGACTTTGAATATGAATCCCCTCTTTTTTGCCTCATCTGCGGCTCTTTGCGCAATGTACCGCGGGTCTCCTAGAAATCTTTTGCCGTTTGGCTGGTATATGTTGCATATCATCCTTGCAGACTTTCTGCCATCAGAGGTCCATGGTATTATTGCAAAGGTATCCGGGTCTGGTTTGGCGACCATGTCTGACTCTTCAATGGGGCTGTAGCCAGTTATTGATGAGCCGTCAAAACTCTGTCCGTTGTCAATGACGTCCTCGATTTCCTTTGTTGAAACCTCAAAACTCTTTAATATGCCGTTGATGTCTGTAAATTGCAGGCGTACGAACCTGATGTCCTCGGCCTTGATAGTTTTTAAAATATCCCCTTTCTTCATATCAATTTTTCAAGTAGGTTGTGGATATAAATAACTTCGCATTTTGCCCTAGGGCTTGCGGTTCCTCAAAACCTTTGATAAGAGTAAAAATACCTCAAATCTCGCAGCTGCCTGCACGAGCCTCAAGTGGGACTCCAAAAATGCATTTGATTTGGAGTGTTCCTCCCTCAGATTTTTCATCATTTCAGGAATGTCCAGCCTCACGGGACAGTTTTCCCTGCACCTCGCACAGGTGACGCAGTATGAAAGGCCGTCTGTTTCTTCAGGGTCCAAAATAGCCGAGTGGACAATCCCCTTGCCCCCAAGTTTGTTCCCATTTGCGAATTTATCCCCAACAAAATTGTAAACCGGGCAGTGCAGGAGGCATGACCCGCAGCCGATGCAGTATAGGAGTTCTTTGAATCCTTTTTGGACTACCTCGCTGCGTTTATTGTCAAGGAGTATTAAAACGATTTCTTTTGGCCCATGGACTCCCTTGATGAGCTGCTTTTCTATGTCAGCGGTCTTGCTGGGGCCGCCGATTATGTTAATAAATGAAGGCACCAGAGCCCCGGTTGCATAAAACGTCTGGAGCTTTCCTGCATTAAGTGCTTCGTCGAGGTTCCTGTATATCTTGTCTGTGCCGGTTATGATTATATGCTTGTCTGTGCGCATCATCACCTCGAGGATGTTGCCCTCGTTGTGAATCAAAAGCACCGCTCCCTCCTCTGCAGAGATGGCGTTGGCTCCGGTGATACTGACACCTGCCTTTTTGATATGTTCGGATATGTCTGCCTTAATCGCCTCAACAATCTCGCGTGCCTCCGGGGAGATTTCTCTTTCAAAGAATTTCGATGCGTGCTCTGCAATGTCGATTTTGTTCATATGGGAGATGGGGCCTGTTGGATGGGTCGATGTTTCATTTGATATCTGGAGAATCCGGTCGCCTATGTCTGTTTCAATGACTGTGACACCGCTTGATTCAAGCTCAAAAGCGAGGTCTATCTCTTTTGCTGTATTGGACTTCGACTTTACTACAATTTTTTCATCGTGCAGCTCGGTTATGATGTG
>Ga0180009_10007286_pt1 | contig 11358 bp, 10 predicted proteins | sample OS_PC_MetaG_FD_123537 | JGI IMG/M metagenome (GOLD analysis project Ga0180009, IMG submission 123537) | Groundwater microbial communities from the Aspo Hard Rock Laboratory (HRL) deep subsurface site, Sweden - OS_PC_MetaG | ecosystem: Environmental > Aquatic > Deep subsurface > Groundwater...
CCGAGGTGGTGAGCCTGGTCGAGCTCTACGGGGTGACCGTGCCCGAGCTGCAGGTCGCCCCGCAGGTGCGCTGCGACGAGCACCTGATCCGGCCCGGCGATCCCGTCACGTGCGTGGGGATGCCCGAGGAGCATCTCGACCGCACGGGCTCCGCCGGGTTCAGGCAGACGCCGGTGAGCGTGGCCGTGGCCGCGCCCGCCGAAGCGAGGTTGATCGCGGCAGACTGTGACCTGCGGAGGCTGCGCGACGAGGTCAAGGAGCGACTGGTCCTCGAGATGGTGCCCGACGGGGTATAGAGCCTTCGCCGCCTCCTCCGACCAATCGCGCCGACCTCCAGCCTGGTGCAGTCACGGGCCAGGCTCTCCTTGCGGCAGGGCGTCGGGCACGGGCGGATCACGCCACGCGCATGCACAATCCACGTGACGACTGCGAGGCGTAGAGATGCGTGGCACGGTCGCCGACCGGGCGATTCGGCCTACTTGACCCAGTAGTTGACCACGGTGAACTGCTGGTCACCGTGCTTGAAGGGTAGGCGAACAACCCGAAGGTGTAGGCCTTGGACGAGTCGTAGGCGCTCTGGGATGTCGCCCACGGTGCCCTCGAACAGGGTGGACTCGGTGTTGGTCACGTTGCAGTCGTAGCCGTAGTGGAAACAACCCGAGGTGCCCATGGTCACACCGCCGGCGCCCACCTCGCTCTCGATCTTTACGCCGAAGTCGAAGCTCGTGCCGCTGCCCTTGCTCTCGCTCTTGCGGATGCCCACGGTGACCAAGCCCGAGCCCACGCCCACGGGCGATGGAGCTGCATGTCGGCCGTGGCGAATGACACCTGGGAGATCCTCGGAACGGTCCGCTGACGCTGGGCCGTTCCTTTTTGCTTCGACGAAGAGAAGCGACATGCCGTCATGGCCCGATGCCCCGGTGCTGACGAACGTTCAGAGCTTTCCATTCGAGCTGGGGGTGACTGGCGATGATCTGGCGAAGCTTGTCGTCACCCGCAAGCAGCCCGGGACGAATCTCGCCGTGGTCGTTGAGCCGGTCGAGGAACTCTCGTTCGTTTACAGACAGCGGCAGGACGGAACCCATCAGGTCGCGGCATTCGGTGATCAGCTTTGTCGTCCACGTGGGGATATCCGCCCTGGCCGGTGCAGCATCGGCGCTGAGCATCGGGATCAGCTCTCGCTCCACGTCCCTGGTTTCAACAGCGATGTCGTCGATCGTGACTGTCCGCCAATCGGTTCGGCTCATCCCGCCGTAGGCGACGAAGCCAGCCCGCAGCTTGGCGCGGTCGAGGTCTTCCCGCGCGAGCAGAATCCGGGTGTCGAAGAGGTCACGTGGGGCACAGCGAGCCATCATCGCGGCCAGCTTGCCGGCAGCCAGTTCGTGGTCGTCGAGCACCAGCACGTCCTTGGCCTGCTTGGTGCCGACCGCGAGTGAGCTGCGTCGGCCGGGCGCCCACAGGGGCATGCGCAGCATCAAGTTGACGTCAAGCTCCAGCACGCCAGTTCCTCCCAGGGCGCGGTTGAAACCGAGCCGCCACTCGCCCCCGGCGTGGTCCTTGGGAACGCGCTTGACCACGATGTTCTCCCGCCCACACACCGCCTGGACCGCCTGCTTGACCTTGGGTACATCCGCCAGCATCCCCTCGCGATCGGCCGAACCGATGTAGTTGAGGTCGATGTCAACGGACAGACGCGGCACCTTGGAGCCGAACAGATTGAGCGCCGTTCCTCCCTTCAGGGCAACGCGCGTGCGCAAGAAGGGATGGCTGCGGATGCCGGTGAGCAGATCGAGGAGCCTGAAGACCTTCTCGAGGGTCTCGGCAGAAAACCCGGTGCTGGCCGCCTGCTGGGAAATCTCCTCTGCTGTAAGCGTCACGCGACCTCCTCCCACAACCGGCTGGCGATCTGCTCCGGTACGATCAGGTTCCAGCGATGGACCAACGTTCCGCCGGTGGTCATGCCTCGGTCAAAGTAACGCTCCTGGCGTGGTCGAAGCTTCTCCAAGGGGGCCAGGTGCTCCTCCTCCACCATCAGTGCTTCCCTGTGCTGCTCCAGATAGTAGCCAACCCGGGCGGCGGCGATGGCCGAGCCGAGCTTCTCAGCACAGGCAACCACGGCCTCGAGGTCGAAGTACTCCACCGACTCCAGCGAACGCCAGATTTCCTCCCACCCCCCACCGTGCTGCGGTGCTGCCATCACGTCGACCAACGTCCGTTCCAGCGAGGTGACGCGAAGATCGAGCCCCTGCCGCCGCTCCGTGTTGATCCCATCCCCCAGGTCAGGAAGCTTTCGCAACGGTGCGGGGACGAGCACGGGCACGAACTCGTCGCCCTTGAAGTCGAACGGATTCAAGCGGTGGCTGGTGAGATATGTGTAGCGCCGCGAGGCCGAATGCGCGCGCCCGTGAAAACGCAACGCGGCGTGGTAGGCGACCACGGCGTCCTCGACCAGCCGGCTACAAAGCAGATACGGATCGATGGCCACCGCGTCGGGTTTGCTCCCTGGGGGGACGACCGCGTAGACCCCCCGCCGAACATTGATCAGGTTCCCGGCGCTGACGTGCTTGAAGAGCAGCGACCAGGTGGTCCGGTGGCTACGGCCGGCCGCACGGTGACGGTCCGCGAACTCCTCGTAGCGGAACACAGGGTGATTACGGAAGAAATCAAGGGGACGCATTTTACTTGCCCTTGCACACTCAAACTAGCATTCATGGTAGTAGTTTTAGCGTGAGCTGGCAAGTATTGTACCAAGATAAGCGCCTGGACTTGCACCCAGAGTACAAGTATTGATGCTTTAAGACAAGTTATCGCCAGTCTCAAGATTGGTACGTGGAGCGGCCGATAATCTTTCAGGAAATCAACTTCCTGTCGTTCTTGGCGTCAACAAGTCGCGTCACGCTACGCAATCAGCAGGTACTCCAGCTCCTTCATCCGCCTCTTCTCCGCCGCAGGCAGCCGCTCGACGTTCTCCCAGGTGACCAGGTCCATCATCTCATCGCTCAGTGCGGCGAACTTTGTCTTACTCAACTTGGGCCGCTTCCCGCCGTCATCGTCCTCGGCGTAAGCCTCGAGGTACATCTCGTAGTCGATGTCCAGGTCGCTCTTGGGCTTGGTAGATGCCTTCTTCCTGCTGGCAGGCGCCGCTGCCTTCCTCTTCTTCGGCACAGCCTTCTTCTTGGGGACCGCTTTCTTCCTCGGTGTCTTCTTCGGTGCGGAGGCGGTCTCCACCAGCCCCAACCTCTCCGCCAAAAGCGAGGTGGCCAAGGTGGCCGGCTCGGCACGGGCACACGTCTACTCGAAGGTGTGGTCGGCGCTGCACCAGTTGGAGACCAAGTAGCCAACGGCAATTTGCCCAAGGGAGAACCGACATGCGTTATGAAGGTGGATTCTGGGAGTGGGAGGACGAGGGCTATGAGGCTCGGATCACCGAGGCGATCCACAGGGAGGACGCCAGCCAATACGAACTGGCCTTCGATTTCCTCGAGGAGACTGACCCGTGGCACGGAACACTGAAGAGCCGTGATGGCGTCTGGTACGAGGGCGAGATCTGGATGACCGCCGATCCCAGCGACAAGCTCCCCGTGAAGGACATGCTGGCGTGCTGGAGCAAGGCTGGTGACCTGGTGCTCCTCGGGCACTACCTCCAGGACGGAGCAAAGCAGAAGTGGTGCATTCGTCTCGAGCCGCGGGTCATACCGAGGAAACCGTGAGATTCCAGGACTCAAACGGGAGTGGCCAATGCGTTTGCTCTCATCGACTAGTCAGGTCCATTGAGGACGTCATGTGTTGAAGGCCGACAACGTAATCATCGCTCACCCTCACTGGCGCGAGCAGGGTGGAGGTTCACCGGCAGAACGTTCGCAAGACCCCCTAGGCAATCCGGAACGGTACGCGCTCGCGCTCACGTCCGCACCACCGTGTCCCCGGTCAACGGGTCCTTGTCCAGGACGATGAGGTCATCGATGCGCTCCCGCATGGCCTCCACGTGGCTCACCACCGCAACGAGCCGGTTGGGCGAGTCCCGAACCAGGCGCTCGATGCCGTCCATTGCCAGGTCGAGGTGCGGCGGGTCCAGGCTGCCGAAGCCCTCGTCGAGGAAGAAGGCGTCGATCCGGCCGCCGCTCCGCGCGACGCGCTCGGCCAGCGCCAGCGCCAGTGCCAGCGCGGCCAAGAACGTCTCCCCGCCGGACAACGTCTTCACGTCCCGCCGCGCCTCGGCGCTGGTCAGATCAAGCACGTCGAAGCTCCCATCCGGCGCGAACCGGTAGCGGCCGCCGGTCAGCAGCTCGAACCGCTCGCTGCCGAGCCGCGTCAGCCCGGCGCGCTCCTCCTCGAGCAGGAACGCGGCGAACCGGTTCGCGGCGAAGTCGTCCCTGAGCTGGCGATAGATCGCGACCCGGGCGTGAGCGGCCTCGATGGCCTTGCCGAGCTCGCCCGCCTGCTCCAGCCGTTTGCCGATCTCCTCGGCCCGGCCACGCAGAGCGCCGTTCTTGACCCGCGCCTCGCCCAGGGCCGCGTCGAAGTCCGGCCCGGACTCCAGCCCGACCTGCCGGAGCAGCCCCTCGCGCTCGACCCCGACCGCCTCAAGCCGCTCGACCGCGACGCTCCGCGCCTCGTCAAGCCGCTCCCGTTCCCGCTCGATCAGCTCCTGCACACGGGCCGCGAGCTCGGAAAGACCCGCCCCCTCCTCGGGCCGGTGGCCCAGCCGACCGGCAATGGCCAACAGATCCGCGAGCAACCTCCCCTCCCCCTTGCGCACCTGTTCGAGGTGCGTCCGCGCCTGCTCCAGAGCCGTCTCGCACTTCTTCTTGTCGCCCGCGGCCCGCTCGACCGCCGCGGCCACATCCTCCAGCCGCGCCCGCGCCCGGGCCAGAAGCTCGCGGAAATCACCAGCCCCGAGCATCTCCCCGAGCCGGGCCGCGAGATCCTTGCAGCCCTCGCGCTGGCGCTGCAGATCCTGCTCCAGCTCGACGGCGTCCTCCGCGAGGCGCTTCAGTGCGTCGCCAGCCGAGCGCTGCTCCTGCTTGAGCAGGTCCAGGGCGTACCCCGCCTCCTTGACCGCCGCCTCGGCCCCCCGTAGATCGGTTTCGGCTTGCTTCACCGCGGCCTCGGCGGCGTCGAGCTGCTGCTCGTCCCGCGCCACCGCGCTCTCGGAGTCGCCGCGCGTCTCGAGCTCGCGCACTGTTCCCTCGAGCTCGTCGCACCGGCGCCGCGCACCGGCGAGATCCTCGGCCCGCTCCCTGACCTGCGTCTCGAGATCCACCACATCCTTCCCCGCCGCGTCCCGCACGCCTTGCGCGATCTCGAGCGCGTGCCCGGCCGTGGACTCCTCGGCCTCGCGCGTGCGGACGTCCTCCTCGCGCCCCATCACCTCCCGGAGGGCCGCGTCGAGCGACTGCTCGAGCCGCTGCACCGCGGCCAGGAGATCGCCCTGGCCCAGGAGCTCGCGCAGCGCCTGCTCGCAGCTGCGCAGCCGCTCCTCCTGATGCGCGAAATTTTCCTCGGCCTCTCGGACCTGCGTCGACGCGCCCTCGAGCGCCTGCTCCCGGGCTTGCGCCTCCGAACGCCTGACGGCCACGGCCGCTCCTGCCTTCTTCAGCGCTTCCTCGGCCGCCCTCAGCGCCTCACGCGCCCGCTTGCGCCCCTCCTCGGCGTGCTCCACGTCGGCCGGCACGCCCACCGCCGGGAGCTTGCCGACGGACTGCTCGCAGACGGGACAGGGCTGCCCCACGGCCAGATCCCCACGCAGGGCCAGGGCCATGTGGGCTTGCTGAGCCTGGTGTAGCCGCTCCTCGGCCTCCCTGAGCCCCGCGTTCGCGTCATCCCGCGCCTGCTCCGCGTCGTGCTCCCCCTCCACGGCCACAGCCAGCGCCGCACGGTCCGCCTCGAGCTGCTTCCCGAGCTCGTCAACCCGCGTCCGGATCGCGTCCAGCTCGTCGCGGGAATCGGCCAGCCCGGCGCGTTCGCGCTCAAAAACCTGGATCTCGGCTCGCCGTGCGGCCAGCGCCCTGTGGTCCCCCGACTCCTGGATCCGTGCGTTCAGATCGGTACGCGCCTTCTCCAGGTCGGCACGGCTCGTCGCGGTCCGGACCGCGGCTGCGTCGCGCTCACCCTCCGCCTCGGTCGCAACCGCGCCTGTCCGGGCAAGCTCGCCCCTCGCCTTGCCCAGCCGCCCTTCGAGATCCTCCAGCTTGACCTGGAGCGCGCCCGCCTGCTCCCTCTGAGCGACGAGCGCCTCCCGGGTGGTCACGAGCTCGCGGAGCGCCTGCCGCCGGGCCTCGAGGGCCTTGCGGTCCCCGACCTCTGCCTCGGTATTCGACCGCTCGGCCTCGCGCTCTCCCAGCGCCTTGCCCGCCGCCTCCTGCGCGGTCACGGCCTTGGTGACGGTCTCTCCCGCCGTGGCGACCTTCTTGGCCAGGGCCTCCAGGGTCTCCCTGGCCACGGTTTGCTCCCGGGTCAACCGGGCCTTCCTCTGGTCGAGCTCGGCGAGAGTCTTTTCGCGGTCGTCGAGCTTGTCGATCAGCCCCTCGGCGCGGTTCAGCGCATCAGGGCTGCCCACCTCGCCCTCGGTGGCAACGCGGAGCGTGTCGGCCTCGGCGAGCGCCCCGGCGGCTCGCTCCATCGCCTCCCGAGCAGTCGCCAGCGCGCGTTCCGCATCGGCGCTGGCCTTGACCTGGCCCGCGACGTCCGCAGCCTCGGGCGCCTCGGAGCCGATCTGCGCCAGCCGCTCGAGCTCCTCGTCGGCCTTGTGCTGCGCGCGCCGAGCCTCGTCGGCCGCACTGGCAAGCTCTTTGATCCGCGGTGCGACCTGCTCCAGCGCGGCAAGAGCCGCGACTGCCGCGGACAGCTCCGCCCCCAGAGCCTCGAGCTGAAGCCGGTCCTGCTCGAAAACGTCGGCCTGCTTCTGCAGCTCGGCCGCCCGTCCCTCGGCCTCGGACTGACGCTCCTTGGCCCGCTGCTGCATGGCGTCCAGGCGCTCGAAGCCGAAGACCTTCCTGAGCACCGCATCCCGGTTCCCGGCGCGAGAGTTGATGAACTCGGCGAAACGGTTCTGGGCCAGGAGCACCGAGCGACAGAAGGCGGTGAAGTCCAGGCCCAGCAGGTCGGCGACCCGGTTGTTGACAGCCGTGTCGCCGCTCTCCATCTCGAAGGGCTTGCGACTCAGGTCCGCCTCGGGGTGGCGGAGTAGCGAGTGCTTGGCCGCGCCGCTGCGACGGATGACGCGGATCACGCGCCACACCTCGCCGTCCACCTCGAAGGCCAGCTCCACCCGACAAAGCTCCTTGCGCTGGTTGATCAGCGCCTTGCGGTCCTTCTCGAAGACCGGGGTCTTGCCGAAGAGCGCGAAGGAGATGGCATCGAGGATCGAGGACTTGCCGCTGCCGATGGGCCCCACGATGGCGACCAGGCGGCGGTCCTTCCAGCTGAAGGTCTCCTTGTCGTGGTAGGAGCGGAACCCCTCGACGACCAGCTCCAGCGGGCGCATCAGGCGACCTCCTCGTAGATCTCGCGGAACGCCGCCATCAGCTCTTCGCTGGGCGTGGTCTCGTGCTTCTCGAGGAAGTAGGCCTCGTAGAGCTTGTCCCACGGCATGTCCTGCCGCAGCGGGAGCTCGGGCGCCTCGGCCCGCTCGTACTCCGGGGCCACCTTGACCAGGTGCGGGAACGCCTCCCTGGCCCGGTTGGCCAGGGTGTCGTCCGGCCCGTCCACGCGGACCGTGAGGTCCACGAACGCTTGCTGCAGGTCCTCGCGCGCGGCGAGCTCCTCCAGCGTGCCCCGCGCTCGCACCAGGCGCCGGCCGGCCGTGAACTCGCGGCTGGTCACCGTCGCGGCCAGCCCGGGCCGGGCATCCACGAGCACCACACGCTTCTTCTCGCCGGCCTCGCCGAAGTCCAGCTCCAGGAGGGAGCCCGCGTACTCTGCCGGCACGGCCGCGCCCGTCACACGTTGCGGGGCGTGGACATGTCCGAGGGCCACGTACTGCGGGCCCGGCGGGATGGCCTGCTCCGTCGCGGTGTAGGCCTCGCCGATGTGCAGCAGGCGCTCGCCCCGCTGGGCGCCGTGACCACCCAGCCGCGCGCCGCTGACGATGAAGTGCGCCGCCATCAGGGTCACGGTGCTCGCGTCTCGGTGCTTCTCGAGGTGGTCGTTGTAGGCCTGGCACAGCAGCGCCACCCGCTCGGCGTACTGGCCGTACCACGCGTCGGTCTCCTGCATGAAGTCGACAACCTTGCCCTCGCGCAGGAAGGGAAAGCAGGCCACGAGCACGCGCTGTTCGCCGGCGCGCAGGTCCAGCACGCCGCCCTCGGCCGGACGCTTGATGTACCCGACCAGGTGGATGTTCCAGGCCACGACCAGGGGGGCGAGGAGCTCGAACAGCTCGGGCGAGTCGTGGTTGCCCGCGATGGCCACCACGGGGCGCGCCTTGGTAGCAAGCCGGCGTAATGTCTCCATGGTCAGCTTCAGCGCGTCCACCGGCGGGAAGGGACGGTCGAACAGGTCGCCTGCCACCACGACGAGGTCCACTTTCTCCTCGTCCGCGATCTGGACGATCTCCTCGAGCACCGCGGCGTGGTCGTCCATGCGGTCGAAGCGGCTCAGCTTCTTGCCCACGTGCCAGTCAGCGGTGTGCAGGATGCGCATGTCCTACAGCCCCTCGAAGGGGTCGCGCTCGTCGAGCAGCTCCTCCTTGCGTGTGGCCCAGGGCGGGAAGGGGAAGGTGACCACCAGCGGCACCGGGATCGAGGGCTGACTCAGCACCATGGTGCCGGGCTTGAGCAGCCGCGCCCGGGCCCGCGTGGCCGGCAGCATCCAGCCGTACTCGGCGCGCTGCGCCTCGGCCGCGTCCAGGCGGCCCGCCACCCGGATCGAGGCGTTCTCCATCACCTCCGGGGCCACGCGCGAGGCCGTCTGCTGCGCCCCGACCAGCAGCACGCCGAGCGACCGGCCGCGCTGGGCGATGTCGATCAGCATGTCCTTGAGCGGGCTCTGTCCCTCCCTGGGCGCGTACTTGTTCAGCTCGTCGAGCACGATCACCGACAGCGGCAGGCGCTGGCCGCTCGTCTCCTTGGCCTCGAACGTCTCGGCCAGCAGCGCCCCGACCACGAAGCGCTGGGCCAGCTCGTGCAGCGACTGGATGGCGACCACGGTGACCTGGGCCTTGCTGCGGTCGATGCGCCGGCTCTCCCCGGCGCGCACCAGGTGCCCGAGGCGGCCGACCGCCGCCTGCATGCGGCGCAGGAAAGCGCTGACGGTCCCGCCCTGCACGCGGCCGGTCCACTTGCGCTCGGGTTCGCCGTCGGCGGGGTCGAGCCGCAGCTCCAGCGCCTCGAGCAGCGTCTTCAGGTCCTCGATCACGAGCTCGTCGCCCCTGGGCTGAACCAGCTCGCCGGGTCGATGACCGCCCGGAGGCGGATCCCGGAGCACCACCGCGCCGGGCTGGCCCGCCACGTCCACGGCGAAGCGCCTGAGCTGGGCCCGGACCCGCTCCTCGATGAAGTTGAGCTGGTTGCGGGCATCGCTCGCGTCGGTGAAGAGGAAGCGGAGCAGCCCCTCGTCGATCAGCTCCCGCGGGGTCCAGCAGAAGGCGTGAACGCCCTCCATGCGGCTGCCCGTGTTGGGGAGCAGCCGGTCACCGCTCGCCGGCCGCGGTGGCGCCCAGAACGCCACCTGCGGAAACGGGGCCGGCTCCACCCCGAGCGCGCCCCAGTCGGCGGCCCACTGCGGGTTCTGTCCGAAGTGCCTGTTCTTCTTGTCCAGCCAGAGCAGATCCTCGCCCTTGACGTTGAACACGAGCACCCGCAGATTGCTCGCCGCCTCGCCCACGAGGTCCTGGCGCCCGGTGAGCATGCGCAGAAAGAACAGCGCAAAGGACGTCTTGGTGGCGACGCCGCTCACGCCGGAGATCGACATGTGGCCGCCCTTGCGGCCGTCGAAGAAGTCAAGGTCCACGTGCACCGGCAGCCCGTCCCGGCCGATACCGATCGGCAGCGGACGCTCCATCTCGTCGGCGTAGAGCGCCCGGGCCCGCTCCGGGCCGGCCGCGCGGAGCACGAGCCCGCCCGGGTCCGGGGCGACCCAGATCTCGGGCAGCACGCGGGTCACCGCGACCGTGGCCGAGCGCACCTTGGCGGCCGGGAGGGTGCCCTCCTCGGCGATGCGGTGCGTGTCGGACTCGAAGCTCGCGCCCTCGTACAGGGCCTGGGACTCGGTCACGATGCCGTAGGTGCACAGCTCCTCGCGGCCTGGCACCTCGGTGCGGACCACGACCAGATCGTCCAGCTGGAGGTAGGCGTCCTCGTCGATGGCGACGCGGAACTCCTGCGTCGTGGTGTGCTGCAGGCCGAGGACCCGTCCAACGCGCTCTTCGCTCATGTCACATCTCCAGACCCAGGGCGGCGCTGCGCAGGGTGCGGTAGACAAGCGCCGCATCTCCGAGCAGCCGGCGCAGGTGCTTCTCGAGGGCTCCGATGGGGACCAGGTTCTGGGGGGCTCGGGGGTCGATGTGCGGCGCCGACGCGAAGCGCGGCAGCAGCAGGGCCGAGGCGTCGGCCAGGTCCCGGGCCTGCGAAAGCGGCAGAGTCGCCGTGCACTCGCAGCGGGCCACACCCGACCAGGAGTGGCCGCCCAGGACATCGGCCAGCCGCAGGTACCAGGAGTAGCGCGGGTAGCGCTCGCCGAAGCGAAACAGCGGCGTGCGCTGCCCTGGTCGCAGCGCCCCCACGACCCTGGCCTGCGCGGGCTGCAGGTACGGCGCGAGCTGACGCTTGATGAACCCCACCACCCCGTGGGGGGCCAGGGGCTGGATCGGCCCGTCCGAGACGACGAAGAAGCCCTCTGCCGCCAGCGCCTTGGAGAGCTCGCCCTCCACCTGGCGCATGCGCGTCTGAAGCTGCTGGATCAGCGCTCCGGTGTCCCGGGAGGGGCAGGACTCGCTGTCGTAGACCAGCCCGCCCACCGCGGGCAGCGCCACGGCCAGCCCCTCGCCCAGAATGGCCAGCCGCCGGATGTCCTCGTCCCGAAACTTCGACTGGCGCTGAACCGCGTCCCAGACCACGCTGCCCGCCGCGCAGGAGCCACAGATGCCGGGCACCGGCCCGGCCTCCGGGTGGTCCGCGGTCAGCCGCGCGTCGATCCGCCGCACCCCGTCGACGAAGGCCACCCGCTGCGGGAGATCACCGCGGCCGTCCAGCGGGCGCCACTCGTCGGTCTCGACCCCGACGTCGACCTCCTCGGGCGTGAGCTCCTCGGCCAGCTCGATCGGGCCCCCGTACTCCGGCGCCCAGCTCTCGACGTAGACGCGCACCGTGTGGTCCCCCTCAGTTCAGGCGGTGGTCAATAGTAGGTGATCCGGGGCGC
>Ga0180009_10007287_pt1 | contig 11357 bp, 7 predicted proteins | sample OS_PC_MetaG_FD_123537 | JGI IMG/M metagenome (GOLD analysis project Ga0180009, IMG submission 123537) | Groundwater microbial communities from the Aspo Hard Rock Laboratory (HRL) deep subsurface site, Sweden - OS_PC_MetaG | ecosystem: Environmental > Aquatic > Deep subsurface > Groundwater...
ACGGCATTCACGCCATCCTCTCGCACCAGCTGCGCACGTCCCAGAACACCGACGGCGACGAGGACTACGCCGGGCGCCCCCGGGTGCTCCCCGAAGACGCCCAGCAGCTCTACGTGGACAGCGAGCGGGTGCCCGACGACGAGTTCTCAGCGCACGATCACGTGGCCTTCGGGAGCGTGCCCACGGTGGACATTCTGGATCCCTATCGCGCCGTCACCGAGTCCTGGAGCCTCACCTACATGGGCCTGCTGCCCCGGGCGGACCGCGCCACGGGACAGCTCATCCGCGACGATCTCGACAGCCTGGGACCGGACCAGGCGGAGTTTCGCGACGTGGGCGTTGGCTTCTGCTGGGCGGGCGTGAAGGACGGCGACGTGCTTGAGCTCCGGGGCTGCACCAAAGACGACGACTGCAACCTCGGTTACTTCTGCTACCGCTCCTTTTTGCAGCCATTGGGCACCGACGGTCTCTGTCTGGCGAAAGACGCCAAGTCGTCCCTGCAGGACCGCTGCGAAGCCTTGGCGGTGACGCCGCGCCGTTGGGAGATCCTGCGCGCCGAGGACGACCGGCTGGTGATCGGAACGTTGGAAGTGACCGACGCCACTCGCTGTGTGGACGAAGACCTGACCGAGTACTGCTGCGAGCCTCAGCCCGAGACGAACATCGCGGGAGCGGGGGACATCGCCGGGATCCTGGCCGGCGGCCGTTGTGTGGCGTCGCCCCTGCCGGATCTGAGCTATGGCGCGACCCTCGGGGATGGTAGCTCTCGCACGGCGGCCTGTTTCGAGGGGCTGCTGCGCTACGCCGTCCGCGTGGCCCCCGAGCAGTACCTGCTGGTGGGCGCCCGTTCGGGCGTCAACACCGAGGGCGTGCCCGACAGCGCGGACGGAGGCCACTGTATCAATGATCCCGCGGTAGACCCGGTGATCCTCTCCCGGGTCCCCCGGGGGACGGGGATCCCCTTTAGAAACGCGGTGCTGTCCTTTCAGATGGCGCTGGGGACCACGGTGCACCCGCAGCCGGACTACAACATCCTCTTCGACATCTCGGCGGGCTTCGAGGCGCGGTTGGTCGACATTTCAGCGCGGCTCCCCGCCGTGGTGGAAGAGGCCCCCGACGGCAACCTGTATGTGATCGATCAAGGCGATGAAAACGTGACCGGCGGGCTTCAGGGGCAGGTGTTGCGACTTTTGCCGGGGGATATTGCTCTCGACACCGGATTTGTGGTTCGATAGGCAATCATGGAAGAGTCCCATTATCGGATCAAGATCGGCCCGCAGGAGATCGTGCTCCACTTCGGTGAGACGCTGGTGGGGCGGTCCGATGAGTGCGGCCTGTGTCTCGACGATGAGCGGCTGTCCCGAGTGCACGCCAAGCTCATCGCTACCGAGTCCCAGCTCGGGATCGTGGATCTCGGCAGCCGCAACGGCACCTATGTCAATGACGTGCGGGTGCGCAACCCGGTGCAGCTCAATAGCGGGGATCGCATTCGCATGGGCCAGTCCCTGCTGATGGTCAGCTTCGCGGGGCGCAAGACGAAGCGGTCCAGCTCCACCGGCCGGACCCTGGGCGGCGCCACCCTGGTGGACATGGCCCCGCCGGGGGGCGAGGAGAGCGACGTGCTCTACCGGGTGCTGCAGCTCGGACGGCTCGACGAGGCCGAGAAGCTGCTCAAGGCCCGGGTGGCCAACCTGGTGCGCGCCGAGCCCTCGCTGGCGGTGGACCACATCCTGGCGCGCAACGTGCAGGGCGGCATGATGACCATGGCGGACAAGTCCATGGACGCGCGCTGGCTGCACCGCCTGTTCAAGCTGCACGTCACCTGCGGGTGGTTCATGACCGAGGAGACCCAGAAGCGGGTGGAGCAGCTCATCCGGGCCATCGGTCGCGCAGGCGGCGACGGCCTCGGCGCCTACCTGTCGTTCTGGGCCGGGCGCACCAAAGAGCTCACCGAGGCGCGCAAGGCGCGACTCGCCCGGCTGCGCGACCTCGCCTCCCGGGACTCCAAGCTGTGGTCCGACCAGTAGCGATCCTGCCCCTCTATTAGGACCCGACCCGACCCGCGCTAGCTGACAATTGAATGCCCGGGCGCAATTTCTTGACATGCGTACATAGTGCGTGCTACTCCTACATGTAGGACAAGCACCGCCATGAACCTACAAACGTCAGTACAAGCGATTCTCACCCAGGCCGTGCAGCGGTGTTTGGACGAAGGCGACTTCACCGCGCCCATGCCCGAGGTGACCCTCGGCCACCCGAAGCGGCCCGAACATGGCGACTTTGCTTGTAATGTTGCCATGGCCCTGGCGCGGCCGGCCAAGCGCAAGCCCCGGGCCCTGGCCGAAGCCATCGTGGCCCGCATCGACGATCCCGAGGGACTGGTGGCCGGCATGGACATCGCCGGGCCGGGTTTCATCAATATCCGTCTGTCGCAATCGGTGTGGCATCGGCTCCTGGGCGACATTCTGGCAGCGGGCGAGGGCTGGGGCGCCGGCGAGGCCAAGGAGTCGCCCCGGGTGCTCATCGAGTTTGTCAGCGCCAACCCCACGGGCCCCCTGCACGTGGGCCACGGGCGGGGCGCCGTGGTGGGAGACGCCCTGGCGAGACTGCTGCGCCTCGCGGGCTACCCGGTGACCACCGAGTACTACCTGAACGACGCGGGCAGCCAGGTGCAGAAGCTCGCGCGCTCCCTGCAGTATCGCGCCCTGGTGCTGCTGGCGGCCAAAGACGCCTCGGGCACCGTGCCGGCCGAGCCCGCCGAGGGGGAGTGGTACCCCGGAGACTATGTCATCGCCGCCGCTCAGAAGTATCTGGAAGACGTGGGCGCGCCCCCCGAGGGTGACCTCAGCCCCGAGCAGCTGTCGGACCTCGCGGACTTTGCCGTGGCGCGGATGCGCGAATCCATCGCCTCCACCCTCGACCGGTTGAACATCACCTTCGACGTGTGGTTCTCCGAGAAGTCCCTGCACGACAGCGGCGCCCTGGCCGCGGCTCTGGAAGACATGCGGGCCGCGGGGCACCTGTTTGACCAGGACGGCTCCCTGTGGTTCCGCTCCTCGGCCTTTGGCGACGAGAAGGACCGCGTGGTGGTGCGCCAGAGCGGCGAGCCCACGTACTTCGCGTCGGACATCGCCTATCACCGCGACAAATACGAGCGCGGCTTTGATCACCTCATCAACATCTGGGGCGCGGATCACCACGGCTATATTCCGCGCATGAAGGGCGCCGCCCAGGCCCTGGGTCACCCGGCCGAGTCGCTGGAGTGCCTGCTGGTGCAGTTCGTGGCCCTGGTCCGCGGGGGCGAGAAGGTCAAGCAGGGCAAGCGGCTGGGGCAGTTCGTCACCGTGGACGAGGTGGTGGACCAGGTGGGCGCGGACGTGGCGCGGTACTTCTTTTTGGAGCGCAAGTTCGACGCCCAGGTGGACTTTGACCTGGACGTGGCCCTGTCCGAGGACCCCAAGGAGAACCCGGCCAAGTACGCGCAGTATGGGCACGCTCGGGCCTGCTCCATTCTGGCCAAGGCCGAGGCGGACTTCGGGTTGACGGTGCCGGCCTACGACGCGGTCCTCGCGGCGAAGCTGACGCACCCCGACGAGATCGCCATCCTGAGGCGCCTGGCGGATTTCCCGTTGATGGTGACCGAGGCCGCCGAGGCGCGGGAGCCCCACCGCATCGTGACCTGGCTGCACGACCTCGCCCGGGCCTTTCAGAGCTACTACACCCGTCTGCGGCGGGACAACGACACGGTGCTTCCCCCGGCCAGCCAACGCGTGGCCGGCTGGGAAGAGAAGTGGGACCTGGACAAGACCAAGGCCCGGCTGATGTGGGTGGATGCCATCCGCATTGTGAGCGGCAATGCGCTCACCCTGCTCGGCCTCGAGGCGCCCACCCATATGACGCGGATAGAAGACCCCGACACCAGTGGAGGCGAAGATGCGTGACACGGATCGACTCAAGGAAAAGCTCGAGGTCAGCCTGGACAACCGGCAGATCTTCTACCTCTTCTTCGGCAGCGCCGTGGTGGCGTGTCTGGTCTTTGTGATCGGCGTGCTGGTGGGCAAGAAGCTGGAGAGCCGCAAGCTCCACCAGCGGCCTGCCGGGGCGGCCGACGAGCTGGCGCTCATCGATCGGGACACCAAGCTCGCCGCCAAGGGGCTCACCTTCCACGACGAGCTGATCAAGCCTGACGCGCGGTCGGCCAAGAACGTGCCCCCCGAAGTGGCTGAGTGGCGCGATATGGGCCACAAAGCCCTGGGCAACCGGGACAAGGGCAACCACGCCGCCGTCGTGGCGCTGGGCGATGGCGCCGGGGGTCGGGGCCGCGACAAGCTGGCCCCGGGGAACGCCCAACGCGGGGCCGGTGGCGCTGCCGACGCGGTCGCTGCCAAGGTCGTGAAAAAACACTACACGCTCCAGGTCAGCGCCTTCCAGTCCAAGGTCGAGGCCGACCAGATGATCAAGAAGCTGCGGGAAAACGGCTACCGCCCCTACGTCGTGGCCTCCAAGCTGCCGCGCCGGGGTGTCTGGTACCGCGTCCGCCTGGGCACCTATCAGAGCTGGGACCAGGCCGTGGCCGCCAAAAAGAAGTTCGAGGACAAGATCAACATGACCGCCTACGTCTCGCGCCGGTAGGCCCAGCCCCCCCCCCATTTCTCCTTTGATTCCGCGATTCCGACCGATCGTGCGGCGCCCAAAACCACCAAAAATTGCCCGGTTTCCCCGCCCTGGATATTGTGGATGCCATGTTGTTGCTAAAAAACAAGGCTCTACTCCCCTGTCTTGGCCTGCTGTTGACCGTCACCCTCTGGGCGGACCCCGCCTCGGCCCGACGCCGACACCCGCGGATCCGCTCCAAGGCCGTGCTCATGGTGAGCTTCGATGGACGCAAGGTCCTGCACCAGCGGCACGCCGGCCAGGTGCGCTCCATCGCCAGTCTTTCCAAGCTCATGGCGGCGCTGGTGATCATGGATCACAAGCTCCGCCTCGACGCCATCACCACCATCTCCGCGGTGGACGCGGCGGTGGGCTCCGGCGGCAGCCGCACCCGGCTCTTGAAGGGCATGAAGGTGCACAACCGGGATCTGCTGCACGCGGCGTTGCTCGCCTCGGACAACCGGGCCATCTCCGCCATGGGGCGCGCCGTGGGGCTCACCCCGCAAAAGCTCGTGGCGGCCATGAACGCCCGGGCCCACAAAATGAAGCTGCACCGCACGCGCTTCCTGGACCCCGTGGGCATCCACCACGGCAACGTCTCCACCGCCTACGAGATCGCGAAGATCCTGCGCCAGGCCGTGCTGCACCCCGTGCTGCAAAAGGTCATGCGCACCCGGAACTACTTCTTCCGTCCCGTGTGGCCCAAGAACCGGTCCATCAACTACCACAACACCAACGCCCTGGTGCACCGCCTCCGCTTCCCCGTGTACGGCGGCAAGACGGGCTTTAACAACAAAGCCGGCTACTGCTTCGCCTCGGCCATGCGCCTCCCCGGCGTCGGCCCCGTCCTGGCCGTGTTCCTCGGCAGCAGCTCCAAAACCCGCCGCTTCGCCGACTTCTACTCCGTGCTCGATCAGCTCAAACGCCAGGGCACCGTGCACGCCAACCACCGCGTGGCCCGCAAGCGCCCTCGCCGCCGCGCCCGCCACGCCCGCCGGGGCCTCCGGTTGGCCCGCGTACGCCACGCTCGCCGCCACGGCCGCAAGCGCACCCACCTCCGCAAAAACAAGCGGCCCCAACGCAAGCGCTCCCCACAGCTCTACGCCTCGGACGAAGACTAGCCTCGCGACGTCGCGTTCCGTCCGGATTCCGTCCGGATTCCGTCCCGCCCCGTCCGATATTCGTCCCGCCCCGTCCGGTATCCGTCCCGCGCCCATGCGTCGATGACGTAATCCCCGCGAAACTCCACGCCTGACAAACCCGGCATCACCCTTGCACTGGCGGAGTTGACCGTGGGGCCCTGGTCCCACGCAACCTCCACCCCGAAAGGACGTGCGCCATGGGCGACAAAAAAAAGACAAAACCGCTCCTCGACATGCTCAAGGACCTGGAAAAGCGATTTGGCAAGGGCTGCATCATGCGGCTGGGAGACCGCACAACGGTGTCGGTGCCCTGCATCCCCACCGGCTCTCTCACGCTGGACATCGCCCTGGGCACGGGCGGTCTCGCCCGGGGGCGCCTCATCGAGATCTACGGCCCGGAGAGCTCGGGCAAGACCACCCTCGCCCTGTCCGCCATTGCCCAGGCCCAGCGCCAGGGCGGGCTCTGCGCCTTCATCGACGCCGAGCACGCCATGGACGTGCAGTACGCCAAGAGCCTCGGCGTGGACGTCGAGGAGATCCTCATCTCCCAGCCCGACCACGGAGAGCAGGCCCTGGAGATCGTCGACCAGCTCTGCCAGAGCCAGGCCGTCGCGCTCATTGTCGTGGACTCCGTGGCCGCCCTCGTGCCGCGCGCCGAGCTCGAGGGCGAGATCGGCGACGTGCACATGGGCCTCCAGGCCCGCCTCATGAGCCAGGCCATGCGCAAGCTCGCCGCCGTGTCGGCCAAGCACAACACCACAGTGCTGTTCATCAATCAGCTACGCCAGAAAATCGGGGTGGTATTCGGCAGCCCCGAGACCACCACCGGGGGCAACGCGCTCAAGTTCTACGCCTCAGTGCGCCTCGACATCCGCAAGATCGGTCAGCTCAAGACCGACGGCGGCGAGGAGGTCAACGGCACGCGGGTGCGGGTCAAGGTCGTCAAGAACAAGCTCGCCCCGCCCTTTCGCAAGGCCGAGTTCGAGGTGCTCTTCGGCACCGGGGTCAACACCGGCGGGGAGCTCGTGGACCTCGGCGTGGAGCGTGGCCTCGTGCAGAAGTCCGGCAGCTGGTTCGCCTGCGGCGAGCAGCGCCTCGGTCAGGGCCGGGAGCGCGCCGTCGCCTACCTCGCCGAGAATCCCGACCTCGCCGAGTGGCTGCGCCAATCCATCGTCGAGCCCAAGGTGGCCCCCGCGCAGGCGCCGAAGCCGACACTCGCAGCCCAGGAGCTAAAGGACATCGAAAAAGAAAATACGCAACCGATGGCTGGTGTCTCCCGATAACCCCATCAGAGGCGCAGTGCCTCGGGAGGATTGTCATGCGATGGATCGTGCGTATAGCCCCGCAGGCCCCACAGGCCCCACAGGCCCCGCTGGCCCCACTGGCCCCGCTGGCCGCGCTGGCGGCGGTGGCGCTGCTTGGCGCCTGTGCTGCCCAGCTCTTTTGCGAAACCAACGAGCAGTGCCGCGAAGGCGAGCTCTGCGACCCGACCACCTTGCAATGTGCTCCCAGTCCCTGTCACGGGGCCGTCGTCGGGGCCTATGTGAGCTGTGGCGAGGGCGACACCCTCGTGACCTGCGGCGACGCGGGCGAGGGGCTCAACCTGCGTGAATGCAGCTACGGCTGCAACCCCGGAACGCGGTCTTGCAACGACTGTCGGCCCTACACCCAGACCTGTCAGGGCGGCGACTTCGTGCGCTGCGGCGCCGACGGACGCGTCGTGACCCGAGAGCTCTGCGACCACGGCTGCAGCGACGGGCGGGGCGCCTGCAACGACTGCACACCCGGGGTGGATTCCTGCGAGGGCGACACGCTGATGCTCTGCGACAGCGCAGGTCTATCCATCGCGACGGTGCCCTGCGCCCACGGCTGCAGCGCCGAGCAGGGGGCGTGCAACGAGTGCGAGCCCGACCAGGTGACCTGCGACGGGGCCTACCGCGTCACCTGTGGTCCCCAGGGCATTCCGGCCCAGGGCGAGCTGTGCGTGCACTCCTGTAACGAGCAGCGGGCCCAGTGCAACGACTGCACGCCCGACACGACGTATTGTGATGGCCCGCGGCTCGTCACCTGCGACCCCGACGGACGGCTGGGCACCACCACCGAATGCATCATGGGCTGCAACCACGGCGCGACGCCCGCGCGTTGCTACACCTTCACGCCCACTGCGCTCGCCGAGACGGATCTGCACGCGGGCCAGGTCGATCTCGTGGTCACCGGCGCCATCACCATCGACACCGACGTCCGCACCGTAGACGGCGCCCCCCCCGCGTCCTGGCGCGTGGCCGCCCAACCTGGCGGCGGTCCCGAGCTCTTCGTGGTCCATTACCGGGACATCGCCGTGCTCTCGGCCGGAACCATCCACGTCGTGGGCTCGGTCGGCCTGGCCCTGGTGGCTTCGGGCCGCCTGGAAATCTTCGGCAGAATCGACGGCGCCGCCATGCTCGGTTTCGGGGGCCCCGGCGGCCGGGACGGCTTCGACACGGCCATCCCACCTCCAAACGGCGACGGTGCCGAGGGATCCGAGCAGCCCAACTGCGGCTCCACCACCCGCACCGGCGGTGGAGGCGCGGCCCACGGCGCGGACGGCGGCCCGGGCGGCGGCACCATCGCGCCCACCTATCCGGGCGGCGCCGGCGGCCTCGCCGTCAACTCCACCGCCTGGGCCCCCCTGCGAGGCGGCTCTCCGGGCGGACGCTCCGCCACCTGGCTGCACCTCGGCGGTGGCGGCGGCGGCGTCGTGGCGTTGGTCGCGGCCGAGGAGATCGTCTTGGGTTGCCTGCCGGCCCCGGTGCCAAACCAAGGCCAGGTCTGCGGACTGGTAGATGTCTCCGGCGGCGGCGGCTCCGGCCACGGTTCCGGCGGCGGCTCCGGCGGCACGGTGCTCCTCGAAGCACCCACCGTGGTGCTCCAGGGCGGCCTCCACGCCGTGGGCGGCGGCGGCGCCTGCGGAGGCGTCCCCTGGCCCGGCACCGACGGCGCCCACGGCGGCCGGGGCTGCAACAGCACCGGCCTCGACGGCGGCGGCGGCAACGGCGGCCTCGCCCTAAACCGCCTCTGGAGCCCGTCGGGCGGCCACGGCATAGGCGTCTTCTGCGACGACCCGACCTCCGCGGGCGGCGGCGGCGGCTCCGCGGGTAGAATCCGCGTTCACACCGTGCCAGGCGGGCTCACGGTGGATCCCGCTGCCACGCTCCGAGCCGCCCCCTGCGGCGCAACCATCGAGGATTGCTTCGGAGAGGTGGTGGCCTACTGACCACGATCGTGCTATCCACGGGGATTCTGCTCGCGAGTCGACACCTCAGGCCAGCTCGCGCCCCGACCCTTTCATCACCCGAACGCGCGGTGACGAAAAATCGTGAGGTAGCCCGTCATGCCCAGTCGCTTGGTAAAGCCCTATGGTGGTCCCCTGGTCAACCTGTACTCCTCTGACGAGAGGACCGAGGAGCTGCGACAGGACTCCAGAGACTGGCCCTCCTGGGATCTCACCGCGCGCCAGATCTGCGACCTGGAGCTCCTGCTCAACGGCGGTTTCTCGCCGCTCACGGGCTTCATGACCCAAAAAGACTATGAGCCCGTATGCCAGAACATGCGCCTCGCGGACGGCGTCTTCTGGCCCATGCCGATCACCCTCGACGTGCCAGAGAAGTTCGCCAAAGACGTGAAACCCGGCAGCCGACTGGCGTTGCGCGACCCCGAAGGTGTCATGATCGCCGCCATGACCGTCCAGGACGTCTGGCAGTCCGACCCCGAGGCCGATGCCGAGGCGATCTTCGGCACCGCGGACCGACACCATAGCGGTGTCGACACGTACTTGAGCACAGACCGCACCTGGCACATCGGCGGGCCCGTAGACGGAGTACAGCGTCCGGTCCACTACGACTACCGCATCCTGCGCATGTCCCCCGACGAGCTGCGCGCCGAATTCATCCGCCGCGGCTGGCGGCGAGTGGTCGCCTTCCAGACCCGCAATCCCCTGCACCGCGCCCACCGGGAGATCGCCCTCCAAGCGGCCAGCGAAGCAGAAGCCAACCTCCTGATTCACCCCGTCGTGGGCCGCACCCAACCCGGCGACGTGGATCACTACACGCGAGTGCGCTGCTACAAAGCCATCATGCGCCACTTCCCCCAGCACACCACCAAGCTGGCCCTCCTCCCCCTGGCCATGCGCATGGCCGGCCCCCGGGAGGCCGTCTGGCACGCCATCATCCGCCGAAACTACGGCTGCTCCCACTTCATCGTAGGCCGCGATCACGCCGGCCCCGGCGTAGACGCCGAAGGCAAGCCCTACTACGGCCCCTACGAAGCTCAGGAGCTCCTAAAGAAGCACGAAGAAGAGCTAGGCATCACCATGGTCCCCTTCAAGAACATGGTCTACGCCCCGGATCTCGACAAATATCTCCCCTCCGACGACGTCCCCCCCGGAACGCGCACCCTCACCATCTCCGGAACCGAGCTAAGACAGCGCCTCTCCGAGGGCCGAGAGATCCCAGGCTGGTTCACCTTCCCCGAGGTCGCCCACGAGCTCCGCGCCACCCACCCCCCAAGAGTCCGCCAAGGCTTCAGCGTCTTTTTCACCGGCCTCTCCGGCTCCGGCAAATCCACCGTCGCCAACGTCCTACTAGCCAAAATGCTAGAAATGGGAGGCCGCCCCGTCACCCTCCTGGACGGCGACATCGTAAGAACCAACCTCTCCAGCGAGCTAGGCTTCTCCAAAGAACACCGCGACATCAACATCCGCCGAATCGGCTACGTAGCCTCAGAAATAACCAAAAACGGCGGCATCGCCATCTGCGCCCCCATCGCCCCCTACGACCAGGTCCGCAAGCAGGTCCGCAAAGCCATCACCGACACCGGCGGCTTCATCCTGGTCCACATGAGCACCGCCCTACAAGTCTGCGAATCCCGAGACCGCAAAGGCCTCTACGCCAAAGCCCGCGCCGGCATCATCAAAGAGTTCACCGGCATCTCCGACCCCTACGACATCCCCCAAGACGCGGAGGTAACCCTGGACACCGCCGACCTCTCCCCCGAAGAGTCCGCCCAGGCGATCCTCCTCTACCTCGAGAAGCAGGGCTACATCGGCCCCGAACGAAGGTCCGGCGCCGAGCTGCTCGAGAGCACCAGCAGCAGATCTTAGCCAGGGTCACATGCACACAAATCACATGCGAGAGTGAGTAGCCGGTGACGCAGCTCTTCGTCGATGGTTCCGCCTCACCCGTCGGCGGTTCGTCTCGATATCTTCGATCTCCGCCAGCTCCCGGATCACCTCCTCGCCGCAGCGCGTCCGGGCGATGCCCAGCAACCTCTCACGCATCCCCTCCTGTCGCCCCTCCTGCCGCCCCTCCTGCCAGGGTAATCGCAAAGTCGGACAAAAGGTGTCATCCCGACCGAGTGGAGCGAACGGAGGGATCTCGAACCCACGCATTTCGCCGAGATTCCTCGACTCGCCTGCGGCTCACTCGGAATGATCAGTAGTCTATCTGAGCTGGCCCACGCGCACCGAGGTAGGACTTGAGCGCCGCGTCGACGGGCCAGGTTGGATAGACTTCATTGAAGGAAACC
>Ga0180009_10007288_pt1 | contig 11357 bp, 13 predicted proteins | sample OS_PC_MetaG_FD_123537 | JGI IMG/M metagenome (GOLD analysis project Ga0180009, IMG submission 123537) | Groundwater microbial communities from the Aspo Hard Rock Laboratory (HRL) deep subsurface site, Sweden - OS_PC_MetaG | ecosystem: Environmental > Aquatic > Deep subsurface > Groundwater...
TAAAATAGCATCATAAATTATATGTAAAAATCGAGATTTGATCTTACAGGAATCACATTAGGGGTTTATTTTAATCGCATACTCATTGATATTCGGGCAGAGTCTATCTGCATGAAATCTTGAGCGCGCCGATACTCGCTTTCGTTTCTGCTTTCAAATGGTAGTGTTGAGTTTTTCTGAGTCCATGGATGTTACGCTTAGGATAATTATTGTTGAGATTGGCATCGGTGTGTTCATACCTATCCTTGGGATCATTTAGGTGCCAACCGCTTGTGGACGAAATATAATATGGGTAATGAGGTCAATTGAGATGCAACTGAAAATATTGCCGCGGCCATCAAAGACCAGTCGTACAAAAGGCCCATTACGGTGCTACCTACAAACCAGGCAAGGCCGAAGCCCGCATTGAAAATCCCGTATCCCGTCGCTCTTCGATCCCGAGGCACGATATCGGCCACGATTGCGCGGATGATCGATTCCTGAGCGCCCATGCCGACACCCCATAACGCCATTCCCACGGTCAGCAGCACGGGTCCGGACAAGAATACCAGGGGAGCACTCCATGCCGATGCGGCTATCATGACCAAAAGGACCGGAAACCCCTTCCTGTCATATAAACGGCCAAAAACGAGTGCACTCAAACCATCCACTCCCATGGCTCCGGCATAGATCAGGGGTATCCATTTGTCGGCCACGATTCCGGCGGTCTTCATATGGAAAGCTGCTAATGGATAATCGGCAAACCCGAGGGCGATGCAGGCGACGGCGGCCAGATAGAACCAGAAGGTCGAACGAAGACCCATGGTTTCGCCAGCATGAAACGATGGCTCGAGATCGGGAGGCTGAGGATAGGTGATCCGGGCGATTGCAAGTACGGCCAAGGCCAGCACGGCCGGAACAGCCAACACGGCGAACCCGTATTGATAGCTGCCCTTCCAGACCAGAACAGCCGCAACGATTACCGGACCGATCATAGCCCCGACCTGGTCCATGGCTTCATGGACACCGAACGCCCATCCTCGTCCCAAGCCGTGAGCCGCGTGAGATAGCATTGCGTCCCTGGCGGGGGTCCGGATGGCTTTGCCGAAGCGTTCTGTCATGATGAGGACAGCTGCGATTTCCCAGTTTCCCGCCAGAGCCAGTGCCGGCACGGCGAGCAGGTTGACCGCGTATCCTGCGATGGTGACCGCCCAATACCGGTGCGTCCGGTCGCTGATGACCCCTGAGACGATTCTCAATCCGTAACCAATGAGTTCGCCGAAACCGGCGACAATCCCGACCACGGTCGCGCTGGCTCCGAGGATGGCAAATGTGTCATATGCTCTTATCCCTCCTCTCCCAATCCATTTTCGCGAGGCAGTGTTTCTACCGGTTGTTCCGGTTTAGGCAGGAGATGGCGGGGCAAGAAAGCGAGTCCCGCGATCAGCGTTGGAACCACGGCACTTGTGATGACCACCGCGACCAGGAAGGAATACTGCTCCTGCGTTACAATGTTGTGCGAGAAGCCATACAAGGCTGAGATCGTTCCGAACGTCAACCCGGTGGACATCATCAAGGTGTAATACCATCGCTCGTCGGGCTTGCGGCGGAACTGTCCGATGATTGGATATAGACCGAAGATTTTCGATATCACCTTTCCTCCCAGCAATAGCAGGAAAACAATCGGAGCGGAAACAAGAGCTGGTAGAGAAACGAATGTTCCCGCGCGAAGAAAATAGAACGGGGTGAGAAAACCGACGGTCAAGGTCCGGAGACGGCGAATCCAGAAGGTGTCTCCATTCGAGAATTCCGCCAGCACCATACCAACGATATACGCGGGAAGCACCGCCTCACTCCCGGACCAAAGCGCCAATGCACCCAATCCGAAAAGGACGAAGATGACCCATTTCGTCCGAATCGCGGCAGTCCGATGGGCGTAAATGCGGGTCAGCCACCTACTGGTGAAAGGCAATATCGCCAGCACAAAGGCCGTCACTGCGATGAAGATGACGGTTTTGTGTGTGAACGGCGCAAACAGTAATCCGAGGGCGATGACCGTGCCGAGATCGTTGATAAAGCAAGCGCCCAGAATGCCTTTGCCAAAGTCTGTCTTGTTGAGGCCGGTTTCCAGCATCACCGCATAAACAACCGCCATCGAGGTGGTCGAAAGCGCCACGCCGCATAGCAAACTGGCCTGAAGATTCCAGTCCAGAATGTACCGTGCGATGGCCGCACACGCCAAGAACGGTGCAAAGAAACCAACGAGACCGACGACCGTCACTTCCTTCAGTTTCTTTCGAATCACGGCCGGTTCGAGTTCGGCACCGGCCAAAAAAGTGAGCAGGACAGCTCCCGAAGCTGCCAGAAACCGCAGCCATTCCAAATTTGAGCCCAAGGCATCCGCCTTGCCGAGGTAACCCGCGACAGCGGCCGCGAGCACGCCAACGCAGATTTCAATCAGGGCGATGGATACCCGCAAGTGGTAGGCGACAACAGCGGAGATAACGGCCAACCCAAGCCATAGGGCGGCGATGGTGAAGATGTGTTCCATAGTGGAGTCCTCCTTTCGTAAATACCTTCCGGGCCATGGCGCAGGCACAAAAAACCCGCTTCGCAGCGGGTTGCTTCTCGTGTCGTATCGACCCTACCGCTGCATCAGCCTGCACGGTAGGAGTCATCAGCCCGGCCCGGGCGGTTATCAGGGGGACTCCATCCCCAAGTTGGGTATCATAAACCAAATTGACAGCAAAAAGTCAAGCTGGGAATCTTATGCATTTTTTTACGGAACACCGAAAATAAGAGGTTTCGAATAGAAAGCTTGCCGTCCATCGCATTCCAAATTCACGGCCTGTAAAAGATATGGGGGCAGGGGGACGCTCCACATATTTACAGTTATTTTGTTAAAGCATATAACCATGAATCTTTGCCATATTTTAAACGCCCATCTATTCGGGATTCCCAAGGCATAATATCCCAATAGCATTAGAATTCATCTGGATTCATATTTAAAACTGCAAATATGGGGGGCGTCCCCCTTCCTTCACTTGACAGCCGTCACGTGACAAGCTACATTCAGGCTATGATAAAAACATTTGCCGACAAAGAAACACAACAGGTCTTTATTAAAGGCAAATAAAAACATCTTCCTCCGGATTTAATCCGAAGAGCAATTCGTCGGTTGGAATATATCCATTGGGCAACCAACATAAATGACCTAAGAGTGCCTCCAAGCAATAGATTGCATGCTCTCAAAGGTACCAGAGAGGGACAATATTCTATATCCATCAACGACCAATGGCGAATTTGTTTCCAGTTCATTGATGGAGATGCTTTTGACGTCGAAATAACCGATTATCATTAAGGAGCAACAAAATGTCGATACCTAATACCACAGAACGAAAAATCCCTCCTACACATCCCGGCGAAATGATCAGGGAGGATTTCATGCCAGATTATGAACTGACCACAGCGTCTTTAGCGAATGCTTTAGGGGTCTCCCGTCAAACAATCAATGAATTATTAAGAGAAAGAAGGTCCATCACCCCCACTATGGCATTACGATTGTCTCGCCTGTTCGGCAATTCTCCTGAATTCTGGCTCAACACACAACATGCGCGAGACCTTTGGGAGTCCGAACAGCGATATCAAAAAGAGCTAAAAAAAATCCATCCACTTAACGCAGCTTAATGTATCCAACTTTTACTCTTTTGCTTTTATTTTCAAAGAGCCCAACGCGCTGCTCATGGGTGGCGAGGTACGAGCCATCCCTTGAAGCAGGATGTTATCGTTTTCTTTATGTTAATCCTTTAAGTCCAAAGTGTTTTTCAATTGGAATAAAATCCTTATCGTTGTGAAGAAGAGGTATGTCATGCTCAATCGCTACGGCAGCAATCATACAATCCACTGGTTTTCTTATCGTGATGCCTTTTCGGCGAAGGACTCGATAGATCTCTGCTGATCGTAAAAAAACAGAATAGTGCATTGGTAGAAAAATTAAGCTGGCAAGCAAGTCCCGGGTTCGATTAAATTCAGAGTCTTTCCTAATTCCTTGAAGAACTTCAGTTAGAATGATGCCACAAAGACAAATGTCATCCCTGTTGAGAATGAGATTTTCAAGAGACTTCACATGTGGGTAAGAACGCGCTGAAAAAAAATCTATCCATACGGTGGTATCAACCAATATCATCATAAACTACGACCTTGACGCCACTCTTCCAGGTTTCCATCCCAGTTAATATTACCTTTTAGTTCAAGAATTTCGATCTGTTTTTCATGTCTCAGTAACTCACGCAAAGCATGATCAATTAAAGCTTTTTGTGTTTTAATCCCTGTAATCTTTATGCAATCTTTTACCAGCTTCTCGTCAAGTACGACATTAGTACGTTTCATGATATCCCTCCATGATAATTATATTTATACACACAATAGCATAAATTGTGTGTATTTCAAGAGTAGTTTAAAGATAACATTATAGATTATGTTGACTCTGCTGTTTACCCGTATCTGGCTACTTAGGTTGATTCAACCTAAGTAGTTAAATAGGGACAAAATGTAGAGTTCCCTACCTTGTGGTATCTGCTTTCGGAGCCTATCCGCCTCAGCGTGAACGAATCGCGTGCTTATGGAGCTGAACTAGGAGTGTGTCTGAGTTAACCGCCTAAAATCTCTAGACTTTGTTAAATTACTATTGAGGAAAAGTCAATTTAAATTGCGATTTTGGATTTTTGATTAACAAGATAAATGAAACATTCTTCACCGCCGAGACACCCGTTGCCGCCTCCAGCTATGACGTGGCAAGCCAAGCAAGTAGAGAAAGCCTTTTTCTTGGCTGGATTTCTTGAATGGAGTGATTTTAAGGCAGAGTACTTGAATGGTGTTGATAAGATTCATTGACAAAGGCGATTCTCTTTCGGAGTTTATTGAAATCGAGTTTATTCAGAATCTCTTCTTCTTCAAGTGCCACCAGGTGCCGCTTCCCCAGAGCATTTTGGCCAGCTGTTGACGGCAGTTTCGAAATTGTCAGTACCGGATCGAGAATGCCTATCTCCCGAAAATGATCGGTTACCCTCTCGCAGAAAAATTCATGGCAAAGCGGCGGGCGGCCCGCCTTCAATCTGCAGCCTTTTGAAGAGAGCCATCCGGCTGACCGGTTGAATCGAGAAACCTTATCTCCCTCTTGTTCCCGAACGATCCTGAGCCAAGGGCTTTCAACCGCCTCCACGCAGATTTCCGCCCTGCAGCAGTCCCCGCACCCGTTGCATAGGGCTTTGCAAAAGCGGGAAAGGCAGCGGCTCACTTCCATTTCGAGCTGCCGGTATTCATGTGCGGTTTGAAAGCACAGTTCGCATAATCGGACTTTACCCATAATTAATATTGTAACCTATACTTAATATCCTTATTCCAGAGAGTCGATATACGCCTTCAGTGCAACCGCATTGTTCAGCTTGGGCTCCTTCGAGCTGAATACAAACGTTACCGTACCCTTACGTACATACTCGAGGAGTTCGCTTAATAATTCCGGATGGTTACTCAATTCATCGAAGTAGCGGGATTTAAACTCAGACCATTTCTCAGGATCATGACCATACCAGCGGCGAAGCTCGGTTGACGGAGCGAGTTCTTTGGGCCAAAAGTCTATTTTTGCTTTCTCTTTTGATATGCCCCGTGGCCAGAGCCGGTCAACAAGGATTCGATAGCCATCGGTATCGTTAGGACTCTCATATGCTCTTTTAATCTTGATTTCCATTTATCATGCCCTTTGAGATTCGGTTTTGTGATTATATTATGCAGTTTCTAGACAATACTAGATTGAGGTGGGGTGCATTGCAAGACTTAATTTCCTGCAATCAGACTTTAGGGTCGCCCGGTATGATGAGGCCGGATTTTAAAAGAGGCAAGAATCCTTTCGCGAGGGTTGACAATTACAGAAGAAACAGTCATTATTCGCTTAGAATAATTCAAGGAGAATAATTCATAATGAATAATCCCTTCACTCCCGGCGTGATTCCCCCAGAGGCACCCTTTTGTAATCGCCAGAAAGAACTAAAAGAACTCAAATCCTATGCATCAAGCAGTGCCAATGTCGTGTTATATTCCCCTCGTCGATACGGGAAAACATCGCTGGTGAGACGGGTACAATCCGGACTCTCTAAGAAAAAGGTGATTACCATATACGTTGATCTGTTCGGGGTTACGACAATAGATGAAATTGCTAAAAGAACAGCCAGAAGTGTCTATCTTGTTACCCAAAAAGACAAACCGCTTTTTAAAATGGTGGTGACGCTTTTTAAAACCTTTCGGCCGGTCCTTAAGCCGACCGAAACTGGAGATTCATTTACAGTTACCGTTGAACCGGCAACCAGCAGCCTAACCGGAATCGATCTTTTAGAAGCTACCATGACTGACCTGGGAATGTTTATCCAGGCAACGCCCTCAGGGGTTAATATCGCGTTCGATGAATTTCAAGAAATCACGGAATTGAACAGCCTTGAAATCGAAGGCGTGCTTCGCTCTCATATCCAAACTCAAAAGGCATCCTATTTCTTTGTAGGAAGTCGCCGGAGAGTACTGTTGGATATGTTTAATCTCCGGAACCGACCTTTCTTTCAGAGCAGCATTCTTTACAAACTCTCTCGCTTGCCCTATGAAGACCTGGTTCGGTTTATCGTTGAGTGTTTCAACAAAAGCGGAAAACGATGTTCTAAAGAAATAGCCGAAAAAATATCAAAGAAAGCCTTTCAACACCCGTATTATGCTCAAAAGCTTTCTTTTTATGTATTTGAAATATCGGGCAAAACAATCGAATCGGCCGATGTGTCAGATGCATACGATAAGGTAATAGAAGATGAAAGATACTTTTTTGAGGCATCCACCCAAGGCCTTACGATCCGGCAGGTCTCGTTGCTGAAAGCGCTCGCCGATGATTCTTCACAGCCGGTGTATTCATCCGAGTTTTTAAGCAAGCACAGACTTTCCCAAGGATTGGTTCAAAAAGCACTGCCAAAACTCTCCAACTTGGATTTGATTGAAAAAAACGATCAGAACGGCTGGGAGATCGTTGATCCGGTATTCAGGGAATGGCTAAAAAGGATATGACCGACATTCAGAAAACGGTTCAGCTGTTTGATTCTATTTTCTCGCCGATGGCTAACTGGCAAAGCTCCGATATATGATAGACAGGAAGGTTTCGTTCTCCGCAGTGTTTGCCGTAAAGCTTGAGGCAGCTCGGGCATAAATAGATCATGGCTTCTGCGCCGTGTTCCAGGGAATCATCGATATTTCTGGTGGCAGCCTCATCGGCCCGGTCGAGCTGTCCTCTAAAGGCATAAACATCACCGCAGCACAACGCGTTGTCCCTGTCATATTTCCGGTCGACCCGCTCGCAGCCGATGAGATCGAACAATTCATCTAAGAAAGATTCCTTCCAGGGCGCACTTCGAGAGGTGCAGGGGCGCTGGTAGGCAACTTTCAACTTCAGCGGTTTGATCTTATCGCGATGCTTCTTCAGGGTTCTCAGCAGATGCTCGAAGATATGCACCGGGCGGAAGGAGGCTTCGATTCCGTACTCGGGAAGTCGAAATGAGAGCAGCGTATAGCATGCATCATGATAGCAAACCAGCTCCTTTGGCTGATACCGGGCTACAGCATCGACAAAGCCCTGGGCTCTTGCTTTTTCGCCTTCCTCGTCGCCGAAAAACTCCAATGCCTGGCAGCAATAATAGGCCGGGCCCTCAAGTTTGGGCAGATCGGCGTATAGCAAACTTTGAAAAGCCTTTGGGTTCAGCTCCCCGATGGTGCAGGTGGCCAGAAGGATGTCGGCTGGCTCCGGAGGAGGTCCCTCAAGCACTCTCGGGCGCGCTTCATCCACCCTTTGCGCCCGATCGCCCCAGACATTTGCGGCATCCGCTTCGCCGTGGATGCCCTGCAGTTTGGAGATCAGATCGAACGGGTTGGCATTTTCGGGGCAGAATTCATTGCAGGCATGGCAGGCTGCACAATCATGAAGAATGGGGGCCCACTTGCCTTCCATTAAAGCCTGCCTTTCCGCTACGGCCTCCTCAAGGGTATATGAATTGAACATGCAGCGGACCAAGCAATCGCCGCAAAGCGTGCAGAGATCTTCCTTGAACATGTCGGTTTCTCCCTTGCCGTATTTATATAAATAAAATCGGATAGATAGTTGGGTTTGTCAACGCATTGTCAACCTGTTTTAAATATTATTGTCAACCACATGTTGAATCATGGCCGCCAAACTCGAAGTGAGGTTTTCCGTGCTGATCACGATCTCCGGATGGGTGTTCTTAAACACCCTGAATATTTCATCGGCAAACCCTTGCCCGATGGATTTTACACCATTAAAATCGAGAATGATTTCTTTATATCGATCAAGCCCGAATAGAAGTCTCTTGGCTTCCGATCTGGAAATGTAATCCTGTTGAAATAGCTTTACCTGGACTCGGGTCCGGTCAAATCCGTAGTCGAACACCTCGGGGGCGTACTGGTTGAAAACGTCTTCCAACCGCCTTTTTGTTCTTCTATTTAGGAAAAAAAACACTTCCGTTCCCTTCAGAAATCGGTTTTCTTCAACAAATACATCCTGCTTCCGGTTGTCAAAAATCAATTTCGTCTTATGAGATCGAAAGGAAATCGCGTCCCCGGCTTTAGAAGTAAAAAAGACGCCCTCTCCAGCATGTCGTTCCGCCATGGTGGTCGTTTTTCCTTTGATCAACTCGCCGATGGCAGAATACTCGTCGGCCAGATCGAACTTGTCGAATATGGAATAGAAGATACCGATACCGAAATCTCGGATACTGAAATGAAAGGAATATGTATCGAGGTTCGCGACGATCTCACATTTCTCTGAATGTGAATGATCGATGGCATTGTTCAACATCTCGGTAAACGCATATCGGACAATGTCCAGGGCATTGTTTCCAAGTTGTCTCCGGAGGTTTAGGAGCTCGGATATCTCACGGAAGATTTTATCCTCTTCAAGGCCCTTCAATATTAATGACCTTCTTATCGGGGTGTTTTTAGCTTTTTTGCTGCTTTTAATATATCTGTAATTTGCACCCCTGGTGGCTCCTTCTTTAATGACCTGGTTTTGAAGAATAAATTCTTTTAAATATTTATGGATAGCCTGTCTTGAAATGCCGAAAAGATCGGTTAATTCCTTAGAATTAACGATCTGTTTTTGCTTGATATATTTAAGCATTGTTTGTTTGGTATTCATGCCTGCATTATATCTATTGTCAACCTATTGTCAACCTATTATTATTTTTATTGTCAACCCAGTAGTGTAACATCTTTTGATGATCACTATCGAGACATCTAATGCAGCAAAGCCTTTTTATTGGTCTGACGTCAAGCTGTCTTTCGGTTCAGGCGGATGGAGCGTGGGAAAATGAATCATCTTGAAATGTGCAATCTATAGGGTGTGAAGTGTAATTCCATAAAATCTTTAAAATCTCGATCCTCGCTCAGAAGATCCTTGACGCCATGTTCTCTGCATACTGCAACGATTTGTGCATCGTAAATGAGATTATCACGGGCGTTCGCTGTTTGGGCAATTTCAGTCAGAAGTGCATAAAACTGATCCCCGGGATTCAATACTACCAGGCCAGGACTCTCTAAAAGCCCCTTTATGGCCGCCAATCCTTGTTCAATTTAAGAAGGGGGATCAAAGAGAGCTGGATGGGTAGTCACTCTCAAAAACTCACCAATGCAAAATCCGGGCAAGGCGCAAGATTCCGGGCGTTCAGCGAGTTCGACCAATCTTGCGAAAGCTTTGTTGTTAAGTGGAAACTCCTCGCGATGAGCATACACCAAGATATTCGTATCGACGGCAATCACCGGCGTCCTTCCATACGTTCATACAGATAATCACGATCTGATATATCGACTCCTGGAAGCATCTTCCCACGTACCGTCTTCCATTTCAGCCGATATTTTGTCTTGGGTTTTGTTGAATGAATAAGGGACTGGCGCAATGCGGATTCCACCACGCCCTTTAGGGTGGTACGATTTTCAACCGCCTTTTTCTTTGCCAGCGAAAGGAGGTTGTCATCGATGTCAATTGTTGTTCTCATGCATAAATCCATAACAATGAAGCATAAATGTGTCAATTGCCATGTTCTTGAAACATTGAATCGTTGTTAAATCGCGAATTTGATAATTTCATAAGCATATCCGGTCATTATCGCACCTAACAGAGAAAACGATATATAGAGAAGAAACACCTTGCGAACCACCAGGGGCCACACCGCTGCCATGGCCGGCAGGGTGGTGGTGGGGCCGGCGATGAGAAATGCAAGTGCTGCGGCCGGCTGCATTCCCTGGGTCAACAGCCCGCTGATCATGGGAAGCGCGGTCAAACTGGTGGTATAGGCCGGGACCCCCATCAAAGCGGAAGCAAAAATGGCGTAAGAATTGCCGCTTCCGAGCGCGGTCGTGATCCACTCTGCCGGTATATAAAGGGTAATCAGCCCTTCCAGAAAGAAGGCCAGGGTCATAAACTTCGTCACCATCAGTGTTGAGGCAGCGGTTTCTTTGAGCAGTCGCGCCTTGAAGGTTTCTTTTTGAGAATCACAGCCTTGCGTCTGAGGGGCTGCAATAACATTATTGCTGTCGAAGTATGACTTCGCCCTTCGTTCGGCAGGCGACGAAAAAGATCCCGGCATGCTCGTCTGTGTAGCGCACTTCTTGCACCCCAAAGAATCGGCTTCCACGGAAACGGCGGCAAGTCTCACCGGGCTTACTAAGGGGAATTTATCCTTGATATAAATCCAGCCATCTCTAACAATGTCTTTGATGCCTCGCAACGGCGCTGTCTTTTTGGACCGTAATACATCACGGCCCAACCATCCGATATCCATTAACCACTGGGTGATAAACCCGGCACCGAGACTCAGCACGAGGGTTGCCGCCAGACGCCAAACAGCCAGTTCCCAGCCGATGGTTCCCACGCTCAAGAAAAAGATTTCAGGATCCATGGAAGGAGAAGCGATCCAGAACGACATGACCGGCGCCAGGGGAACGCTGCTGATGAGAAGTGATGCGATAATGGGGATGACCCCGCAGGAACAAAAGGGACTAAAAGCACCCACGGCTGTGGCCATCAATATGGCAACATAGGGCTTGGCCCCGAATGCCCGTTCGATATACTTGGAGGCTCCCGACATTTTCACAAATACCGCAAGCGGAATTGTCACCACTAAATACGGCCAGATGTGGAGAAACGCGTTTCCGATAAATTGTCTGGAAACAGCGATTTAATTCCTAACCAAAAACACCAGCCTACAACCTTACCAAAACCACCGGTTAACGGTTACCATCTTCAATATAATTCCTTTTAATTCCCCAAAATTAATACAAAAACA
>Ga0180009_10007289_pt1 | contig 11356 bp, 13 predicted proteins | sample OS_PC_MetaG_FD_123537 | JGI IMG/M metagenome (GOLD analysis project Ga0180009, IMG submission 123537) | Groundwater microbial communities from the Aspo Hard Rock Laboratory (HRL) deep subsurface site, Sweden - OS_PC_MetaG | ecosystem: Environmental > Aquatic > Deep subsurface > Groundwater...
GGGCGTGGCCTGGGCCAGCGGCATCAACCTGTATGCCGCGGTATTCATGCTCGGTTATCTGGGCATGACCGGGAATATCCAGTTGCCGCCGGACCTGGTGATACTCAGCGATCCCTTGGTACTGGCCGCAGCCGGTTTCATGTACTGCGCGGAATTTTTTGCCGACAAGACGCCGGGCGTCGATACCGGCTGGGATGCCATTCACACCTTCATCCGCATTCCGGCGGGCGCGATACTGGCTGCGGGCGCGGTCGGCGATGTCAGTCAGGCCGCGCAACTCGCGGCCGGCTTGCTCGGCGGCACATTGGCGGCCGGCAGTCATATCACCAAGGCCGGCTCACGCGTCATGATCAACACTTCGCCGGAACCTTTCAGTAATTGGGTTGCCTCAATCACCGAGGATATCGCGGTATTTTCAGGGTTGAGGGCGGCCTTGCATTACCCCGTAGTGTTCCTCATCCTGCTGGCCCTGTTCATTATCATGATGATCTGGCTGCTACCGAAACTCTGGCGCGGCCTGCGTAAGGTGTTCAATTTCATTGCCCGGCTGTTTGGTGGTGGCCATCCAGAAACACCAACTCCGACAGCAACAAACCCACCAAAACCCATGCCCTTGGAACACGACAAAGACAACAGATGATGAAAACCAAAGACGTCGTATTCGGATTATTCGCGCTGCTGCTGGTCGGCGCGCTCGCCTATGTCTGGCTGTCGCCGAGCGGCTTAAAACAAGCACCCGCTGTAACGATGCGTGATCTCAATGGCACCGAGCTGAGTACGGCAGCCCTGAGTGGCAAACCCTTACTGGTCACCTTCTGGGCAACCTCCTGCACGGGCTGCGTGAAAGAGATCCCGCACCTTATCGAGCTGTATCAGGAATTCGCACCACAGGGTCTGCAGATGATCGCGGTGGCCATGGATTACGACCCACCTAATCACGTCATGGCCATGCGCGACAGTCGCAACATCCCCTATCCCATCGCCCTGGATATCGACGGCGCGACCGCCAAGGCCTTCGGCGAGGTGCGTCTTACGCCCACTTCGTTTCTGATCGCGCCCGATGGCCGCATCGTGAAACAGAAAATCGGTGAGCTGGATATGGCCGATATCCGCAATCAGATTCGCGCGCTGCTCGGCGCCTGAAATAATTCACAGGGATCGAAACACACATGCTCTGGATCAAGGCCTGGCACATCATCTTTGTCGTGACCTGGTTCGCCGGGCTGTTCTATCTGCCACGGCTGTTCGTCTATCACGCCGACTGCACCGATGCCGACGGTAATGCGCGCTTCAAGATCATGGAGCGCAAGCTGTACGCCATTATGACCATCGGTGCGGTTGCCGCTGCCTTCTTCGGACTCTGGCTGCTGTTCGTTTATCAGTGGCAGACCCTGCTCAACACCGCCTGGCTGCCCCTTAAGCTGGTGCTGGTGGTCAGCCTGATCGTTTATCACCTCTATTGTCTGAAAATCGTCCACGATTTCCGTGCCGACCAAAACCGGCGCAGTCATGTTTTCTACCGCTGGTTCAATGAATTCCCAGCCCTGATACTCATCGCCGTGGTCTTACTGGCCATCCTTAAGCCCTTCTGAAATATAAGATTTATACGGCGCTACCACCCCATTTCCACACGCCATTAAATAGCGTCAAATAGCCTCGCCATATATTGCTAATGCGAATCGTTTGCATTATGCATCGCGATACGTATATTATCCGCACTGACCTGCTACTGCCCATCGTGATTAACAAGCGACACGCATAGCACCTCTAACTCAACAGACTAATCAGGAGTCTTATATGTCGTCCGCATCCGTCCGCCGCCTGCCGGGCCGTACGCTGGTTCTCGCCGCCGCTATGGCCGCGTTATCTGCAAATACCTTCGCCACCGAGCCTCCGAGCGCCGAGGAAATGTGGCGCATTATCCAGGCGCAGCAGAAGCAGATAGAGGAACTCAAAGGCCAGCTCAGCAAAACTGACCAGAAGGTCGAGGCCACGGGCGAAGCCCTGGAACAGGTCAGCACAGCCAGCGCCAGCAGCGGCCAAGGCAGCACCAGCGCGAGCTGGGCGGAGCGCACCCAGATTGGTGGCTATGGCGAAATGCACTACAACAATCTGGAAGGCAGTGGCGGCGCCAGCGACAAGGATGAAATTGACTTCCATCGCTTCGTCCTGTATCTCGGCCACCAGTTCAATGACAACATCCGCTTCTTCTCCGAATTTGAGATCGAACATGGCGGTGTTGAAAGTGATGGCAGTACGCTTGATGGCGAAGTGGAAATCGAGCAGGCTTATGTGGAGTTCGATATCAATGATCAGCATCGCGCCAAGGCTGGTGTGTTCCTGCTGCCCATCGGCATCATCAATGAAACCCATGAGCCCAATACCTTCTATGGCGTGGAACGTAATCAGGTTGAGAGCAAAATCATTCCGGCCACCTGGTGGGCGGGTGGTGCCGCGGTCGGAGGGGAAATCGGCAGCGGCTTCAGCTACGACCTCGCACTGCATGAAGGCCTGAACACCGACAGCGCTGCGAGCTACAAGCCGCGCGATGGTCGCCAGAAGACGAGTGAGGCTACCGCCAAAGACTTCGCTTATACCGCGCGTCTGAAGTGGACGGGTATGCCCGGTGTTGAAGTCGGCGGTAGTTTTCAGTATCAGACCGACATGACTCAGAGCAACGACCCAACTGCCGGCAGCGCCAATCTGTATGAATTGCATACCGTGCTGAGCAAAGGACCGCTCGGACTGCGCGCGCTGTACGCCATGTGGGATCTGGAAGGTAGTGGTCCAGCCTCGATCGGCGCTGATGAACAACTCGGCTGGTACATTGAACCCTCATACAAACTTAATGAGAAATGGGGCGTGTTTGCACGTTACAGTCTCTGGGATAACCGCGCCGGAGATTCCACGGATAGCTAAGAGAAACAAGTCGATGTCGGCATGAATTTCTGGCCGCATCCGGATGTCGTGATCAAGGCTGATTATCAAACCCAGGATAATGACAGTGGTCGCGAACAGGATGGATTCAACCTCGGGGTTGGCTATCAGTTCTGATCCGGGCATGATTATCACCGGGTCTAGCGACCATGGCACGGGGTACGGGCAACCGTACCCCGTTGCTTATTTAGCAACTGTCCGATCATGAGATGTTCAATGCGCATTCTGTTTGCCACCCTCCTGAGTCTGTTGCTGACTGTCCAGGCCGCCTGGGCCGGCGGCACCTATCAGACACCCGAGGATTTTCTTAGTGAGGTCTTTGCCGGCACGACACCCGAACCCTCGGTGCTGTGGCTGACCGGCGAGGTCCGCGCCGCGACTACGAAAATCCTGGGCCACGAACCCAATCAGCTACGCGTGCGCTACTGGACACAGGGGCAGCGCAGCGCCTGGATTCTCGACGAGATCGGCAAGGAACAACCCATCACCACCGGTTATGTCGTCAACGCCGGACAGATCGAACAGGTCCGCGTGTTGATCTTCCGCGAGAGCCGCGGCTGGGAAGTGAAATACCCGTTTTTCACTGATCAATTCATGCACATCGGACTGACACCGGAACTGAAACTCAACAAGCAGATTGATGGCGTCTCCGGCGCCACACTCTCCGTGCGCGCATTAACCAATCTGGCTCGCCTCGCGCTCTATCTGCATCAGCAAATCCCCATGGCCGGCCATGACGCACCGTAAACGCCACCAACGCTTCAAACTCAAATCACTGTATGTCTGGCACCGCTATATCGGGCTGATTGCAGCGCTGTTCGTAATTCTGCTGTCGGTCACGGGCATCGCCCTCAACCATACCGGCGCGCTCAATCTGGATAACCGCTTCGTACAATCGACATTGCTGCTTGATTGGTATGGCATTGAAGCACCGACCACGGCTACCCACTACAGGGTCGGCGAAAAATCAATCGCCTTGCTGGACACACAACTCTACATCGATGCAAAACAGTTGGATGGTGAAATCACAAGCCTTACGGGTGCATTGTTACAAAACGATCTGCTGATTGTCGGAGAGCAGGATGGCTTATTACTGCTGACCCTTGATGGTCAATTAATAGAACGCCTGGGACGCAACGAAGGCGTGCCACACAACATTGAACGCCTGGGCACCACGTCTGAAAATCAGCTTGTTGTGGCAACATCGACTGGTCTGTATAGCACTGATGAGGACTATCTGAAGTGGATCGCCTGGGCTGGCGATACTGAAAATATTGTCTGGTCTCTATCCAGTCAATTAGCAGAGACGGAAGTGAACGCATTGCAAACCCGCTTCCGTGGTCAGATCCTGCCCTGGGAGCGCGTTATGCTGGATGTACACAGTGGCCGTTTCTTCGGTGCGTGGGGGCTCTGGCTGATGGATGCCGCTGCACTGCTGATGCTGTTCCTGGCCGGTAGCGGTGTATTTATCTGGTGGAAACGGCAACGTTAAAACACCGGGTAAGCCGTAATGCAGCATCATCCCGGCTTAAGCCGAGATGATAAAGAAAATGATCACATCTTGTGATTACATCTTGGACTGAAGATAGTTCTGGATGCCGACCTTCTCGATCAACTCCAACTGTGTCTCCAGCCAATCGATATGCTCTTCCTCGCTTTCGAGAATATCTTCGAACAATTCCCGCGACACAAAATCCTTGACCGATTCGCTGTGCACAATGGCATCACGCAGTAACGGCACTGCCTCGCGCTCCAGTTCCAGATCGCAACGCATAATTTCAAGCGTATTCTCGCCGATGCGCAGCTTACCCAGATCCTGAAGGTTCGGCAGCCCTTCCAGGAATAGAATGCGTTTGATGAGTTCATCGGCGTGTTTCATCTCGTCGATGGACTCATGATATTCGTGTTCGTTAAGTTCCTTTAATCCCCAGTTTTCATACATCCGTGCGTGCAGGAAATACTGGTTGATCGCGGTCAATTCATTACGCAGTGCCTTATTGAGAAAGTCGATGACCTTGGCGTCGCCCTTCATATTTCCTCCTGATTAGAGTTGGTATCGTAATAGGTAAATACATAACTGCCTGGCCAGTGTAGCAGGCAATACAATACATGCCGGCAAGACCAGGGCGCGTTGATAGTGGAAGTGTAGGATAGAAAATGCTTATGCCGCGGCTTCGTTGGATGTACCGCAACCATTGGTCGCGGTGCAGGCGCCCAAGGCCTCATTGAGAACCTGGCGGGCAGAGTGGGCACATTTACCACACTGGGTAGCAACCCCGAGATTCCGGCTTAACTCACGCAGACTGCCGACACCCTGCTCACTCACCGCCGAGCGAATGGCACTGCAAGTCACCCCTTTGCACAGACAGACATACATGGCTAACTCCTCCTGAAGGCCATTTAAATCTAAATGAGAGTGATTGTCAATTGTATTAATATCCGCTACAGTCTCAATCGAGAATAATTCTCATTAACGAGCCATGATGGAGGTAACCTGTTGATGAAGCTTGAATTGGATGTATGGCTGGAACGCGCGGAACCCTGCATTCTGCTGCGTGATGTGGAGCGGCAGGTGATCTTACTGCATTGGGACAGCAGAACCATCCAGCGCGAATTCGCCAGCGGCGACCTGTGCCTGGAAGACCTGTGCGACACCCGCCTCAGCTGCGCCGAACGCTTAGGGCTGGTTGCCCAGGCACAGCCCGGGCGGCCACGCCATCTGCGTTTGGTTAGTAGGGATCAGGGGGATTAACGACCGGCCCGGACCAGGCCGCCCAGACCCATGTCTTCGAGCGCGTTGTTGAGCAGCGTGCGAATCGCAACTTCCTTTTCCATTGTCAGAATCAGCTGAGTGAGTTCCTGTGCACGTACCAGCGTGCAGGTACGCAACACCGATTTCACACGCAACAAACTACCGACACTCATACTCAAACTGTCGACACCCAAACCGAGCAGCACGATCGCCGCCGCCGGATCACCGGCCAACTCGCCACACACACCGACCGGCTTACCATGGCGATGTGCGCCCTCGACAATCTGCGCCAAGGCCCGCACCACGGCCGGGTGCAGAGTTCGATAGAGCTCCGCGACGCGGGTATTGTTGCGATCCACCGCAAGCAGATACTGAGTGAGATCGTTGGTACCAATCGAGAAGAACGCCACCCGCTGCGCCAATGCATCCATCTGGTAGACCGCCGAGGGCACTTCTATCATGACGCCGACCGGCGGCATGCTGACCTGCTCGCCTTCCTCCAGCAGCTCCTGATGGGCGCGACGAATTAATGCCAAGGCTTCATCCACCTCGCTGACATCCGAGATCATCGGCAACATCAGCTGCAGATTATTCAAGCCGCTGCTGGCGCGCAGAATAGCCCGCAACTGAGTCAGAAAGATTTCCGGATGATCCAGCGTAATGCGGATGCCGCGCCAACCGAGAAATGGATTGTCTTCGCGCACCGGGAAATACGGCAGCTCCTTATCGCCACCGATATCGAGTGTGCGAAGGATCACCGGTCGCGGCGAGAAGCCCTCCAACACCTGACGATAGATGTTGGTCTGCTCATCTTCACCGGGGAAGCGATCGCGCACCAGGAACGGCACCTCGGTACGGTACAGTCCGACGCCTTCCGCGCCGCTGCGCACCGAGGGTGAAATATCCGCGAGCAGGCCCGTGTTCACATACAGCGGAATACGTACACCATCGGGTGTTTCCGCTGGCAGTGCGGCGAGTTCCTGCAAGCCTTCGCGCAGAATCTCCTCTTCCCGTTCCAGGCGCTGGAATTCCACCAACGCACCCGGCGTGGGCCGGACATAAATCTGGCCACGGTAACCATCCAACACCAGCTGCTGCGATTCGAGCCGACCCATCGGCAGATCGGCGACACCCATGACCGCCGGGATGCCGAGCGCGCGCGCCAGAATGGCCACATGCGACGAGCTCGAGCCGCGCGCCGAAATCACACCCGCAAGTTGCGACGTCGGCACTTCGGCCAGATGCGCCGCGCCGATCTCTTCACCCACGAGAATAATCCGACCATCAGGACCACGCTTTTGTACCGGCGCCTCGGCCTGCAGCCGCACCAGAACGCGTCGTCCGAGATCGCGGATATCCGTCGCACGTTCGCGCAGATAGGGATCTTCCATGTCCTCAAATACGCGGACATGTTCATTAATCGTTTCGCGCAACGCGCCCGGCGCCCAATTGCCGGCATAGATACGCTGCACGACACCTTCGACCAGATCATCGCTGCCCAGCATCAACGCGAAGGCATCGAATAACACCAGTTCTTCAGGCGGCAGCGAATCCGCCATCTGCCGTGACAGCCTGCGCACCTCTTTTTGCGTCTCGATGATCGCCGTGCGGAAACTGACTTCTTCGGCAACCGGATCTTCGACCGCGCGATCCGGTGTGGCATCCAGATTGGCCGGTGGGTACACCACCAGCGCATGACCGATCGCCACACCCGGCGCGCCCGGTAAGCCTTTCAACGAAAACGCCGCACCACCGTCCTCTTTGATCAGGCGCGCGAATCCACCGGTTGCCTCGGCATGCATGATCGCACCGGCAAGCTGCGCCGCCAGTGTGACCAGGAAGGTGACTTCGTTCTCGCCGAATTTACGCAGCGCACGCTGGCGCACAACCAGCACGCCCAAAATCTTTTTGTGTTGAATGATCGGCACGCCGAGAAAGCCGTGGTAGGACTCCTCACCGGTCTCGACAATACGCCGGTAGCGCGGATGCGCGGAACCATCCTGCAGATTCAACGGCTCAGCGCGTTCCGTCACCACACTGATCAGGCCTTCACCGAAATTGAGGCGCACCCGACCGACCGACGTCTGGTTGAAACCATCCGTGGCCATCAGTACATGTTGTTGCAGCTGAGGGTCAGTGAGGTACACCGAGGCGACATCGACCTCGATGGCCTTCTTCACCTGTCGCACAATGATGTTCAGTGCCTCATTCAGATCAGGCGCGGCATTCACCTCAAGGATGATGTGGCGCAGGACATCGAGCATCTTTATGGAAGGCATGAAGTGAGTCGCGTCGTTAGCTAAGGTTATTGTTATACAGGATGTTCGGTGGTTGCGGCGATACGCGGCCCACAAATCCACCCACTGGCCATCGTTAAAGCCAGCCGCAGACCAGAAGTTGCATCAACGTCTACGAAGGAAATTGGAACTGGTGACCGGTGGCGCTTCATTAGGCACGATCAACGGCGCGAATTCGTGCAGCGCCTTTTGATAGACCTTGCGTTTGAAAGCGACCACCTCGCCGAGAGGGTGCCAGTAATTCACCCAACCCCAGCAATCAAACTCGGGTTGATCGCAACTGTTCAGACAGACGGCGCGCTCATCACCGACCAGACGCAACAGGAACCATACCTGTTTCTGACCAATGCACAGAGGACGGCTATTGCGGCGAATGTAGCGATCGGGCAAACGATAACGCAGCCAACCACGGGTCTGGGACAGGATTTCGACATCGGATTGACCCAAGCCGATCTCTTCGGTCAGCTCACGGAACAGCGCCTCTTCCGGGGTCTCATCCGTACGAATTCCGCCCTGCGGGAACTGCCAAGCGTTCTGACCGATCCGGCGCGCCCACAACAGGTGCCCGTCCTGGTTACACAGGATGATCCCTACATTTGGACGATATCCATCGGAATCAATCACTTGATAGCTCTGGTCGGCAGCTTTACTGGTGACTCGATTCTCGCATAACCGACTGTCTTCCGGCAAATTCCCACGCTGCGTTTACCTGCTTCGCCGCGGCCACTATCCTTGGCGCCTCATTTATTGATGGAGTCTGCTCGTGGCCCTGGCCCTGTTCGATCTCGACAACACCCTGCTCGGCGGGGACAGTGATTACCTCTGGGGCCGCTTTCTGGTCGAACAAGGCATTGTCGATGGCGACGCCTATGAACAGCAGAACCAGCAGTTCTACGATCAGTACAAGGCCGGCACCCTGGACATCCAGGCCTTCCTCGCGTTTTCGCTGCGCCCGCTGGCGGAACATTCGCCAGCCAAGCTGCAAGCCTGGCGTGAACAATTTCTGACCAGTCTGATCGATCCCATTGTGCTACCGGAAGCGCTCGCCTTAGTGGAACGTCACCGCAGTCAGGGCGACACCCTGGTCATCATCACCGCGACCAACCGTTTCGTTACCGCGCCCATTGCCGCGCGTTTCGGCATCACACATTTGATCGCCACCGAGGTCGAGATGGACGGCGAGCGTTACACGGGCCGCAGCACCGGCATTCCCTGTTTCCAGCACGGCAAGGTGGAACGTTTAGAACTGTGGCTGCAAGAAAACACCGTCGACCTCTCCAGCAGTTGGTTCTATAGCGACTCGCACAACGATCTGCCGTTATTGGAACAGGTCAGCAACCCGGTTGCGGTGGATCCCGACGACAAACTTGCGCAAGCAGCGCGCGCACGCGGCTGGCCGTTAATCAGCCTGCGTCAGGGTTGGACCCAGCCGGTATGAGCGCATGCACGTGAGCACCGCGCGACCTGTCTCACTGTTCATCGCTTTGTTGTTGCTGAGTCTGGCCGGGCTGGCAGGCGCACTGCTGGTCGGCAGCGTGCCGCTGGCATTTTCCGAGGTGTTGAGCATCCTTGCCGGTGGCGGCACCGAACCCTGGCGCACAATTGTTTTAGAACTGCGACTGCCGCGCGCACTGGCCGCCTTCAGTGTCGGCGGTCTGCTCGCATTGGCCGGCGCATTACTGCAAGTGTTGTTGCGTAACCCACTCGCCGATCCCTATGTGCTCGGCACCTCCGGCGGCGCTGCCGTCGGCGCACTGCTCGCCATGCTCGCCGGTCTTTCCGGCGCGGCCTTGGGCGGCAGCGCCTTCGCGGGCGCGCTGCTTTCAACACTCTTGGTATTCGGTATCGCGCGTCGTGGCGGCGACTGGTCGCCGACGCGATTGCTGCTCACCGGCATCATCATGGCCTCGGCCTGGGGCGCATTGATCGCCTTCATCCTCACCATCGCACCGGAACACAATCTGCGCGGCATGTTGTTCTGGATGATGGGTGATATCCGTTCGGGCGACCTGCCCTGGACAGCGTTGTTGATATTGCTACTGATGCTGATATTCAGCTGGCTATTGGCACGGCCGTTGAACCTGCTCGCGCGCGGTGAGCTGCAGGCCATCACGCTCGGCGTCTCGGTGCGCCCGCTACGTGCAACGCTGTATCTGCTCGCCGCACTCGGCACCGCCACCGCTGTCACCCTGGCCGGCAGTGTCGGCTTCGTCGGCCTGATCATTCCGCATCTGCTGCGACTGGCCGGTGCACGCGATCACCGCATTCTGCTGCCTGCAAGTGTTCTGGCAGGCGGCGCATTGCTGCTGATCGCTGACACACTCGCAAGAACACTGTGGGCGCCGCAGCAGTTTCCGGTCGGTATTCTCACCGCCGCCATCGGCATACCGGTATTTTTGTTTCTGCTGCTGCGCACCCGTGCGGAGGTGCATGCATGAGCCGTCTCAGCATACACAGCCTGCAGGTGCGCATCGGCAACACCGAAGTGTGCCGCGATCTGTCCGTGGAATTCGAAGCGGGACAGTGCTGGGCCATTCTCGGCCGCAACGGCACCGGCAAGACCACACTGCTACATACACTGGCCGGACTGCGCGAACCACAAGCAGGTACAGTACAGCTCGACGGCATGGCACTCAGCGCGCAACCGCGCCGCAGCATCGCGCGTCGTCTCGGCCTGCTCCCGCAAGACAACCACGATGCCTTTCCCGCCACTGTTTTCGAAACCGCACTGCTCGGCCGTCATCCGCATTTGTCACCCTGGGGCTGGGAATCCGTCGAAGATCACAGGCTCGCGCGCACCGCGCTCGCGCAGGTCGGACTCGCCGACTGGGACGAACGTCGCATAGACACATTGTCCGGTGGTGAACGCCGCCGACTTGCCGTCGCCACGCTGCTGACCCAGGCACCTAATATCATGCTGCTCGACGAACCCACCAATCACCTCGACCTGCATCATCAGATCGAACTGCTGAAGCTGTTGTCACGCCAAGCGCAGGAACAAAACAAAACGTTAGTGATGGTGCTGCACGACCTGAATCTCGCCGCCCGCTTCGCCGGTCATTGTCTGTTGTTGTATGGCGATGGCGACGCCTGCGCAGGGCCTTGTGATAGCATACTGGAGACATCTACATTAGAACGGCTCTACAACCAACCTTTACGGATGGTCAGCAACAACCCGCCGGCCTGGTTGCCGGAATAGTCTCCGCTGGTGTTTTCGCTTAATCGTCACCGAGAATGAGCGACCCAACTCATAATGCTTGGACAAACCCATACCTATTCATAGTAAAACCAGAATCGGTATACCGTCCTGTCAAGGACGCCATGGATAGCGGTCATTGTTCAATGATTTATCTAAGTCTCAGTTCGGCGA
>Ga0180009_10007290_pt1 | contig 11356 bp, 7 predicted proteins | sample OS_PC_MetaG_FD_123537 | JGI IMG/M metagenome (GOLD analysis project Ga0180009, IMG submission 123537) | Groundwater microbial communities from the Aspo Hard Rock Laboratory (HRL) deep subsurface site, Sweden - OS_PC_MetaG | ecosystem: Environmental > Aquatic > Deep subsurface > Groundwater...
AAAGTATCGGTTGTGAGTTACACTCTGTCTGCATCGGTTGCTCCTGTATATTGCTCGCAAAAGCTTATTATATCAGGGTTCCGCAGCCGATGCACCTTTATTTTTGTGAGATATCCGGGCTAATATGCCTGTTTTTTCCTTTTTTTCAACCGCACCGCTAAGCCCATATGGCCAACAAGAACCGCGATTACGCCAGCGAGATGAAGGACATCAAGAAGCGCATTCAGGTCCGGGAAATCCGCACCGACTTTGTCTGTTGGAACTGCCGCAAGGCTACTGGCCGGCGCGTGAAGACCTGCCTGCCCGTATTGCAGTGAGGAAAAGTAGGCTTAAAGCGTTTAATGTAGGGATTATCTCCTTTTTCCATGTGATACTAATGTCAAACCATCAATACTGGGTATTTATGCCTTATAATCGGCTGAAATGGAGTATTAAAAAAGTTGTTGAAAAGAAAAAGAAGTGATAAAATAAAACAACAGCACCCCTAAGAGTGCTGATATCCATACCAGGGCAAGAGAAGAAAGGCTTAAACAAGAGGATATAATGCCAAAAATCAAGCAAGCAGACAGGAAGAATCACAAACAGGAATCAATCGAAGCCACACTCTGGCAAGCTGCGGACAAACTTCGCAAAAATATGGATGCGGCGGAATATAAACATATTGTTTTGGGTTTGATTTTTCTCAAATACATTTCTGATGCTTTCGAAGATCTGCATACCAAACTCATTAATGGAAAAAAGGAATATGAGGGTGCAGATCCCGAAGATCCCAATGAATATACCGCTGAAAAGGTTTTTTTTGTCCCGCCTGTTGCCCGCTGGAAATCCATTTCCGCTAATGCCAAAAAGACCGAAATTCTTCTTGCTAACGGTAAAAAAGTCGATATTGGCGGCTACGTGGACGAAGCCATGGAAGCCATCGAACGATTGAACCCTTCTCTAAAGGGTGTTCTTCCCAAGGTTTTTGCCCGTCAGAACCTTGACCGGGCAAGTTTGGGTGGCCTTATCGATCTTATCGGTACTATCGCACTTGGTAGTGAGGAAGCAAAAAGCAAGGATGTGCTCGGCCAGGTGTATGAATATTTCCTGGGGCAATTCGCCCTTGCCGAGGGGAAAAAGGGGGGTCAGTTTTACACACCCAGAAGTGTTGTAAGGCTCCTCGTTGAAATGCTTGAACCTTATGAAGGCCGCGTGTTCGATCCCTGCTGTGGTTCTGGCGGCATGTTCATTCAGAGTGAAAAATTTATAAAATCCCATCAGGACCATTACCGTAGGGGCGATTCGCGAATCGCCCTTAACCCTTTAGATCGCATTTCCATTTACGGGCAGGAATCCAACCAAACTACTTGGCGTCTGGCTAAAATGAATCTTGCTATTCGTGGTATCGACAGCTCCAATATCAAATGGAACAACGAAGGTTCATTCCTGAATGACGCCCATAAGGATTTAAAGGCTGACTTTATTATTGCCAATCCACCGTTTAACGATTCCGACTGGTCTGGTGAAATCTTGAAAGACGATGCCCGCTGGAAAAATTTTGGTGTTCCACCCGCTGGCAATGCCAACTACGCTTGGATTCAGCACTTTATTTATCACATGTCTCCGACTAAAGGCATGGCCGGTTTTGTACTTGCCAAGGGTTCGCTTACTTCCAAAACCAACAGTGAAGGCGAAATTCGTAAAGCTATTATCGAAGCCGGACTACTCGATTGTATCGTCAACCTTCCGGCAAAACTCTTTCTCAATACGCAAATTCCCGCTTGCCTCTGGTTTATTCGGCGCAAGGGCACCGAACCCTCAACCCGTTCCCTTCTCCCAGCTGGGAGAAGGGCTGGGGATGAGGGTGAAGTCCTCTTCATAGACGCCCGCAATCTCGGTTATCTCATCAACCGCCGGACAAAAAATTTCACAGATGAGGATATTGCCAGAATAACTGGCACCTACCACGCTTGGAGAAATTTAACTCACCCTTCTACCTCTGGGAGAAGGGTCGGGGATGAGGGTATCAGCTATGCTGATATACCGGGTTTTTGCAAATCTGTTTCGCTCGATGACATCAGAGAGAAAGATTATGTGCTCACGCCGGGGCGCTACATCGGCTTGCCCGACGATGAAGATGATTTTGATTTTGTGGAGCGGTTTGCAAAACTCAAAACCGAGTTGGAAACACAAATGCGGGAGGAAGTCGCTCTCAATAGAATAATTATGGAAAATCTTTCAAAAATAGAGCTTCCGGAAATGCAGGGATTAAAGAAATGAAAGAGTGCATTTTTTTAAGCAGTGTACAAAAAGAATTATCCGTTGAGCGTACTACTATTCGCAATTTCATTATTGGCGATCCTCTGCTCAGTCGTTTTTTTGATGTATTTCTTTTTGAAGATATCCCTGCGTCAGACTGGCGTGCAGATAATGTATATCTTGACGAGGCACGCCGCAGCTCTGTTTATTTAGGCATCTTTGGCAATGAATACGGTATTGAAGATAAAAATGATTTGTCGCCAACACACAAAGAATTTCTGGCTGCTTCCAAGGCTAACAAAACAAGATTGATTTATGTCAAAGGCGATAACGACAATAGCCGCCATCCAAAAATGAAGTCGTTGTTACGTCTTGCCGGCAGTGAATTAATTCGTCGCCGTTTTAATACCATCACGGAACTACAATCCGCCGTATATTCAAGTTTGGTTAAATATCTTCATGATACCGGTCGTCTGTTAACGGGTCCTTTTGATGCCACCGTAGCTCGCAATGCAACACTCAAAGATATTTCCGTAGAAAAAGTGCGCTGGTTTCTTGCTCGCGCACGCAATGCACGCGACTACGCACTGTCTGAAACAACAGCAGTAAAATCGGTATTGTCGCACCTGAATCTTCTTGAAAAGGGCCGTCCCACTAATGCGGCTATCCTGGTATTCGGTTCCAAGCCGCAAAGCTTTTTAATATCCTCCGAAGTTAAATGCATGCACTTTCACGGAGTTAAAAAACTAAAACCAATACCTTCCTATCAGATTTTCAAAGGAACCGTTTTTGACCTGGTAGATAAATCCGTGGATTTCGTCATGTCAAAACTGAACCGAACGGTCGGAACGCGCGCCCAAGGGCCTCAGGCCCCGGTTGAGTACGATATTCCTCAAGAAGTTGTAACCGAAGGAATCGTCAACGCAGTTGCACATCGTAACTACACAAGCAATGCCAGTGTGGAAATTATACTGTTTTCTGACCGCCTTGAAATCTGGAACCCAGGTTCCCTGCCCCCATCATTGAGTATCGCCGATCTGGGCAAGCCGCATTCTTCTCAACCGGCCAATCCGCTTCTAGCTGAACCATTGTTTCTTACCAAATATATTGAAAAAGCGGGCACAGGCACTATTGACATATATGATCAGTGTCGTGCGGCAGGAATGCGTCCACCAAAGTTTCAAATAGAAAACGGTTTCTTTATTCTCAGAGTTTGGAGAAAACAAGCAGCTCAATCGGGAACTCAGCCACGGCTTAAAACACCGACCCAGTCACCGACCCAGTCACCGACCCAGTCAAGCGATCCAGTCAATCGGCTGTTGTCGGTATTACATGAAGACCCTCTTTCGGCTGGGGAACTCCGTTCTGCATTAAATATTAAGCACCGCCCAACTTTCAGAGACAATTACATCCACCCGGCTTTGCAAATGGGTTTTATTGAATACACCATACCCGGCAAGCCCAATAGCCGCCTGCAAAAGTACCGTATTACCGCAAAAGGCCGCACGCGGTTATCAGGTAAAAGTAAAGGAAAATCAAATGACTGATTGGAAGGAATGCAAAATAGCAGATGCTCCTTTTGAAATAATCGATGGGGATAGAGGAACCAATTACCCCAAACAAGATGAATTCAGTCAGAATGGCTATTGTCTTTTTCTAAATGCAAAAAATGTAACAACAGATGGTTTTGCTTTTAATGATTGCTATTTCATCTCAAAAGAAAAGGACCAAATACTTAGGAAAGGTAAACTCCAAAGGAATGATATTGTTTTGACAACGCGAGGCACGGTTGGAAATATCGGTTTTTTTAATGACAGAATTCCATATGAAAATATTAGGCTCAATTCTGGAATGGTTATTATAAGGCCTGATCCCAAGGGTATTTTGCCAGAATACACCCATCAGTTATTCAAATACCTTAAAAGTGATTTTGATGCATTTGCAACTGGAAGTGCACAACCACAATTACCGATTAGAGATTTAAAGGAAATTTTCTTCCTCCTTCCGCCGCTCCCCGAACAGCGTGCCATTGCCGGCGTTCTTTCCAGCCTGGACGACAAGATCGATCTGCTGCACCGGCAGAACAAAACGCTGGAAGGAATGGCCGCAGCCATCTGGCGGAAGATGTTTGTGGAAGAAGCCGATCCGGGGTGGCCCATCAAAAAAATTGAAGAAATTGCAAACAGGATACAATATGGATTTACCCAAAGTGCAACTGCCGATACAGTCGGTCCAAAATTCTTGAGAATCACCGATATCCAGGGTGGAATTGTCAACTGGGAAACAGTTCCCTATTGTTTTGCGACTGAACAAGAGTTTGTGAAATATAAACTTAATACTGGAGATATTGTTGTTGCCCGAACTGGGGCTTCCACTGGTGAAAATCTGTTTATTCAAACCCCACCAAGAGCTGTATTTGCTTCATATTTAATTCGCATCCAGTTTACCAGTATTGCACTCTCTCGCTATATTTCAATACATTTGCGATCACCAGAGTACTTTAGCTATATTGAAGGTATCTTGTCAGGTTCAGCGCAACCCAATGCAAATGCGAAACAGTTAACTTCATTTGAGATTCAATTACCCCCATTTGATCTACTTGATAACTTTTATTCATCTATTCGAGTTTTAGATGAAAAATATAAAATTAATAATAGTCAAATCTGCGCACTTTCCAATCTCAGAGACACTACCCTCCCCAGGCTGATGAGTGGTGAAGTTAGAGTAAAGACATGAGCGATCACCAGTCAAATTTCGAACTTCCAAAAAATATTGAACATTACCTCTCAGCACTTTCTAAAATATGTGCTAATGATGGGCAAAAAGAAATTCAAAAAATCATTGTAAACTCCCATATTAGAATTCATGAAGAATGGAGCTTTGATAATTGGAATGGGGGAACATATGGGCATGCACTTTATCTTGTTTTACCAGAACCCATTTATTTAAGTGTAGTCAAACAAAAAACTGAATTACAGAATGAAATTAGAGATAAATTAAATGCATTACACAATATCCAAAATGAGTTTATAGGACAAGTGTTTCTGGAAATGGAAATAGCAGAGGATGATGATTGGCGAAAAGAATCTGGATTGCTATTAATAAGAAAACGTTCTATTTCGCCTGATACAATAAAGAGAATCTGGGAAAATGACGGGTACAAGGTGTTTCTGAGTCATAAAGCCGATTTAAAGAAAGACGCAGCAATATTAAAAGAGAAATTAAAAAAATATGGAATATCTTGTTTTGTAGCACATAAAGACATTCATCCAACTCAAGAGTGGCAAAAGGAGATAGAAAACGCTCTTTTTTCAATGGATTCACTCTTAGCTTTACTAAGTGATAAATTCCATGATAGTTTTTGGACTGATCAAGAAGTGGGATTTGCATTTGGTCGTGCTGTACCAATTATTTCTTTAAAACTCGGATTAGATCCCTATGGTTTCATTGGAAAATTCCAAGCGCTTTCTTGTTCGTGGGAGAATGCACCCCAAGAAATTGTAAAAATTTTAATAAAGCATGAGCTTATGATTAATGCGTTTATTAAAGCCATTCAAAACTGCCAAAATTTTGATGATGGAAATCTTTTAGCTGAGATATTACCTTCCTTAGATAATCTTTCCACACAGCAAGTTAATGATTTGGTGATTGCATTTAATACCAATGGGCAAGTGAATGAAAGCTACGGATTTAATGGAAAAAATCCTAGTTATTATGGGAAAGGTTTAGCATACCATCTAAGCCGATTGACTGGAAATAATTATAGACTTATGCAATCAGGTAAGATTGAGGTAAAACCATGATCGATAAAGAACTATTCAAAATACCCGACGATCTCCGAAGGTTTCCTGCTGAAACCGAAGTAGTGGAATTCAAAGAAGCAAAATCAGACTGTCACTGGGTTCTAATTCAATGAAAGATCAAGCAGATATTATTAGAGAATTTATTAGAAATTTATTAGAAATTTATTAGAAAAACAATGACAGCCTTCACCGAATCTGAAATCGAAATTTTCTCGCTTGACGAGATTAAACAGCTCTGCTTTTCGGGTGGAGCAAAAAACATCGAAGCGAGCAATAATCCTTTCAATGTAAAAATGAAGGTTTATCAAGGGACGTCCCGGAGGACAATGTAAATGAAAAAATCAAGCCTCCCAGCAACCCAATCCAACTTCCTCATCTACACCGCCGCCGACGGCAAGGTAAAGGTCGATGTTTTCGTAAAAGACGAAACTGTCTGGCTTACTCAGAAGACCATGGCCGAACTTTTTGGAGTTAAGATACCCGCCATTAGTAAGCATCTGGCAAATATTTATAAGACAGGTGAGCTGCAGCAGGAAGCAACTCTTTCCATTTTGGAAACAGTTCAAAAGGAAGGGCAGCGGCAGGTTAGCCGAGATATGGAATTCTACAACCTTGATGCTATTATTGCAGTCGGCTACCGGGTAAACTCCTATCAGGCGACGCAGTTCCGCATCTGGGCCACAAAGACGCTTAAAGAGTTCATAATCAAGGGTTTTGTGCTGGATGATGAGCGGCTCAAGCAGGGGGGGGCCGTTTTCGGCAGGGATTATTTCGAGGAACTCCTTGAACGAATCAGGGGAATTCGGGCAAGTGAACGGCGTTTCTATCAAAAAATAACCGACATTTATGCCCTTGCCGCCGATTATGATAAAAACGCACCGGTTACAAAGGAGTTTTTCGCTACGGTGCAAAACAAGCTGCATTGGGCTATAACAGGTAAAACCGCTGCGGAAATCATTTACGATTCGGCTGATGCTAAAAAGATTTATATGGGGCTGACCAACTGGAAACAGGCTCCGGCTGGCAAAATAATGAAGTCGGATGTTGTTGTTGCAAAAAATTACCTTACTGAAAATCATATAAAAGAGTTAAATCGTATAGTTTCTGCTTACCTTGATTTAGCTGAAAACCGTGCACAGCGGCAGATTATTATGAAAATGGAAGATTGGATTAAATTTCTGCATAATTTTTTGGAGCTATCAAACTATCCGATTCTTGAAGATAAAGGTAAAGTAAGTGCATTGGAAGCAACACTCAAAGCTGAACAGGAATATGAAGATTATCACGTAATACAGGACAAAAACTATATCTCTGACTTTGATAAAGAAATAAAAAGGATAGAAGGGAAAAAATGACAGCCTTCACCGAATCCGAAATTGAAATCTTTTCGCTTGATGTGCTTAAACAGCTCGGTTTTTTGTATGCTCCGGGGCCGTCATTGGCGCCAGATTTTGATGAAGAGCAAGGTAAACTGGACATTGAATATGAAAGACGTGAAAGTTATGGGACAGTCGTTCTCAAGAAAACACTAGAAGAAGCCATAAATCGTTTGAATCCTACGCTGCCGAAAACAGTACGACAGGAAACCCTTAAAGCAGTTTTAAACGTGTTTTCTCCCCAGCTTATTGACGCTAATGAAAGCTTTCATAAAATGCTTGCTGAAGGCGTTCCGGTTTCGGTGCAGAAGGACGGTCAAGAACGAGGTGAAAAGGTTTGGCTGGTTGATTTTCAGAATCCGGAAAACAATGATTTCTTTGTCATTAATCAGTTTACCATCGAGGAAAACAACCAGAACAAACGTCCCGATGTGATCCTCTTTGTCAACGGCTTGCCGCTGGTGGTGATAGAACTTAAAAATCCGGCCGACAAGCAAGCGACCATCCGCAAAGCTTACGATCAGATCCAGACCTACAAGCTGGTTATCCCATCGCTTTTTATCTACAATGCTTTTTGCGTCATATCCGATGGACTGGAAGCCAAGGCTGGGACAATCTCATCCGCTTTCAGCAGGTTCCAGACCTGGAAAACCATTGACCTGCCTGCCGCGCAGGCGGGTGACAAGAAAGATAGGGCACATCGCGATGTGCCCCTACAAGTGCTCATCACCAGCATGCTGAACAAGGCGACGCTTTTGGATTTGATTCGGAATTTCATTGTCTTTGAAAAAGATAAAAAAACTGATGCCAAAACCGGACTAATGCAAATTGAAACGGTAAAAAAGATTGCCGCCTATCACCAATATTACGCGGTGAATAAAGCTATAGTCGCGACTATAAGGGCTATGCGACTACCCTCACCCCACCCCTCTCCCAGCGGGAGAGGGAGCGACTATCGTGGGAATATGGAATTTTCAGGTCTCATAAATGAGGCAGGGGAACTCAGAAAAGGGAGCGACTATCGTGGGAATATGGAATTTTCAGGTCTCATAAACGAGGCAAGAGAACTCAGAAAAGGACAAACGACAGCCGAGGTGATGCTTTGGGAACTTCTCAGAAACAAAAAATTGTTAGATTTGAAATTTCGCAGGCAGCATCAGATTGGACAATACATTGTTGATTTCTATTGTGACGAAATCAAATTGGTTGTCGAACTGGATGGTGAAATTCACAATTCGAGTGAACAGAAAAAGCATGACTTGACGCGTGATAAATATCTGTCTGCTCTTGGCTTCTCTGTTTTACGTTTTAAAAATGAAACGCTTATTAATGACCCTGAAACTGTTTTGAGTAGTATTGCCACACACCTCTCCCACTGGGAGAGGCAGGGTGAGGGTCACGCCAGCCGTAAAGCTGGCGTGATTTGGCATACCCAAGGCTCAGGGAAAAGTCTTTCCATGGTTTTCTATGCGGGAAAGCTGATCCATAACCTGGATAACCCGACCATTGTGGTCATTACCGATCGCAACGATCTCGATCAGCAGCTCTTTGATACTTTTGCCGCCTCATCCAGCTTGCTCGGACAGCCACCAATACAGGCAGAATCGCGTGAGCATTTAAAATCTCTGCTCAGGGTGGCGTCGGGCGGGATCGTGTTTACGACTATGCAGAAATTTATGCCTACTGCACCCTCACCTAACCTCTCCCAGAGGGAGAGGGATAATACGCCCCCTTCGCACTCTGGGAGAAGGGTTGGGGATGAGGGTGATATTTCTATGCCATGCTTATCTCCCAGAAGAAATATCATAGTGATCGCGGACGAAGCGCATCGCACCCAATATGGATTTCAAGCGAAACTGATCAGTACAAAAGATGAAAGCGGCAAACTAAATGGAAAACGAATTGCTTATGGCTTTGCCAAATATCTGCGGGACGCCATCCCCAACGCCACTTTTATCGGTTTTACCGGTACGCCGGTGGAAAGCACCGATATAAACACGCCGGCGGTATTCGGCAATTACATTGATATATACGATATTGCCCAGGCAGTGGCCGATGGCGCTACGGTAAAAATTTACTATGAAAGCCGCTTGGCCAAAGTGAATCTGACCAAAGCCGGCCGTAAACTGATCGAAGAATTTGATAAAGAACTTATTGATGACGATGCCTCCCTGCCTGTGCATGGCACGCAGACAGGCGAAACCCAGAAGGCCAAAGCCAAATGGACCAAGCTTGAAGCCATTGTCGGACATCCTGAGCGCTTAAAGAATCTGGCACGGGATATTGTCGTGCATTACGAAAAGCGGGCGGAAGTTTTTGAAGGCAAGGCAATGATCGTCACCATGAGCCGGCGCATCGCGGTCGCGCTCTACAGTGAAATCATAGCTCTGAGACCTGATTGGCACAATGAAGATCTAAGGGCCGGTACTTTAAAAGTCGTCATGACTTCATCTTCTTCGGATAAAATGGAGTTTGATCCGGAAGATCCGGAGAGTCTGGTTATTCCCGCAATTCACAGAACGAATAAAGAAAATCGTCGCCTGCTCTCCGACCGCATGAAAGATCCGCAGGATTCTTTAAAATTGGTGATTGTGCGGGATATGTGGCTGACCGGTTTTGATGTCCCTTGTCTCCATACCCTCTATATTGACAAGTTGATGAGAAAGCACACCCTCATGCAGGCCATTGCTAGAGTGAATCGGGTGTTCCTGGACAAACCAGGCGGGCTTGTTGTGGATTATATTGGAATAGGCAATGCACTTAAAGAAGCGTTGGCTTTTTATTCCAGTTCGGGCGGCAAGGGGGATCCGGCAGAGACACTGGAAAAAGCCTTGGAATTACTACTTGAAAAAATTGAAGTGGTTCGCCAGATGTTTCACCTGTCTGCGTCGCGAACGCGACAGGCAGGTGGATTTGATTATATGCGCTTTTTTAAGGTAGGCACATCTGAGCGCCTTTCTATCATTTTGCAGGCTGAGGAATTTATACTTTCAAAAGAGCAAGGCAAGGATCGCTTTGTTAAAGAGTCAACAACGCTTTCCAAGTTGTTTGCCTTGGCGGTTCCGCATGAAGATGCCCTGGCATTGACCAATGAAATATCTTTCTTCCAATCTGTGAGGGCTCGCTTACTCAAATTCGAAGGTGATGGGGATGATGGCGACAAAAAGAGTTATGAAACCGCCATCCGCCAGATTGTGAATCAGGCAGTTGCCTCAACCGAAGTAGTAGATATTTTTGACGCGGCCGGAATTAAAAAACCGGAAATCTCATTACTCTCGGAAGATTTCCTGCAGGAAATAAAGGAAATGAAACAAAGGAATCTTGGCCTTGAGCTCTTGAAGAAAATTCTCAATGATGAAATCAAGGTCAGACAGAAATTCAATATTGTAGAAGGCAAGAATCTTCTGGATTTGTTGGAAGCATCGATTAAGAAGTACCAAAACAACCTCTTAACGACTGCTGAAATTATCGAAGAATTATTAGAACTTGCCAGACAAATCCGGACCTTAGATGGCTTGGCAGAGAAGTTGAATCTCACGAAGGATGAATTTGCTTTTTATTCGGCATTGGAAGTAAATGACAGTGCGGTAAAGATATTGGGTGATGAAGTATTGAAACACATAGCCCAAGAAATCGCTGATAAGGTTCGCAAGAATGCGACTATTGATTGGGCTATGAAAGAAAGTGCCCGGGCAAAACTTATGGTCATCGTAAAGCGCACTCTGAATGAATATGGTTACCCGCCAGATAAGCAACAGAAAGCGGTGGATACAGTGCTTAAACAGGCCGAAACGTTAGCGAATTATTGGGTGAAGCAGTAACAGAAGCCATCGGTAGGGCCGTATTGCCTCATCTAATAATCTACCTGAACGACGATTCGTTGCCTCATGGAAAAAACTACCTGAAAAGTAGGAGAATGACACCAAAGAGATCAGGCAA
>Ga0180009_10007291_pt1 | contig 11356 bp, 9 predicted proteins | sample OS_PC_MetaG_FD_123537 | JGI IMG/M metagenome (GOLD analysis project Ga0180009, IMG submission 123537) | Groundwater microbial communities from the Aspo Hard Rock Laboratory (HRL) deep subsurface site, Sweden - OS_PC_MetaG | ecosystem: Environmental > Aquatic > Deep subsurface > Groundwater...
AATTTCCTTGGCCTGAAGTTGCGCCTTCTCTTTTGTCAGAAGGCCTTGTTGTTCTAATCCGGCGTAATTTTGAAGAATGCTGGTGACGGTTTGAATCTGTTCAACGATGACATCTTTCTTTGCTTCCAATAAACTGTTCTCATGTGCCGGGATTATGAAAGAAAAGAAAAAAATGAAAAGCAGAAAGATCAGAATGCTGACAGGGACTGCAAAAGTTACAAAGGCCTTCCTCAACGGCAGCTGTTTCGATTGAGAATTGTTTCCCATACTCGCAACCCCTTTTTATTTATTGAGAGCAATTGTTTAACAAAAAATCATGCTCCTCAAATAAAGTACCCGTTTGGCTACTGATTATATTATCACACCATTAGCCAGGAAATAAAATATAGAAAAAACATAGATAAAACATATACAAAAAATATATGTTTAATTTAAGGCGCCTAAATACGATTGAAGATTTATCTTTTTATTTTTAAGATTAAGTTTGATACGGATATTATTTCGATGGGTTTCAACTGTCCCCTTTGATACATTTAGGATTGAAGAAATCTCTTTTGAAGTTCTCCCCTGCTTTATAAAATTTGCAATTCTGATCTGCATGGGCGTCAACCCGAACTGCGCAGAAGTCAGCAAAGCTGCCAGAGGGGAAACAATTTCCCGAAGATTAAATTCTATTGTTTCGAAAATAGCTTGCCGCTGTTCATTACTTATCATATCTGTTTTCAATTTCTGGATCTGCGGCCATATCAGCTGTTTTATATTTGCAGCCATTTTTTCTTCAAGTTCAATTTGATTTTCATCCTTTTTTTTAATCAGGACTTTAAGGGCAGTATTTAATTCATCCAAGGTCGCTGATCGCTCTTTAAGCCTTTTGTTTGAATTCTCAAGAGCAGCCGTTCTTTCTCTGATTCGCTCTTCCAGTTCAAAATTGACTTGCATAAGCTTTTGTTCACTTTCTTTCAAAGCGGCTTCTGCTATTACCCTATCTTGTTCTTCCCTGAAAATTTTTTGAGATGTGCAAATGGATGTATAAAGCCGATAAGAGGACAAATTGTCTTTGGTGAGGTAATCAGTTGCACCTGATTTGAGTGCTTGGACTGCGACTTTCTCATCCCCCTGGCCGGTTAGCAAGATGACGGGGCCTCTCTTTTTTACATCATGAACTGTTTTTAACAATTCTATTCCATCCCTTTTCCCAAGTCTATAATCCAGAAAACAGACATCGTACTGAACTTTTTGCAAAACATCTATTCCATTTTCGAAATCCGTTGCAAATTCACATCCAAACCCTTCTTCCATGACGGACTGAATCATTTTTCTTAATAGAAAAATATCTTCTTCATCATCATCTATTATCAGCACGTTTAGTTTTTTCAGTTTCTGCATCATAAATTACTTTTTCTTACGATCAACTTAATCTTGTCAGTTGTATCCTTCAATTAAATAATTTTTCACTATTGTCCAAAAACGGATTTTAGATAAAAAATTGTTGTAGGAATTCTTCTTGTGATATTATGGTATGGTTGTTATTGCGAAACAATAACCTAAAAAGCATCACAAAAGAGAATTCAAAAAGATAGTACGACATGCAAGCCTGTTCAGTCAACTGATAGCGTTTTTTAACCGTAATAAATTTCAAAACTTGGTAATGAAAAACAAAACAGAAAGATTCTCAAAGGGATTTAAAAGAGCTGTCCCACTTTTGTCCGCTGGGATTGACAACAGTTACGTTTCTTCAGGCAGGTCTTCTGACCCTAAAAAATCCCCTATACTTAGCCTTTGAGCAAGGTGGCAAACTGTGTTTCATCCAGTATTTCCACCCCCAGAGCCTGCGCTTTTTCAAGCTTGCTGCCTGCCTTTTCGCCTGCAATAAGAAAATCTGTTTTTGAACTGATACTGGATGAGACGCTTGCACCAAGCTGTTCAAGCTTTTTTTTGGCGTCACTGCGGGTCATTGTCTGTAATGTACCGGTCAGTACGATGCGCTTATTGTTAAACACGGTATTGAAGGCTTGAGCAATGATGGTGGGGTGATCATTTGTAATAACTACCCCGGAAGTGATAATAGCTTTAATAATATCTTTGTTTTCAATATTTGAAAAAAAACGGCAGACAGCGGTTGCGGTTTCCGGACCGATCCCATTAATTTCCTTTAAATCTTCTTCCGAGGTTTTCATTATCTCTTCAAGGGTTGAAAACCGCTCTGATATCAGTTTAGCGGCGTTTTCTCCTGTATGGTCTATTCCCAATGCATAGATAAATCGTCTTAAAGAAACTTTTTTTGATTTTTCTATGGCATCCACAATGTTGGCGGCCGATTTTTCTGCCATCCGGTCCAGATCCGCCAGTTTCTCTTTTTCCAGAACAAAAACATCTGCAAATGATCTGATCATGTCGGCATCCACAAGATGATCAACAATTTTTCGACCCAGTCCATCCATATCAAATGCCTTCTTGGAAACAAAATGTCGGATACGTTCTTTTAGCTGGGCTTGGCACGATGCATTCACACATTTATTGATATGGGATTTATCCAGTTTGATTTTTTCAATTTTGCTGTGGCAGACCGGGCAGTGGGAGGGCATTTCAAAGACGACTTCATTTCCCTTTCTTTGAGATTCAATGATTTTCACTACTTTTGGGATGACATCCCCTGCCCTCATGACAAGGGCCTTATCCCCGATACGGATATCTTTTCTTTTTATTTCATCTTCATTGTGCAAGGTTGCCCTTGACACCATCACCCCGCCGATATTAACGCTTTCAAGGATGGCAACAGGAGTTAAAACCCCTGTCCGCCCGACCTGAACAATGATGTCCGTTATGGTGGTGGTTTTCTGCATGGCAGGAAATTTATAGGCAATGGCCCATCTCGGGCTTTTAATTTTTTCACCCAATTGTCGCTGCAGCTCCATCTCATCGACTTTGATCACCATGCCGTCAATTTCATAGGCAAGACTTTCCCGCAAGGCTTCTAATTCCTTATAAAATTTTAAAACCTTGTCTATGGTCAGTGCGGCCTTTATGAGCGGATTAACGGGAAAACCAAAATTTTTCAACACATCCAGCATCTGTGACTGGCTTTGAAAAGAAAGCCCCTGAACAGAACCTGTCCCATATACAAAAATATCCAGGGGTCTTGTGGCTGTAATTTTGGAATCCAGTTGCCGTAATGATCCTGCTGCTGCATTCCTTGAATTGGCAAAAACACTTTCTTGATTTTCAAGACGTATTTTGTTCAACAGTTCAAAATCAGACCGCGTAATAATGACTTCTCCCCTGACTTCGATCAAAGGGGGGATTTCAAAGGTTGTCGAATGTAGTTTTAATGGAACGGATCGGATGGTTCTGACATTTTCAGTGATCACCTCTCCTGTGACCCCGTCTCCCCTTGTGGTTGCCTGTACCAGTATTCCGTTCTCATATTTCAATTCAACAGCAACCCCATCCAGCTTGGGTTCAACCGTATATAAAATATTTTTAACGGCTAAATTCTTAACACTTCTTTTATGAAAATCCAAAACATCCTGATCATTGAATGCATTGTCAAGACTGAGCATGGGAACCAAATGAAGGGCTTGCTCAAATGCCGAAAGCGGGCTTGCCCCCACCCTTTTTGTCGGAGAATCCGGGGTGGAAACCTCAGGGAATGCTTGTTCTATTTCAATGAGACGATTTAACATGGCATCATATTCACTATCTGAAATAACAGGGTCATCCAGAACATGATAGTGATAGCTGTGGGCTGTCAATTCTTTTTGAAGTCTTCTGGCTTCTTTTTTTATCGCTTCATTCATTTTCACACATTTTTTTAGCAAAGGTTATCACGGATTCGCAAGCTGTTTTCCTTGCTTCTTTAAACTGTTTTTTCCTGAACCCCGGGTCCCATTCCTTTGATGCCACACTGTCAGACACCACAAGGAGTGCGGCAATGCTTACCTTTCGAAACCCGGCAACACTAAAAAGGGCTGAACATTCCATTTCAACTGCCTGGGCGCCGAGTCTTGAAAAATAAGCAACCTTGTTTTGTGTCTCCCTGTAGATGGCATCCGTACTCCAGATGGTTGCTTTTTGAAAATCAATTTTGCATGCGGTTAAATGATCTGATAATTGATCCGTCAATTTTGCATCAGGCGTTGAACTGGGTATTTTTTCATCCAGGACCTTGTAGTTGCAGGATGTGCCCTCGTCCACAATGGCCTTGCCCACAAGGAGGATATCTCCAACCGTTAACCGGTTTGTTACTGCCCCGCACCAGCCAAGAACGATGATCCTGTCCGCACCCCTGGCAATTAAAGACTCCAGCAGCATGACGCCATAAGGTGCCCCGATAAAGGGTCCGGCAACAGAAATACCCTTACCACACTCGTTTAATGTCATAAGGGTACTTGTAAAAAAAGGCAGGACTCCTGGGTTTACGGCAGTAGATTTTATATATTTCATGTCCGGCTCACAGCTGACCATCACTGCCACAGAACCGATATCCGGTGCCCGCCGCGCACCCATGGGAGGGACTATGGATGCATTATTCAGGTCCGACCAGGTCGGATAATTCATCCTTTACCTCATCTATAATGTCATACATCCACATGACGTCTTCAATGGAAAGCCGACCGGCTTTTGCCGGGGCTCTTTCAGATCCGTCTTTCTTTTTTAAAATTCTGGGTCCCAGCTGGAGTTTTGGTTCTCCGTCACCATACTGGTAAATTGAAATGAGAAGCCCTGTTTCTTCATTTTTCCACTCTTTTAATTTTTTATCCTTTTCAGGATCATATCCTGCCATAACGCTCTCCTCTTCACTGCTCAACTTTAAATCATAGAAAAATCTGCAATGTTTTTAAACAATCCAGACACAGATGATAACAAAGCAATCCTGTTTTGTCTTAATTTTGTATCCTCTGCCATAACCATTACATCGTTAAAAAAAGTATCCACTATGGGTCTCAACCCGGCAATGTGCGAGAGTGCTTTACCATAGTTTCCGTTGATAATCAAATTTTTAACGATCTGATCCGCCTCATTGACCGCTTTAAACAATACAGCTTCCGAAGGATCTTCAAAAAGATTTTCATCTGCTGAAATCATATGGTTTTCCATTGTTTTTTTAAGAATATTTTCAACCCGTTTAAAGGTAATTGAAAGCGGTTCAAAATCCGGTTCTTTCCGAAACAGATCCAGCGCCTTAACCCTTAAAACAACATCCGGTATATTCTCAAAGGATGCCCAGAGCGCAGAATTTACCGCTTCTTTTGAAAACCCCATATCAGTTAAAATATTGACCATTCTGTTTTTAAGAAACTCTTTAATTTGAAAAGATATCTCTTCTCTTTTAGCGTTATCGTCAATATAGAGTTCAAGCCCTTTATCCACCATGGATGTCAAAGAAATCTCCAGATTTTCTTCCACCATGATCTGGATGACCCCAATCCCCTGCCGCCTTAGTGCATAGGGGTCGGCACCGCCGGTGGGAATCAAGTCCACTGAAAAGCATCCGCAAATGGTATCCAGCTTGTCTGCAATGGCCAGAATACAGGCAGTGGGGTTTTCAGGCAGTTTTCCGCCGGAATAAACAGGCCTGTAGTGCTGCTCGATGGCAAGGGCAACCGCTTCTTTTTCTCCGGCTTTTAAGGCATACGCCCTGCCGATAAAGCCCTGAAGCTTTGTAAATTCTATGACCACCTGGCTGACAAGGTCTGCCTTGCAAATCTGTGCAGCCCTGGCAACCGTCTGTACCAATTCTTCTTTACCATTGTAGGCAGATTCTCTGGCAAGATATTCACCAATCTTTTTAATCCGCAGGGTTTTTTCATAGACCGTCCCCAGTTTCTCCTGGAACGTGACTGCTTTAAGTTTTTGAACAAACGCATCCAATGTAGACTTGCAATCCACTTCATAGAAAAATTTTGCATCGGAAAGCCTTGCCCGCAAAACTTTTTCATGTCCCCTTGCCACCAGTGCCATATCTTTTGCCCTGGTGTTGTTAACAGCAATGAACATTGGTTTTAGCTTACCTTTTTCATCTGTCAGGGCAAAATATTTCTGATGTTCTCTCATGGCGGTGATCAGCACCTCATCCGGCACCTCAAGAAACTTGTCATCAAATTTACCCACTACCGGGAACGGGTATTCCACAAGGTTTGTCACAAGATTGATCAATTCATCATCTTCAAGAATCCGGGCGTGATGGTCCTTTGCACAGGCTTCAATCGCCTTTGTGAGAACAGCTTTTCTTTTCTCAATATCCGGAATAATACCGACGGATTCAGCAACCTTGATATAGGCATCGGCTGATGCAACCTTGTATTTCCCCGGATGCATGAATTGGTGCCCCTGAATATAGGAAGAAGATTTTATATTTCCCACTTTGAAATCCAGAACCTTATCCCCCAAAAGTCCGACCAATGAAATAATGGGGCGTGCAAAACTGATGGAAAGCGCCCCCCATCTCATGCTCTTGGGAAAGGGAATGGATAAAATCTCTTTTTCAAGAATGCTTTCAAGGATAACGGCCGCAGCCTCGCATTTTTCTTCAATAACCGCTGTCAGATATTTTCCCTTTGGCGTATCTTCAATCTTGATTTGATCAACGGCCACCCCTGCCTTGGCCGCAAATTTTTGGGCAGCAACGGTTGGGTTGCCGTTCTGGTCAAAGCCCACCCGTTCAGGAGGGCCTGTAAGGGTTGATGTTTGAGGCTTCTGCATCTCCATCACATCTTCCACCATCAGCACAAGGCGCCGGGGTGTTCCAAACGTCTGGGCAATCCCGTGATCAATTCTTGATTTATCCAATGATACCAGAATTTTGTTCTTAAATGCATCTAAAGCAGGGATAATATAACCGGCCGGGATCTCTTCACTGCCGATTTCAATTAAAAGTGTGTTCATTTTAATTTTTCCCTCCTTTTTTTAACAGCGGATGCCCCATCTCTTGTCTTTGTTCGATATATGCTTTGGAGCACAGCCGTGCAATATCCCTTATCCGTTTAATATACCCTGTTCTTTCGGTCACACTGATGGCACCGCGGGCATCTAAAAGATTAAAGGTGTGGGAACATTTCAAACAGTATTCATAGGTAGGGATCACAAGCCCATGTTTAATGATTCGATGGGCTTCTGCCTCGTATTTTTTAAACAGATCAAACAAAAGATCCACATCTGCAATTTCAAAATTATAGGTGGATTGTTCCACTTCCTGGCTGTGATAAACATCCCTGTAAGTGATCGTGTCATTCCATTTTAGGTCAAAAACATTATCCACCCCCTGCAGGTACATGCAGATGCGCTCAAGGCCATAGGTCAGTTCAACCGGTACCGGGTTTACTTCCACACTTCCTGTGACTTGAAAATAGGTAAACTGGGTAACTTCCATGCCGTCCAGCCAGACCTCCCATCCAAGCCCTGAAGCACCAAGGGTCGGTGATTCCCAGTCATCTTCAACAAACCGGATATCATGTTCCAGCGGATCTACACCCAGGGTCTTCATTGATTCCAGGTATAATTGCTGAACATTTGGCGGAGACGGCTTTAAAAGAACCTGATACTGGTAATAATGTTGAAGCCGGTTGGGGTTTTCCCCATAGCGGCCGTCTGTCGGTCGTCTGGAGGGCTGGACATAGGCTGTTTTCCAGGGTTCGGGTCCAAGCGCCTTTAAAAGAGTTGCAGGATGAAAAGTGCCTGCACCCACTTCCATGTCATAAGACTGTATGAGAACACAGCCTTTCTTGGCCCAGAAATTATTTAAGTTTAAAATTACATCTTGAAAATTCATTTTACTCCACTTTTTCAATAAAATATTATGATTAACATATGACAATACCTTTATTCTCAATTTTTGTGTCAAGAATTTTTGCCGTTTCAACACAACCGAGTATTTCCTGCCACAGGGGACTTAAACGTTCGATATCCTGCGCTTGGCCGATTGCCCAGAGACACCCGCCGCCGCCGGCACCGGTAAATCTTGCGCCGCAATTGCAGGCCATCGCCTTTTCAAACAACTTTTTCCCGGTATTGTCAAGCACATCAGGTGTCATTTCGATTCTTAATTTTGTCTCCTGGTTCATCAGATCGGCAGCCTGGCTGAAATCCTTGTTCATCAAGGCCTTTGAAAATTCTTTTGTTAGATCTGCAATTTTTTCAAATATGGGTCGCGTTTCACCCCTGACAAAGGATTCAACCCATTGTTTGTTAATATCTTTTGACACATGAGGAATTCCGCAATAGGCCACGAGAATATTTGAATTAAATGCCTTAATGTCGTCATCTGTCTCAAACACCGGAATCTGTTCAAACAGAGGAGATGTCTTTCCCATTTTCCAGACCCACAGATTCACACCGCCAAAAGCTGCAGCCAGCTGATCCTGCATCCCGCAAGGCACCCCTGCAACACTGGCTTCAATATAATGGGCAAGCCAGGCAATCTGGTCTGGAAAAATCTGTCGGTCAAGGGCTGTAAAAAATGCGGCAATGATAGCGACCGCAGCAGCGGAAGATCCTCCCAAAGCGCTTCTGGGCGGAGAATTGGATTCAATATGAATATGGACGCCATGGGCGTCAAAATAATTTGCCACAGCAAACATCAGGCCCATGGGATGATTGAACGGTGCTTCGTTTTTCTTAAAGACCGCACTTTCAAACCCTTTTGAGGATACCTTGACAAACCCTTTCTGCCAGGGGGAAAGAGATACCATGGTTCTAAGATCCAGGGCAATATTAAAGCTGGACGGCGACAGGTGATGCAGCGGCAAAAAAAATGTACTGATATCCAGAGTGCCGCCAAGATCTACCCTGCAGGGAACCGATGTATTAATCTTTTGCTGGCCAAGTTTTTTTTCTAAATTCATTTTTCCTGTCTTATCCGATTCAAAAATTTCAGACTTTTAAACTCCCTTCCAATATGAAAGGGGATAAAGGATTCCAAAAGTCTTGCGCCTTCCGTAATAGCAAGGCTTGAAAATTTTATTCTGTCCGCCCTGTTGATATCACTGTTGTTTATCCAGAAAAGCTGCTTTAACGTGCCTTTTGAAACCGTCATACCATATTTTGATCTTTTTTGAATACAATTTTGACAAATAATTCGGCCTTCATTAAAATCAAACCAGATATTTTTTTGGTCAATAAGATCAACCGGTGTTTTACAGGTATCACAATTTTCAATATTGGGTGAAAATCCGGATATGCTCATAAACCGAATCTGGAAAATAAGGCTTAATACTTCTTTGGATATGGTTCCGATATGCAGGGCATCAAGAGAAAACAGCAACAGATCATATACATCCGTCTGCACCCTGTTTTCCTCCAGCCATAAATGAATCAGTTCAATCCAGTAACTTGCATAAGCTGTTTTAAATACATCATACCGAATATTGGCAAACCCATTTTCAAGCTCAGCATGGGCAAGGATGGTCAAGGCATCTTTTTTCTTTTTTGGAAACGTGCATTGGATATGATTAACAGAAAAAAGATCCAGGGAGCCTGAAAATCGTTTAATACTCTTTTTCGCATTTTTTGCAATAACCGATATTTTCCCCTGGGATTTTGTCAGAAAGCTGATGATAAAATCATGGTCGCCATATTCAATTTTCCTGAGCAATATGGCATCCGTACTGAAACCAGGCATAAACAAAAGCCCTATATATCAAGCAGAAGATTGGCTATCATGAAATAGCAATAGACACTGACAATATCAATGGAAGTCGTTACAAACGGTCCGGTTGCTACGGCCGGGTCAATGTTGAGCCGCTCAAAAATAAGCGGCACCATGGATCCCACAAGGGCAGCGACGGACATGGATGTGATAATCGCAAGCCCCACGGCAAATGCCAGGGGTACAGAAAACGGCTCGGCGGCAAAAGTGAGTTTAGCGATAATCCCGATGAAAATGCCGTATATGATACCCAGGATAACGCCGACTGCAAGTTCTTTTGAAACGACTCTGGAAAAATCTTGAAGATTAATTCTTCCAGTGGCAATACCACGAACCACAATGGTGGAACTCTGGGTGCCGATATTTCCTCCCATTCCCATGATAACAGGAATAAATGCAGCCAGAGTTGTAAATTTTGCAAGGTCTTCCTCAAATCCGCCGATAATGAAAAAAGCGGCAACCCCCCCCAGAAAACTTGCAAACAGCCAGGGCAGTCGAATTCTGGTGCCCCTGAGGATTGTCTGGGTTTCAATATATTCTTCACCCACACCGGCCATTTTCAAGATATCTTCCGTGGCCGCTTCATGAAGGATATCAATAACATCATCAACCGTGACAATTCCCACGATCTTATTATCATCATCCACAACAGGAACTGCCAGATAATCATACCGTGAAACCAGCCTGGCAACTTCTTCCCTGTCTGTATAGGGTGTGACACTGACAAGATCTTTTGCCATAAACTCTTTTAATGGTTTTTCCGGGTGTACGACAACCAGCTGGCGTAAAGAACTGACCCCGACAAGTTTTCCATATGCATCCACGACATAGATATAAAAAGGCATTTCAACATCCAGATACTTGTTCTGTAATGCTTCAATGACCTGTTTGGCCTTTACCTCTTCTTCCAGCGCTATAAAATCGGTTACCATGATACTGCCGGCAGTATCCTCACCATAACTCATGAGCTGCTCGACATTATCGGATTCTTCTTTCTGCATTTTTGAAAGAATTTGATCTGAAATCTCATCATCCATCAGGGTTAAAAGGCAGGCGGCATCATCAGAAGGCATGTGATCAAAGATATCCACAAGCTTGTCGAATTCTACTGATTTTACAAATTCAAGAAAGAGGTTCTCATCCAGTGTAGAAAAAAGAAGGCCGATTTGTTCCGGATCTTTCATTAACCTGAACAGTCTTTCCCGGTTATCGGCAGACAGCTCTTTAAAGGCAATGGAAAGATCTGCCATGTGGGTTTTTTTAATAATATTTGCCAGCTGCTTGGTTGCACCGCGACGTAACAGTCTTTTTAAACTGGCGGTCAAAACTTTTATCTGTTCATTGTGCATGGGCTTCCTTAGTTTAACAAGGCAACAGCTAAATTAAAGCATTATTTCTATATGAGCCTTTTTCTTTAAAGATTCAAGCCAGGTTTCAAATTTCTTTTGAGCCTGTTCCCGGTATAAACTTTCCTGAATTTCATCATAGGCCTGTTCGTATGTTTTACTGGCTTCCAAAACAATATCTTCTACATAAAAAATTTGAAAGCCCTGGGCAGTTGAGATTACATTGGTATATTCACCTTTCTTTAATTTAGATATACTTTCTTTAATACTGTCTGAAAAAGTATGGATGTCAAATACCCCGAAATAACCGCCATCAGATGCATTGGCTGCGATTGAATACTGATTTGCAAGTGTGGAAAATTTGTTG
>Ga0180009_10007292_pt1 | contig 11356 bp, 7 predicted proteins | sample OS_PC_MetaG_FD_123537 | JGI IMG/M metagenome (GOLD analysis project Ga0180009, IMG submission 123537) | Groundwater microbial communities from the Aspo Hard Rock Laboratory (HRL) deep subsurface site, Sweden - OS_PC_MetaG | ecosystem: Environmental > Aquatic > Deep subsurface > Groundwater...
CTTGCATAAATCACCGAACTGGGAAATGCGTTTTTCACTGGCAAAAACACAATTTTGGTTCGGCAATCAACGCAGTACCCTGTAAACACCAATCAGCAGGGTTGCCCACTACTGGGGTTTTCAGACTGGGACGGTATTATACCGTAACGTATAGGATTGGTCAAAGGCGGTTTTGTTCTTTTTTCGTCCCCTCAGGCTGCTCGTAGGGGATCAGCAGGAACCCCAACTGGCTCTCCAGCCAAACCTTCCCCCAATGGCGTTCGGCAATCGAGCGGATGATGGCCAGTCCTAACCCGCTGCCGCGCTGCGCGCCGCGGTAGAACTTTTTATACAGGCGCGGCTGTGGCTGTGGGCGGGATTGGTGTGGGCGTCGGATGGCGGTTCATGGTTTGCTCCTCTCGTCTGTCATGGTATGACCGCGAACTAGCAGACCCGCCGCGATTGCCACGAGCGGCCGAACGGTTGCGGGACGGTTTTGCCAGATGAGATGAGGGTCAGTTCCGGGTGGGTCGCCCCAATGGAGGCGACCTGCCCATTCATTCTTTAATGACGATGCGGATTGAGGGATCATGGCACATTGCTTTCTCTATTCCCAGGCGGAGGCAGAGAACGGCGGTTGACCATTGCCAGGTATCGCGAAGAGTTAGTGGGATTGTGAGTGTCCCGAGGGATCTAAATTGGTTAACACGGATGGCGCCGTCCTGGAGGGCCTGCGCGAGGTCGAAGCCGCCGCGAGTGCTGAGGTCGGAAAACAGGGCGTTGTAGATTTTTTGCATCACTCCGTCGCGGGCCCATTTGCGGTGACAGCGGTAGCAGGTCTGGTGGGAGGGGTAATCCGGGGGCATGTCGTACCAGGGGTAGTCGGTGCGGATCTTCCAGAGGATGCCGTTGAGGACGGCGCGGCGATCAATGGGAGGGCGGCCGCGGTCGGCTGGAGAGGGCGGGGGAAGGATCGGCTCAATCAAGCGCCATTGTTCGTCGGTGAGGTTCATCGGAATTTTGAGTAAAAAAATTTTTGAGGAACGAAGAGGAACGAATAGCCATGGAGGCGGGATGAACGGGAGGGGTAAGCGATTGGTTATAAAAAAAGGGTCATGCCAATACCCGGTTGGGCCTCTTGGCAGACTCCTTGTTGTTCTTATAGCACAGAATTTATGTTTTTGCAAGGGTGAGAGTGCGTGCAGCCGAACAAAAAAAAACGGTGAGCGTAACCGGCGGGGCGGGTTTGCAATACTACACGGTTATTATGGCACAAAACTTTGCAAATTGCCCGCATACCCACGCCGAAGGCGGTCGGCTGCAACCGCTGGTTATGCCGATTTTTTATTCATTGGCTCCCATCAGGTAGCCAGTAGTTAATCCTTTGCCTCTGAACCACTCTTTGAGTTTACTCTTGCTACTTGCAATATAACTGTCTATTTCGCTGTTTGGCGGTGAGAGCCAAAGGGGCCACGCAAACAGCCGTTCGACAACCCTTTTAATCTTATGAAAATCGTTGTCGGAAAGTTCTCTGTAAAACGGCCTTCCTCTATCATCGGCATCTTCTAAATCAAGTTTTGCACATACTGCATCTCTAAAAAGTTCAAACCATGCCATAATAGACTTGGATGAAAAAACGCGATTGAGGCGTTGTTGATTCAAATCATACCGTGTGGCTTTAGGGTTCCATGAGGATAATGCGAGATCATAGAGGATGTTGAGTAATCGGATGTTGTTTTGGAACTCATATTCGCGTTTGTAAGCATCTGTGGTCATGTCGTCTGCAACTGGCTCCGTATAGAGAAAACAGGCAAAGAGTGACTTGGACAACATGTCAACAGTTAATGGCTGCGTGTTTGAGCTTCTATTACTGGTTGAGATGAGTGGCTTCATTTTGTTTTCAATATCTTCTAGAATTGAGTTAAACAGGTAACTACGAAACCTCTTGTTCCGCTCCGCTCGTGTAAGCTCAGTCTCCTTTACCTTTTCCAAGTATTCGAGAAATCCTCTTTCGCTCTTGGGTGTCTCATCCTCCTGTTTCCGATAGTCCTCAAAATCTTTTCCAAATTGGCTGCCGAGTTTCAGTATCATCACTGAAGAGAAAAACCGAGTCTGTGCGAATTTGTCATGTGCAGCGATATTGGTCTGGTTTAGAATGCGCACATCTGGATTTATATATATCTTGCACTCAAAAGATCTCCGTCCATTCCACAAAAGTGCAGCTGCCTTGTGCTGCCCATCAAAGAGTAGTATCCGGCTGTCATGAATTCGACCTACGGATGGCTGGAGAACCGGATATATCTGGAAATGCCGATAAAGATCGAAAACCTTGTCAAAAATCAAAAAGCGAGGTTGAAGTCCAAACTGATGACTCTCGTCATCGTCACTATTAACCAACGATACTGGTAAATCGGCATAAAAGTATTGCCAGCCCGTGCGTGCACATGTGTAAAGCTCGTGAGTTGATGAATGGGAGTGTGTCTGGATTATGATCTGGTTGCCTTTTATTGAGGTAGTAACTGCATTGCCGTATGAGTCAATGTCTTTCTTGTTTTTCAAGAACTCGAGAAGATCACGTAGTGTTAAACGGTCACCAAGATTGAAGAACTCCTCCAATTGCAATTTAATCCGGAAGTCACCAAGGGGGAGAGTCCCTTTCGATTTATTGTGGTGTTCGCACATAGGCGCAATGTTATCCAATTCGCTCTGTCCACCCAGCACATACGCGTGAATATGATCAAAGTGGACTGAATCTACTTCGGGGATGACGTGACCAGTAGCAAAGCATTTACGCCCATAGCGTTTGAGAATGATCTCCTTTTCTTCGTCGGAAATTTGTCGCTTTAAGGTGATTGCCATTTCTCTCTCCTTTATTCATTGGCATAACGGTTTGGCTCAACGGCAGCGGCGTGATGGCAAGACGACAAACCCATGATAGCACGAAACTTTGCAAAACGCGCCCGCGTGCCCACGCCGAAGGCGGTCAGGGTGCAGCCGGTATTAGGTGGCGCAACACATTATTAAGTCGTAAGACCTCCATACTCAGCCCTCAATTCGCCTATTTGTTTCTGTGCTACTGTTTTGGCATCAAAAGCTGCCCTTATCTTACTTGAGACTTTTTTGGCTTCATCTCTGTCTTTGTGGACCGGCAGTTTTAGTTCCTGCCATCTGTCGCCAATATTGGGTAATGTGGTTTCCAGGAATATCTTTTGGCTCAATTGGCTTTGTGTAAGTTCATGTGATAACAAATATAGTAAATAATATGAATCAATGTTGTACTCATTTTCTGGTTTCACAATACGCATTACAACAAATTCTTTTGTCAACAACACTTCCGTGTCGAAGGGAGAAACCATTGCTACAGTACCGATACGGTAACTTCCGCGTCGAACAAAGAGAATATCACCGGCTACTAAATCTACACCTTCTCCCTTTATTTTTTTATAAATATGCTCTGGAACCATTGATGTAGGATTTTTATATATCTCCCAATTGACAATATCTGCAACTCTTACATACGGTATTTCACCCTTGCCCTTGAATTTTGAGGGTGGTGAGCCATGCCCTGGAAAAGTCTCAAGAATACCCTCGTTTACTAGCTGCTTTATTTCCACAAACTCAAGGCTGAAGCGTTTTGCCTCCTTTTCGAAATCCTTCTTAATCTTTGGCCAATAATACCTGGGCACATATATGTCGTCTAAGATAGAATCGGCGCTAATAATAAAGACATATCCGTTCTGAGGATTGTGGGGGTCTTTAATTTCTTCTCTGACAAATTCCATATCATCCCATACTTTATCCGTAAAGACACCTGCTTCTTTGTCATAACGATAAATTACTCGGCCTAAATGGTCATGCCCCATTTCTTCTGCTACTGCCATCAATATTTGTTCCTGCTGTGGGTGTCCCTTTTGAAGAATAAGTAATAAAGTCTTGGCATTATTGTGTGGCCGAAAAGTATTGTGAGGCAAATCAATTACGGCTTTTATATTGTTTCCGGTCTTTAAATATTGCATAATGTATTTGCTATTGGTAGCATGGAAAAAAGTTTCCGGTAGAACAATGGCCAAAAGGCCACCACCACGTAACATTTCGAGGCAGCGTTCGATAAAAAGAATTTGTGGCTCTGTATTTTTTGCCTTATCGGTTTTTTCGTATATGTCACCTTTTCTTCTCCAACTATGGCCTAAGTCAAAGGAAGCGGCCTCATCTTTCAAGACTTTTATCTTGGAGCCAAAAGGCGGATTGGTCATAATTAAGTCGAATTGTCTGAAATGGTCTCCATCCACGAACAATTCCCTTGCCCGACCCTCAAATTCATTTGCCAGATGCAATGAATTTTGTTGAACGATACCACCGCGCCCATCTCCCACGATAGCCATATATGCTTTGGCTATTTTTACAAGGTCTGTTTCTTTGTCAATTCCATAGAAATATTTTTCTGCTACCCTTTGTTTCAGAATTGCCAAGTCGGGAATACCCCTATATTTTGGATTTCTTTCCATTTCATTCCATACGTGTTCCAGAGCATAAATCAAAAATCCGCCAGAACCACACGCGGGGTCTAGAATCCGTTGTTCTGGTTGTGGGTTTATGAGGGCAACGGCAGTTTTTACTACTTCTCGCGGAGTAAAAAATTCGCCCTTCTCACCAACCAGCTTACTTTCAGCAAATACTTCAAATGCTGCACCTACTACATCCTTATCGGTTCGCAATAAGCTATATCGTTCCAATTGTCCAACTACCCACATAACCGATTTCGGCTCTAGCGTTATTTCTTCATTCTTATCGAAAACTCCATCTTCAACAAGTTCTTTCTTCACCTCAATGAAAAGGCCTTGAATTCGCTCTTTTACGCTTTCGGGGTCTTCTCCTAAACTAATTCTGAATTTGGGGAGTTGATTAGGATGATAATGTTCATCCCATATCTTGGCAAAAATAAGGCGAATCATTTCGCTGCCAAGTTTCTCGCGGCGGCTGATATTGGTGTTCGCATATAGGGTTTGAAGTATACGGTTGAAGATAATCTTCAGGTCTCTTGCAGGAATTAGAAAATCCTTTGTTATGCGCCCCATATCTTCAACGGTTTCGCCGTTGCGGGGTATTTGGAATATAAAATCCCGCAGTATTTCCCCCGTTTTATGGTCTTTGTAAAGGTACTCAATCTCGGGGCCATTTGTCCATACTCCCCATTCACATGAACTCGCAGACATATAGCTCATTAATTGTTTGACCCCCGTAGTCCTGTTGGGGCTTTTGGTTTCAACAATACCTATAATATCGCGATGTTGGTCGCGTTTGGATAAGTCTGAAGTCTTATAGATGACAATATCTGCCCTGTCTTTTTCATGTTTACTTTCAGTAGTTTTGGACCCCCGCTGGATACGAACTTCAATATCCATTTGAGAATATTCATATCCAAAATCTTCATGCAAGACTCTTTCGTATTCTTGACGAACGGCCTCCTCCGGTTTTCTAATGTTGACGAGTTTTCCGGTCGCGAGGTCATACCCGTGCCCATATCCATCACCTAATGGATTAGTAAAAATTGTACTTGGCATGGTCTTATCCTCCGAAAGATATAATGCACGGCCAATCCGAGAGTCTCATTTTAGCACAATTGTTCAAAAACTGAAAGACTCATTTTCTCCCCGTTGACCAAGACGCGCCACCTAACGGATGGGCTCAACGGCAGCGGCGGGACCGGTGAGACTCCTTCTTGATTATCGCGCCATTTCTGGCAAAATGCGCCCGCTTTCGAGCGGCGGAGCCGCTGTCCGCTGGAGATGGGGTTAGCCCGCTTGATACAAAACAAACCTATGACATTGGCGGTAACAACAAGCGCGACTCGAAACCAACTCGATCAGAAACGGCTGCTAATTGTAAGCATTCGACCAGTAATACATTGGCATACATAAACTTTACTATCTGAAAAGCTTTTTCTTCAGTTAAGTTACAGTTATGGATCACCTCGAAATCATCTGCATCTAGTTTTATACCAAGGTTATTAATCAAATCAATCATTTCTCCTCGATCTTTCGCCTTAATGAAGAAATGGGCAAAAAATTGTATACTAGGTCGGAAACCAGTGTAGTCTCCTATAAAACTAGAACCAAGGTAAAAAACAAGGGCACGAGTACGAAAATCTGGCTGCGTTGTCGAATTCGCTTTCGAATATGCCCATTGCAAGAGGGCAATACACGCGTCATTAGTACGACTCAAATTGTCTATCATGCTTGCAATTTTTTGGATCAGAATGTCAGCATTATCTAATAGACTTGCTATATTTAGGAATACCTCTCGCCAACGGTCATCGGTCAAATGTTTATTAACTAATCTTGCAATTGTGCCACCAGCCGCATTATCCACAACATAACGTGCCGTTAGATATTCTTGAAAGGTTAGATGGGAAAATGAATAAATTCCGTGAGCGCGTTCCACCAAGATACCATGTTGTGTCTCTATAGCCCTCAATATTGCTTCCCCATCAAGCAATTCTCCTACGTCGCTGGTAGGTAATTTTTGAAGATAAAGAGCAACTTGCCCAGCTAGTTTTTCTTGTTGCACAAAATATAAACCTGCCTCAAAGTTCTGAGCAGCTACACGAGCCAATAATTGTTCTTTCCTGACGGGCGAAAGTCTACGGTAAATCTCATCCCGTTGGATTCCGCGTGATGCATCCCACTTCTTCAGAAGGGCATCTAGGGATTCCTTGTACAAGTCTACTCGACGGGCTGGGAAATATCCGATTTCATCGAATGCCAAACAAAGAAGTGCCAACAACAGCGGAGTACGTGCTAATTCGCGCAAGCCCATTTGTTCTGGTTTGTTGAACTCTGATATAAACTGACCGTGCCTTAACTGGTCGTTTTGATACCATTTTCCTGAAAACAATTGTATTTGTCTATCATCAAAATCTGCTATTTCGAGATAAGTGAAATCATCGAATGAATAATCGGTAGCAGCAATACGGCACGTAACGCAAATATGCGCTAACGGATAGCGCTTAGAGAAATTCTTTAAAGTCATAATCATTCGAAGACGTTGACTGCCCTCTTGATTTACCTCATCCAAGCCATCGAATAAAACCAGAACACTGCCCTTTTCAAGCAAATGTGTAATAAACTCCTGCGCGTCAGGGAACGCACATATTTCGAATTGCTGCAGGAGAAAGGGCATGAGTTCAAGTCCGGAGTCAGCCCATTCCTTCATAGATACAAAAATAGGTGTCTTTGCGATTTTACCAACGCAAGCTTGAAGCAACACAAACTTGAGTAAAGTTGTTTTCCCAGAACCGGGTTTGCCTAATATAAACAGTCGCTCTTTGTTTATGATCATTCTAAGTATAGGTCTTCGTTCAGACTTTAGATGTAACACTTGGCGGTCAAATGGTAACGCTTGTAATTCGGATAATTCGAATCTTTGGTAGGCAGTAAGCTGATCCAATACATAAACATCCGTAAAGATGTCTTCAATTGTAATCAATTTGGGATGCCCCAAAAGCCTCGTAGTATTGTGTTGTTTTCTAAGACGGGAACGGTACATGGCTTCAGCTTCATCCCAGTGAAATTCACGCCACTTTTTTTGGAATCGATTGAATGCTTTATCAGCTAAGTTTTTACCGTATTGATCCCACAACCAAGAAACAGTAGTGGTGGCTATTGTTTCGATGCTCACAAGGACTCCTGATAATATTGACTGAATAGGATTTGAACGTTTATGCTTGGAATGGTGGGCGGGCTAACGATTAGGATGAGCGGCAAGACGGGTCTGGCAAGTTTATATTGAGTAGACGGGTCATGTCTGCTCTGAACATGGCTGAATAATTCTAGAAGTCTTGGCCGCTGCAACCGGTTGTTGGACAGCAAGCTACGCCTTTCGTCGATCTCAGCGCTCTATGCACCGTGCTGGACAAACACCACATCGCTGACTGCGGTGTGTCGTTCCCCCTCCCAATCGAACGAGATCCGACGCCCGACATGGCCCTCTTGAACACCGTCCAAGAAGTTACCGATGTCGCGCTCAAGCAGATCTTTGGCTCGCTTCAGCTTCCAAGACGCGAAGTAGTTCTGCGTATTAACGAGCACCAGGAACAATCGGTTCGACGCATCGAATCGGCGAATACCTTGGTTCTCATAGAGCCATCGAATGAGTTCGGCGCGGTTTCTAACGCACTCGTCGAGAGCGCTGCGGCGGTGTTCCGAAAGCTCACGGATTAAGCTCTGAGCGCTTTCGCTAGGGTGATCCGAAAGGCGAGACCACAGCAATTCAAGCAAACGCGCTTCATGAAGTGTCGTGTCAAAATGAATACCGAGATTCCGCGCCTCCCTCTTAAGCAACGTAACCTCAGGGCAAAGCCCTTGCGCAGATCTTCTGTCCTTGAGATAACCCTCAGGTAAATGAGTGACCTTAAGGTCGAAGGGAACCATCGCGATAAAGAAGTCGACCTTCTTGATTAGCCCAACAGCGGGCAGCACTCGTCGGTGACTCTTGAAGATGTCCTCGATGATTATCGAGGTCCAATGGTTATACCACGAGCACTGCACATAGCCGCGCATGCTAGCCAGTAGTTCGTTGTCAATGCTTTCGTTGAGCCGATCGAACGAGACAATCTTTTTTACGTAATTGTCGACGATTGTTTTCTCAAGAGAATTTTGGTGCAGACCACCCCAATCGAATGATTGCATCTTGTAGAGTTCAGTGATGAGAGCCCCTTCGCGTTGCTCGCGTGCCGCCCGCTCCGCTGCATGAATCGCACGGATGGTTTCCTCCATTTCCTGGAGCGACACCCCACTTTCAAACAAGTGTCGTAGCCGCTGACTTCTCGGGACGCCCCCCCTGTCCATGCCAATGTCGGCCGCGAGCCTGTCCATATGCTCGGCTCGTGAGAGAGAACGAAGGAGCAGGAACCGTAGCCCTTCGGCATCTGCACTCAGCTCCGATATTCGATCGTCTCGGTATGCCCGCTCTGCTTGGGAGAATGAAAACGGCATTACTGCTCACCTACCTTCGGCATTTGGTCGGTCCAATTAGGAAGATTCCCCAGACGCCCCCTAACGGCCTCGCTCTGATTTGAGCACCGGGAGGGCACGAAGACGAGGACGTAGTCATGCTTGAGAGCACCGGAGCGGTTGTCCTGAACTACGGAGCCTGCCGAATACGTCATAGGAAAGCAGCCACAGAAGTGAAAGTGCCCGGCCTCTGTGGCCGATATAAGACCCCCCCACTCTTCCTCAGAGCGTGAATTGAACATGATTGCCAGCCGTCCATCAGGTGAAAGCGCTTGTCCTGCCATTTGGAAAACGCGCTTCATCCTTTCGGCGTAAAGTTCGGACGTCTTGCCACGTTCGGTAGCATTGCTAACAACGATCTCCTGCTCGAACAGAGGTGTCCGACCCAGAATTGCGTTCCAAATCTCGCTTAGTTCCAAATAGGGGATTCGATCACCGTGCGGCGGATCCGTGACGAGGAGGTCCACGGAGCCTTCTGGAAGTGTGGCGAGAAGGTCAGTAGCGTCCGTGTTCACTAAGCTGACTTCGGCACGCCCTTCCACGACGTCAAGCGGTCTTCCAGACATACGCGGTGAGTAACCGTATTTTCTCTCCCTCTGTAGCCCTCGAACCAATGCCTGTGCCTTGTTGTCGAAGCAGTTCCAAACGTTAATCTCAAAATGCAGCTCCGGGCGCCATAATCCGATTACCCAGCTACCTACCTCAACACGACCATTTCGAATGTCTCCTGATGCTTTCCCTCGCTTCTCGATAGCAAAAACCATTTTTGACATTTGACCAGAGGAAGCCGTGAGGACCATCAAAAGTGCGTGACGTACGCGAGCGGTTGAGACTTCGAGAATTGCGTCGCGAAGTAACTCAAGATTTCTCAAGGCGCGCCCGGTAAACAGATCGCGCCATTGCATGTTCCAGACCGAATTGATGCGTGAATTCCTAAAAAGATGGAGAGGGCGAAGGGCTTTTGGCTGGTAGTCACGAAATTTCTCAACGACGGCCATGTCTGCGACCGAGGGAACGAGTTCGACCCGCAACTTCCCGTTACTTCCCTTCGTCCAAACTTGACGCAGCTCGTTTCCCTGCCAGAGATAGTGAGTAGCGGTCGTCCCATCAGGCAACGGATACGATCTATCAATCTCCGGTCGCATCTTCGATTCAATGTCCTTAAGGGCTCGCTGCATCTCGGTTGCAGATGGTGGGTCGGCAACAAGCGATGCTAGCTCAATAGCGACTGGATTAAGATCGCTCGCAATCACTCGCCTTTCGCGCATTAATGCTTCGCGCACAATCGCGCCAGATCCGAGAAAAGGGTCAAGGACGACTTCACCAGGTTCCGACAACTGCTCGACTAGGAAGCTCACGGTCTCGGCAGGTTTCTTCCCCCAGTACTTGTGGAAGCCATACAGTCCCTTGTAGCCAGCTGGCTTCGTTAGCTGATGCACCGAGGTGTGCTGCTCAAAATCCAGTCTGAGTTGATTCATGGGATTCCTTCAATTTCAGGGCGTTCTAGTGTCAAATGCGTGCATCCTAGCTTCTTGCCGTCCAACTATGTATTCACCCGCCGTTTGGCGGGTTAACGGTACGCGGCTCACTTGCCAGGCGTGCTATGCTCCGAGTCGTTGCCGTCTCGGTTGACTTCTAGCAAAGCGTCAGAATCCGACCCAGGCGTAGCCTGGTCAAGTGCAGCCGCTTGTTCGGCGGCATCGCCGCTGTCAGTAATCCGCCATGATTTTCTTCGTCGCAACCAGACAGCACGCTTCTTTTTTAGAGAGAGTTCAATCTTGCGTGCTTTCCAGCTCGCGTGTTTGTATCTTAAGATCTGTAATCCTATCGTCAAATCCTGTCCTCTCAGACCTTGATTCGCGGTCATGGTAGATTTCCTCCAAGGTATTTACTATATCTGGGGTAATTTCCTTGATGCCACTCTCTTCTATGAGAAGTATATCAGTTGATCTGCCTACACCCCCAGCCATTTCAGCACGTTTTTTGGCCTCAAATCCAATATACAATGCTTCGGTCAGTGGAAATGCTGAAGAATATTTATACCAAGCAAACACATTGTCTGCATGACGGTCGCCCATTCCTATGCAGCAGTATGATAAATTGTCATAGCTTCTGTATGCACCAGGGTCATCTATCCTGATGAGATGCCCAATTTTATCAACGCCTGCAAGTAGGAGTGACAACCCAAGTCTATAATTGGCTATACTCTGATTCAAATCCATAACAAGACCATCGTGCAAACTGCGTTGTTTGCCATGCCATTCTGCGAAAGATTTGATACCGGCAAGTGGCCTCAGAACTTCGTCAACAACGTGTTCTTCTCTGAATTCTTGATAAACTTCTTTCAAAACATCTGCAATTTCTAC
>Ga0180009_10007294_pt1 | contig 11355 bp, 9 predicted proteins | sample OS_PC_MetaG_FD_123537 | JGI IMG/M metagenome (GOLD analysis project Ga0180009, IMG submission 123537) | Groundwater microbial communities from the Aspo Hard Rock Laboratory (HRL) deep subsurface site, Sweden - OS_PC_MetaG | ecosystem: Environmental > Aquatic > Deep subsurface > Groundwater...
CCCGCCGCCTTGGAGCAGGCGTAGGGCGAAAGCGGCGCGCGCTTCATCGTCTCCACCTTGGGCAGCGTCGGCGTGTCGCCGTAGGCCGATGAGGAGCAGGCCTGCACCACGCGCTTTACCTTGGCGTCCCTGGCGGCTATGAGCAGCATCAGGGTACCTCGCGTGTTGTTCAGGTCGGTGGTCAGGGGGTCCTTCACCGACCTGGGCACCGACGGCAGCGCGGCCTGGTGCAGCACGTAGTCCACACCCTTGACCGCCTCCGTCACGGTGTCAGCGTCGGCGATGTCGCCCTCGATGAACGTGATCCGGTCGATCACCTCATCGAGGTTTGAGCGCTTGCCGGTGGAGAGGTTGTCGATCACCCGGACCGTGTGTCCCAGCTCGACGAGTTTGTGGGTCAGGTGGCCGCCAATGAAACCAGCCCCGCCCGTCACTAGGTAGGTATTTGACATGTCGCGGTTTAATCACTCAATGGTGGGATTGTCAACGTGCTCTAAATGACAGGCCGTTAACATCTGTTCTCACCCCTTGCCCCAACATCCAGTCACACCCCTGGGTCGGCACCAGGAATCCGGCGTTCAACTGCCTGATATAACAACGTTCGCGATCCGCTATCCCTTGGCATGTCCCTTGTAAGGGGAACCCATTGAGATTATCCTGGAGACCACCATGAAACGCTCCCTGCTTGTAGCCCTGGCCTTCATCACCGGCACTGTTGGCCTTTCCACCGCGGCCCAGGCCCAGCGCAGTTGCTGCTACGGCTATCGGGTCCGGTACTATCGCGCCCATCCCCACTACCAAGTACTGAGGCGGGCCCCCGCGCCTCCGCGATGGTCACTCGGTCTCCACCTGTCCGCGATGAGCACTGACCAGATGATTGCCGACGAGGCCGTGGTGCTCGGCGGGCTGGGCGGTCACCTGCGCTACCGGACCTACCGCTGGGGCGCCGAGCTGGCGATCGCCGGGCTGGGTGGCGACTTCATCGACGGCAAGATCTCCCGCGTCTCGATCCCGATGCAGGCATCGGCTCTGCTCTACCTGGTGCCGGAGGGGATGTTCAACCTCTACCTGATCGGGGGAATGCGCGTGCAGCCCACCGTCATCCGCTGGAACTACCCCGACCTCAAGACCGATCAGGAGTTCACCGAGTTCGGCCTCCACGGCGGTATCGGCGCGGATCTCAACCTTGGCCACCACTTCGCCCTGACCGCTGACCTGAGGGTGTTTGGAGTGATGCGAGCCGACAGCGAGCCTGCTGGCTCCTACTACACCGACATGGAGCCGGCCGTGTTGCCCAAGGACTCCACCGGGCTGCAGTTCAACCTGGGCTGCAACTTCCGCTTCTGACCCTTCCTCCCGAGCGCGTCGAAGTACACCCTACCCGACCCTGCTTGAGCTACAATCCCCGCGGTGCTCGCCCGACAGACCCTGCTCGCGATCCTGCTCCTGTCCGCCTGCCGTGACAGCGCGCCACCCCGACGGCAGATAGAGATCAACCTGTGGCAGACCTTCAACCCCGAGGAGACCGCGACCCTCAACCGCATCCTGGAGCGGATCCAGCGCCGCCACCCACAGTGGCGCGTCCACGCCACGGTGATCCCCTTCGCCCGGGCCCAGAACAAGTTCCGCCAGGGGGCCGAGCGCTGCGGCACGGCCGCCCCACACGTCTTCCGCGCCGAGCTGCCCTGGCTCGCCGAGTTCGTCAGCAAGGGGCTGGTGCGTCCCGTGCCCTCCGACGCCCCGCCGCCGAAGGCCTTCCTGCCCCAGGCGCGGGAGGCGTCACGCTACGCCGGCAAGCGCTGGATCCTGCCCGCCAGCGTCGATTGCCTCGCCCTGCTCTACAACCGGGCCTACCTCGAGAACCCGCCCGCCACCCTGGACCAGTTCGTGACCCGGGCTCGCCGGATGACGGTCGACGCCGAGGGTCACGCCGCGGACAGCAAGGCATTCAACCCATCTCGCACCGTTCGCTGGGGGTTCTACGTCCGGGCCGATGCCTACTGGTTCCTCCCCTTCCTGTGGGCCCACGGGGCAAGGCTGCTCACCCCCGACCCGCCCGCGGTCCACATCGACAGCGCCGAGGCGGTCAAGGCCCTCTCCTTCTATCGTGACCTGATCGACCGCTGGCGCGCGGCCCCGCCGCGGCCGAGCCCGTCCAACGACTACGAGGACCAGATGCAGCGCTTCGGCAACGGGTCGCTGGCGATGATGGTCAACGGCCCCTGGGCCACCTCCTCACTGCTGGCCCGACCCGCCTTCGCCAAGCACCCCCGGCGGCTGGGGATAGCACCCTTTCCTTCCGGACCGTCGGGTCGGCCGGCCGCCCCGATGAGCGGCCACGGCTGGGTCGTCTCCCGCTGCGCCCCACAACCCGAGGAGGCCTGGCGTCTGGCCGCTGCGCTCAGCGACGAGGAGGCACAGGTCACCTTCGCGGCGGACAACAGCCTGCTGCCGGCCCTCGAGGCCGCCTACCGTCGGCCCGAGGTCAAGGCCAACCCCTTCATCGGCGGCTTCCGGGCCGCCCTGGCGCGCTCCCGCTCGCGCCCGCAGCACCCGGCCATCGCCCGCATCTTCGACGACTTCAACCCCGCGGTGCAGGCGGTGCTGCTCGGAGACGCCCGGCCCGAGGACGCCCTCGCTGGCGTGGCCCGCGCCTGGCGGCGTCTGCTCGGGATCGCGACTCCTGACCAGGGAGTCCCCTCCCGATGACCCCTCGCGCACAGGAACAGGCGCTGCGCGTGCCGATGGGGCTGCGGGTGCGGCTGATGGGCGCCTTCGCCCTGCTGGCCGTGACGCCGACGCTGCTGCTCGGGGTGCTGGCCATCCGCAACGCCAGGCGCGACGTGCAGCGCGAGGTGATCCGCGGCAACCTCGCGCTGATCCGTGCCATCGGCCGCGAGCTGAACGGCACGCTGCAGGACACGCGCCGCGCCCTCGCGGTCTCGGCGGCGGCCTGGGCCCAGGCGCCCGACCCCGCGCGCGGACACCGGATCCTGCGCAGTCTGCGCTCCGAGTTCGCCATCCTCAGGCAGGTCACGCTGCTCGACCCGGACGGGCGCCGCATGTCGGGCGACGCTCTGGCAGCCGGCCGCCCCTTCCCCCTGGAGCTGGCCAACACCTACGGCGGCTACGTCAGCGAGGTGCTGTTCAGCGGCTCGCGCCGCACGGTGCAGATGGTGGTGCAGGCCCGCGACCGCGACGGTGTGCTCACCGGCTTCCTCACCGCGACCGTCGACCTGGGATTCGTGCACCATCGGCTGGCCGAGGCCCGCCTCGGTCCCGGCGCCGCGCTGCTGGTGGTCGACGGCAACGGCCGCAAGGTGGCCCACCGCGGCGCGCTGCCGGCCCTCGCCTGGGGTCCGGGTGGACGAGCGGCCAACCCGGTGGTCGACCGGGTACTGGCGACGCACACCGAGGGACACCTCGAGCTGGAAGACCGGGGCAACCGCCGGTGGGTGGCGATCTACCGCAACATCGTCGGGATGAGCGAGTTTCGTGGCGTACGCTGGGGGGTGGTGCTGCTCCAGCCCACCGCTGACGCATATGCCCTGGCGCGCAAGACAACCCGGGACACCCTGGCGGTGACGCTGCTGATGTTGCTCACCGGCCTGGGCGCCGGCGCCTGGCTCGCCGGCCGCATCACCCGGCCGCTGGCCCGCCTGGTGCGGCAGACCGAGATGGTGGCGCAGGAGAACTTCGAGGCCTCGTTCGAACCACACCTCAGCCGCGACGAGATTGGGCTGCTCTCCAAGAGCTTCGCCTCGATGGTCCAGCGCCTGCGCCAGAGCCGCGATCACCTCTACGCCGTGACCGAGTTTAGGGAGAACCTGGTGCGGTCGATCCCGGTCGGCGTTGTCTCGGTCAACCGCGATGGCCTGATCCGCAGCATCAACCCGGCCCAGGAGCGGCTGAGCCAGCTCGAGTCCGAGCAGGTGGTGGACCGCCCGATCTGGCAGGTGTTCGCCGCTCGCGAGGGAGACCCCCCGGTCCTGGAGCAGCTGCGCGAGGTGCTGGAGCAGGGCAAGACCGTGGACCAGACCCTCGACGACACCCCCACTCCCTTCACCGCCGAGCCCCGCCTGCGCTACCGCATCCACATGGCCCCGCTGCGCAACCGTCAGGGCCAGGTCGACGGCGCCGTGATCCTGCAGGAGGATCTGAGCGAGCGAGCGCGCCTGGAGGTCCAGCTGGTCCGGTCGGAGAAGCTCTCCTCCGTCGGCGTACTCGCGGCCGGGGTGGCCCACGAGATCAACAACCCCCTGACCACGATCCTGGGCTACGCCAAGCTGCTGCTGGAGGGCCGCAGCGAGCAGGACCAGGACTACGCAGCACTCGACCTGGTGGCCGACGAGGCCCGGCGTGTCCAGGAGATCGTGCGCAACCTGCTCGACTTCTCCCGCCAGGAGACCGGCGAGGCCGCTCCGACCTCCCTCAACGAGCTGATCGAGCGCACGCTCAACCTGGTGGCCCCCGACCTGCGCAAGCGCGGGGTCGAGGTCGTTCGCGAGCTGTCGCGGGATCTGCCGCTGGTATCGGTCGACGCCCGGCGCACCGAGCAGGTCCTGGTCAACCTGGTGACCAACGCAGCCCACGCCATGGAGTCGGGCGGCACCCTGACGGCACGCAGCGGCGAGGAGCCGGGGCGCAAGACGCCGGTCTACGCCGAGCTCGGTGACACCGGGTGCGGCATCCCGGCGGATCTGTTGCCCCGGATCTTCGACCCGTTCTTCACCACCAAGGATCCGGGCCAGGGCACCGGCCTCGGCCTCGCCATCAGCCAGCGGATCATGACCGACCAGGGCGGCGAGATCGAGGTGCGCTCGCGGACCGGCGAGCAGGGAGGCACCACCTTCCGGGTCTGGTTCGCAGCGGCGGAGTAGACCGATCTAGCGTCCCGGGACGTAGGGCAGCAGACGCGCGATGATCTGGTTGATCAGACCCGTCCTCCTGCTTCTATGGCCCACGCCGGGCCGCGGACAACCCGCGCGCGAGGCGGGGAGCCTGACCCGGAGTGCGGGCCGAGCGCGCATACGAGTCCCTGCCCGCAAGGGTTTGACGGGACGGGCCATCGCCGCGCATAGTGGCACCGATGGTCAGGATCCTCGTAGTGGACGACGAACGCGGCGTGCGGACCTTCTGCTCCGACCTGCTTCGCCGCGCCGGGCACCAGGTCGAGACCGCCGAGTCGGGGCCAGCGGCGCTCGCGCTGTTCGGCGAGCAGGAGTTCGACGTGGTGCTGGCCGACATCAACATGCCGCGGATGGACGGTATCGAGCTCTGCTCGCGCATGCGGCAGGACCGCCCGGACCAGATCGTGATCCTGATCACCGGCTACCCCAGCATCGAGAACGCCGTGCGGGGGATGAAGGAGGGCGCGCGGGACTACGTCACCAAGCCCTTCACTCCGGACGAGATGCGCCTGGTGGTGGACCGGGCGCTCAAGGAACGCGACCTGCAGGAGGAGAACGAGCGCCTGCGGCGGGAGATGCGCAGCCAGCACGGGCTGGACACCATCATCGGCGTCTCCCCGCCGATGCGCCACCTGTTCGAGACCGCGCGCAAGGTCGCCCGCAGCGACACCACGGTGCTGGTCGAGGGGGAGAGCGGCACCGGCAAGGAGCTGTTCGCCCGCGCGCTCCACGTGCACAGCCAACGCGCGGCCCAGCCCTTCGTCACCGTCAACTGCGGCTCCCTGGTGGGCTCGCTGATGGAGAGCGAGCTCTTCGGCCACGTCAAGGGCGCCTTCACCGGCGCGCACGTCAACAAGGTCGGGCTGGTCACGGTGGCCAACCGGGGGACGCTGTTCCTCGACGAGATCGGCGAGCTCCCGCTCGACCTGCAGCCCAAGCTGCTCCGGCTGCTGCAGGAGGGCGAGGTCAAGCCGGTGGGGGGCGTGGAGACGCGAAAGGTCGACGTGCGGGCCGTCGCGGCCACCAACCGGGATCTGGCCGAGGACGTTAAGACCGGCCGCTTCCGCGAGGACCTTTACTACCGCCTCAACGTGATCTGCCTCAAGCTGCCCCCGCTCCGTGACCGGCGCGAGGACATCCCGCTGCTGGTCGATCGTTTCCTGCGCGCCTACGCCGCCAAGGCCCGCAAGGAGATCGAGGGCATCAGCGAGGCGGCGCTGGCGCACCTGCAGCAGCAGCGCTGGCCCGGCAACGTCCGGGAGCTGCAGAACTGCGTCGAGCGGGCGGTGATCCTGACCAGCAACCGCGTGCTCAGCGTCGAGGACATCACCCCTGCCGGAGCCCCGCCGATCCCGACCTCCTCCGTCTCCGCCCCGGCGGCGCCGGCCCCCTACCCCTTCGCCGGCATGACGCTGGAGGAGGTGGAGCGGCGGCACATCGAGCACACGATGCAGGTGCTGTCGGGCCAGAAGACGCGGGTCGCCGAGCTGCTCGGCATCAACCGCACCACGCTGTGGAAGAAGCTGCGGCAGTACGACGACGAGGAGGGCGCCGAGCAGTAGGAGCGCTCGCGACACAACCACGCGCTGCGTCTCGAGTCCGGCGACGGGACAGATTGCGACCACAGGATCTATCCACCCTCCGATCTGGACGCGAGACGTCCAGATCGACCATCGGATACCGTATCCACCTCCTGTTCTGGACGCGAGACGTCCAAAACGACGGGTGGATAGCTCGTGTGCCGGCGCAAACGACCGGCGAGGCAGCGCTCGACCTTGACCCGCCTGCCCGTTCCCGTTGATCCTCGAACCATGCAGATCGTGCTGGTGTCGCTAGAGCAGCTTCTGGAGCATCTGGAGACGCGGACGCAGCAGGAGTTCACGGCGGCCTACCCCGGCGCCTTCCTGCTCGCCATCGGCTACGTGGCGGTGGAGGACCAGCAGCGCCGGTTCCACCAGCCCGGCGGGGGCAAGGACCAGGCGTTGACCACCGCCTTCTCGTTCGGCCTCCAGCGGCGGCACCAGGCCACGCCCTCGCACCCCCTGGCCGGCCTGGCCTTTTTCCTGCAACCCACTGCGCCCGAGCAGAGGACGGTGACCATCGGCCGCAGCCAGAACTGCCAGGTCACCGTGCCCGACGAGTCGGTCTCGGAGCTGCACTGCCAGCTCGAGGTGCGGCAGGACGGCGTCCACGCCGTGGACCTCGGCTCGACCAACGGGACATCGGTCAACCTCAAGCAGCTGGCGCCCGGCACCCCGCACCTGGTGGCAGATGAGGACACCCTCTCCGTCGGACGCTACAGCTTCCAGCTGCTCAGCGCGCAGACGCTGTACGACGCGCTCTCGCTGATGCAGGCGCGGGACGACTTCGATCAGCTGGACGACGACGCCTGACGCCCGCGATCAACACGCCCGGTATGGATGGTGGGTGCACCCTCGCTGCACTGGAATGGTGGCTGCCCCTCGGCGTGGGTTGACCGCACGGATTGTGCTACCCTGTTGACATGTTGGTCCAGCGCCATGCGATCGTCACCGAGGAGGATTTTCTCCAGCTGCCCGAGAGCCAGGAGAAGGTGGAGCTCCTGGATGGGGAGGTGCACGTGACGCCCAGTCCCACGTTCTGGCACCAAGAGCTGCTCTGCCGCGTCGTCACCGAGCTGAGAAACTGGGCGGCCGGGCAGGAGCGACCGGTGACTGTCGGCCAGGCACCGCTCGACGTCCGCATGGGGCAGAACCGCATCCTGCAGCCCGACGCCTTCGTGTTGTTTGGCCGGGTGCCCCGCCAGCACAGCGGGCCTCTGGACCTGGTGCCGGCGGTCTGCATCGAGGTCCTGTCCGCCGACCGTGTCTACGATCGGGTCACCAAACGGTTCATCTACGCGGCGGCAGGCGTCGACGAGTACTGGATCGTCGACCCCGCGGGAGTCGTCGAGCGGTGGCACGGTCCCGGCCTGGGGCAGATGGATGTGGTCGAGAAGCGGCTCGCCACCGCCCTCCTCGAAGGCTTCTCGCTCGAGATCGCGAAGCTCTTCGCCGAGATGTGAACCGCCGGACGGCGCCTGAACCGTCGTCGAAGGTGCTCAGCCCCCCGGGGAGCCGACGACGTAGCCCGCGCGATAGGGGTCGTTTGCAGATTCGAGGACATGGACCAGGTGGATCGCCCGGTCGGGGTCCACCACCATCTGCAGCGAGGTGGGCGGCATGTCGGGCTGCCCGGCCGGCGGCTCGATCGGTATGACCTCCTCGGCCCACTGTCCGGTCCTGTCGTGCGCCACCACGATCTCGTAGGGCTCTGTCGCGGCTGCCCTGCGGACCGTGGCCACGTAGGTCGCGCCCTCGTCGTCGATCGCGACCGAGGTGAGCTGCAGGCCCGTCACGACCTGATCGGTGATGTTGTCGGCGACGGCCGGCACCGGGTCGAGCAGGTCCTCCTGGCGCCAGGCGCCCCGGTCGCCGCGGATCAGCCGGATCCGGTCCCCCTGTTCGGCCGGAAAGACGAAGGCCACGGCAGTCTCGCCGTCGACCGCCATGGAGAGTCCCAGCTTCCGCGCCAATGGGAATCCGGGGTGCAGCACCTCGTGCTGCCAGCTGACGCCCGTCTCGGTCCACAGAAGCATGTCGGAGTAGAGCTGCCCGCGGAACGTTGCGAGCCGGAGCTCATCCCCGGCCGACAGGGCTAGATCGTACTCGAAGGCATCGTAGCCGGGCCCCATCGTGTCAACGCAACAGCCGACGTCCTCGAGTCGCCTCGTTGCCCAGGATCCCCCGTCCCACTCGATCAACAGGAGATCGTCCTGGCTGAAGCCGACGCGCTTTGCCGTCACGAGGCGGCCAGGGCCACCCGCGACGAGGAGGGATCCGGTCACCGGCGTGGTGGCCGCAGTCCAGCCGGTTGCACCATCGGACAGCAGAGCATATGTCTTGTCATCCCGGTCCAGAGGACCGGCCAGGACAACGAACTCCCTCAACACCCACGCCGCGTGGACGCGGGTGTACTCGCATGCAGCAACAACCTGCTCGAACCGCAGCTCTGCTCCCCGTGACACCATGATGTTACCAGCAGCGTTGATTGCCAGCGCCACGCCGGTCGACGTCCGCACCAACGCCGGAGAGCGTCCCTGCAGCAGGTGGCTGTGCCAGGTGTAGAACACGGGCTCGGCCGGCGTCCGGTCGGCACAGCTGACCGCCAAGATCGCAGCCAACCACGCAAACAGCAACGAACCCACTTCTGCAGTCTGATGCCGGGCTCGGTGGCAGAGTGCCCTATCCGCTGTCCCCATGAGGAAAGGCTACGTGACAGAACAGAGTTGTCAATCGCTTGCCCAGCGGCGGGCCCGCACGAGATCTGACAAGCCGTCACACCTCGTCGGGCGCGAAGGCCACCACGTGCCGGATGTCGTGGGCGCCGGTCAGCAGCATCACCAGCCGATCGACGCCGAGCGCGATGCCGGCCGAGGGCGGGATCCCCTCGGTCAGGGCCGCGATGAAGCGCTCGTCGACCTCGTGCTGCGGGGCCCCTGCCGCGGCCCGGACCTGCCGGTCCTGCTCGAGGCGGCGGCGCTGCTCCTGCGGGTCGGTCAGCTCGCCGAAGGCGTTGGCCAGCTCCAGCCCGCCGGCGTACAGCTCGAAGCGCTCCGCCACGGTCGGGTCATCGGGTTTCAGCTGCGCCAGCGCGGCGAGCGGTGCAGGGAAGTCGGTCAGAAACACCGTACCGAGGCGCGGCTCGACCCGCTCCACCAGGATGCGCGAGGCTACGGCGTCGAAGCCCTCGTCGTCGGCGAACGGTCCGAGCCCCGCGGCCTGCGCGCGCCGCTGCAGCTCGAGCGCATCCACCACCCCGGCTGCGTCGATACCGGCGTAACGCCGGCAGGCATCGGCGAAGCTGACGCGCTCGAGGGGGGCGTCGAGGTCGACCGGGTTGCCGCGATACGACAGCGCGGTCCGGCCCGCCACCGCCAGCGCCACGTGCCGCAGCAGCGCCTCGGTCTCGGCCATCAGCTCGTCGAGCGAGGAGAAGGCCCGGTACCACTCGAGCATCGTGAACTCGCCCAGGTGCTGCGGACCCTGCTCATCGCCGCGCCAGCAGCGCCCGAGGAAGAGGATGCGCTCCAGCCCCCCGGCGAGCAGCCGCTTCATGTGGTACTCGGGCGAGGTGATCAGGAACCGCGCGCCGGCGGGCTCGGCCGCCAGGTGCGGCTCGAGCCCCGGGACCCGCACCCTGAGCGGGGCCTCGACCTCGATGTAGCCCTGGTCGTCGAAGAAGGAGCGGATCGCGGACAGGCAGCGCGCGCGCTTGCGGATCAGGTCCGCGCGTTGCAGGCCGGCCCCGGGCAGCGGGTGGTGCAGGCGGTGGTACTCGCCGCCGGGCGAGGGGAAGGGCCGCTCGCCGCGATAGGGTGTCAGCACCCGCAGCTCGCGCAGCTTCGCGGGCTGCTCCAGCTCGACCTCGACCAGATCGCCGGCCTCGGCGTGGCCCTTGATCCGGATCGTCCCGGTCTCATCGGCAAGCAGCAGGCCCGTCCGGTCCACGGCCAGCACGCGCCCCGCCAGCCGCAGGGGCTCGTCGGGCTCGTCGGGCTGGATCGTGCCGATCAGGGTCCGGGGCAGGAGGGGGCGGGACAAGCTACTTCTTGACCCGTTCGATGTAGGAATTGGTGCGCGTGTCGATCTTCAGCACCTCCCCCTCCTCGATGAACAGGGGGACGTTGATCACCGCGCCGGTGGAGAGCGTGGCGGGCTTGGTCGCGCCGGAGGCCGTGTCGCCCTTGATGCCCGGTTCGGTGTGAGTCACTTCCAGCTCGACGAAGTTGGGCAACGTGACCTCCATCGGGCGCTCGTTGAAGAACAGGACCTGGACATCGATGTTGTCCGGCATGAACTTGGCCACGTCGCCCACGATCTCCGGCGGTATCAGGACCTGCTCGTAGCTCTCGGTGTCCATGAAGCAGAAGTTCTCGCCCTCCTTGTACAGGAACTGCATCTGGCGTTCCTCGATGTTGGCGGGCTCGAGCTTCTCGCCGGAGCGGTAGGTCCTGTCCAGCACGGCGCCGGTGATCATGTTCTTGATCTTGGTCCGGGTGAAGGCCGTGCCCTTGCCCGGTTTGACGAACTGGAACTCCACGACCATGTAGGGGTCCCCGTCGATCAGAAACTTGAGCCCCTTGCGGATATCGGAGGTGTCGTACATCGCCGATGTGCCTTTCTTTGGGGTCAGCATACGTCTCGCACGCCGAGCCGGTCGAGTAGACCAACGGCCCGCCCCCGTGTCAATTGGGGGCGCGGGCAGGCGGTCCGCCACAATCGACGGAGATGTCGAGCACTGCCACAGCCGCAGATCCGGTCACCGGACGTGTCCGGCGCCCCTATCGGCGCCTTTGATTCCGCACCCCTGCACCCCGTGGGAAAAATCCGGCTCTCATTTTTTCCCACCGGCGACCAGCTTGAAG
>Ga0180009_10007295_pt1 | contig 11355 bp, 13 predicted proteins | sample OS_PC_MetaG_FD_123537 | JGI IMG/M metagenome (GOLD analysis project Ga0180009, IMG submission 123537) | Groundwater microbial communities from the Aspo Hard Rock Laboratory (HRL) deep subsurface site, Sweden - OS_PC_MetaG | ecosystem: Environmental > Aquatic > Deep subsurface > Groundwater...
TCTAGTTCGTTTAGAGTAGATAAATAAAATAGTTTATTATCAATAATCTCCTCGTTTTTCATAATATTTATAAGACTCTACTCTTTATAAATATATCACTTTATTTTGCGGTAAGCCCTAAGAAGGTTCTGGAGAAAGAATTTAAGAAAATTAATATTAAATATCACGAAATTAATTCTAAATGGAATTATACCTTATCAAAAATTTAGCAAGTTATTTTTAGGCTACCCCTAAGGGGCATGCGCATTTGCGCAGATGCCCTTGGAAAAAGCATGTTTGATTATGCAAGGGAAAGGCTGAGAGAGAACAGGGCAGAAGCGCTGGCAAGGGAAGCCAGATATGGATATTACAGGTAAAGATGGAATATCAAGTTCCGCTGGAGAACAGGGTAATAAACGCTTTCATAAGAAGGAAGCAGGGATTTTTGGTTAAGGTTATGCAGGGGGATGATTATCAGCGTGTTGCGCATACGGCAATGCTTAATATTGAACAAGTTGCGCAAGGATACCATTCTGTCGGCTCTAACCCGAATATAAAGGGGATGGTGAAAGCATTAAAAAAAATGCTTGAAAATTCTTTTTCAGGGGATGTTGAAAGGCATGCAATGCAGTATGCGCATACTGCGTATATCTCTCCTCATGAGCATAAAGAGGAGCATGAGCACCTTCTTGCAGGAGTTGTCGCTGATGATAAAGGCCTTAAAAAGCAGGAGCAGGCTTACCAGAAATCATATGATGCAGTTTGCAGGAATTATTATCCCATAGCTGCGCTGCTTGCAATCGGCAGTGTTAAGGGCGCTGATTTTGTAACTTCAGAGAAAGCGATTGCAACAGCTGTTGAAACAGCATTTCCTTCAAGGCAGGAGTTTATTGCAAAGGAGAATGAGCTTGTTGAGGCTTTAAGCGCATATGCCCAGGCGCGCCTTAGCCTGAATGACGTTGACGGCGACCAGGATGCATTCTATGTGTCAGCCATGGCAATAATTGCAAACAATGTTGGGGTGGCAGCATGCAAGATGGCTGCAGAGATTGAGGCTGACGAGGTTTATGGGAAATGAGTTATTCCCCTCTTTTTTCAACAGAAAATGCGGATTATCGGCTGGTTTATGCGCTACACTTTCTTGGAACAAGGGAGGATCTTTTTGAAGAAGGAAAAATCGAATCGCTTGATGCAATCGTGCTTGAAAGTGGCATACATAGTATCCCTTACAGTCTTCTTAGAGATAAGCAGTACGAATATATATTTAATAGAGCCTATGCAGCAAGGATGCCCTTATTTGTTGTTGATGTCAAAAATTCCAATTTAGGATGGATGGGAAGTATTGCGGTTGATGCGGCATTATTCTCTATTGGTATTTACGCCGCAATGAGCACTGCCAGCGACATTAAAAAGAAAGAAGAACGAGAAAAAATTAGCAGAAGGGATCTTCTTAGGATAGGAGCAAAAGGGATATCTTCAGCGTGGCTTTGCGCAGGACCCGTTGGGCAATTCATATCCTCTTTTTTTAAAGGGGAATCAACAGAAATTTTTGCTAACGCCTCAGCTTCTGTCAGCAATGTTTTTCCTACACCTATGACTGCTTTGCGCAATGCAATAGCCGCAAGAAAAGTGGAAGAACATGTCGCGCCTTTATTACAGGCAAGGCTAAAAAGAAATCCTAATATATTATTTGTCTATGGAAGTTTGCATGCAGGCATAGAAGGCTGTATTCAGCACAAATGGTGGCGCGATAGGATTATTGATTTTAGCGGCATAACAGGAAATATAGGCATCAAAGAGGATGAACTTAACAAGGTTTATGAGCTTGAGCCTGATGAAAATGGCGAATACGGGAGTGCAGGCACAAGGTGGAATCTTGAGGAATATGAGTGCAATCTCTTTTAAGCCATAAACTATTTAAGCTTTTTATTCTTGCTTCTATTAATGATACACCCAATTGCCGCAGGAACATTCTATCCCGCTGGAAAAGAGGCATTGCTTAAAGAGCTGGATAAATGCTTTTCTTCAATAAAGGGCAAAGCGGCCTTTGCGAAAGGAAGCTTGAACAAGAAAGTTTATGGCATTATATGCCCTCACGCAGGATATGCTTATTCAGGCAATGCAGCTGCATTGTCTTATAATGCTGTTAAGGCAAATAAGGGAAAAACATTTGTAATATTCGCGCCTGACCACAACGGCTATTGCTTTAATCCGACAACAACAAATGAGGATTTTGAAACTCCGTTAGGCATTGTTAAGACAGACAAAGAGCTTGTTGAAAAGCTTTTGAAGAAATGCGATTTTTTAAAACAAGGAAAAATACAGGAGCATGCTGTTGAAGTGCAGCTGCCTTTTCTTCAGTATTTGTTTAAGGAGGATTTCAAGGTAGTTTGCATAGTTGTCCCTTCGCCTAAATATTATAAGGAGTTTGGGAAGGCTGTTGCAAGCGTTTGCAGGGATGCTATTATAATCGCCTCGTCTGACTTTACGCATTACGGCGCTGCTTACGGTTATATGCCTTTCAGCGCAAGAGATGCGAAAACAGAAATGAAAAAGCTTGATTCAGGAGCAATCAGATTCATTGAAAAGCTTGATTCAGAAGGTTTTTTAAATTATGTTGAGAAGACAGGAGCAACAATCTGCGGGCAATATGCAATAGCTGCTGCGATTGAGGCTGTGAAGGCAATGGGCGCTAAAGAAGGAAAGCTTTTGAAGTATTACACTTCAGGCGATATCTCAGGGGATTATTCTTTTGCAGTTGGATATGCTGCTGTTGCTTTTGTCTAGGCTGAAGCTTCCACAATAAGCTTATTATTCTCAGGATAAATCATAACTTCTTCGCTGTTTTCAAGATGCAGGTATTCTGCTATCTTCTTTGGTATCCTTACTGCCAAAGAGTTGCCGGCCATTGTTATTTTTGTCTTAGCACTTAAGCCCCAAACTCCTTTCTCTTTTGCAGCTTTTTCTATCTTTTTTGTAGTAGCTGAGTCAGTGAAAGACTCTTTGCATTTTGCGCATACCACTGCCGGAAAATCTCCCAAAAATACGCCACACATGTATTCCTTGGTTTTTCCTTTTTTCAAGTTTCCTTTATTGCATATTGGACATTTCATTTTACCACCTTGGCATTACTGTAATTACAAAGCAATCCTTCCCCTTTGTTATCGTGACAGCTGTAAAGTGCCTGTAATGATGAAGCATCTTATTGTGCTGCATCTCCTTCGCGCCCATCCTTATTGCGCATTCCACTTCATTCAGGGAAATGCCTCGCTCAGCCATCATTTCCCTGGCGTGCCTGCTGTACCTAATCAAGGTAACCACCAGTAATTACCTGTAATTACAATAAGCGCCTCTCCTATATAAGGCTTTCTGCTGCCTGACTTATTCTTCATTCCATTAAGGCTATGTGCTTTCTTTTTAGTTTTAATCCATATAAATTATATAATTTATATAACTCAAATAAAATCCTTAATCTTATGCTTCACATACTCATGAATAAGCCATGCTGTCAATAACACCCCGTCAAACACTGCCAGGAACACTGTTGTCTCTATGCCCAGCCTTGGAAGCAGGTTAAGCCCTATTGCTAAGCTGGTGAAGGGATACAAAGGCATTATGCTTCCTGAGAATATCACGTCAAGCAGGAGATGCGTGAATATGCCGAATGAAGCCATGCTGAAGAACAGCAATGCTTTTTTGTTTTTTCTCCATAAAAGCGCAACAACCAGAAAGAGCAAAGGTATGAAAATAGTGTGCGTGAACTGCCTGTGCACAAGCTCTTTTGGAATTTTTGAAAAAATATTAAGAACCCAGTAGATTAGAATGTCAATGTCAGGAAACAATCCTGCTAAGCCTGCAACAAGCACGTAAAACAATGTAAACTTCCTTTTTGCAAAATAATCCCTCCATATGTCAGCAAGTATCAATGGTATTAACAGATGTGTTGCAGGGTTTGGCATGGTAATATTATGGTAAGGAATGCTTTTAAGGATTTCGTTATTCCCTTATTCTTCTCTCAATAAACTCATGCGCTTTTCTTAACACTTTCTTGTCATTGTCATAAGTAAGCCTGGGATATGCCTCATGAAAGCCAAGCCATGCATAGTCATTGTGCTCTTTTGATAATTTAACCTCTTCTGTTGATGTCTCTGCAAACAAATAAACAGCTGTCTTGAATATTGTTTTTCCTTCCTTGCTGTAAAACCATTGCGACTCTTCCCTGAATCCCTTTACAATGAAGATATCCTTTAACCCTGTCTCTTCCTGGATTTCCCTTCTTACAGTTGCCTCTGGTATTTCGCTTTTTTCAAGCAATCCCCTGACAAAGAACCAGCCTTCCTTGTAATGCTCATGGGCTTTCCTGTATAGCAATAGGTATTTGCCTTTATTGTATATTACTGCGCCTGCTGAGTGTTCTATTGGCATATAAGGGTGTTTATGTTAATAGGATATATAAATGTTGAGAAAGGCCGGGCTCCGCCGGAATGTAGTGCTTTAGAGGGATATAGGGGAGAAAAACAATGCGCCGGCCGGTAGTCTCACTGTCCTCGAAAATGCCTTGCATTTTCGGGATGCCAAAAACCCTTCGGTTTTTCAGCACGTTCGGGACCGCCCGTTGCTGATGCGCCGGCCGGGATTCGAACCCGGGTCATCGGCTTGGAAGGCCGAAATTCTAACCACTAAACCACCGACGCGAATTAATAATCAAAGAAAATATGATTTTATAAGCCTTTCGATGCCTTGCAGCGAAAGACCCTGAACAAAGCGAGGCTGCCTTTCTATTGCTTTACAGGGTTCTGAGAGGCTTGCTTTGCTGCTTCAGCAGGCTTGTTTATCTTGCCAAAAGCAAACTTAACCTGATCATCCTTCCATCCTGCTTTTTTCAAAGCGTCTGCAACCTGGCTGTCATCATACCCTTTTGCTTTTGCAGTCTTTACATATCCTAAAACAGAATCCAAATCCTTTTGCTGATTAAAAGGCATTTTCTTTGCTTCAGGCTTTTTTACAGCGCCTTTCTTTTTCTGGTATGCATATATAATGCCGCTTGCCACACCCCCGATTAGTATGATTGCAAGAAGCAGCCAAAGCCAGGGAAATCCGTCTTCTGTTCCACAGTCTTCCTCGCAGTCCTCATCTTCCTCGCAAATATCATCGCCGCACTCAGGAATATCAGGCCCTGCGCTTGATTTGCTTGATGGGTTTGATGAGCTGCTGCACAGCTTTTCAGCAGCCATTCTCAACTTTACATTTTCCATGCACTCAACACTGCCTGTTCCTGAAACATCGCACAGCTCAACATCCCTTGTCATCTTGCCTGTTGAAGGGTTGCATGCGCTCCACTGCGCTGGGGTGCAGTCAATTTCAGCTTCGCATGGAGGAGTCAGCAAAGTCATACCGCCCCCTCCTGTTCCTGTCATGCCTCCTATGTCAAGCAGGCATTCAATGCCGCAGCCGTCGCATCCTGTAACTGAAAGCAAGGTATCATCTGTCTTTCCGCTGCTTGCTTCATAATAGCTTCCATCCTGTGTGAGCCTTGCTGTAAAATAAAACTCAGGGTCTGTGTCATCATCATCTTCAATGTATGAGGCAACCCACGGCGCAAACCAGATGTCAACATCAGTTGGGTTTCCTGCGTCATCATCCACATCTGTTAAAATCTCAACTGCATCAACAGTATCCTCAAGGCTGTCATGGCCTGTGCTGTGCTCATATATTTTGAATTCAACATTGTCCACATCCTCATCGCATCCCTCTGCCCAAAGCAGCATGTAAACAGAATCACCTTCATTTGCAGAGTTTATCTCCTCTGCATCGCAGTTAATCCAGAAGCTCATATCTTCATAAATAGTGCATTCGCTTGCGCCGCATGCGCTGTCGTCTTCATCAATATCGCCATCACAGTCATTGTCAATGCCGTCATCGCAAACCTCATCAACACCCGGGTTGATATAAATATTAGTGTCATCGCAGTCAATATTTGCAGCTCCACCGCAGTCAACGCCGCCTGTTTTAGCCTCTATACTGTATCCGTCATTGTCAGCGTCTGTGCATGCATCATCAATAATGCCGTTGCAGTCATTGTCAATGTCATCGCCAGGCAATTCATCTACGCCTGGATTTACATCCGGATTGTTATCATTGCAGTCAAGCCCAGAAGGGCAGTATGTGCCTGCATAAGGACAGTAGCCGTCACCGTCCTCGTCAGGCGAAGGAATTGCCATTACCAAAACAGCAAGAACTGATAATAATATGGATATTAAGATAATAGCCCTCTTTTGCATCATTATTTAATAGGGATAGTGCTTTTTAAATATTTCTATTTAGTTAATGCCAAGCTCTACCTTGATATCCTCTTCTTTCCATCCCTTTGAAACAAGGTTATTGAGAATCTTTTCTTTTGGTATTTTTCTTGCGATTGCTGTCTTAATGTAATCCTGCATTGGATTTAAGTTTGTTGTCGGCTTTTCAGCTGCCTTTTCCTTTTTCTCCCATTCCATCTCGCCAAAGGCAAACTTGATTTGCTCGTCTTTCCATCCTTTTTCAAGCAGCCTGCTTTTTATCACAGAATCCTCAATCTTCTTTTCCCTTGAAGTTCTTATGAAATCCTTGACAGATTCAAGGTCGTTCTGGCTTGTGAAGGGCTTTTTCTTTTTTGTTAAATGCCAAAGGCTGTATTTCCCGCGGTAAAATGCAAGATAGGCAAACAAGAGCCCTGCAATTATTATGATGATAAATAATGTTAACCATGGGAATTTTGATGCGCAGTCTTCAGGGCATGTTTCTTTAGTTTCAAGTATCAATGTGCAGATGTCATCCCCGCATACTGCCTTATCTCCAGTATCTATATCCTCGGGGACTTCCTCTGTCGGTACAATGATTGTTTTAACTTTGTCTATTGCAACATCAAAGTCTGTTTTTACCACGTAATTCTTTTCAACTTTTGAGCCTGCTGCAATGCTTGATTCAAACCATTTAACTACAGGGTCATCTTCAACAGGAGTTGGAGGCTCTTCAAATGTTATGTCGCTTCTTGAGTCAGCAACAGTTTTTGCTATGACTTCATATATGTCTATCTTGCTTAACGCAGCTCTTGCAGTAATCTCTTTCTTGACAAGGGTATATTTTGTTATTGTATCCTCAAAGTCCTTTATTGAGAATGCTATGACAGACGCCTTTATCTGCGCCTTGTCCTGCATTAAATAAACCTCTTCCTTCCTGTCTGCAGGCGCCACATCCGTTGTTATGTCATTCGGCTCTATAAGCTGGAAATCCCTTATTGAGCTTCCAAAGATAATCTCCTTTGGCAGCCTTTCCCGAAACTCACTTATTCTGTCCCTGTTTGCCTGCGTGTCAGATGTTATTTCTGTTTCAAGGTCTGCAAGCTCTATTTTTGCAGCGGCAATGTCTGCTTTAAGCCCTAATATCTTTAGTATTAATTGAGTGTCGCCTGTTGCAGATGATAATTCATCTAATGCATCACTTGTTTCAGCAAGCATTCCTAAGGCTGATGAAGGGGCTGAGATTACGCCGCCGACAGTGAATGTGTCATTTGCTTTTTCCCCGTTAAAACTTACCTCAACAAAGCCTTCATTTGCAGTTGCCAGCACTAGCTGCGGCACTTTAATGTTAAATACAGAAAGAGGTATTTCAATTGTGTCATTCTCAGGCAATTCAATGTCATTTATTTCTTCTATTACAGAGCCTGATGCAGTCAAGTCATAGAAAACATTGACGCTTGTGGGGCTGCCAGAGCCTATCCTGTATTCAAGCTCAAGGTTGCTTACCCTAAAGCTGCCTGTGTTGTTTGCAGTGAACTTTAATTCTATAACGCATTCAAGGTCATCGCAAATTCCCCTTTCAGGGCTCTGGACTATTGTTTCCATTGCGCTTTTCATGGAGTCAGGCCCTGTTCCCCATTCGCTGAAGTCAATGTCCCCTTTCAGGTCTTTTGGATAATTGCCTGCTTTTATTTTGATAAAAGGGTTGCCTGCCCTGAGCCATGTGCACTCGTCTGTCTCTGTGTCGCCTCTCCAGCATTCATAGGCAGTATCCGTGGCTCCTGCCTGCGCCTGTATCTCGTAAAGCCCTGTAGCGCTTGTGCCGTTTGTTGAATACACGCACGCCAGCACATATCCTGAAATCGCATTATCTGAAATGTTGGTTATGTTGCAGCTTCCCCATTGAAATGTGTCTGTTTCAGGCAGGTCACAGTTCTTCACTTCCTCATCAGGCCATACATCATCCCCAATACTGTCTATGTCTATGACAACAATGGACGCTGTTATGTTGCCTGCTGTGTCAAGCCTGTTGTATTTGGCAAATATCTGGAAGTCTTTTGACAGCGGAGTCTCAATAATCTGGCAGATTCTTGTCAGATTGTCCATTATTTTTTTTCTTTCGCCTTCTGTTTCCTCAAAATCCTCAGGCTTTATGTAACCAGACCAGCCGCTTCTTGCGCCAAGATGATGCCATTCAATGCTTCCGTCTCCGCCCACATCCATTTTTACGTTTGTAAGAGCATTGGTGCTGCTTGCTGCCATGCTCATGTCAATTAAGTTTATATCCGAGTCTAACAGGGCTTTTACCGCAATGCTTCTCTCCTGCCTGTCTGTGAATGATAATGTCTTAAATGTTTCAGGGTTCTCTGCCTTTTTTATCGGCGTGCTTTCTGTGTAATTGATTGATGCGTTTGTCAATACATCTGTAATAAGCCTTTCTTTTTCTGTTCTCTTCATCGGAAGCTGGATTTTTACGCTTATTTCAGAAGAAGGGGAAATTGCTTTTGACAAGGGAATTGTGATTGTTCCAGACAGTGTTTCATTCACTGCGAATGATGATTTTGAAAGCTCTATTTCAAGCTTTGGCGTTAAATTTGATGCGTTTGATACAGTGCTTATTGCAGTGTATGAGCCTGCAAAAAGCAGAATTAATGCCGCGACTATGAACAGTATTGATTTATAATTCATATTATTACCTCTTTTACCCTATTATATATATAGAGAAGAATATTTAAAGATAACTGCGCAGTTTATATTATAAATTGGCGCAGTTCTCTTATGGATAAGCACCAAGTGTAATCTTATAATTTGTGCGCTTATCCATAAAATTAACTGGCTTTGGATTAGCCTCTAAATCTTGATTCCACAAGCTATTTAAAGCATATTTTCAGGGTATTTAGCTTATGAAGGTACTTGTTACAGGCGGCGCAGGATACATTGGCTCGCATATTGTGCATCTACTGCATAAGAAGCATGATATTACTGTATTTGATTCTCTTGTTAACGGGCATAAAGAGAGCTTGCCTGATGTTAGATTTGTTAAAGGATGCCTGTCTGATACTGAATTATTGGATAAGGTGTTTTCTGAAGGTTCTTTTGATGCTGTTATGCATTTGGCTGGCTTTTTAGAGGCAGGAGAATCAATGCAAAAGCCTGAGAAGTATTTCCAGAATAATACTGTCAATGGCTTTAATTTGCTTAATATGATGCTTAAGCATGATGTGAAGAAAATAGTATATGCTTCAACAGCAGCTGTTTATGGCCAGCCTTCAGAAGTGCCTATTACTGAGGATGCTGAGAAAAAGCCCACTAATTATTATGGGTTAAGCAAGCTGATGTTTGAACAGATGCTTGATGCTTTGGAAGTTCATGGCTTGAAAAGCATTTCATTAAGGTTTTTTAATGCTTCTGGCGCTGGTTTTGGGGTTGGTGAAAAGCATGATCCTGAAACGCATCTTGTTCCTCTTGTATTGTTTGCTGCTTTAGGAAAAATGGAGCTCAAATTATTCGGCACTGATTATGACACTCCTGACGGCACCGCTGTCAGGGATTATATTCATGTTCTTGATATTGCAAAAGCTCATTCTCTTGCATTGGATGCTATTGAGAAAGGTGTTGTTGGAAAGTATAATCTTGGTTCTGGCAAGGGGTATTCTGTTAAAGAGGTTATTGGCATGTGCAAGGAAGTTAGCGGCAAAGATTTTAAGGCTGTTGAAGTTTCAAGAAGGGCAGGGGACCCTGCTGTTCTTATTGCTTCTAATTCCAAGGCTTTTAATGAGTTGGGTTGGAAGCCGGAGTATTCTTTGAAAGAGATTGTAGCTAGTGCTTGGGATTGGCATAAGGATAATCCGGATGGATTTAAAGAGTAAATTCTTATCAATTATTAGTTAGATAAGTTTATTAAACCAGTAGCGATAATATTAACCTATGCACTGTAAATCAATAGAAGATGAAAATAAATACCTTTCCCAGAATCCGTTGATGAAAATCGCGCTGCGTAAATTCAGCCAAGGTGTTATAAATCTTAGTTTGTTATGCAAGCCAAAAAATATACTGGACATTGGCTGCGGCAACGGCTTTGTTACAAAAGAGCTGGCAAAAACCTTCCCTAAAGCAAAAATCACCGCAGTTGATATTGAGGCAGAAAAGATCGCTTATGCAAAAAAGAATAATAATTTAAGCAATATCACTTACCAGCGCAGAAATCTCTTCCGCCTAGGCTTTAAGAAGAATTCATTTGATCTTGTTATCTGCAATGAGGTCATTGAGCATCTTCAGAATTATAAGAAGGCGCTTGAAATAATAAGCAGCTTATCTTCAGAGCATATAATTGTTTCTGTGCCAAACGAGCCATTTTTTAGGATTGCAACATTTTTGAGGGGAAAATTCTTAAGAAGCCTGGGGAACATGCCCGGCCATATCCATAATTGGAGCAAGGATGAGTTTGTGAAGCTGCTTGGGCCTTACGGCAAATTAATCAAAGTTTTCACGCCTGTTGTCTGGACAGTTGCGCTTATCAAAAAGAGGGGGCTATGAAAAAATCATCTTTCCTGGCACTGTCTGTTTTTGCTGTTGCACTTGCATTATTCTTTTTCGGGCGCGTTATTTATCAGACATTGGGAGAATTAAGGCAGATTGATCTCAGTATGAATTATACATACGCCTTTTCTTCTGTTTTATTCTGCCTTGCAGGATTTTTTCTGCTTGCAGTTGGCTATCATCTTACACTTACCAAGATTGGCGCCGTGGTTTTGTTCAGAAAATCCTTTAAAGCCAGGGCTTTTTCAGAACTGGGGAGCTATGTGCCTGGAAAGCTCATGACTCTTTTTGCAAGGATGCATTACTTGCGAAAATGGGCCAGTAAAACAGAAGTGGTTGCAAGTTCATCAATAGAATGCGCAGCATTAATCTTTTCATCCATCCTGGCTTTTGTCCTTATTAATCTTATCCAGCCAGGCATATTTTCTGAATACTCACTCGAGTTTAGCAATTAATCTGAGCACCTAAATAGGGTAGATGGGATTTCTCGTCGTCAAAACCGCTTTGTTAAGCATTCGTTTAAACGAAAAGTAGATACCAATATTAGCAAAATTCTTCA
>Ga0180009_10007296_pt1 | contig 11354 bp, 8 predicted proteins | sample OS_PC_MetaG_FD_123537 | JGI IMG/M metagenome (GOLD analysis project Ga0180009, IMG submission 123537) | Groundwater microbial communities from the Aspo Hard Rock Laboratory (HRL) deep subsurface site, Sweden - OS_PC_MetaG | ecosystem: Environmental > Aquatic > Deep subsurface > Groundwater...
CAGCCGCCCGCTCCCTTGGCCGGCGCTCCCTTGGCCGGCGCTCCCTTGGCCGGCGCTCCCTTGGCCGGCGCTCCCTTGGCCGGCGCTCCCTTGACCATGTCCTTGATCGTGGCCTTGCAGGCGTCGGACGGGCCGGGCAGATCGAGGTGCTGCTCCACGAACCGGACGCTCCTGCCGATGAACTGCAGCTTGTTGTGCTTCTGGGACATGCTATGTCCCTCGTCCGCGGCGATCATGTACTCCACCGGCACACCCCGCTTGCGCAGGGCATTGACCAGCTGGTCCTGCTCGCTGCGCGGCACCCGCGGATCGTTGAGCCCCTGATAGATGAACACCGGGTCTTCGATCTTCGACACGACGGCGATCGGCGACACCTCGGTCAGGAACTTCCGGTCCCTGGGCAGGGCGCCGAACTCGCCCTCCAGGATCTGCCTCAGCATCCCGGATGTGGTCCTGACCAGGGTCGGGAGGTTGACCACGCCGACGAGGCCGATGCCGGCGCGCCACAGATCGGGCTGGTGCCCCAGCGCCATGTAGGTCATGTAGCCGCCGTAGCTTCCGCCGGTCACCACCAGGCGCTCCGGGTCTGCCCACGGCTGCTTGCGGATCCACCGGTTGACGTGGGCCAGGTCCTTGACCGCGTCCATGCGCTTGGGGCCGTTGTCGGCCATCTCGAACGGCTTGCCGAACCCCGTGGACCCGCGGACGTTGGGCTCCACCACGGCGAACCCGTGTGCGATCCAGAAGCCCACCATCGGGTTCCAGCGGATGGAGGAGACGCCGGCCGGACCGCCGTGCACCGAGACGACCACGGGGAGCTTCTTTCGACGCGGCATCCGCCAGGGCAGGTAGACGTTGACCGGGACCTCGAGCTTGTCGAAGGTCGGGACATTCAACGTCTTGGCCTTGATGCGGGGCAGACGGCGCAGGGTCGGACGTTTTTCCCGACGGAGCGGCCGGATACGACCGCTGCGGGTGTCGACCAGCAGAACATCGGAGGGGCTGTCCGGGGTGGAGACGGTCACCACCAGGCCCGCCCCGTCCTGGGTGAAGCGGCCCAGCTGGACGCGACCCAGGGGCAGGCGCACCTTGGCTCGCTCCTTGAGCGAGGAGGCCTCCAGCAACTTCACGATCTGGTGGCTGCCCATGTTGAGCTCGATCGCCAGCAGGTTCGCCTTGTGGGAGATCTCGAGGTCCGACACCTCGGCCTGCTGCTCGTAGTAGAACGACTTCACCTCGCCGCTGTCGGTCTGGATCATGTGGACGCCCGCGCGCTCGCCCCCCTCGTCCGTGATCACATAGGCCAGCTTCGCGTCGGCGGAGAAGACGGCCCGGTTGGCGTGCGCCGTGGCCCCCTTCGAGGGCGCCAGCTTGCGCAGCTTGCCGCTCTCGAGCTCCACCAGCCCCAGCTTCGACTCGGACAGGCTGGTCAGGGTGAAGACCAGCGCCTGCTTGCCGTCGGGGCTCAGGTCGCTGAGGAAGTAGAGGCCCTTGAGTCGCTTGACCAGCTTGGCCTTGCCGCCGTCGATCGACTGGGAAACCAGACGGGTGTGGCTGCTCCTGTGCGATCCCCTGAAGTAGTAGACCGTCTTGCCGTCGGGCGCTACATGGGGGAAGTGGTGCGCCCGCTTGGGGCTCTTGGTCAGCGGGACCACCTCCTTGCCGTCGATGGTGGCGCGGTAGATCTGCAGATTCTCGTCGCGATCCTTGTCCCGGATGAAGAGGATGTACTTGCCGTCCGGCGTGAAGCGCGCGTAGCTCACCGCGTCCTTGGCCTGTGCAACGACCGTCGGCGGCGCCCGCGGCCTGGTCACCGGCGCCACGTAGAGCTGGTTGCTGCCCCCGCCCCGGTTGGAGAGGAACAGCAGGGTCTTGCCGTCCGGCGAGACCTCGATGCCGATGTTGGAGAACGCTTCGAGGTAGGGCTCGAACTGCTTGCCCAGCACCTTGTCACGCTCGGCGCACTCGGGTGCCGGGATGTCCTCGTCGGCCTTGGGGACCACCACCGCCTTCTTCTTCACGGGCCTGGGCTTTGCCACCGGCCTGGGAGGAGGAGGAGGGGGAGGAGGCGGCTTGCCGCAGCCGACGACACCGAACAGAAATATGCCACAAACCCAGGCAACTAGAGCGGCGCGCGCTTGCATCAGCACCTCCCGTGGATGGTTGACCGATCGAGACCCTGTTGACCGATCGAGACCCTATCGGAAAACGGCGGCCGGGCCCACCCCTATCTACCCTCGCTGCCCTTGCCCGTGTGAGCCCGCACCCATGCGCTTCGTTTGGCGAAGATCAGCTTCTCGGCGTTGTCCACGTAGAACTTGCGCAGCACATCGGGGGGCAGGTTGATCGCGTTTATCTTCCACCGACCCTGGATCGGCGTGGGGTGCTCGATGTTCCGGTCGGAGGTCTCGAAGAAGTGCCGATGGTCGGCGTAGAACTTGAGCGCGTCCTCGAACCCCGGCGGCGTCTCCCGCGTGGACCCGAGCTGCAGGCCGTTGGGCGACACGATCAGGTCGGTGCCGAACAGGATTCGGTCCTGGTACTTGACGAAGAAGGCCCGCACCTTCTCCACCGGGTGTCTGCCGATCTCGCCCAAGCGGGCCGAGGTGTCGACATACATGTTCGGGCAACGGTCCAGCAGCCGCGCGACGTAGTCCAGGCTCTCGGGGTAGTTGGCCAGGTGGATGCCGAGGAAGGTCGTCTTCGGGTGGTCCTGCACCACCCTGTCCCTCTGGGCCAGGAGCTCGTCGTGCCCGGGGTAGTCCTTGCCGTAAAAGCTCCAGTCCGGCGCCAGCGAGAGCTCGTCGTAGCGTTCGTTGTTCTTGTCGACTGGCTTGAAGAAGGCCACCGGGTCCGCCACGTGCCAGGCGACGATGGCGCCGACCTTGCCGGCGCGCTGCCAGATCGGATCCATCCGCTCGTCGTCGATGCGGAGCAGCTTGCCGTTGTCGAGCCGCACGCCCAGCCCCAGCGCCTTGAAGATCTTGATGCCGCTGGCCCCCTCGCGCATCGCCTGCTCCAGCCGGTCCGCCTCGCGCTTGCCCCAGCCCGGCTCGTCGATGCCGTCCCAGTCCACGTTGGTGAACAGGGCGATGCGATCTCCCAGCATCTCGGCCAAGCGCTGAGTCTCCCGGTACTTCAAGGTGCCCGGGATGCCGGCGCTCTTGACCGCGAACTTGGTGACCCCGACCTGCGAGAAGATGCGCAACGCGACGTTCATCGTCTCGGGTAGCGGGACGATGTGCACATGGGAGTCGATCATCGGCGGCGGCGGGCCCTGCTTCTTGACGCTCTCGACGCTCTTGCTGGCGGGCGGTTGTCGCTGGCAGCGACAGCCGGGGGCGCTCGAGACAAGCAGCGCAAGCGCGACGATTATCGGGACTCGAGTCGGCCGCCTCATGAGACCAAGCTTGCCCCCCTCGAATCGAACGATCAAAGCATTTGTAGTCTGGACTGCAGGTCAAACTCCACGACAGTGCTGGACTTGACGGTCGAGCGGCAGCCATAATATTGGCTGTAGCGGTTTATTATTGGCCTTGCATACACAAATTCCGTGAGGTGCTCGATGCGAAGCGCGCTCGCCGTGGCGCTCTGCCTCCTTGTCGGAGCTTGCACCCAGTCAAACCCCGCCTTCCTTGGAGACACGGCAGGCGGCAGAACCGACGTGAGCCAGCGGGATCTGGGTCCGCGACGCGACGGCCCCGGCCAGGATCGGGGACAGCACGACGGCCCCACCATCCCCGACCAGACACCGTGGCCTGACCTGAAGCCTGCCTGGGACATCGTGCCCTGGCCCGACTCCACGCCCTGGCAGTGCGTCACCGACCAGGACTGCGATGACAGCCACCCCTGCACCCAGGACACCTGCAGCCCCACCAAGCAGTGCCTCAACACCCTCCTGGCCGATCACTGCCTGATCGGCACCACCTGCTTCGTCAAGGACCAGATCGACACCAACAACTCCTGCACCTCCTGCCAGCCGGCGGTGAGCACCAACACCTGGACGCTCCGCGCCGACGGCAGCCTCTGCACAGCGGACCCGCTCGGCTGCACGGATGACATATGCAAGGCCGGCGTCTGCACGCATCCGCTCGCCGCGGGGACCTGCCTGATCAACGGGAGCTGCTACGCCGGCGGCGACGCGGACCCCGCGAGCCCCTGCCGGCTCTGCAAGCCCTCCGACTCGACGAGCCAGTGGACCGACGCGGCCAACGGCACGCCGTGCCCCGCGGATCAGCACTCCTGCACACAGGACCACTGCCAGGCGGGCGTCTGCACCCACCCGGTCGACGCGGGCTGGTGTCTGATCGGCGGGAGCTGCTACCAGGAGGGCAAGTCCGCGGGGTCCGACTACTGCAACGAATGTGTCGCCGCCGCGACCCAGACGGCATGGACCTTCGTCGCGGGCAAGCAGTGCTACTCCGGGCCGGGGCTGGCCAGGATGTGCTTCAACAACCAGTGCCGGGGCTGGACCCAGAGCACCTACGAGCCGGTCCTCTCGCCGGCGCCCGAGTCCACCGCCCTCAACGGGGTGGACTACATCGCCGCGGCCGGCGGCGTCTGGGCCGCCGGCGAGTACCAGCCCAACAACAGCAGCGCTCCGCAGGGTCTGCTGACCCCCCTCGGTCCCTCCAGCGTCACCACTCAGGTGTTGACCGAGGCGCCGCTGCGGGGGATCCACTACCGCCTGGCCGTCGGGGATCAGGGACAGGCCTGGTACCACGACGGCAACAAGTGGACCGACGCCGCGGTGCTGTCCGCCTGGCTCAAGGGGGTCGATCGAAACGCGGTGTACGGCACGTCGATGCTGGGAGGGGCCGAGGTGTTCCACCTCACCGGACCGCATGACTCGAGCATGGGCGGGGTGGCCGGTGTTGTCCGCTGCATCAGGAGCGGCATCGGCATCGTGGCCTGCTCCAACCAGAGCTCCTTCGCATCGACCGCCATCCTCGGCGGCGTGTTCGCCACCCAGACCGCCCTCGGCCTCCAGGGGCCGGCGTGGGCCATGACCGTCGATGGGATAGGCGACGAGCCGGACGACATCTACGCCACCCCGGGCCCGGGCAGCTCCTGGAGCCGCAACCCGCCGCTCGGCTGCCAGGACGCCGGCAGCTCCCCCTGCGCCAACACCTCCGGCTCGTTCCGCGACATGTACGGCTCCTCCGACGCCGACATCTGGGTCGTGGGCAGCTACGGCAACATGTTGCACCACGACGGCACCGGCTGGAGCCGCCTGTCCAACAAGTTCTCGCTCCAGACCTACCAGGTGATGACCGCGGTCTACTCGTCTCCCGGCGACAAGCTGGTCTCGATCGCCAGCTACCGCGCCACATCGAGCTGGCGCTGGGTCTCCCTGACCAACTACAACGTGGCGCTCGACCGCTGGTTCGGCCCGATCACCGTCGTCTCGGGCAGCGACAACGGCATCGACGAGATCCGGGACATCGGCGGCACCGGCTACGGCAACCTGTGGATGGTCGGCACGCGGGAGGTCGGCTCGGGGGGCAGCGCCAAGGCCAAGGGCTGGATCCTGCACCTGCAGTAGCGCCGGGAGACCACGGATGTGTCGTGCTGAGGCCGAGCGGCGTGCGCGGGTCAGCAGCCCGGGTTGGCCCCTGGCGAGCCCTTGTCCCCCTTGGACCCAGGCCACGCGTTGGGCTCGGGGCACCAGCTAGCTGGCTTGTTCTTGTCGGCGCCGGGGCTCACGGCCGAGAGCGAGGCCCCGTCGGGGATGGAGAACCCGGCCGCCGTGGAGTAGCTGAAGCTCTCCACCACCTTCCCGGATGGATCAACCAGCTCGACCTCGTCGTTCGTGTTGGCCAGCTGGAAGTCCTGGTGGTAGGCGTAGAGCACGTTGACGCCGCCGTTGAGCAGCTTGTCGGTGCTGCGACCGATCAACAGATAGCCCGTGACTGGAACGCGCAGCGGCCCGCCGGCGTTGATCACGTGGATGTCGGTGTCCTTGTCGCGAAGCGTCCAGCCGTTGATGTCCACCGGCTGGCTGCCGGGGTTGAACAGCTCGATCCACTCGCCCTCGGTGTCGCTGACCGCCTTGGGGTTGGCCATGAACTCGGTGACCGCCAGCACCACGTTGGTCGGGCCCGGTTTGTCCGGCTTGGGCTGGCCATCCGGGGGCGGCGGCTGGCCGTCCGGGGGCGGCGGCTGCACCTTGTCCGGCGTCGACCCATCGGTCAGCTTGGGTGGATCGACCCCGTCCTTGACGCAGACCTGCTGGCCGGCGACGTCGGTGCAGGTGTAGCCCTCGGGGCACTGGGGATTGCCGCTGTGACAGAAGAAGGGAGCGTCGCCGAGATCGGGCGCACAGCCAGCCAGCGCAACACCCAGCAGGAAAGCGGTCAGCCGCACGTCACACCATCCTGGTTTCGAGTCTGTCACTTGTTGTTTCTCAGCAGCTTGGGTTGACCGGTGGCATCCACGACGTTGCGCCACAGCGCGCTGTCGAGCGAGATGGTCTTGCGCCCCGACGTCGCGGCGGACAGCGGCACGTGGGTGAAGTGGTTGAGCCACAGTCCGACCACCATGCCGGTCCTGCCCACCATCCCGGCGTGCACCGCCTCCTCGGACAGCTGTCCGCAGAACACGGCATCTGCCGCGTTGGCCGGCGTGGCGCGGATGATGTAGCTCGGGTCGATGTACTTGAGCGAGATCCCGTCGCCCCGGAGCTCCCGCTTGATGGTGTCTCGCAGGAACATGCCGATGTCGCCCAGCTTGACGTTGCCCGATGCGTCCTTCTCGGCGGTGGGTTGCAGCAGGTGCTGTCCCGCCCCCTCGGCCACCACCACCACGCAGTGGCCGCGCTCCTGCAGGCGCCAGCGGATGAACTGGAGCACCCCCTTGTCCCCCTGCAGATCGAAGTCGAGCTCCGGCACCAGCACCAGGTTGACCTCGCGCGAGGCCAGCGTGGCGGAGGCCGCGATGAAGCCGGAGTTGCGCCCCATCAGCCGCACGAGCCCCACGCCGCGCGGGGCCCCCACCGCCTCGACGTGCGCCGCCCGGATCGCGTCGGCGGCGACGGCGACCGCCGTGTCGAAGCCGAAGGTGCGTTCGATGTAGGGCAGATCGTTGTCGACGGTCTTCGGCACGCCGATCACGGCGACTTCCATGCCTCGACGACGGAGCTCGTCGTACAGCGCCTTGGTGCCTCGCATCGTGCCGTCGCCGCCGATGGCGAACAGCATGTTGATGCCCAGGCGGTACAGGGTGTCCGCCATCACCGCCGGCTTCTGCGGCCCCCTCGACGATCCCAGGATGGTTCCCCCCATCAGGTGGATGTCCCTCACGTCGTCGGGGGTCAGCACCAGGGGCTTGTCCTTGGCGTCCGGGGTCATCCCGGCGAACCCGTAGCGGAAGCCCAGGATGCGCCGGACGCCGTAGGCGTGCCACAGCTGCATCACCAGCCCGCGTATCACGTTGTTCATCCCGGGGCACAGACCGCCGCAGGTCACGATCCCCACCGCGACATCTTCGCCCTTGAAGTAGTTGAGCTGGCGCGGACCGGCCCCCTCGAAGTACAGATCGCTGCGCCCGCCCGCGTCGAGCATCACCCGCTCGTCGAGAGGCGTGTAGTCTGCGATCCCGTCCCCCGCGGTCGTGGACAGACTGAGCGGAGAGGGGGTTTTCGGTTCGCCGAGTGTCGGAATGGTCAGGTCGAGCTCGTCAGCCACAGCGTGACTCCATTGGACAGGAGCCCAGTGTACAACATCACGAGGAGTCCATGAAGCTGCAGGGTAACGGCCATGTCAACCGGGGGCCGGAGGGTGGCGGCTGTCGAGAGCGACCGGGCGCCGACAGTTGTTAATCTGTGGTGTCTATTGAATAATGCCTGGTGAACCGAGCCGGAGGCGGACGAGTGCGCGCGATTGCAGTGTTGACCCTTTCGCTGGCCGCTGGCACCTGGGGCTGCGTCAGCCAGCAGGCCCAGAAGTGCCTGGAGACTCCGCTGAGCAACAAGATCTCCGACGAGTCGCTCGACATGTGCAAGCAGGCGCTCGAGGGCAATCTCGGTCGCAAGGACCTGTTCCACCGCTATGTGGGTCTGCTCCGGGTACGGGACCGCTACAACGATGTCGTCAGCCTGAGCAGGCGAGTGCTCGAGCACGACGAGAGTCGGACCGACGCGCTGTACAACCTGGCCTATGGTCTGCGAAAGACTGGTCAGTGTGGGCTGGCGCTGAAGAAGTACCGCGCCTACGCCGAGCACAACAAGGATGATCCCGACCCCTACTTCGGCATAGGGCTGTGCCAGGAGGATCTCGGGGACCGATCCGCGGCGATCGAGGCCTACCAGACCTACATCGACAAGGAGAAGCGCAAGGACCAGCAGGAATGGGTCGAACGGGCCCGGACACGGATCGGTACGCTGCAGGGCGGTGGTCTGACCGTGGCGCCGGCCCCCTCCCCGGCCCCGGCCCCGGCTCCCTCCCCGGCACCGGCTCCCTCCCTGGCACCGGCTCCAGCCCCGGCACCGGCTCCAGCGCCAGCGCCGGCTCCTTCGGTGGGCTGCACGGCACACGAGGCGGCCTTCAAGGCCGACCCGTTCAACACCGGCGCCTATGACAAGTTCGCCGAGTGTGCGCTCCAGGCGGGTCAGAACGACGATGTGGTGAAGTGGATGCGCGTGGCGACCCGCGACAACCCCGACTTCACGCGTGGATTCTACCACCTCGCGCGGGGCTACAAGGCCAAGGGCCAGCAGGCCCAGGCCAAGACCTTCTTCTCCAAGGCCTGTTCCTCCGGCATCGCCGAGGCCTGCGGCCAGTAGGTTTCGACTCCCGTTTTCTTGCCCCGCCGGATCTCTCCCCTTATCTTGCGGCCACGTCAGAGGCCACAGGAGGTGACGAGATGGCGACCAACAAGACGAAAACGAAGAAGACCGAGACGACCAAGACCACGAAGACCGCGGCCGGCAAGGCAGCGCCCAAGAAGGCTCCGAGCAAGGCTCCCAAGAAGGCTCCCGCCAAGGCTCCGAAGAAGTCAGCGAAGCGCACCAGGAAGGCCGAGGCCCCGCTGATCGTGCGTGGACGTCCCACGCACGACGAGATCGCCCGCCGGGCCTACCAGATCTGGGAGCATCGCGGCTACCTGCACGGTCATGACGTACAGGACTGGACCACCGCCGAGCTCCAGCTGATGAAAGAGCCGTAACCCAGTCCGTGCGATGGATCCCGTTGCTTCACCCCGCGTGCCGCTGCTGTATCCCGCAGCGCCCCGTTGGGGGCGCGAGGAACGGCACGCCGCCCCGCAGGGGCGCGAGGAACGGGATCCCGCTGCTTCACCCCGCAGCCCGGTGGGCAAGCGGCCCGGTGCTGCGGCTCCCCTCGGACACCGGAGCCGGCCACGGCATCGGACCACCGGCAAACGGACTACGGCAAATGGCCACCGGCCGGCCTGCGGTACCGGCCTGCGGTACCGGCCGCGGCCATCGGCATCTCGAGGTCGATCCCACCTCTGACTACACAGATGCAACCTAACCCCCCGGAACCAGATCAGTCGATCACGCGGCCGGCATGATCGCGCCCCTTGGGTCAGTTGAACGTGCACGGCTGGACCTGTGGATCCCGTGAGTTGCCGTCCCGCTGCCAGAACTCCTCCCACCACCCGCTCTGCCGAACGCAAGCCAGGGCAATGGTGTCGTTGAGGTTGTCCACAAGCCAGCCGGCTCCCCGCTTGCTGATGGGGTGGATGAAGCCGCCCTCGACGGCGCCGCTGCCCTGGGGCCAGTCCTGCTCCTTGAAGTAGTTGTAGTTGACGGCGCTGGCACGTTCTTCGAAGTATGTGGCGACGTTTTCCACCTTGGTGCGGTCCTTTTCGTCCTCGACCAACTTGGCGATCGAGCGCACCTGTCGGATCATATCTGTCGGCCGGGTGCTTTTCGATCCCCACCCGAAGTGCTACGCTTGGCCTGATTTTGCTGATTTTACAGACATAGCATCGAAAAGGAGGAACCAATGGTGCGCTGGGCTCTGCCACTGATGATCGCCGCGCTGCTGCTGGGCGCGGCCTGCTCGGATGACAGCAACAAGAACGACACCGGCCCCACCCCCGACACGACGAAGATCGACCAGGCGATCACGGACAAGGGGCCGCAGCCCGACAAGGGCGACGTCGACCAGGGCCCGGTGACGCAGAAGGTCGAGACCTATGTCCCGGCCGACAACGAGGTCCCGGGCTGGACCGAGGACCCGACCAAGGGCTTCAAGGCCTGCACCACCGACGCGGACTGCAAGTCCCCCATCAAGTGTGACACCACGAACGGCGTCTGCCCCGGGGTCGACTCGGGCTACACCACAAAGGAGATCGATGACCTGATCGACGGCGAGCACGACCCCTATGCGACCGAGGGCTGCACGGGCTTCGCCGGACAGCACTACAAGAAGGACTTCAACGCCGGCTCCTGCAAGGGAACGCTGGAGCTGAAGATCTGGGACATGAACACCGCCGCCGGCGCGAAGAAGATGTACGACGCCGACAAGCTCAAGGCCGAGACCGGCGCCGGCCTGACCTTCGAGACCATCCCCAACGTGCAGACCGCCGGGATCATCGCCGACGACGCGCCCGGCTGGAGGGTCTACGCTCACAAGAGCACCTACATCATCTCGATGTTCGCGATGTACAGCGACCCGGCCTGCAAGGCCGACCTCAAGTCCTGCGCCATGACCTGGGCCGACACCCTGACCAAGAAGCTGCCCTGACCAGCTGACCAGATGTCCCGCTGGCTCGCCGCTCTGGTCTGCCTGCTTCTGTTGTCCGCCTGCAAGTCGGACCGCAGGGCCGTGGTGGTCCTCACCGCGGCCAGCCTGGCCCGCGCCTTCGCCGAGCTGGAGCAACAGATCGAGCGCGACCACCCACAGCTCGATGTGCAGCTGGAGATCGGCGGCTCCCAGGCGCTGTGCCGCAAGCTGGTGGAGCTGGGGGGCAGGGCCGACGTCCTGGCGGTGGCCGACTTCCGCACCATCGACACCATCTGTCGGCCGAGCCACGCCCGCTTCAACATCCACTTCACCACCAACGCCATCGTGCTGGCACACATGGAGCACAGCCGGCACACCGATAGGATCACCGCGGACAACTGGCCCGAGATCCTGATGCGGCCCGGAGTGCGGCTGGGGCTGGTGGATCCCGACCTGGCGCCGATCGGCTATCGCACGCTGCTGGTCTGGAAGCTGGCCGAGCTGGAGCTGGGCCGGGACAAGACCGGCGGCGCGGACCTGGCCGGCCGGCTGAGGGCCCGGGTGGCCCGGGAGCACGTGGCGCCCCACGAGTCCGAGCTGATGCAGCTGCTCCAGTCGCGGACCGTCGACTACGCCTTCGTCTACAGGAGCACCGCCGAGGAG
>Ga0180009_10007297_pt1 | contig 11354 bp, 14 predicted proteins | sample OS_PC_MetaG_FD_123537 | JGI IMG/M metagenome (GOLD analysis project Ga0180009, IMG submission 123537) | Groundwater microbial communities from the Aspo Hard Rock Laboratory (HRL) deep subsurface site, Sweden - OS_PC_MetaG | ecosystem: Environmental > Aquatic > Deep subsurface > Groundwater...
CGCCTCGCACTTCGTATGTCCGCAGCCGTTAGGCGAAATTTCCTCGGGTGATGATAAACTATGGAAATAATCAAGAGCACAAGCCACCAAAAAATTATAGGCGACTTTGGTGAGAATATAATCTGCAATTGGTTGTCTCGGTCTGGATTCGAAGTAACACTTGTTGACCATACGGGTATTGACATTATAGCTTACAACCCACATCTAATACAACGATTTGGTATCACTGTAAAGTCAAGAACAAGAAATGTTGGGAAAGAGGAAACTAAAGTCAATATATTCTCTTACCAGAAAGGAAAGAACGATCGCCAAAAATTATTAGATGCTTGTGAAGCTTTTGCTTGCGAGCCATGGATAGCAGTTTACGTAGAAACTTCAGACCTTGCCGATGTTTATCTTACAAGTTTGAAGAATTACGATGAGAAATATCGTGGTAGGGAAGGAAAAGCCATTGATGAGTGGAAGATGGGAAAGAAAGATAAAGAACGATACGAAAAAGACCCTAATGTCAAGCATATTAGAATTAAATTTCAGGCCACAAATTGGGATTGGAATGAGAATATCGGAAACTTCGCCTAACAAAGCGTATCTGGCTACGTGCCTTCGGCGCTCCGCCCAAATTCCCCTTCAGGGAACTTCAGATACGCTCGGAACGTTATCCAAAATCACCCAAGCAATATTTTTATATCCCTTCGCTAATTCATTCTCATGCAGAAGAACGAAACCAAAGCAGAAATGGACGTAATTAAGATAGGAATCCAATCCACAGTAGCCTTTTTCTTTGCCATTTTGTTACTTGCAGCCCAGCAGAGGCTTGTCCCGCTAGGACTATACTCTCTACTTTCACTTGCAGGACTGGTATTTATGGCATTGCTTATACGAAAAATAAATACTTGGGAAGACTACTAGATGAAATAGATAGTGGTAAAAGTGTTGGATAATACAGCCATTATATTTGGTATCATAATAATTGGCTTCTGCATAGCTCTCTGGCTAGGTTTGAGAGAATCTAAGAGGAAAGCACCGACGTAGAGAAACGTACACGCACTTGATTTTTCCAAATGTTGAAGTAGTCAGGAAAGATTAGTTTAGCAATCTTTTTATATCCTCCTGCTAATTTATCCTCATGCAGCTAAACAGCGTCGAAATTGAGGATACTTTCGCAGAAGCTTTTACGAGCTACTACTCTCGATTCATAATAACCGCTGCAAGCGAAAAGTGGGCGAAAATAGCTGCGCAAGAAGCAACCGGCTATGCTACTTCGCTCGTAGGCTGCACCAGCGAAGCTGGCATAGAGCGCTACGCATCGCCGGAAGAAACACCTGATAAAAGACCCGGCTATGTTGTTCAGGTCTTTGCAGCTAAGGGTAAAATGAAGGACGAGCTGCTTGGAAGAATCGGGCAGTGCGTTTTAACTGCTCCTACGACTGCTGTTTTCAACTACTGCGATTCTGAGGAAAAGCTCGACATCGGCTACAAAATGAGATTCTTCGGCGACGGCTATGAAAGGGTGGAGAAGCGCTACGGACGGGAGGTTATTGTTATTCCGATAATGCTCGGGGAATTTTTAATCGAGAAAGAGCTCGGCATAGGCAAGGGCATAGCGGGAGGGAATTTTTTAATTCTTGCGGACAAACAAGAATCTGCACTCGAAGCGGCAGAGAAAGCTGTGGAGGCGGTTTCTTCGGTTGTGGGGGTAATTACTCCCTTTCCTGGCGGCATATGCGCTTCCGGCTCTAAAGTTGGCTCAAAAAAGTATAAATTCATGCGGGCAACGACAAACGAGCAATGCTGCCCTACGATATGCAACAGAGTAGAAAAAACAAAAGTTTGGGGCATAGGCGCAGTTGCAGAAATCGTAATCGATGGAATTTCCGAGGGAAGCGTCAGAGAAGCGATGCGTGCAGGAATCGAATCGGCTGCAAAAACTAGGGGAGTTAAAAAGATAACAGCTGCAAACTATGGCGGAACTCTGGGCAACGTTAGGATATATCTCAGGGAGCTTTTTTAGAAAAAAATATAAGCCATGAGAGATACCAAAACATCTATGGGGTTATCTATAACTATTGCGTCAGGGAAGGGGGGTGTCGGCAAAACAGTTCTTACAGCCAGTCTTGGAGTAGCTATTGCGGGGTTTGGAAAGGACGTTACTGTATTGGATGCTGATATCGAGATGGCGAATTTAGAGCTCCACTTCGGCTTAGAAGGAATGAAGACAACGCTCTACGATGTCTTGCACGGTGATGCGAATATCAAAGATGCGGTTTATAAAGGTCTGGGCGGGGTTAAAGTCGTACCCAGCGGAATTTCTCTATACAAAGTAAGGAAGGCCGAGCTTGCAAAGCTAAAGGATATTTTAGAGGAGCTGCTTAAGAGCACAGATGTTTTGCTGATAGATGCGCCTCCTGGAATAGGGAGCGAGGTAGTCGCCGTTTTAGCAGCAGGGCAGGAGCTGCTGCTCGTTGTTACTCCTGAATTTACTTCGATGCTAGGCGCATTAAAAACAAAAGAAGTAGCTAAGAAGCTTGGAGTTCATGTGCTCGGAGTTGTAGTGAATAGAGCCGAATATAGCGAGAGCGACTTAAAAGTGGAAGAGGTCGAATCCATTCTCGGTCTTAAGGTCTTGGGAGTAGTGCTTGAGGATCCAGAAGTTAGGCGAAGCGTAGCAGCAGGGCAACCAATAGTTATTAGAAGACCAGACTCCCCAGCAGCGCTGGCGATAAAGAAGCTTGCAGCCGAGCTGATAGGCGTGAAGTATGCTCCACCCACCCCAAAAAGTCTGCTGAGATTTTTCAGGCGAAAGGATGAAACATGAAACTTTACATAGACGCAGATGTCTGGCTCAACTTTCCTGCTTCGCATTATGCTGAGGAGCTGCTGGAAAAAGCACTTAGAGAGAAATGGATTATAGTAATCTCCGGAGTAGTCAAGGAGGAGATTTTGAAGAAGAAAATAGCGCTCGCAGATTTAGAAGAGAAATTGGATAGACTCATGCAGGTAAACCTCTTGGAAGAGATCGAAGCTGAAAAAGAAGACGTTGAACTGTCAAGGAAAATTATCAGAGAAAGAGGCCTGCATTTTCCAGACTCGCTCCATGCAGCCTTGGCAATAAGGGCTAGGGCGATAATAGTAACAAGAACTAAACACTTTGAATTGGTTAAAAACTTGGTTGAGGTGAGAAAACCGGAGGATCTACTTTGACTGCTCCTGTCTTCTCTTTTTAATAGATTCCTCTGCCCACTTAGTTTCCAAACCCCTCTTCTTCAGATATTCTAATGCTGCTTCTTCTCTTTCTTCCATTGTCAGCGGACCGGGTTTTATCTTCCCCTTCAGACGTCCTCTCTGCAGTCTAATATGCATTCTTGCAATCTCTCTAAGTGTATTTTCGTCCTTTGCTTTCTTGGCCATCTTGTCCAGTTCTAAAAGGAGTTTATCAGCCACTGCGCTCATACGCTAACCTCTGTTTTTAACATCATAAACCTTGCGGTTCTAACCAAATACCTCTCTCCTGAGTTCTTTCAGCGATGATATCCGCTCAGCAATCGCATTGTGCTGGTGTATGCTTTCGAAGCTTTCGCTCTTTACGAATACCATGCATTCGTCTGGCAAATTTTTGTATCTGTGCGCCACACTCACTAAAATTTTTCTAACAATATCCTCGACGAAGCGTGGATTTGCATGGCTTTTGAGCACCACGCTGATTTCGTCTTCTCTCTTCAGCACCTCGTAAATTTTTGAACTCATAGAGTTCTCCAGTATCTGAATTAGCTCGTCCACATCCACGCTGTAATTTTCGGGTACTTCTACCAGTAGCTGGGAAACGTTTCTCTGGTTGTGGCTTGCGAGAGGAACGGTTTTAAGTATAGTTGCTACTTCTTCATTAGAAAATTTTTTTCCCAGCATTTTCTTCGAGTACTCCAAAAGACCTTCCTGAGCGCAGGGGCAGGAGGTCATTCCAGTAACCTCTGCGCCAATAATCTTCCTTATTACGCTGTTCTCGCTTATCGCTCGTGCAAGAATCTTGTACATTTCCTGTGTTTTCTGACCGCTTGAGGGAGTTTTCCTGACTACGACATACTCAGCTTCCATGTCTATCTCAGCCCTTGTAGCGTGCGCGTATTTCTCAAGCAGTTTCTTAATTATTCCAGCGCACAGCTCTTCTAGAGCTGTTATTTTTTCGTTCAGGGCTTCGTTTATTATTTTGTTGGCAGTCTCGTGGAAGTTGGCACTCTTCCCCGCAGGGAAATCTATAAATACAGCTATCTTTGGAATAAGTATTGCTACGCCTGTGCTTCGCTGTACTTCAACCAGTTTTTCCAGACCGAGTATCCCGATTTTCATTTAATTCCCTTGCCAATGGAAACAAACTGCGCCAGAAGCGCTTCCGTCTGTATCAGCTCGCTGCTGCCTTCTACTAGTCTGAAGTCGTACTCTCCGATTATATCTGCAAGTCTAACTTTGGCATCTTCTGGAATTTTTAACTTGAATACCTCTTTATGGAACTGCTCGACGGCGTCTTCCCCGCTCATTCCGTAAGTTATTATCAGCTCTCTGAGCCTTTCCCTCGCCTTCATGAAATCTCCTCCGAGTGCGGTCTCGAGTATCTCCCTTATATCTTCCGGTCGTGCCTTCGCAACCACCTTGTAGATCAAGTCTTCGTTGATTTTTTTTCCAAACGCACTTGCAGACTGGAGAAGGTTTATAGCCTTTCTCAAGTCACCCTCGGAAACGTAAAGAATAGCTCCCATACCGTCGCTCGTGACATCGAGCTTTTCTCCCCTCACTATTTGCCTTATCTTCGATTCGATTTCTTCATTCTCAAGAGGTCTGAATCTGAATAAGGCGCATCTGGACTGTATGGGCTCGATTATTTTGCTGGAGTAGTTGCAGGAAAGTATGAACCTGCACGTGTTTGTGAACATCTCCATAGTACGCCGCATAGCATGCTGGGCATCCTTTGTTAGAGCATCTGCTTCATCAAGAAAAATTATCTTGAAATCGCCGCCCATCGCCTGCGTTCTAGCAAAGCTCTTTATCTTTCCCCTAACCACGTCTATGCCTCTCTCGTCGCTCGCGTTTAATTCCAGGAAATTAGCCTTCCAATTTTTGCCAAACAATTCCTTTGCTAGAGCGATAGCTGCGGTCGTCTTTCCAGTTCCTGGTGGACCTGCAAAAAGCATGTTAGGCAAGTTGCGAGACTTCAGATAGCCAGCAAGCCTTTCCACAACTTCTTTCTGCCCCACGATTTCCTTAATTTTATCCGGGCGATATTTTTCCACCCACATCGCTTCAATCATATTGTTTAATTTCTCAACAACCAATAAAACCTTTTCTATAGTCAAATTAATAAATGTTAAATTTTATAGCACATGTCATGAAAAAAATTTACATCCTGATTCTTTTTTTGATATCCCTGAGCTGCGTTTATGCAGCCGAAGAGCAGGTTTACGTTCTCAAAGTAGAGGGCGTCATAGATCCTGTTGTGAGCGACTACATACGGCGAGGTATAAGCGCAGCTGAAAAGGAAAATGCAACCTTGATAATTCAGCTCGACACCCCGGGCGGCCTGGATACATCGATGCGCAGCATAATACAGGATATACTGAATTCTGAAATTCCTGTCGTTGTTTACGTCCATCCCAAAGGTGCAAGGGCGGCCTCTGCTGGAAGCTTTATTCTCGTTGCGAGCCACGTTGCGGCGATGACTCCCGGCACCAACGTCGGTGCTGCGCATCCGGTTGCGATGATGGGCAATACCGGCGTATCAGAGAAAATTGTGAACGATGCCGTTGCTTACATGAAGTCTGTAGCAGAACTTAAGAAGCGAAATATTTCGCTGGCAGCAAGCTTTGTTTACAACAGCACTTCGATAACAGCAACCGAGGCTTTGAATTTTGGCATCGCAGATGTAGTTGCCGAGAATTACGATTCTCTATTAAGCCAGTTAGACGGTCGCAAGGTTGAGGTTAAATCAGGGGAGAAAATCCTGCACACAAAAAATGCCAGGCGCACAGAGCTGCCGATGAGCGCAAGAGAGGAATTCCTGCACGTAATTTCCAATCCGAACATTGCTTACCTTTTGTTCCTTGCTGGAATGTACGGAATAATTTTCGAGCTCTCAAATCCGGGAGCAATCCTGCCGGGAGTAATAGGCGGGATATGCATACTTTTGGCGCTGTGGTCTTTTCAGGCTCTCAGCGTCAGCGCAGCAGGCTTAGGGCTCATAATATTTGCGGTAATCTTGTTCATAGCAGAGGTTATGGCACCTACTCACGGCATTCTAACAGCAGGCGGCATAATTGCGCTGTTTCTCGGCTCCATCATGCTCGTTAAGGAGCCTTTCATAAGAATTTCTTTAGGTGTCATTGCACCTGCAACTATATTCACAGCCCTCTTCTTCGCCTTTGCAGTCGGCCTGGCAATCAAAGCACACAAGAGAAGACCCACTACCGGAATAGAGGGAATGGTAGGTCTGGTCGGGGTTGCGAGGGAAGAATTAAACCCTGAGGGAAGCATTTTCATAAGGGGCGAGCTGTGGAGAGGAAGGGCAAAAAGTGGAGCGATTCAGAAAGACAAAAAGATTAAAATAGTAGGAGTTGATAATCTCGTATTACTAGTCGAGGAGTTGAAGTAATGGCATTCTTTGAATTTGCGCTTCTCGCATTCCTTGCACTTGCGCTTCTGAGCTCTGCGATAAGAATTGTCAGGGAATACGAGAGGGGCGTGGTGTTCAGGCTGGGGAGGTTAATAGGCGCGAAGGGTCCTGGCTTGTTCTTTTTAATACCTATAGTTGACAGGATGGTCAAGGTAGACCTCCGCACGGTTACTCTCGACGTTCCCTCGCAGGAAATCATAACGAGGGACAACGTTCCTTCCAAGGTCAATGCAGTGGTTTACTTCAGGATAATGAACCCAGAAAACGCAATCGTTCAGGTCGAAAACTATCTCGCTGCTACTTCGCTCATTGCGCAGACAACGCTGAGAAGCATCCTCGGCATGTCTGAGCTGGACGAGCTGCTCGCAGAGCGCGAGAAGATAAACACGAAGCTTCAGAAGGTCATAGATGAGCAGACAGACCCCTGGGGAATTAAAGTCACAACCGTCGAAGTTAAAGACGTCGAGCTGCCTGAGAACATGAAGAGAGCGATGGCAAAACAGGCAGAGGCGGAGCGAGAGAGAAGGGCAAAGGTCATAGCAGCCCTGGGAGAGTCTCAGGCAGCGGAGAACTTAGCGAAGGCGGCAGAAATCATAGGAAAGCATCCCGCTGCAATTCAGCTGCGCTTCCTGCAGACAGTTACCGAGGCAGCTTCTGAGAGAGCATCGACCTTCGTTATACCTGTGCCAATCGATATTCTGCAGGCGTTTATGAAGAAAAAGGAGAAGTAAAGCCTTAGGCAGAAGCCTCATGGTAACGAAAACTTCATATATCACGCCAAAATGGAATTGGAGCTTTCTATGATGATTATGAGGACGTATCTGGTAAATTTATATCAAAAGGACGTGCGTGTGTTGGATGGGATTACAACGATGCCCCATCTTTACACCAACTACTAAAGCACATAAAAGTAGGGGATTTAATATACATTAAATCGCACCCACCTGCCGAAGGTTTGATAATAAAAGCTGTTGGTATAGTGGTGGATGATAAAGCCCGGTCTGACCCAAGTCTTGGGGCATGTTTAAAAGTTAAGTGGGTCTGGCATGGTCACGAAGCTATGGGTAAGATAGATGACAAATACAACGTTAGAAACATTACACTTTACGAGGAAGTTAACCCAATTGTTCAGGAGAGGGTTATACAATTGTTGTTAAAACAGATGAAGCCATAATATTTTATGGACTGACCTCCCAATATATTTGCAGTTCCTCTATCATGCCCAAATCTCCTCCGGCACCTCGTAAACACTGGCAGTTCAGTAAATATTTATAAAGTTATAAATTTATATTTTTATAAAAGGTGATTTTATGACAACCACAGTTGCAATATCCAGAGAGATAAGAAATACCTTAATGGCATTGAAATTTCAAGAGGGGTATAGAAATCTTGACTCGCTCATCGCAGACCTTCTTACAGAGCACAAAAAACGCAGGCTAATCGTTGCAAGCGATCTATTTAAAGAACGGATGAAAAAGAAGGGTTTAACGCTTGAGAACCTCGGATAAACCAAAGATCGTAGTAGATACGAATGTAATCTTCTCTGGCCTTTACGATCTCAAGTCAGATGCCGGGAGACTTTTTGTTTACGCAATCGAAGACCGAATCGAACTCTACGGCTCTAATTATATAAAAAATGAGCTTGAGCGCAACCTCAAAAGTAAGCTAGAGTATACCGAAGAAGAATTCAAAGAAACAATAAAGGCGCTGCCCATTAACTGGGTCGAGGACGAAGATTATTCAAAAGAAATAAAGAAGGCAGAAAAATTAATAGAACATGATAGAGATATTCCGGTTTTAGCCCTGGCATTATATTTGAAATGCGGTGTGGTAAGCGGTGATAAACATCTCCAATCGATTAGTTCCAAAGATTTTAAATGCTGGAAATTGAAAGAGTTAATCGAATACATTAAAGCTCTGCTTTAGAGATGCCTCGGTAAAACTACAGTCACAGCAAAAAAGGCACGTGCCCGACGCCACGCACCTTTTCTGAGTTTTTCGAGTTCTTCAAATCAACCTCAGCTTCTTCACGCACTCGCTTCCGAAAGGTCCGAGCTCAGAATCTTGAAGCACTATAAAATAGCAGTTGGTAATCTTTCTTCCGCAGCGCCTGCAGGTGCTTTCGCATTTCGTTTTTTTGATTTTAGATTCAAACTCAATGCCTGCATCAGATATAATCATCCTGTACTTTTCTCTCTTTATTAAGCCACTCTCTTCGGCTGTTCTCAGGATTTCTTTTACGAGCTTGGGCACGCTCGTTACAAGCTCGATTAGGGCAACTGCTTCTTTTACAGTAATCTCTTTGCCCTTGAGCATGCTCAACAGCTGCAGCGCCTGCTGCACCTTCAGTCCCTGCTCTTCCTTCATATGCAAACCTTTAAAAGCGGGGCAATATAATTTTTCCTGTTATGATAAAGCAGGCAGGCAGGGAGCTGGATTTAAAGGCTCTGGAAGAGCGAATCCAGCGAACCTGGAAGAAGAATAAAATTTACGAGAAGAGCGAGGCAGCGCTGCGGGGGAAGCCAAAGTACTATTTTTTGGACGGTCCCCCTTATGCTAGCGGTAGCATACATCTCGGTACTGCATGGAATAAAATTTTGAAAGATGCAGCCGTCCGCTATCTCGTCATGAAGGGCTACAAAGTTCGCCGCCAAGCAGGCTGGGACTGCCACGGCTTGCCGATTGAGATTAAGGTCGAAGAAAAGCTTGGAATAAAGAATAAAAAAGAAATAGAGGAGCTGGGTGTTGAGAAGTTTGTCAGCGAATGCAAGAAATGGGCTCACCAGCACATGAAGATAATGACTTCGCAGTTCCAGCACCTTGGAGTGTGGATGGACTGGCAAGAGCCGTACATGACCATGAAGGAGGAGTACATCGAGGCTGCATGGTGGACTATAAAGAAAGCATACGAGAAAAATTTGCTGGCAAAATATTTGCGGGTCGTCACGTGGTGCCCCCGCTGCGAGACCGCCCTGGCGGAGGCAGAAATCGAGTACGAAGACAGAAGCGACCCTTCGATTTATGTAAAATTTCCGCTACTTTCGCCTCGCTCCAGTAAAGAAGGTGAATACCTCCTAATTTGGACAACAACGCCCTGGACGCTCATAGGAAACCTCGCAGTAATGGTGCACCCTGATTTTGAGTACGTAAGGGCAAAGACTAAGCAGGGCATCTTGATACTTGCGAAAGAACTGACGCACATACTCAAGGATAAGCTCGGTTTAGAATATGAAGTAACTGATACTATTCAAGGCAGAGAGCTGGAGGGCTTAAGATATAGAAATCCTCTGTCAGATTTAATAAACGTAAAGCCGGAAAGCAAGAATGCATATACTGTAATTCTCTCTTCCGAATTCGTAACTCTGGGCGAGGGCACTGGCTGCGTGCACTGCGCTCCTGGACATGGACCAGAGGATTTTGAAGTAGGGGCAAGCTATGGAATCGAGCCTCTCTGTCCCGTGGACGAGAGAGGCGCCTTCACGAAAGAGGCAGGAAAATACCAGGGTTCGGCTGTAAAGAAAGATGATGAGGTAATAATGAAAGACCTCGGAGATACACTTGTTTTACAAGAAACCATAACCCACCGCTACGGGCACTGCTGGCGGTGTAAAACGCCGATAATTTATCGAGCCACCGAGCAGTGGTTCATCAGGATTTCTGAAATCAAGGATGAGATGCTGAGACAAATCGAGAGAGTAGACTGGGTGCCGGAGTGGGCTGGCTCTGCGAGATTTAAAGACTGGGTGGAGAATGCGAGGGACTGGACGATTTCGAGGCAGCGCTACTGGGGCATACCCCTGCCAATTTGGGTCTGTGAAAAGTGCCGCAGCATTGAAGTCATAGGCTCGAAGAAAGAATTAGAAAAGAAAGCAAAATTGAAGGTCAAAGAACTGCACAAACCCTATGCTGACAAAGTAAAACTGCCCTGCAAGTGCGGAGGAAAGAAAGTAAGAGTGCCAGACGTTCTCGACGTCTGGTTTGACAGCGGCGTTGCAGCTTGGGCATCGCTCGGCTATCCTTCAAAAGAAAAGGAATTTAAGACATGGTATCCTGCTGATTTTATTACCGAAGGGCATGACCAGACGAGAGGCTGGTTTTACTCTCAACTTGGCTGCGGAATCCTCGCTTTTGGTGAAGTACCTTACAGGCGAGTATTAATGCACGGCTTTACTCTGGACGAGAAGGGCGAGAAAATGAGCAAGTCTCTCGGTAACGTTGTGCAGCCTGAGGAAGTAATTGATAAGTACGGAGCAGAGGTTCTGCGCTTCTATGTTCTCTGGTCGAACAAGCCATGGGACGACCTGCGCTTCAACTGGGAAGAGGTGAAGGTTGTAGCGAGAATGTTCAATGTATTCTGGAATGTTTACGTTTTTGCTACGACATACATGAGCATAGACGATTTTGACCCTGCCAAAGTTAAAAAAATAAGCTACAAGGTTGAGGACAGGTGGATTCTTTCAAGATTGAATTTCCTGCTGAAGGAAGTTACTGAGTCCTTTGATAAACTGCATTTAAGTAGCGCTGCAAGAGTGCTGCAGGAGTTCATTCTCGAAGACTTGAGCAGGTGGTACATCGCTCTTATAAGACCTCGCACGTGGATTGAGAAAGACGCTCCAGAGAAGCTCTCTGCATACGCAACCCTGCATGAGGTTTTGATGAAGCTCAGCATAGCTCTCGCTCCGATTGCTCCGCACATAAC
>Ga0180009_10007298_pt1 | contig 11354 bp, 6 predicted proteins | sample OS_PC_MetaG_FD_123537 | JGI IMG/M metagenome (GOLD analysis project Ga0180009, IMG submission 123537) | Groundwater microbial communities from the Aspo Hard Rock Laboratory (HRL) deep subsurface site, Sweden - OS_PC_MetaG | ecosystem: Environmental > Aquatic > Deep subsurface > Groundwater...
AACTCTGGACTCTCGACTGTCGACGCGAGGCGCCGACGACGACGGGCTACGATGAAACGCCGCGCCACGATGACATGCTGGACTGTGATAAAACTCGTCGGTCTGAGGCGGCGCCTCGTTAGGATTGGGACCTCCAAAAGGGGGCGCTCTTCTGCCAAACGACCCGACGCTCGAGTGGGTGACCCCTGGTCACCCGCTGTTCGAGGTGGTCCGCGAGGACGTGGCCGAGCGGGTCCGGGAGGATCTCGAGCGGGGAGCGGTGTTCTTCGACCTTCAGGCCAAAGAGCCTACCCGACTGGATGTCTTCGCCGCTTCCGTCAAGGACGGTCGGGGCGACACGGCCAGTCGCAAGCTCTTCATCGTCCAGACCAGTCTTGCCGGCGAGATGACCATCCGCCAGCCCACCTACCTCCACGAGTTGGCCGTCAGCAAGACGGGCACCAATGTGCCCCCTGACCAGGGTCTGCCATCGCGGGACCGGGTCGAGCAGGCGCTGCTGGAGAAGGCGCTACAGCCGTTCCTCGCCGAGGTCACGGCATCACGGACCCGCGAGGTGGAGACGATCTGCAAGCACCTCGAGATTTCCCTGGGTGAGCTGATTCACCGGGGGAACCTGGCTCTCGCGGAGCTAGAGAACCAGCGCGTCCACGGCGAGAACATTCCAGGACTCGAAGGGAACATCTCCAAGGCGGAGACTCACCTGGATGACCTAAACAACCGCCTCGAACACCGTCGCGCCGAGCTGAAGATGGAGAAGAACCTGACCATCGGCGACATCGACCACCTGGGCCGGGCATGGGTTCTCCTACACCCCGAGCGCAAAGCGCCGGGCATCGCTCCCATGGTTCGGGACGAGGAGATCGAACGGATCGCCGTGGATGTGGCGACGCGGTACGAAGAGGCTCGTGGCTGGGTGGTCGAGAGCGTGGAGCAGGACAATCGTGGCTTCGACCTGGTGTCGCGCAAGCCGCACCCCCACGACGACAAGACCTTCACCGACGTCCGGTTCATCGAGGTCAAGGGTCGGTCTGGCGTCGGTGAAGTCGCACTGAGCGCCAATGAGTACAAGACCGCTGAGCGATTGAAGGAGGACTACTGGCTCTACGTGGTCTTCAACTGCGCTTCCACACCAGAGCTTCACATCATTCGGGACCCGGCTCGGCTGGGCTGGAAGCCGGTGGTGCAGGTTGCTCACTATCACGTCGGCGCCAACGAGATCCTGGCAACCTCCGGAAAGCCATCTGGAAAGCCATCTGGAGGTTGACATGGGTCGGACCGCTATCTACCCTTGTTCCAGTACTTGCTCCCCGCTCACCACGCCGAAAGGCCTTGGGCGGGGTTATTTTTTGCCTGGGGTTCGCCATGGCGGCTGAGCCTCCGGTGAAAAGGACCGTCGCATTCTTCGACGGTCAGAACATCTTCCACGCTGCCCGAGAGGCCTTCGGGCATACCTATCCGAACTACAACCCACCCGCGCTGGCAGCCGCCCTTTGCGTGCCCCGTGGGTGGACCCTGATCGATACCCGGTTCTACACCGGGGTGCCCGAGGCCAGAGATGACGCGTTCTGGAACCACTTCTGGAAGGCGAAGCTCAGGCAAATGTCTCGCTCGGGTGTACAGACCTACGCGCGGAGTCTCAAGTACCGCAACCGAACGGTCGTGTTTCCCGATGGCTCGACAGGGCCGGCCATGGTCGCCGAGGAGAAGGGCATCGATGTACGCATCGCGCTCGACATTGTCCGTTTGGCCCACCGTCAAGCGTTCGACGTCGCTCTGGTGTTCATGTTGAGTAGATCGGAGTGTGCGCTTTGGTGCCAAACAGCTTGGTCCTGATCGACGGGTCCCTGCGCCTTTTTCCGTGCGCCTGCGGCCAGATCGTGACATCACCGGTGTAAGATGCCGAGGAGCATGCCCGTCACCGTACCGTGCCACATGGTGCCTACTTGTCTCAGCGTAGTGGGGATACCTGACCTCACTCTACGTGGGGCTACCGCACCCGGTTCCTGTGATCCCAACATGTTGAGCCCGGCGGTGACGATGGCCAGGATCTTGTATGTTCCCCGAGCCACCAACCGAGAAGCGAGGCGATGCACCGTCATCTCTACCTGATATCCTTGATTGCCGTCCTGTTTTCGGCCCGTAGCGGCTTCGGCCAGTCCAAGGTCACCATCTATCCCTCCTTCGAGACTGCCGGGGTCCACCTGGAGTTCCAGAGCAATCCCACATCGGTCACGCTCCAGTACCGGGAGACCGGCGGCGCCTTCATCCAGGCCCACCCACCCGTTCGCTACGACGCCAGGCACTCCGCGACCAGCCTGTTCGACCTCAAGCCGGGAACCGCCTACGAGGTGCAGGTCTCGGGCAAGACCTACCCCTTCACCACCCGCAAACAGTTTGCCCTGCCCACCCCGACCAAGGTGGTCAACATCAACGCTGGCGACGCCGCCGGGCTGCGTGCCGCGCTCAGCGCCGCCACAGCGGGGACCGAGATCCGGATCCCGAAGGGCACCTACAGCGGGGGGTTCACCGTCACCAAGTCGGGCACCGCCGCCCAGCCGATCGTGATCAGCGGAGTGCTGTCAACCGCCGACGCGGCCAAGCCGATCGAAAACCGCACCGATCTGCCCCTGCTGACCAACTCCGGCGGCGTGGGCGTCTCGCTCAGCGCCGCCCACGTGGTGCTGCAGCATGTGCGCGTGGCAGACTCCGGCTCGATCGGGGTGGAGCTCGACGCCTGCCGCTACTGCGTGGTGCAGTACTGCCAAGTCTACGACAACGACGACTACAGCGACACATCGTGGCGCTTCAACATATACGTCCGCAACGGGGGCAACAACGACGAGGCCACCACGGCTGGCTACAGCCTGATCCAGTACAACCACATCGCCGACACCGACAACGTCGCGTTCGACGCCGGCGAGCCCTGGAACGGCACCGCGGGGGTCACCTACTTCGGCATCAAGAACAACCAGGAGCCCGGGCCGGGCCTGGTGATCCGCGGCAACCGGATCGAGCGCCTCTACGACTGCATCTGCCCCTGCCCGGACGAGGGCGATGACCCGGGCGAGAACAACACCGACGCCCTGGGCGCGCGCAACAACTCGTCGCACGACGTCGAGGTCTACGACAACTACCTCTACTTCTGCCGCGACGACGGGATCGAGTCCGACGGATTCTGCGTCAACGCGCGTATCTACCGCAACACGATCATCAAGACCACCAACGGGATCAGCATCGCCCCAGCCCTGCCGGGCCCCTACTTCTGGCTGCGCAACCGCGTACGCGACATCAACGAGGGAGCGATCAAGATCAACACCGGCGTGTCGGGCACGATCCGCGGCCACTACTTCTATCACAACACCTTCAGCAAGGAGTCCTCCAACGGCTACCTGATGGCCTTCGGCGGCGGCAGCGCTCCGAGCAAGGAGCTGTACTACAAGAACAACATCTTCTACTCGGGGACCGGGCTGATCGACGACTGGGGCGGTGAGATACCCGAGCCCGAGATGGACGGGGACCTGTGGTACTCCACGTCATCGACGCAGATGAGCTACGCTGGCAACTCCTACGGCAGCTTCAGCTCGTTCCAGTCGGGTGCAGGCCAGGAGGCCCACGGTGTGTGGGCCGATCCCATGCTCGACAGCACCTCTCTCGACCTGAAGTCGGGGAGCCCGGCGATCGACAAGGCCGTGGCGATCCCCGGCATCAACCACATCTACGCCGGCAACGGACCCGACATCGGCGCCCACGAGGTCGGCAAGCCCCAGCCCCAGCCCGACTCGGGAGTGGTCATCCCCGGCGACTCCGGCCCGACCCCGTCGCCTGACGGGGGTGTGCCCGGCGTGGATGGATCGGGCCCGCCCAACCTCACCGGCGACATCCTCGACGGTGGGTGCGGCGTCGCGCCCTCCTCCGGCATGCTGCGCAGCCTGTGGGCCGCGGCGCTGCTGCTGTTGCTGGTGGCCTGCCGGCGCACCCGGTCATAGGTCGCATCCGGCTTACTTCTTCCGCCCACGTCAGCGTGGTACTTTGTGAAGGTGAAGGCGTCCTGGAGAGACATGCCCACCCAGCAAGGGGCTGACTCCACCGAGTCGCGCCGTGCGCTGTTCAAGCCCGACAGTATGGTGGACCACTTCCGCATCATGCGGTTGCTGGGGCGCGGTGGCATGGGAGAGGTCTACCTGGCGCGCGACATCAGGCTGGGGCGGAAGGTCGCGCTGAAGGTGATCCACCCGGAGCAGATCGGCTCGGACGAGGCGACAGAGCGCTTCCTGTTCGAGGCCCAGGCCGTCGCACGCTTCAGCCACCCCAACATCGTGACGATCTACGCGGTGGGCGAGTTTTGCGGCAGCCCCTACGTGGCCCTGGAGTACCTCGAGGGACAGACCCTGCGCCAGCGGATCCGCGACGACCGTCCGAGCATCCGCGAGGCGATGCGGCTCGTGCTGTCGATCGCACAGGCGCTCAAGGAAGCCCACCACAACAACGTGCTCCACCGCGACCTCAAGCCGGAGAACGCGCTGATCGCCCGTGATGGCCGGCTGCGGGTGGTGGACTTCGGGCTGGCCAAGATCGTCGCCAGCAAGGAGTCATCCTACCCGGAGATCGACGCTGCCTCGGCGGAGGAGGTGCGGGGCACGCCGGCCTACATGGCTCCAGAGCAGTGGATGGAGCGCGAGGCGTCGGAGGCCACCGACATCTGGTCGCTGGGGGTGATCCTGTACGAGCTGATCGCGGGCCACGCTCCGTACCAGGACTCCACCGTGATGGAGCTGGCGCTCAAGGTCTGCGGGCCCGAGCCGGTGCCGGCGATCGAGACCTCGCAGGAGGTCCCATCCGCTCTGTTCGACATGACGCACGCCTGCCTGGCCAAGCTGCCCGCGGAGCGCCCGGCGGCGCGGGAGGTGGTGCAGACGCTCGAGGGGCTGCTGGCCAGCCGTCGACGCGAAGAGCAGGCGAACACCTGCCCCTTCCGCGGGCTGCTGCCCTTCTCGGAGCGTCACGCGGAGTTCTTCTTCGGCCGGGAGGCGGAGATCGATGCATTCCTCGAGCGGATGCGCGAGCAGCCGGTCCTGCCGGTGGTGGGCCCCTCCGGCGCGGGCAAGAGCTCCTTCGTCCAGGCAGGGATCATCCCCCGCCTGCGCGAGCAGGGCCCGTGGGTCGTGCTCCAGATCCGTCCGGGAGACCGGCCCTTCCTGGCCCTGGCCTCCCGCCTGCTGCATGGCGAGAGCACCACTCGGGCTCACACCGTGTCGAATCTGCCGACCGTGGACGTGCACCAGCGGCTGGAGGCGGAGCGGCGAGGGGAGCGGCCGGAGGAGCCACGGCCCGACAAGACGCCCGAGAGCGAGGCGCGGCTGGCCCAGCAGCTGCGGGAAGCGCCGTCGCTGCTCAACCTGATGCTGCACCAGGCCGCCTCCAAGGGCAGCTGCCGCGTCCTGCTGCTGGTGGACCAGCTGGAGGAGATCTACACGCTGGTGGAGGACGAGGAGCTGCGCGCGCGGTTCATGCACGCCATCTGCGCCGCCGCCGACGACCCCCAGGACCCGGTGCGTGTGGTCTTCACCATCCGGGACGACTTCATGGTGCGCGTGGCGGAGGGACCTGAGGCGCGGGAGGTGCTGAGCCACGTCACCGTGCTGCGCAGCCCGGACCCGGCCAACCTGGAGCGCACCCTGGTCCAGCCGCTCGAGGAGCTGGACTACCGCTTCGACGATCCAGAGCTGCCCGCCGAGATGGTGGCCGCGGTCAGGGAGGAGCCGGCGGCCCTGCCGCTGTTGCAGTTCGTGACCCGCATGCTCTGGGATCAGCGCGACGCCCGGCGGCGCAGGCTGCTGCGATCGGCATACGATGCCGCGGGCGGGATGGCGGGCGCTCTGGCGCGTCATGCCGACGGCGTGCTCGAGGGCCTGGCGCCTTCCCAGGTCAACGTCGCCAGGGAGATGCTGCTCCGGCTGGTCACGGTCGAGGGGACCCGCCGCGTGCTGCCCCGCGAGCAGGTGCTCGAGGGGCTGGGGCAGCCAGCGCAGCAGGTGCTGGGCCGCCTCACCCTCTCGCGCCTGATCACCGTGCGCAAGGCGACGGGCGGCGGCGCAGAGCTGGAGCTGGCCCACGAGTCCCTGGTGCGGACCTGGGGACGGCTGGCCCGCTGGATCGACGAGAGCCACGAGGACCTGGCCTTCATCGGCGAGGTGACCCAGGCCGCTCAGCTGTGGTCCAGGCGCGGCCGCCGCGACGACGAGGTCTGGCACGGGGACGCGCTTCACGAGGCTCGACGACACGTGGAGCGTTGCACCACCCAGGTGCCCGACCTGGTGTTGCGCTTCCTGGAGGCAGGAAACTCCAGGGAGCGGCGCATGGTCCGTCGCCGCCGCCTCCGCGTCGCCCTCGGCTTTGTGCTGCTGGCCGCGATGGCGGTCCTGGCCTTGCTGGTCGCGCTCGCCCTGTCGCACCGCGAGAAGCAGGCACGGCATCGCCTGGCCGAGGTGCAGCGCGAAGGAGCGCGGTCCGCCCTGCAGCGGGGCGACCTGCTCGAGGCGCGGGCCAAGCTGCGGGCCTCGCTGGAGACCCAGGACTCCCCGCTGGCCCGGGCCCTGTGGTGGCGACTGCAGCAGGAGCCGCTGGTCTGGCGCAGAACGCTGGGCTCCTTCGTCTACGAGGTGGCGGTCTCCCCCGACGGGAAGACCGTGGCGGCGTCCTGCCAGGACAAGTCGATCTACCTGATGGACATCGCCTCGACCGCCGTGCGTGTGCTCCGAGGGCACGGGGACCAGGTGTTCTCGCTCGCCTTCTCCCCCGACGGCAAGCACCTCGCCTCCGGCACATGGTCCGGCGAGGTATGGATCTGGGACTGGAGACAGGGCAATCACAAGGTGCACAGCGGGCACACCGAGGCGGTCTGGAGCCTGGACTTCAGCCCCGACGGGCAGCGCCTGGCCTCCGCCTCGTATGACCACACCGTACGCATCTGGCGCGAGGGCGCGGCCGCCGTGGTGCTCCGGGGCCACAGCGACAGGGTGCGGTGGGTACGTTTCTCCCCCGACGGCGGTCGCCTCGTCACCGCCGGCTACGACCACACCGTCCGCGTCTGGGACAGCCGCTCCGGCAGACAGACGCACCTGTTTCGCGGCCACACCGACCGCGTCTACTGCGCGCTGTTCCTCCCGGACGGGCAGCGGATCGTCTCGAGCAGCATGGACCGCTGTGTGCGCCTGTGGGACCTCGCGCGGCCGGAGCGCCAGGAGGTGTTGATCCGCCACGACGATGCGGTCTTCGGCCTGGCGCTCAGCCCCGACGGCAAGCGCCTGGCCTACGGCAGCGCCGACCACAAGGCCTATGTCTGGAACATGGCGCAGCGCAGGCGCGAGCACGTGCTGCGGGGACACACCGCCCAGCTCTACAGCATCAACTTCAGCCCCGACGGCAAGCGCCTGGTCACCGGCAGCGTGGACAAGGCGGTCTGCCTCTGGGATCCAGGCGCCGTCACCGGGCCCCGGATCGAGACCGGCCACACCTCCTCTGTCTACGGCATCGCCCTCAGCCCGGACGGCACACGCCTGGCCTCGTCCAGCTACGACAAGACGGTTCGGCTGTGGGACGTGAGGAGCGGCGCCGAGACAGCCGTGCTGCGCGGACACACCGGCGTGATCTTCAACGTCCGCTTCAGCCCCGACGGACGCCAGCTCGCCTCCGCCAGCCTGGACAAGACGGTGCGGCTGTGGGACGTCGCGCGCGGCGTGGAGCAGCGCGTGCTCGCCGGGCACGATGGCGGTGTGACCGATCTGGGCTACACGCCGGACGGACGCCAGCTCGCCTCCGCGGGCTGGGACAAGACGGTGCGGCTCTGGGACCCGGCGTCCGGCGCGCAGCAGCGGGTGCTCACGGGTCACACCGACCGCGTGGTCGCGCTGGCGGTCAGCCCCGACGGCAGGCAGATCGCGTCCGGCAGCACCGACAAGTCGATCCGCGTCTGGGATGTCGCGTCCGGCGAGGTCAAGCAGGTGCTCACCGGCCACGCCGACGGCATCTACGGTCTGGACTACAGCCCGGACGGCAAGCACCTGATCTCGGGCAGCACCGACAAGACGATCCGCATCTGGGAGCTGCAGACCGGCACCAGTCGCGTGCTCGACCGCCTGGAAAGCCGCGTCTACTGGCTGCACTACCATCCGGACGGCCAGCGGGTCTGCGCCCCGCTCTCCGACGGCACGGCGCGGATCTACGAGCTCGCGACCGGTGGACACACAACGCTGCGCGGCCACCGCTCCGAGGTGAACTTCTGCGTCTTCAGCGGCGACGGCAAGCTGGTCGCCACCTCGAGCGACGACAACACGGTCAGGCTGTGGAACGCGGCGGACGGGCGGACCTTCTGGCGCGCCCCACTGCTGCTGGGTCGGCCCCCCGAGCTGCTCTCGCACCAGGGGTGGTCGCGGCTCGATGCGCGGCCTGCCTCGGGCGCGCGAGGCCCGGCGTCGGGACCGACAACCGCGTGGCGGCGCAACGCAGCCCACACGGCACGGCTGGCCTCGGAGCTGACCGTCTCGGGCGAGTCGTCGCTCTGCCTGTTGACCCACGAGAGTGTCGTCGAGATCTGGGACACGAAGCGCGACCTGCAGCTGACCTCGATAGCGGCGCCGGACGCAGCCCGGGTCCTCGCCCTCCCCGGCGGCTGCCTGGTCCTGACCCGAGGCTCCCGGGTGCAGCTGATCGACCGCAGCGGACAACGGCGCGAGCTGGCCGACAACGCCACCGCCATCGCATGGGATCACGATCGGCAGCAGATCCTGGTCACGTCCGGCAGGCAGGTGCTGTTCCTCAGCTCGACCGGAGCCGTGCTCGAGCGACGCAAGGCCGACGTCGGAGTCCAGGCGCTGATGCGTACCGACAGCCTGCTGGTGCTGGGATTCGAGGACGGCAACATCGAACTCGTCCCGCTCGCGGCCGATGCCCCGCGCCCATCCTTCACCTTCGAGAAGGTCCCGAGCAGCGCCGTGGTCCGCCTGCTGGAGGGCCCGATGGGGACCTTGATCGTGGGCTACGCCAACGGGATGCTCGGCATCTGGAACCTGACGAACGGCGCGCGCCTGCACCACGTCCGCCTCCACGGCCCGGTGGTCCACCTGCTACTGCGCGACGGGAAGCTCTACGCTGCCACCGAGCTGGGTCAGTCCCACGTGCTCGACCTCGGGCCGTTCCGAACCGGCTACTGCGACATCCTGCGCCAGGTGTGGCGGCACGTGCCTGCCACCTGGGAGGGCGGCCTGCCGGTACACCGGCCCCCGCCGCGCCGGCACCGCTGCCTGCGCTGACCGGCGGCAAAGGTACACAGCCCTCCCGTCGTGCGCTATGCTTGCTCTATGATTCCCCTTCGGTGGCTTGTCCTGCCGGCTCTCCTGGCGTCGCTGCCCTCGGCCTGCAACTCCGACGAGGCGGACAGGGCCCGTGGCGAGGAGCTCCTGTTCAAGGTCAAGCTCGACGGGGCGCGGCGCGCGCTGGTGGAGATCAAGCAGCGCTCCTCGCAAAACAAGTCGATCTACGCCGACTGCAAGACGGTCAGGATGCTGTTCCTCGTCGACCTCAAGAAACACGAGTCCGAGGAGGCGCAGCGCCTGGCCACCGACCTGCTGAAGGCCTGCCAGCAGGCCAACCCCTCCGAGCTGGAGTCAAGCCCATGAGATGCGCCATCCTGCTATCTGTCCTGCTGGCCGCCGGGTGCGGCGGTGAGACCGAGATCGTGATCAACGTCGACCGCGACTCGATCAGCGCCGGCGGCATCGATTTCGCGGTGATCACCGCCAGGGCGATCCTCTCCGGCGATGCCGTCGGATCCGGGACCCAGGTCGACTTCGAGACCACCGCGGGCAGCTTCGAGGAGACCCAGTCGGTCGCCTCGGCCAAGGCCTCGACCAACTCGGACGGCGAGGCGACCGTGCGGCTCTACAGCGGCCCCTCCGAGGGGAGCGCCACGGTGACGGCCACCTTCTACAGCGACAGCAGCGGACAATCGGCCACTTCCAGCATCACGATCAGGTTCACGGCGGCCACCGGGAGCAAGAGCCCCGTGGACGGCACCTTCCGGCTCACCTGCGACGCGGTCAACATCGGGGCGCTGAGGGAGCCGGTGCCGGACATCCAGGTCACCTGCAAGCTGACGGCGCAGACGCGCAAGGGAGAGGTGATCCCGGCCAGCGCGCTGAACCCCAGCTTCATGACGGAGGCGGGCAGCGTCACCTCCAAGACGGACGACTACACCGGGGAGCAGCTCTTCATCTACAGCCCCAAGGGCGGCTCGTCGGCTCCACGCGACCTTGCCCCCGAGCAGTCGCTCAACGAACCGAGCTACAACGACAAGAACGGCAAGCAGCGCAACCCCCGCGACGGCCTGGCCACGATCATCGCCGTGGCGGACGGCGAGGAGGCGTTCAACGACCTCAACGGCAACGGCAAGTACGACCAGGGCGAGCCCTTCACCGACTCGGCCGAGCCCTTCGTCGATATTGACGACGACGACGAGTGGGGCCCGGAAGAGAAGTACCTCGACGTCAACAACAACGCCCGCTGGGACCGTGCCAACGGCACCTGGGACGGCAAGACCAAGATCGTCGCGATCTACAAGATCCTGTGGACCGGCAAGCTGGACAACTCGCCCCAGACCAGCCGCATCGACCGACTGACCTCCTCGATCCCCAGCGGGGGCAAGCTGGAGCTCAAGGCCTTCGCCCTCGACACCAACATGAACCCGGTGGCCGCGTTCCAGGACAACCAGGACTACCTGGAGTGGACCCTGACCTCGGGCGGGGACGCCTCGAGCAACGACCTGACCACCCCCCCGATGGACAACAGCCTCGGCTTCTCCTTCGACAAGGCGGCGAGCACCGAACGCAAACGCTGGCGCATCCTGGCCAACTCCTTCACACCGAAGCCCTACACCTTCACCGTCGAGGACAGCTACCCCACCGAGACCGATCCCCCGACCAACTTCACGGCCACCGCCGTCGCCTACAGCACGCCCGGGCCGGGGGACGAGGGCTACTTCCTGCCCCAGGTCACCGAGCCGATCGCGGACAAGGTGGACGGCACCTGCGACTGACTCTCCTAGCAGCGTTCGGGGAAATTCGAAACCTGATCAATTGCGACCACTTGCAGATCCGCGATCATGACGGATTGACGGCTCACGTTTGGTGTGACGGTAGGACAAACAAAGGGGCCGGCGGGATTGTCGAGGGTTGCACCCAATCAGAAAGTGCGGCGAAGTTAGTGTGGCCTTTTGCTCACTAACTGCCGCGCATCTCAAGATGCGGCGAAGTTGGTGTGGCCTTTTGCTCACTAACTCCCTTGCATCTTTTCGCCGCTGA
>Ga0180009_10007299_pt1 | contig 11351 bp, 9 predicted proteins | sample OS_PC_MetaG_FD_123537 | JGI IMG/M metagenome (GOLD analysis project Ga0180009, IMG submission 123537) | Groundwater microbial communities from the Aspo Hard Rock Laboratory (HRL) deep subsurface site, Sweden - OS_PC_MetaG | ecosystem: Environmental > Aquatic > Deep subsurface > Groundwater...
AATGCATTATATTTAAGTACTGCTATTATTTTGTTTGCTATTTCATCTATATCCCAAAAATCAACCTTAAGGCAGTTTTTTATAACCTCTGAAACACCTGACTGCTTTGAGATGATAACAGGGGTTCCGTTTCTCATTGCTTCCAATGGTGTTATTCCAAATGGCTCTGAAACAGATGGCATAACATACAAGTCTGCCATTCTGTATGCCCTGTCAATATCTTCTCCCCTTAAAAAACCTGTAAACAAGACATGTTTTGCTATTCCTAATTTTGCTGCCTTTTCTATCATGCTTACTTCCATATCACCAGAGCCTGCAACAATAAACTTGACATTTTTTTCATTTTCAAGGACTTTTTTAGCAGCATCAAGAAAATAATCAGGGCCTTTTTGCAGTGTTATCCTTCCAAGGAATAAAACTATCTTATCCTGGCTTTTTATCTTAAACTCTTCGCTGTCAGGAAAGCTCGTAAATTCAACAGCATTATGAACAACAAATATTTTGTCAGGATTTATCCCATGGTGCCTTATGACATTGTTCTTTGTAAAGTTTGAGTTAGAAATCACAAAATCTGCCTCTTCCATGCCTCTTTTTTCAATATCATAAATATATGGATTTGGGTTATCGCCTGTTCGGTCAAACTCTGTTGCATGGATGTGCACAATCAAGGGCTTTCCTGAAACATTTCTTGCCTCAATTCCTGCCAAAAAAGTCATCCAATCATGGCAGTGTATTAAATCAAAGGATTCGTTTATTGCTATTTCCCTTGCCTTTATGGCATACCTGTTTACTTCCTCAAAAAGGTTTTGTCCATATACTAATCCAAAGTTTTTGTCTGATTTTATGCTTCTTTGTCTGTACATATCATTATATCCCTTGGATGATATATATGGAACTAACAAAGAGTTTACTCTCTTTATATCAAGAAAACCAGTGCAACTTGCAATTATAAGGTTAACAAAATCTGATTTAATTGGCTTTGGTGCTGTTGGGATTACAAATGTTATATTAACACCCTGTTTGCTTAGGGCTTTTGTAAGTCCATAACAGGCAGTCCCTAAGCCGCCTGTATTAAATGGTGGAAACTCCCAGCCAAACATCAAAATCTTCATCAAAACCTCCTTTTATAGCTTCATCTACCTAAATTTAATTAAAGAGACATTGTATAAATAACTTTTCGATTACTGTATAGTAACAGAAATAGTAATTTATTGATAAATTTACCCTTAAAGAGATAGAACAAAACATATTTATATTAGTCTTGCTTAATATATGACATAAAAACAGTTCTTGGGGGATAAAGTGAGGGAAATTGATAAACAAGAGGAAATTATAGTTAAAGAACTTATAAAAAATCCAAGAATTTCTGACAACCAGATAAGCAAAAACACTGGTGTTCCTGTAAAAACAGTAAACAGGAAAAGAAAAAAACTGGAAAAAGAAGGGCTTCTTTATTACTTTACATACCTTAACAATGGACCACATGGAACAGGCGTGTTCACAGCAAGGCAGCTTTACATAGTTACATTTAAGTTGGGCATAACAAGAAAGCAGATACTGGACATGATAAAAAAAGAAGAACCAACTAAAATCGAGCTAAAACATATAGCTGAATCTTATCTTGGTGATGTAGATGGCCACTCTATAATTGCCATGATAATTGAATCAAGGCTTGAGTCTGATATTATTGAGATATTTAATGCAGAGCTAATTCCAAAATTCAAGAGATTTTTTGGTGAAGATGCTGTTGTTAAAACAGAGGCAATAACCCTTAATATTCCATTAAGAACCATGCATAACTATATGTTTTTGGTTAACATGTCTCATGGCAAGATAAAAGAAGAATGGCCAGATGAGCTAATATTTGTTGATTAAGATGAAAGCAGAAGCAGATTATTTATTTGAGATCTCATGGGAGGTTTGCAATAAAGTTGGAGGCATCTATACTGTTGTTAAATCAAAGACTGCTGAAATAATAGAATATTATAAGGAAAATTATTTTACAATAGGTCCTTTTTTTCCAGAAAAAGTGGCTGGGGAATTCCAGGAAAAAGTTCCTCCAGATAAACTGGCTAAGGTATTTGAAAAACTACAAAAACAAGGCATAAAGTGCCATTATGGAAGCTGGCTTATCAAGGGCGAACCCAATACAATTCTTGTTGATTTTAGCGGGTTTATATCTAAAAAAGATGAAATAAAAACAGGTTTGTGGCAGAATTTCAAGATAGATTCACTTAACACGCAATACTTTGATTTTGATGAGCCTGTTATCTGGGCTTATGCTGTTGGAAAATTTCTTGAAGAAATAAAAAATGTTTTCAAAGATAAAAAGATTGTTGCGCATTTTCATGAATGGTTAACTGGAGCTGGCCTGCTTTATCTAAAGCAGAATAACATCAAGGTTTCAACTGTTTTTACAACGCATGCAACAATTCTTGGCAGGACAATGTCTTTTGCAAATGAAGAGCTTTATGAAACATTTGACAAGATAAATCCAGTGGAAAAGGCTTATGAGTATGGAATACAGGCAAAATATCTTATAGAAAAGCAAAGCGCATTAAATGCAGATGTGTTTACAACTGTAAGCGAGATTACAGCCATAGAAGCAGAGCATATTCTTGGAAAAAAGCCAGATGTTCTTTTGCCAAATGGCCTTGACCTTAAGAAGTTTCCAACATTTGAGGAGGCATCCATAAAACATAGGTTATATAGGGAAAGAATAAAGGAATTTTTGATGTATTATTTTTTTCCATATTATTCATTTGATCTTGATAATACTCTTTTTTATTTCTTATGCGGAAGATATGAATTCAGGGCAAAGGGCATTGATATATTTATTAAGGCACTGGCAAAATTAAATGAAAAACTTAAAAAAGAAAAATCTAGCAAAACAATTGTGGCTTTTTTCTGGATTCCAGGAAACATTAGGGCAATAAAAACAGAATTGTTGGAAAACAAGACTTTTTTTGAGGATATAAAGGATGCTATTGATGACAATATGGGTGAAATTAAAAACAGGATAATCTATTCAATAGTTTCAAAAAAGAGCATTACAGAAAAAAATATTTTTGATGAGGATTTTCTGCATGAAAACAAAAAAAAGGTTTTGAAGCTAATGAAAAAAGGGAATCCAGAGCTAACAACGCATGACTTGCATGATGAGCAGAATGACTCTATTATCAAGTCCCTTAATGAAGCTGGCTTATTAAACAAAAAAGAAGACAGGGTGAAGGTTGTTTTTTATCCAATCTATCTAACTGGAGCAGACAGGCTGCTTGACCTGGGCTATTATGAATGCATGCAGGGCTCACATCTTGGCGTGTTTCCATCATATTATGAACCCTGGGGTTACACTCCTTTGGAAGCAGCTGCACTTGGTGTTTCATCTGTAACAACAGACCTTGCTGGATTTGGAAGGTATGTTAATGAAAAATCTGTGCAAACTAAGAATCCAGGAATATTTGTTCTGAAAAGATTAGGCAAAAAAGATGATGAGGTTGTTGAGGAGCTTGCTAATGCACTTTATTATTTCAGCAGCTTATCAAAGCAGGAGAGAATAAAAAACAAGATGGAAGCGCAAAGATTAGCTACACTAGCTGATTGGGAAGTTTTGATTAAGAATTATATTGAGGCACATAATCTTGCTGTAAAAAAAGGTGGTTAAGATAGAGCTTAGAAAGGATTATATCTTGGACAGATGGGTTATTATAGCTTCAGAAAGAAAGAAAAGGCCAAGGGAGTTTAAAAAAACCAAGTCAAAGAAAGAGGGAATTTGCTATTTCTGTCCTGGCAATGAAAACCTCACTCCAAAAGAGACTGGCAGGATTGAAAAAAACAACAAGTGGATTATAAGGTGGTTTCCAAACAAGTTCCCTGCTGTAGATCTTAAAGGAAATCCTGAAATAAGGTGTGCAAATGAATATTTCACATATTCTGATGCATTTGGCATACATGAAATAATAGTTGAAACACCTAATCATAATAAGCAGTTAGCTGATTTAAAAGAAGGGCATATAAAAGAGGTTTTAAAGGTATATGCTAGTAGGATAAGAGAACTAAGAAAAACAGCTGGCACAAAATATGTTCTTGTTTTCAAGAACGAAGGCATGGAAGCAGGAACCTCACTAGTTCATTCACACACACAACTAATGACATATAACAAGATTCCTGCTTTGGTTGAGGATGAGATTAGTGCAGCCAGAGCTTATGGAAAGTGTCCATACTGCGAAATATTAAATATTGAGAAAAACAGTTACAGAAGAGTGTTTGAGAACAATTCTTTTGTTAGTTTTACTCCATATGCCTCAAGATTCAACTATGAAATCTGGGTATTTCCAAAAGAGCATATAAGGAATATAACAGAGATGGATGAAAACAAGCTATTGGATCTGGCTTCAATGCTTAAAAAGATCCTGCTAAAGCTAAGGGAAATAAATCTTCCATATAATTTCTTCCTTCACTATGCTCCTGAGGAAAAAGATTTACACTTTCATATTGAAATATGCCCAAGGCTTGCTACATGGGCTGGTTTTGAGCTGGCTACAAATGCAACAATAAATTCTGTAAGCCCTGAGGATGCTGCAAAATTTTACAGGGAAGAGGAATAGAAAAAGGCAAGAAATATATACTAGAATTTATTTTTATTCTGCTTAAAAAATGGTAAAGATAGTTCATTCATTAAATAATCACAAGATAGAAAGCAAATCAACTAAAGATAATAGATTTCTAATTACAAATAAGAAAGGAGGGTATTTTTGTCTTGCTAATAAAAATAAAAGCAGGTATGACGGGCTTTTCTTTTTTGATGAAAAGATGCATAAGGTTATTGAAAGCCTGCATATAATTGATTCTACTAAGGCAAGCAAAGTAATCAATAAATTTTATGAGATTAAAAGGGAATGTGGCAGTGTAACTGAAACATTTTTTATGCCTCATCATTATGATTCATTGGTTTATGAGATAACTAAGCCGAGCACCATTGAGATAGTCCTTGATGCAAGGGAGAGCTATGACCAGAGGCAGTGGGGCAGGTTTTACAGCATTTGGCAGGAAGGTGATAAAATAATAGTCAAGTTTGTTAAAAAAACAGATGCAAGGGAAGACAGCTCTGATGCCAAGGAAGAGTATTCTTTATTCTCGGTTCTTAAGTTTGAGGGCATGTTCAAGAAAGTTGAAGAGTGGGAAAAAATACATTATGAATTTGATAAAAAAAGAAATTCAATGCCTTATGAAAGATATGTTTTTTCAGCGCTAACATTAAAAACAGATAAGGTTGTTCTCAGCTTTTCAAAGAACAAGGAAAAGGCAAAAAAAGAGGCAGACTATGTTTTTAGGAACATTGAAAGACTGAAGAAAAAACAGAGGGATTATTATGAATCTCTTTTGAAAACAAAGAACAAGCTTAAAGGAGATAGTTTGATTGCTTACCTATGTGCACTAAACTCTCTTGATTCATTGGTTGTTAATGATAAAGGAATATTTGCTGGTCTGCCATGGTTTTTTCAGTTCTGGACAAGGGATGAGGCTGTTTCACTAAAAGCCTTAATATTGCAGGGAAATTTTAATTTAGCAAAAAATATCCTGTTCAGGCATCTAAAATCTGTTTTGCATGATGGAAAACTGATAATAAAGCCAGACTCTTTATTAAGAAGTGCTGACTCTGCTGGCTGGATCTCAAAAAGAGCAGAAGACTTAATTTATATTTTAAAAAGTAAAAAAATTCTTAAAAATAATTTGACAAAAAAAGAGATTAAAAAAATAGAGGAAAGGATTGGGCATTCTCTTGATTTCATGATAAAATACCACACAAGAGAGCATCTTGTTTTTAATAATGCAAAGGAAACATGGATGGACAGCCTGCAAAGAGATGGTTTTAGGATAGAGATTCAGGCAATGCAGCTAAGCATGTACAAGCTAATGTATGAGCTTACTAATAACAGGATTTATCAGGAACTTGAGAGTGATTTAAAGAAAGAGGTTAGAAAAAAATTCTGGAACAAAAAATATCTTGCAGATGGCTTGGATGATTTTACCATAAGGCCAAACATTTTCATTGCTGCTTATATTTATCCTGAGCTTCTGGCAAAGAAAGAATGGATTATATGCTTTGACAATATATTAAAGCATTTATGGAATAACTGGGGCGGACTTTCAACAATAGACAAAAAGAGTTTGTTGTTTAGGCCAGAGCACACAGGAGAGAATAATGAAAGCTATCATAATGGCGACAGCTGGTTCTGGATAAACAATCTTGCTGCAATTGTTTTATACAGATTAGATAAAAAAAGATACAAAAAATACATTGACAAAATACTGGAGGCAAGCACAAAAGAGATTTTATGGCAGGGAGCAATCGGCCATCATTCTGAGTTATCAAGCTCAAAAGAGTTAAGATCTGAAGGCTGCCTGGCCCAGGCCTGGTCTGCTGCAATGTATATTGAATTAATTAATGAAATTTACAAATAGGAAATTATTTAAACTAAGTTCTAAATTAAAGTGATATGTTAATTGGAATAATCTCTGACACACATGACAATGCAAGAAACCTATTGAAGGCCGTTGAATTGTTTAATAAAAAGAAAGTTGGCCTTGTAATCCACTGCGGCGATTGGGTTTCTCCTTTTATGCCTCCTTTCTTTAAAGGGCTTAAATGCAAAATAATATCTCTTTTTGGAAATAATGAAGGAGATAAATTCAATTTCCTGAAATGGGAAAAAGTAAAAGAAATGGGGATTGAATTTCATAATATATGCTTTGAAAAAGAAATAGATGGAAGAAAGATTGTGGCCTATCATGGCCAGTCTGACATTCTCTTGAATGGTCTTATTGAATCACAAAAATATGATGCTGTTTTCTCAGGGCATAATCATAAGGCCTCAATTAAAAAGAAAGGAAAAACACTCAATGTAAATCCTGGCTCAATAAGCGGTGTATGTGCAACAGAACTTTCTGATGAAATAACAGTAGCAGTTTATGACACAAAAACAAACAATGCTGAGATTATTTTTCTGTAGTTTAAAGAACAATATAATACCTCCCCACAAAAAATTAGAAATTTCTTATGCACAGAAATGCTTGCGAAAACCTCTTACTTTAGTATGAGGATGAGCATTTCTGGCATCCTAAAAATCCATTGTCAAAAGAAAACTCCGTCAAACCAGCATCTTTAGATGCTGGTAGGAGTTTTCTATGGATTTTTATGATATTAACCAAAATAAAACTTTAACTAATACTTGTTATATTCAATTGCCGAGCCTCGCTCAAAGAAGGACGCCCAAAAGATAAATATATAAATGGATGTAAATTTTAAACCATTATGTTAATCGATTGTCACGTTCATGCTTATACAAAAAAACAAATTACAAAGCTTCTTCTTAGTATGAAGAAGAACAGAATCGATAAATCAGTTATAATGTATTGGCCAAATATAGGCGGTACGAAAGTCCCAAAAATTAATGAAGTTTTAAAAAATATAAGAAACTATCCTAACTTATTTTTGGCAAGTTCAATAAGAATCACGGATGATAGAAAATTTAATAGAGAATTTGAAGAGTTAAAAAATATTCTTTCAAAAAAACAAATTGTTGGAGTTAAACTGTATTTAGGTTATGAACATTTTTTTGCCAACGATCCAAGATGTAATAAGATTTATGAATTATGCATAAAATACAATATCCCAGTGATCTACCATACAGGGGATACTTGGAATTTAAAAAACGCTATGGTCAGATTTACTAATCCTATCTACATTGATGATGTTGCTGTAAAGTTTCCTAAACTTAAAATTCTTATATCACATCTTGGAAACCCGTGTTGGATAAAGGAAACCGCAGAAGTAATTTATAAAAATAAAAACGTTTTTACTGATTTTTGTGGTACTTTATCTTTTCCAGGACGGTTTGAAAAAGAATATAATAATAATCTCAAAAAAGAAATTCTTGAATTAGTCGCTTACTGCGGTACCCCAAGAAAATTGTTGTTTGGTTCAGATTTTGATCTTTACAAACAGGAACAATATATTAAATTTTTAGAAAGTTTTACAGAGTTTTCAAAAACAGATTTAGAATATATAAGACATAAAAATGCAGAAAAATTGTTTAAGATATAATGGCGTCCTTAAATAAAAATCGCTCGGCTCGGCAACTCTTCGCCAATTTTTGCTTCGCAAAAACCGTTGCACTTTGGCTCGGTCTTCCGCTATGCTCCGACGAATATAACACGGCCCGCCGATATGTTATATTCAATCGAGAATGAGTCCTAAATACTAAAAGAGCAAAGCTATTAAATACTCTTTTATTTCTATACAATAATATGGTTGTGAAAATAACATATTTTGTTCATGGAACAACAATAGACAATGAGCAGGATTTAGCTACTGGATGGTCTCCAGGCAAATTATCAGAATTAGGAATCAAACAGGCTAAAGAGTTAGGTAAACTTGTTATAGATAAAGATTTTGATATTGTTTTTTGTTCTGATTTGAAAAGAGCTGCTGATTCAGCCAGTCTTAGTTTTGGTAATAAGTATCAAATCATTCAGGATAAAAGATTAAGGGAAGCTGATTATGGTGATTTTACACAAAAATCTGCAAAAGAATTTAAGTCTAATATGGCTGATTATGTTGATAAACCTTTTCCAAATGGGGAAAGTTACAAGGATGTTGAAAAAAGAATTGCAGATTTTCTTGATTTCTTAAAAAAGAATTATGATGGAAAACATATTGCTATTGTTGCACATCAAGCACCACAACTGGCTTTGGATGTTTTAATAAAAGGTAAAACTTGGAAACAAGCCATTGCTGAAGATTGGAGACATAAAAAAGCATGGCAACCTGGATGGGAATATATTCTTGAGTAATAATTTTGTCCTTGATTCTTTTAATTGATAGTTATGCTCAACTGCTCTGCGGCGCTGTCAAAACTGTTTCCTGCATATAGAAATTACAGGACATTTGTTACACAACGGTTTTTGTGCTTTACAAAAATCTCTTCCCAATCTGATTAAAAGTTCATGTCCTCTGACACGCCGCATGGGTGGAATAACTTTGGCGAGTGCTTTTTGTATTTCCTCATATTTTGCCCCACTTTTAGTTATCCCAATTCGTTTAGCAACGCGCTCAATATTTGTATCTATCGGTAATGTATCTTGGTTCATACAATAAGCTAGAAACACATCAGCAGTTTTCACACCAATTCCTTTTAGATTTAGCAGGGATTCTCTCGCTTTATTTTTTGGCAATTTGGTTATTGTAGATAGGTCACCATGAAATCTTTTCAAAACAGTTTGTGCGAGCTTTTTGATTCGTTTAGCTTTCATATTATATAATCCGCCTGCTTTAATTGAATCACGTATTTTATTAATTGGTGCGTTAGCTAGTTCAGTAGGTGTTATTTTGAATTGGTTTGATAAACCAATATAAGCTCGCGTGCTATTTCTATCGCTTGTATTTTGTGAGAGAATGCCTATAACAAGGTTTTTGAATGGATTATACATATCATTCATATCAATTTGTATTCCTTGTTCTTTGAAAACTGCCTCTACTTCTACCCATGCTCCTTTTGAGCCATAATAATTGTTCAATAAATCATAGAGCTTTGACATATTACATAAATAAGATGGAAGTCTTTTAAATAATTTTGCACCGCCTCGCAACTCCTCCGAATTTTCTTTTAGAAAATTCTTGGTCTTCACTTCGTTCAGAGAGCATAACAGCAATTGCATAAGGTCTTGTTTTATTATCACTATGATGTTTATAGCAACTTTTTTATATAAATCTGTTTTATTATGGCAAATGAGGATAATTGCTGACTTACACATCCATTCTAAACATAGTAGGGCCACGTCTAAACAATTAAATATTCAGAATCTTGAAAAGTACGCAAGAATAAAGGGTTTAAATCTTCTTGGAACAGGTGACTTTACTCATCCAATATGGATTAAAGAGCTTAAATCAGAGCTTATTGAGGATGGAACAGGGATTCTAAAAACAAAAACTGGGTTTAATTTTATCCTTCAGACAGAAATCTCATTGATGTACACACAGGATGGAAAAGGAAGAAAAATCCATAATGTTATTTTAGCAAAGAATTTTGATATTGTTGAGCAGATAACAGAGCAGCTAAAGAAAATTGGAAGAGTTGATTATGACGGCAGGCCAATCTTCGGAATAAAATGCCCTGAGTTTGTTGAGATGATGAAAGAGATTGATAAGGATATAGAAATAATTCCAGCGCATGTATGGACTCCATGGTTTAGCTTGTTTGGCTCAAACTCTGGTTTTGACAGTGTTGAGCAATGCTTTAAAGACCAGACAAAACATATCCATGCCTTGGAAACAGGACTTAGCTCAGACCCAGCAATGAACTGGCGTTTAAGTATGTTAGATAAATATACATTAGTAAGCAACTCTGATTTGCATTCATTCTGGCCATGGCGCATTGGCCGCGAGTGCAATATATTTGACTTAAAAGAGTTAAGTTATGATTTACTATTGAATGCAATAAGAACAAAACAAGGCTTAGTTGAAACAATAGAGGTTGATCCTAGCTATGGAAAATATCACTTTGATGGGCATAGAAACTGTAATGTCTGCATGAGCCCAAATGAATCTCTAAAAAATAAAGACATCTGTCCTGTATGTGGAAGAAAGCTAACCATAGGGGTTTTGCACAGGGTTGAAGAACTTGCTGACAGGCCAGCTGGCTTCAAGCCAAAAGACGCTGTTCCATTCAAAAAATTAATTCCATTATCTGAAATATTATCAAAGCTTCTGAATTCTGGTGTTGCATCTCAAAAGATATGGAAAGCTTACTACAATTTAGTTAATGAATCAAGGCCTGAAATAGATATCCTGCTTAATCTGTCATTAGATGAACTAAAGAAAATAACCAATGAAAAGATTGCAGAGGCAATAATTAACATTCGCAATGGAAAAATAAAGATCCAGCCAGGCTTTGACGGCGAATATGGTTATCCTTTATTTTCTGATAAAGATGTAAAAGAAGAGGTTGTAGAGCTTAAACAAGTTAGCAAAAATAAGCAAAAAGGATTAAATGAGTTTATATAAAATTATTTTAGGAAACCTTAAATTTAAAAAAAGTTAAAAAAATAAAAAAATTTATTCTACTATTACTGTGCCTTTAAATCCAAATACTGCGTCCATAACTTGGAATGTTCCTGCTTCCTCAAATTCATATTCAAAGATATCTCCTTCTGCTAAGGTTGGGCTTCTTTCTCCTCCCACTAAAACAACTATATGTACTCTGTCATCCATGTTTTTCCATGTAACAACTGTACCAGCACTTACTGTCAGTTCCTCAGGATCAAATCCCCCTCTAAGAACTTGGACATCT
>Ga0180009_10007300_pt1 | contig 11350 bp, 13 predicted proteins | sample OS_PC_MetaG_FD_123537 | JGI IMG/M metagenome (GOLD analysis project Ga0180009, IMG submission 123537) | Groundwater microbial communities from the Aspo Hard Rock Laboratory (HRL) deep subsurface site, Sweden - OS_PC_MetaG | ecosystem: Environmental > Aquatic > Deep subsurface > Groundwater...
ATGGAATAATGGAATATTGGGTATAAAAGCGGAAAAGATCTTTTTTATAAAATCGATAGAATTCATTTAAACCCATCATTCCAGCGTTCCAATATTCCAGTATTCCAATTGTGAGCAAAGCAAACTAAGTTCCCGCTTAGGAGCAAATCGCTGTTAAAGGGTGTTTAAAACCTGCTGGACACAATTCATGATATCGGCATCAGGGACATCGGTCCGGATACCGGGGCATTCTCCTGCCATTATGTGCCAATTGGCAACATCCCGCGCCACTCCTCCGATAAAAGGCCATGCCTTGCACATCCGCGGCTTCACCGGATGAATGGTGCATCCGTTGTTCCAAAATACACAGTAACCGTTCTCGCCCTGGGCGATAACCCATCTCCCGCCGGATATTTGGCAATATTCGGATATGAATTGCGCTTTATGGACTTGGATGAAATCGGCTATCCCTTCAAGGTCTTTTTCTGAAATAAAGGTGCCGCCGTATCCTTTGCAGCAATGACCGCAATCCGTACACTGAAACACATCGGTGGGCTTATACTGCACGACGCGTATCCATGGCCCGCTGAAGGGTCACCGGATCCACATACTGGAGATCTCCTCCCATGGGAACCCCTGAGGCGATCCGGGTCACATTGACCGCATACGACTCCAGCCGGTCCGCAATATAAGAGGCGGTGGCCTCCCCTTCCACATTGGTACTGGTGGCAATGACGACTTCCTTTACCCGGCCTTCCCGGATTCTGTGCAACAGTTCCTGAATGCGGATAGCGTCCGGACCGATACCGTTCATGGGCGAAAGCGCTCCCTGAAGAATGTGATATTTCCCTTTAAATGCACCGGATTTCTCAACGGCCACCATGTCCGCAGGCTGTTCCACCACACACAACAGACTCTCATCCCGGTGCGGATTGCTGCAAATATCACAGACTTCACGGTCGCTTAACGCACCGCACCGCTCGCATAATCTAATCTTGTCTTTTATTTCCAGAATACTGGCAGCCAAAGATTCCGCCTCTTTCCGCGAAGAGCGTATGATATGCATGGCAAGACGTTCGGCTGTTTTTTCGCCGATACCGGGAAGCCTTGAGAGGTGTTTGATCAGCTTTAAAAGCGATGACGGATAATGACTCATGATATTTCCAATTTTCGATTTGTGAATTGCGATTTTCGCAAATGATCTGTGGTCTTTTGGTTGACGGGGTTAATTGCTCAATGAACCGGTAATATATTCAAAACTGCAAACGTTTCATTCGAAATTCGAAAATTGAAGATCGAAAATCCTCTACATCATTCCGGGAATATTCATACCCCCGGTCAGTTTGCCCATCTCCTCGGAAACCATTTCCTGAGATTTAACGAGGGCATCATTGACGGCGGCAAGAATCAAATCCTGAAGCATTTCCACATCATCAGGATCAACAACTTCCTTCTCTATCTCAATGGATAAAATCTGCTGTCTGCCGTTGGCCACGACCTTCACCATACCGCCGCCGGCAGCGGTTTCCACTGTCTTATCAGCCAATTCATCTTGCAATTTCAACATCTTGGATTAAAGCTTCTGGGCCTGTTTCATCAGGTTTCCCATATTTTTCATGGACCATCCTCCTATAGTATTTTTACGTCGACGACCTTGCCGTTAAAAATCTCAATGGCTTCGGCCACCAGCGGATGACTCAACGCCTCCTGTTTTAATTGGTTTTCCCTGGCACGCTTCTCTTGATTGTTCGGTGTCTCGGAATTGCCTTTTGATATTTCGATGCGAACCGTTCTTCCCAGAACATCTCTTATGATCTTCTCCAAAATAGCGATATTCTTAGATCGAAGAACCTGATTTCGGTTAAAATCGTTTCCATTGACTTTAATTTCGATACCTTCTCGCGTTAATCCCTTGACGTCACATTTGCTCAGGGTGGCGGCAAGAAACGGGTACTGCTCAGAAGTCATATCAATGACCCGTTTCCATATCCGGTCGAGGTTTTCAACCGATCCCCCGGATATCTTCGGGCTTTCGGTTTTTTCCGAAGGTGCGGTATGTTCCCGCAGGTCTGCAACAGAAGGCCTGTGGTCTGAATCAGGCGTTTTTTTTTCTACCGGTTTGTCCGTCACAATGCCCGTCATCCCGATTCTTGCCTGCAAATCATCCAGCCTTTCAACAAGAGTTTCAAGCGGCAGCGCCGGTTTGATCTGGCACATACGAATAAATGCCAGTTCAAATACCAATTTAGGCTGGTTTGACAGGCGGATGGTGGGCTCCTCGTTCAACAGGAGATGGAACATCTGGTTCAGATAAGTAAACGCCACATCGGAGACCTGTTCTTTAATAGACTCGATCTCATGGGTTGGAAGATCCACCAGTCTTTCCAGCTGCTTTCCCATTTTAACCACGCAAAGATTCCTGAAATGCTCCACAAGATCGTTATACAGCTTCTTCAAATCAAATCCGCGATCATAGACATGATCCAAAAGCGCAAGCACGGTGGGCAGCTCTCTGGACAAAACCGCATCTGAAATGTCAAAAATGGTTTTTCGATCTATCACCCCCAGCAACTCAATGACATCTTCTGGGCCCACAGCTCCTTCACAACACGTGATAATCTGGTCAAGCAGGCTCAATGCATCCCGCATGCTGCCGGAAGCCTCCCGGGCGATAAGCCAAAGGCTTTCGGCTGCAACTTCAATCTCTTCTTGGGTACAGATCCATTCCAGGTGGTTTTGAATGGACTCGATATCGATCCGGCGGAATTCATGTCGCTGGCATCTGGAGAGAATGGTTATCGGTATCTTATGCGGTTCTGTGGTGGCAAACATGAACAATACGTGAGAAGGCGGTTCTTCCAGTGTTTTGAGCAGGGCATTGAAGGCTGCAATGCTGAGCATGTGAACTTCATCAATAATGTATATTTTATTCGGGCTGTGGGCCGGCATGTATCTGATGTTCTCACGCAACTCCCGAACCTGATCTACACTGTTGTTTGAAGCACCGTCGATCTCATACACATCCACTGCGCTGCCGTTTTTGATTTCCTTGCATGATCGGCATTGATCGCAAGGTGTCGAAGTGGGTGCGTTTTTACAGTTCAAGGCCTTTGCCAGGATTCTGGCAACCGTTGTTTTTCCGGTTCCCCGGGGACCGGAAAATAAAATGGCATGGGCGACACGGTCGGATGAAATGGCATTTGCCAGCGTGCGGGTAATATGATCCTGTTTGACCACCTGGTCAAATGTCTGGGGACGATATTTTCTAGCCAAAACCAGATAGGACACGATGACAATTCCTCATGTGATGCCAGCCGGATTGTCCATACCAATCCGGCTGCAATACACGGTGAGCCACCGTTGACCGTCTATTACAGCCGGAAAGCCATGACCGTTTTCCTCAATCGGTCATGGTGAGTATTGGGAGTTTTTATAAATGGCGGAGAGAGAGGGATTCGAACCCTCGGTGCCGCTTTTGGCAGCACACACGATTTCCAGTCGTGCTCCTTCGGCCAGCTCGGACATCTCTCCTATATTTTGATAAATCAAAATACCATTGGCTGTTAGCTTTTAGCCATTGGTATTCTGGTTTGATCGATTTTTCTGAATGACATTCTCGTTTAAAGTTTCACCGAAGTAAAATTAATTCCCTCATTAGGCCACTGGCCAATAGCCATAAGCCACCCGTGAAAATCAATTCCATTGATTTTCCTGGCGGAGAGGGTGGGATTCGAACCCACGATCCCGTTTTTGACAGGATACCGCTTTTCGAGAGCGGGGCCTTCAACCGCTCGGCCACCTCTCCATCGGCCTGAATAATTATACCTTTTCCAATATGATGTCAATGATCGAATCCATTGATTACAGCGGTCTAAACACGATAATTCCGATGGGGAACGGTACCTGTTTCGCATCCCTTAGAATGCCGTGTGTCGCATGCCCTCAAAGAGATTGAAACATGTCTTGGGTTTCTTCGGTGTACGTATCGTCAGGCTCATAAATGTACAAGGGGGGAGCAGCCTTCAAACCCGGACGCCCGTCCTTGACCGCTTCAACGAGTACCAGCTTCGCCTCTGTGTTTCGATAGGAGTGGATGTTCCGGATAAATTTCGGTTCGAGATTCCCGGATCGCAATGTGGCCACGACATCCGCCAGGCGATCGATGGGGTATACCATCACAAACCTTCCGGATTTGCGCAAGATCTTTCGGGCCGTGCGAATCAAATCCGCCAGGGTGATGGAAATTTCATGCCGCGCCCGTGCACGCTGCTGGTTCGGGTTAATCCTTCCTGAATGCGCTTTCCGATACGGAGGATTGCTCACAACAAGATCCGCCGCCTTTGGAAGCATATTTATGGACAGCTTTTTCATGTCCAATTGGAAGATCTTAATCTGATCTTCCATACCGTTGGCCGCGATGTTCTCTTGGGCAAGAACCGCAAGTTCTTTTTGAACTTCAACCCCGAATATCCGAATCTCCGGATGGTGATATGCCAGAATCAGTGGAATGATTCCGCAACCCGTCCCCAGGTCTACGATCGTATCTTTCCGCTTCGGGTGAATTGAAGCTGCCAGAAGAACCGCATCAATGGAAAACCGGTAACCCATGCGGCTTTGCTTTATAATCACACGACCGTCAAAGAGTGTGTCGACGGTAGATTCTTGATTTTGACTATTGCCTATCATTTGTTATTTAGGCGTTGAGTCTTAGTTATTGTTTCATGCATCTTATTATGTAAAAATCAATACACAAGCACCCCGCCAGAAAAACGGCGGGCAAGCAAATTACAAACAAATCTCAAATTCCAATATCCAATGACCCAAACCGGGTTGGCTTGTTTGTTCTTCCAGATGTTTCGAATTTTGAATTTCGGTCATTGTGATTTGTTTGGGTTTTGATATTTGTGATTTGGAATTTCCGATTCATCCGGGTCAGGGTGTACCGATTTTGAATTTAATATCCTCCACCACTTCCTCTTCCATTGTTTCATTTATCTTGCGGATAATATCTTCTTTTAAAAATTGAAGTTGATGCATCCAAACCGAACTGTTCACCTCAACCAGAAGCAGCCTGCCTTTAAATGCACTCGGTTGGGCATTTTGTGAAACCGACTCCCCCACAGCCTGGTTCCAAATCTCAAATACCTGAAGCAGCTTTTCATCAGGGCTATGTCTGAACGTATTTATAACGTTCGGCAGAATATCGCTCAGAGAATCAAATCCTTTTGTTTTTTTTCTTTTTGATTTCATTACAAACCCGCACTGAGGAAAGATATTGTAGCAAAAGCAATTATCAGAGATACTCGTCAAACTCAATATTGCATGGGGTAAGCTAACCCGGTGATTTTTCTTTTTTCTTGACTTGCTCCATGATGTAACCTAAAATGTAAACGATTGAAATGTTATCATCTTGTAATTGTTTGGGATGCGGACTTACGATACTTATACCGCATCTCTTTTTTACCTTCAACAGGGACGGAATAACATGAGTTGGGATTGGGATAAATTAAAAAATCAGCAAAAAGGTGGCATGCCGCCTCAGATGGATGAAATCATAGAAAAAATCAGGAAATTCAAATTCCCCGGCGGTCCATTCATTGTCCTGCTTATTTTAATCGCCGTATTCTTCGGTTCTTCCACGTTTTATACCATTGCAGTGGATGAAGTGGGTGTGGTCCAGCGATTCGGAAAATTTGTGAGGATCAGCCAGCCCGGATTGAATTTCAAATTACCGGCCGGCGTCGAAAGGGTCACCAAAGTCAAGGTTCGACGCGTGTACATGGAAGAATTCGGATTCCGTTCAGTGGAACCGGGAACCCGGTCGCGATTCGCCACCGGGAGTGACAATGAAAGCGTATCCTTGATGCTTACCGGAGATCTGAATGTGGCCCTTGTTCCATGGATCGTGCAGTACCGGATAAAGGACCCGTATAATTATCTGTTCAAAGTTCGGGACGTTCGAAGACTGCTCATGGACATGTCGGAAGCCGCCATGCGCCAGGTGGTCGGGGACCGCAGCATCAATGAAGTCATAAACAAACGGGCTGAGATAGCGGATGAAGCCAAGCTGCTGCTTCAAAGGGAACTGGATAAGGCTGAAAGCGGTATCAATATCAGCACCATTGAAATGAAAAAGACCAACGTTCCGGGTCCGGTTCAACCGTCCTTCAACGAAGTGAACCAGGCCACACAAGAAAAAGAGAAAATGATTTATCAGGCCAAGGAAGACTATAATAAGGCCGTTCCGGAAGCGCGAGGCGAAGCCGAAAGAACCATTAGAGCAGCAGAAGGATATGCGATGGATCGGATCAACCGCTCAAAGGGTGATGTCTCTCGGTTTAGCGCGGTTTACGAAGAGTATATTAAGGCCAAAGATGTGACCCGGCGACGGTTGTATCTTGAAATGCTCAGGGACCTGTTCCCGAAGCTGGGTCCCAAATACATCATCGATTCTAATCAGAAAAATTTACTCCCGTTCTTAAATCTGGGAAAGCAGGGTATTGAAAAATGAAATCAAAAGGATTCATCGTTGCATTACTGATTGTCGGCATTCTTCTGATTTTTGCATCCGCCTACGTGGTCGACGAAACCGAACAGGTGGTGGTCACCCAGTTCGGGAGAGTCATTGGAGAATCGAAAAAGACCCCAGGATTATATTTTAAAATCCCGTTTATCCAGCAGGCCAATTATTTTCCGAAGAACCTGCTCAGTTGGGACGGCGATCCCGGTCAAATCCCCACCCTGGACAAAACCTTCATCTGGGTGGATCCGTTTGCCCGGTGGAAGGTGGTGGATCCGGTAAAACTTTTTCAAACCGTCAATAACACGGTCGCTGCACTCGGGCGTCTGGACGACATCATCGACCCGGCGGTCCGAAACTTCATCACCTCCTATCGGCTCATCGAAGCGATCCGTTCAAGCAACAGAGAACTGGACACATTCGAAGTCGGTCTGGAAGATGTGAAAAAGGAAGGGCGGTACGGCTATCAAATCGTCACCGGGCGGGAGGTCATCACCAAGGGGATCATGGAACAGGCCCAACCGAAACTGGCCCAATTCGGAATTGAGCTGGTGGATGTAAAAATAAAGCGCATCAACTATGTGGAAGAGGTTCAGAAATCGGTTTACAGTCGAATGATTGCCGAGCGGAAGCAGATTGCTGAAAAATTCAGATCCGAGGGCAAGGGTGAAGCCCAAAAGATCCTCGGCGAAAAACAGCGTGATTTAAAGCAAATTTCCTCTGAAGCCTATCGAACGGCTCAAGAACTCAAAGGTAAGGCCGATGCGGAAGTGACGAAAATATATGCGGAGGCATACGGCGCTGATCCGGAATTTTATTCCTTTATCAAAACCCTTGAAATATACAGCGAAGCGCTTGATGACAAGAATTCGCTGGTGCTGTCCATGGATTCTGAATTCTTAAAGTATCTGAAGGGTTATAGCGAATAACCCTACTAAACGCAAAGGAAGAAAAAAGCACCGTCCCTTTATAATCGGTACGGTGCTTTTCTATATCTGGAAGAGACAAAAGGTATGATCATTTACCTTTTCTTCTCTGATGTCGGGTCCGGGCCAGAAGTTTACGATGTTTATGCCTTCTCATTTTCTTTCTTCTCTTTTTTATGACACTACCCAACCGATCACCTCCAATCTATGCAAATTTTTGAATAGGACTCTTTAGCATTAAATGAATCGTATTGTCTATACTTTTTTTGCCCGCAATGAAGTGTACATGCCAAAGCCGGGGCGTATGCGGAAATATAACATGAATCAGCGAAGCGGTTGTTCCATCCATACGGTTGTGTTATTTTATTTCAAATATAAATTAAGCAAATTTTCTATTTTTGGCACTCACTGATATGGAAGCGCTTACAAAATTCAGTCCTGAAGAAATTCAAATCGTAACCGACTCGACGGTCATGGCAGAGGAACTGGTGAGCAACCATTACAAAATGTCCGCCAGCCAGTGGTTACACCCCATGTACGATGTAAAGACACTGGCGGATCTGGAACCGGGTGAAATCGTCCATGGACCCTTTGCTCAAATCATCCGGTATGAGGGGAAGAAACAGGATACTGTCCTAGGCTCTTCAGCATTCGATTTTTATAAGATATGCATCCAGGATCATTCGGTCCTGTCAACCATCTGTCAATCCCCTGAAATCTCCCTTTTTCCCTTCACCCTCTACATCATCACCCATGAATTGGTTCATATCGTCAGATTCGGCAGATTTCTCCAGAATTTTATGGCCACCCATCAGGAAACAATGACCGAGGAAAAACGCGTACATGATGCCACCCATGACATACTCAGAAATGTCCAAATATCGGGAATTTCTGAAGTGTTCAGTTTCTATGATAAATGGCGTCTTCCCATTGAAACGCTTCACAACCCCCGATAGATCCATTTTCTATCATAAAAAAAACCGATCTTCTTGACAATCCGCCGGGACTCACTATATTAGAGGATAATTTACAGGGTCGTTTTGCACGAATATCTGGAGGTTTGATCGTATGCCAATCTACGAGTATGAATGCACAAAGTGTGGAGAAATCGAAGAAGCCATTCAACGATTTTCCGACAAATCCCTTACCAAATGCAAACACTGCTCCGGGCGTCTGCATAAATTGATATCTCAGAGCACGTTCCATCTAAAAGGCACCGGATGGTATGTTACCGATTATGCCGATAAATCGAAATCATCCGAATCAACCGAAACAAAGAAAAAAGAGACGACAGACAAGTCTTCGACGACAGACAAGCCTTCGAAGAAGAGCAAAGAGTCGACTGACAAGTCATAATGATCGATATCGGCAGACCGGACACATTCCCTACAACATAAATATTGAACCGTAACCGACAAGTAAGGGGAGGTCGCTCCTTTAACCGGAGCGTTCTCCCCTTTTTATTGACTCGGCGGATGAAACAGAAGGGGCTTTACAGTACGGCATAAAATTCATGCGGTACCCCTTTACAAATGAAAAAGGGTGATTATAGTTCAAAAAAAACTACTGTTTTAAAATATATTTGAATGTCATTGAGTTTCTTCGAAGGGGGGTGAAAACAGATTATACCACGGGTTTTGGGCACGATAATCAATCCTTTCTTTAGTTTATAACAATCAAACAATCGAGCAGAATACATTATATTAACAAAGGAGAATGACAACAATGAAAATCAGACCGTTACAGGATCGAATCTTGGTAGAACGCGTAGAGGAAGAAGAAAAGACAAAGGGTGGGATCATTATCCCGGATACCGCTAAAGAAAAACCGGCCGAAGGCAAAGTAATGGCTGTCGGCAACGGCAAGATAGGCGATGACGGCAAACGAATCCCCCTCGAAATCAAAAAAGGGGATAAGATTCTATTCGGAAAGTATTCCGGAACCGAAGTAAAGATTGATGGCAAAGAATATCTAATTATGCGTGAAGACGACATTCTCGGAGTGATTGAATAATCAAATTTTCAAATAATGATGGAGGATAGATTAAGATGGCTAAAATAATCAAGTACGACATGAAAGCACGCGAGGCCATGCTTCGCGGTGTAAGAACACTCGCAGATGCAGTGGTTGTAACATTAGGCCCGAAAGGCAGAAACGTGGTTCTGGATAAATCCTGGGGCTCACCGACCGTTACCAAAGACGGCGTCACCGTGGCCAAAGAGATCGAACTGGAAGACAAATTCGAGAACATGGGCGCCCAGATGGTCAAGGAAGTGGCCAGCAAAACCAGCGACATGGCCGGTGACGGAACCACCACCGCAACCATATTGGCAAGATCCATTTACGAAGAAGGACAAAAACTTGTAGCGGCCGGCAACAATCCAATGGCCATCAAACGGGGAATCGAAAAGGCAGTTGAGGTTGCCGTCAATGAGCTGCATAATATGAGCAAACCGACCAAAGACCAGCGGGAAATTGCACAGGTCGGAACCATTTCTGCAAACAACGACGAGACCATCGGCAATATCATTGCCGAAGCCATGAACAAAGTGGGCAAAGAAGGCGTCATTACCGTTGAAGAAGCCAAAGCAATGGAGACCTCTCTAGAGGTTGTTGAGGGGATGCAGTTCGATCGCGGTTACCTCTCTCCCTACTTTGTGACCGACCCGGAGAAAATGGTCGTTTCATTGGAGAATCCTTTCATTCTGATCAACGAGAAAAAGATCAGCAACATGAAAGATCTTCTTCCGGTCCTGGAGCAAGTTGCCAAGATGGGAAAGCCCCTCATGATCATTGCTGAAGATGTGGAAGGTGAAGCACTGGCCACTCTGGTGGTCAACAAACTTAGAGGAACCTTGCAAGTGGCTGCCGTAAAGGCTCCCGGTTTTGGTGATCGAAGAAAAGCCATGCTGGAAGACATCGCCACTTTGACCGGCGGTCAGGTGGTATCCGAAGATCTGGGAATCAAACTGGAAAATCTGAAGGTAACCGATCTCGGAAAAGCCAAGCGTATTACCATCGATAAAGACAACACCACCATCGTCGACGGCGCAGGCGCCCGATCCGCTCTGGAAGGTCGGGTCAAGCAGATTCGCGCTCAGATTGATGAAACCACGTCCGATTACGATCGAGAGAAACTGCAAGAGCGGTTGGCCAAGCTGATCGGCGGTGTGGCCGTCATCAACGTGGGTGCTGCCACTGAAACCGAAATGAAAGAGAAAAAAGCAAGAGTGGAGGACGCTCTGAATGCGACCCGCGCTGCAGTAGAAGAAGGTATCGTACCCGGCGGAGGTGTCGCGCTGGTCCGTACCCTGGAAGCGCTGGAAAAAATCAAGATCAAGGCCGATCAGAAACTGGGCGTAAAAGTGGTTATGAGAGCCATTGAAGAACCGCTTCGCCAGATTGCCAACAACGCCGGCCGTGAAGGATCGGTTGTGATTGACAAGGTCAAAGCCGAAAAAGGCGCATTCGGATACAACGCGGAAACGGATAAGTACGAAAATCTGATCGATGCGGGTGTCATCGACCCCACCAAGGTGGTTCGATTCGCGCTTCAGAATGCCGCTTCCGTAGCCGGCCTCATGCTGACCACGGAAGCCATGATTGCCGACAAACCTGAAGAAAGAGATGCAACTCCCCCCATGCCTGGAGGCGGTGGAATGGGCGGAATGGGCGGAATGGGCGGAATGATGTAATTGGCCCAAGCCCTTTTATATTAGATTCTAAGTTCAAAAGCCCTCACGCTCCTGTGTGAGGGCTTTTGTTTTACCGAAATCCACCACCTAATTTAATAAAACCCTTTACCAATAATGGAATACAGTAATTTTGCCTGCACCTTAATATTAAAAACGATACGTATCAAACTGCTGATTATCAAGATTTCCACGATTTTGATGGTGGATTTAGGTTTTACTGGACCGCTTGA
>Ga0180009_10007301_pt1 | contig 11349 bp, 19 predicted proteins | sample OS_PC_MetaG_FD_123537 | JGI IMG/M metagenome (GOLD analysis project Ga0180009, IMG submission 123537) | Groundwater microbial communities from the Aspo Hard Rock Laboratory (HRL) deep subsurface site, Sweden - OS_PC_MetaG | ecosystem: Environmental > Aquatic > Deep subsurface > Groundwater...
AAACCTCCACATTTCCATAAAGTTTATAAAGCTCTTTTTTACCAAGATTACAAGCTAATCATCTATTCTAAAAAATAGAAATAGGAGGCAAAAAATGTCAAATCAACAACCAATATTCATACTGCCAGAAGGCACACATAGAACTATGGGCAAAGACGCACAAAGAAACAACATAATGGCAGCTAAACTAGTTGCAGAGACTGTTAGAACCACTTTAGGTCCAAAAGGCATGGACAAAATGATAGTAGATAGTTTAGGTGATATTACTGTTACAAATGATGGTGTTACAATTCTTAATGAAATGCAAATTGAACATCCTATAGCCAAAATGTTAGTTGAGGTAGCTAAAACTCAAGAAGAACAAGTAGGCGATGGTACAACTACAGCAGTTATTTTGGCAGGTGAATTACTAAAAAACGCTGAAAGATTATTAGATCAAGAAATACATCCAACAATGATTATCAAAGGTTACAGAGAAGCTGCACAAAAAGCTCAAGAAGTTCTTAATGAAATAGCAGAGCCATTGACAAAAGATGCTAAAGAACTTCTTAAAATGATAGCAATCACTGCAATGACTGGCAAGGGCGCAGAAACTGCAAAAGAAAAACTTGCAAATTTAATTGTTAACGCAGTAATTGCCATAGAAGAAAATAATAAATTTTCAATGAATGATATTAAAGTTGAGAAAAAAGTTGGCGGTAGCATTGATGAATCTGAACTTATCCAAGGTTTAGTCATTGACAAAGAAATTGTACATAACTCAATGCCCAATAAAATTGAAAATGCTACGATTGCATTAATAGATTCAGCTTTAGAAGTTAAGAACACTGAGATTGATGCAAAAATACAAATTACAGATCCTAACCAATTGCAAAGTTTTGTAGAACAAGAAGAAAAAATCTTGAAAGATATGGTTGACAAGATTGTTAACTCTGGAGCCAATGCTGTATTCTGTCAAAAAGGTATTGATGATATTGCACAATATTTCTTAGCTAAAGCAGGCGTTATGGCTGCAAGAAGAGTTAAAAAATCAGACATGGAAATGTTAGCTAGGGCAACTGGCGCTAAGATGGTTACAAAAGTAAATGAATTAGGCGACGATAATTTGGGAGAAGCAGGCTTAATTGAAGAAGTTGAATTTGGCACAGATAAAATGATTTTTATTCGTGACTGCAAACATCCAAAAGCTGTTACATTATTAGTTCGTGGTGGCACTCAACATGTAGTTGACGAAGTAGAAAGAGCAGTTAAAGATGCTATTGGCGATTTAATTGCTTCATTACAAGTTGGCAAGGTTGTTGCTGGCGCAGGTGCTCCTGAAATAGAAGTTGCAAAAAGATTGAGAGAATTTGCAAATTCATTGTCTGGTAGAGAACAGTTGGCAGTATTAAGTTTTGCAGATGCAATGGAAGTTATTCCAAGAACTTTGGCTGAAAATGCTGGCTTAGATCCTATTGACATGTTAACAGAATTAAAATCAGCACATGATGCTGGCCAAAAATGGGCAGGCTTAAATGTATTTACTGGTAAAGTTCAAGATTCTTGGCAACAAGGAATAATTGAACCTTTGAAAATTAAGACACAAGCAGTAAAATCAGCTTCAGAAGTTACAGAACTAATATTAAGAATTGACGATGTAATTGCAGGCTCAGGAAGTAAAAATCCAATGCCCGGTGGAATGCATGATATGGGCGGAATGGGTGGAATGTCACCTTATTAGGAGGAAAATAAAATGAGTCTAAGAAAAATAATTAGAACTGGTATTGAAGGATTAGCTATTACTACAACTATTTTTGTCGGTGTAAGAGCAATGCAAGAAATTAAAGATTATAAAGAATTTTATAAAAATGAAGCATCATTAACTGAAACAGTCGGAGGACTTATTCCAGATTATGTAAATATTGAATGTAAATACAATAATGGCCAAATGATTAAAACTATGAAAGTAGGTAGACCTTTAGATTCTAACTTTGAAATGGAATTTGGAGCATATGATGGTAAATTAAATGAGCTAGGATTAACAACTAAAAGAAACTACAAATATGATGGACATTTATCTTCTCATATGAATCAAGCAAGAGAATCATTAGCTTCAAAAGTTGAAAAAGAGGATACTCATCAAGAATTAGTTAGAAAAATTAAAACTAAGGGACAAATATTTTATAGAGAAAACGGCCCGAAAGAATTATTTGTTAAAGCTGATAAACTTTGGGAAGAGTATTGGAACAAGGCAGAAGGCGATGAATTCCTAAAAGAATGGAAATTTTATAATAGCCCAAAACAACAAAATGATAAAAAAACCAAACAAGCAATAGACGCTTTATAATTTTTTATTCCTTGATAGGATAGGAATACCCCGCAGCTTGCTGTGATTGGGAGGCTTCACTTCAAGCCATTAAAACCCTGTGAAAAACATTAATTTTTAGCTAAAATGCCTTTAAAGGAGGTTTTTGAGCTTATTTCTGGCACTATTGTTTAGTGACTACACAATCGAAAACTTTATATATGACTTGTATTTACTAAATAGTAATCACCTCTTTTTCCCCAGCAAGAAACCTGAGGCATACTCTTTGAAGCGCTGAATGGTTTCTTGCCAGGGTTTACTCACGTACCGATTGAACTCTATTAATTCTTCATAAACTTTAAAAATCATACTTTGTAATACTTTTATATGGCATCTAAAAAAGAGTGGCAAAAATGGTACGAAGATAAATATCAAAGGCTAGAACAAAAAGTCAAAGTTTATCTTAAAGCTGGAAAGATAAATGCAGCAATAGACCTATATATTGAAAACGGAAAAATTCTAAAAGCATTAAATCTTTATGTAATGAAAGGCAATTTGTACAAAGCAGAAGATTTAGCTAGAGAACATGGACTAGAAGAGCTTGCAGAAATGTATAAAGCAATGGCTGAACATGAACCGCAACCTAAAATTAATTCATAAAAAATTATTCTCTTTTATTAAAAACAGTATATCCACACTTACCACAAGTTTGTCTATCTTTATGTAGTGCTAAAAAAGTCCCGGGCCCACATTTTGGACAAGCTGGTTTTCTTTCTATTTTACCGCCACTAATTGTAAACTTTTTATATTTCATACTTACAACTTTATTCTTAGTTTTTTTCTTAGCCATTATTGTTCACCTTTAGGTTCTTCTTTAATAGGTTTTTCTTCTGCTGGAGTTTCTTCTTTAACTTCCTTAGCCTTCTTAGCTTCTTCAGCAGCTTTCTTTGCTTCTTCAACTTTCTTTAAATCAGCTTTAATATTTTTACCATCTTTTTCTAAAGAGCACAAAGCATCAAAATCTTTGTAAACATGAACGATTAATTTTGCATTAGAACTTCCAAACTTTTGATAAACATGCCTTATAGCCACTAATTTTTCATCAACCTTTAATTTTTTAGCAATATCTTTTCTTAACTCAGCTTTTGAAGGTGTTGCACCATTAAAACTAAGATTAGCAGTGACTCTCTTCCTCTCTAATAGAGGCATTTCTTTTTCCTGAACAATATCTAGTTGTATCATTTTTACCTAACCTTTATTGCATATTCGCCTTTGGCAGTTATTCCTAATTTCTTTGCTATTTCAGAATTGATTGGATCTGTAACAATTATTCTACCTTTCCAGGATTCTGTGAAGTTGCTACCCTTACATAAAGGACATACACTTCCATCCACAAAAATCCTGCATTTTTTACAAACCTTTTTTGCCATTTTTATTTCTTTTTAACAGCGGCTTTTTTCTTAACCTCTGTTTTCTTTTTCTTTTCTTTCTTTAATTCTTCTTCAACCCATTGTAAAGCACCTAATCTATGTTGCCTCATGGTCAAACCAATTCTTGGGTTTGCAATTTCTTTATAACTAATTGCAATTACTCTTGCTCTACAAAGATCATTAACTTTTAATATTCTTTTAGATTCTTTTCCAGTCAATACATTTGATTTACTAAAACTTACAAAATCATCCATAGTTTGTGAAACATGAATCATACCATCAATTGGACCAATTGTCATGAATGCTCCAAAATCAGTAATGTCTCCTATCTTTCCCAATAAAATCTCTTGGAATTCTGGTTTAAAACTCAATAATGAAAATGTAGTTTCATAATAAGCTGCACCATCTCCATGAATAATAATTCCTTCTTGAATATCCTTTATGTCTTGAACGCCGATAACTATTCCTAATTCTTTAGAAATAAAGCCGTCAAACTGTTTGTTCAAACTTTTCATTACAGCTACTTCTGTTTCTTCATTAAAAAGAGTTGGATGAACTCTTATGTGTCCTGTGACTTCAGTTTCATAAAACATTATTCAATCCTCAAGTGTTTTTTTTGCCTTATAGTTATTATTTTGAATCCTTTTTCTTTCAAACGCTTTTTTAAAGCTTTATCTTGTGTCGCTATTATATTAGTTTTAGGATCCATTTCGACTAATATGTCGTCTACATGGCCTTTCTTATCAATTATATTTAAGCTTTTCTGCTCAATATACTTTAACGCTATCTTAATTAATCTCTTCTCAAAAAGTTTGCTTTCATTTATAAGTCTTTCTAATTCGTCTATTGATGCTTTTAAAATAGAAATTTGGTATGTAAAATCTGCAATCCTATTTAATTCAGCTTCTAAATCTATTTTAAAGCTTAAAGAATAGATTATAAAATTAGTATCTAATATAACATTTTTCATTATATTTTATTAAGATTAATTCTTTATAAAGTTAATTTATCAAAGAAAACCTTAAATACACATATAAGATTAGTTATTAGAGGCAAATTTATGGCGATACTTGAAGAACTATTAGATAAAAAATTTCAAGAATTGGAGATAAATGAAAGTCAAAAGGACATATTAAAATTTTACCTAGACTTTATCAAAGAGAAAGATTATACTACTTATTCACATAGCATTAGAGTAGGTTTGTTAGGTGCAGAAGTTGCTTCATTCTTAGACACAAATCCTAATGTTTTCTTATATGCTGGTTTACTGCATGATATTGGTAAGTTAGATATTGAAGATGAAGTTTTAAAGAAAAAGTTTGGTTTTAATGAAGAAGATTATGAAAAAATAAAAGAACATCCTGTTCAAAGTTATAATTATATCAAACATTTTAATCCTTTTGCAGCAGAAGTTGTATTAAGGCACCACAGGCATCAAGAAATTGCTTACCCTGAAATCTTGCCAGAAAGCATGTTTCAAAATTCAACTAAAGTATTAATTGCTTATTATTCTAGAGTCTTAAGTTTGGTAGATTATTATGATGCATTAATAAATCGGCGGAACAAAGATGATCGATTTAAAGATGCTAACACAAAAGAAAAAAAGAAGAAAATTTTACTAGAGAACAATCCCGACCAAAGCACTTTAATCAACCATTTGTATGAAGCAGGTATTTTTGGCAATGGGATTTTTAATAGCTTAGATAGAATAAAAATAGAAGAAGATAAAAGATTATGTTTCCCTGAAATAGAAGGTAAAAACATCATGTTGGCTGCATCTTTAGAACCTATTTACAGACCTGACATGGATTTAGAAGATAATAAAAAAACCTTGGAAAAATTTATTGCAAAAAGCACTTCTGTAAGCAGAGCATTTGTTCATTTGACCAAATTCTTAAACAAAACTAAAAGTCCAAAAGGCATATATCAATACCTTTATGAAGCACAGTTAAAAAATGAAATGGAAAAACATGATGGAGAAGTTAGTCCTAGTTTACTAGAATTTACTTTGCCTTTGGTGGCAGCACATATTTTATACGACCCTAAAAGTGAAAAAAATCCTTTCTTGTTATTTGAAAAAGCAAGAGAATTACTTAAAGAAACCAGCGAACAAGATGTTGAATGGTTGATAAAAATGAGACAAAAAGCCAATAAAATCAGGGGCAAAGAAAAATATAGGTTCTATTTCTTCCCAGTAAATAATGTTTATGATTATTATCTAAAAGAATTGGCAGAATGTGATTTTGAAGATATTTCCACTATAGCATATAATAGGCAATTTACAGAGGGATTCAAGGATATAAGATTGGCTTTCAGGTATTTTCAAAGATCAAACCCTGAAGATTTCATAAAAAAAGTTGTAAGATCTTACAATGCTATCTTTCAAAGAAAAAACTATAAAGATAAAAATCTAGATTATAGGTTGGCAGCAGATTTTATAACTGCCGGAGCTTATTTGCATTTAAGCTATAAAAAAGAAAAGGTTTTGATAAGTAAAAAATGACATTCAAAGAACTTACACTAAAAAAAGAGAAATTAACAAAGAAAGAATTAAATCAAGAGCTACAATGGTTCTCAGAATCTTTGGGTTTAACAAGCTTAAGAGATAAAAGCAAATCTTGTTTTAGAATTTTTATTGAATTATTAAAAACAACGAAAATGCAAAAGCCAGCCTCTAGCGATGAACTAGCTTTCAAACTTAACTTAACAAGAGGCACAGTAGTACATCACTTAAACAAACTAATGGATTCAGGGTTAGTTGTTTCTCAAAAAAATAAATATCTTTTAAGAACTACAAGCTTGAAAAAATTAACAGAAGAATTAAAGAAAGATACAGAAGAGTTCTTTGAATTTATCTTGCCAATAGCTGAAGAGATTGATAAAGCTTTAAGCTGATTACATTACATAATCTTGATTAGCAGATTTATAATTGAATAATTCTTCAACAGAAAACCATAAACTAACTTCTTGCTCAGCCTCTTCACTATTACCTGAAGCATGAACCAAATTCTTAATAGAAATTCCTTTCTTATCAGCATATTCATAACTAACATGAGCAAAGTCACCACGAATAGTGCCAATTGGAGCAGACTTAGGTTCAGTACTACCAACAACTTTACGAACTAATTCAACTGCATTAATACCTTCAACAGCCATTGCGACAATAGGCGCACTAATAATAAAATCTTCTAAACCTTTATAAAAATTCTTGTCAATATGTGCACTATAATGCTGCTTTGAAAAGTCTTTGTCAACCCAAACCATTTTCATGCCAACAATTTTCAAGCCACGTTTTTCAAAACGTGAAATAATATCCCCAATAAGTCCTCTCTGTACCCCATCTGGTTTGACAAGAACTAAAGTTCGCTCAATCATTCTTTGTTACCTTTCTTCTTTTTAGTAACCCACTTCATTTTACGTGGAACTCTTTTCAATTTTAACATATTTTTTTCACATTTTTTTGAACAAAAATTTAATTGTTTAGCATCTTTTTTAACATAAAGTTTTCCAGTTCCTTTTTCTATATCTTCGTTACAAAATGAACATTTTGGCATTATTTTCCACCGCCTTTACCCATTTTTCTTGCTTCAATTTCTGTTTCTCTTAACATTAATATGTCACCAACTCTTACAGGTCCCTTAACATTTCTAGCCATTACTTTATTTGCATCTCTTCCTTCAAGAACCCTACATCTTATTTGGATTGCTTCTCCTCTAACTCCAGTTCTACCTATAACTTCCTCAACTTTTGCTGCAAATGCTTGAGAAAATAAAGACCTAGTTTCTTCAGAGCCTTTCTTTCCAGGTTTTCCTTTTGGATTAAATTTTGCCATTTTTATTCTTTAAGTGCTTTTTCAATTTCTTTGATAACATTAGCTGCTTGTCCTTCTTGAACAATTGCAACCGCACAAGTTCCTACTGCTAAGCCTGCAGCTGCTCCCAAGTCATCTTTAGAACCTGTTTGTATAAAAGGTATTCCTTTTTCTTTACACAAAGGAGAAATATGCATTACAATTTCAGGAGGATTAACATCCTTTGCAACAACAACTAACTTTGCTGTACCCTTTTCAATTGATTTTGTAGCTTCGTTTGTGCCTTTTCTTATCTTTCCTGACTTCTTAGCCAGTTCAACAGCCTCATAGGCCATTTCCATTAATTGCTTTTCATCAGCCATTTCGTGAACCTCCGAACCAACATCATTGGTTGATAGTTTGGAAAATTAGCTTATTTAAAAAGCTTGCGCTCAGAGATGATACTGCATTATCCTAAAATAATACAAAAAGTATATAAGATTTCAGCTCTTATCTACATAAAATGCAAAATATCATTATAAAATTCAAAAGAATAGAAGTAATTAAAGCTGATTTGAGAAACCATACTTTACATTTTGGAATTCATTATGATGAAGATGAAAAGCCTATGTATTTCAAAAAAATCTATGACTTAAGAGAAAATGTTGACTCTTTTGTACATAAATTAATTTCAGATATTAAAATGAAATGTAGAAAAGAAAACACAATGCCCATTGATGACTTGGATTTCTTGAACCATTATACTAACATCTTAATTCATCAAAAAGGAGATGGACAACAAATAGAAAAAATAGCAAATGCCGTAAAAAGATTCAAAGATAAAGTTAGGAACTTAAATTCATTTGGTAGACATGAAAGTTATATACAAAAATATAATGAGTTTATAGGATTAAAAGCTAACTTGGAGTAAAAATGAGAAGTTTTTGGAAAATAGTGAATGAAGTTATAAAAGAATCAGATATAATTTTAGAAATATTAGATTCGCGTTTTATTGAACAAACAAGGAACAAAGAAATAGAAGATAAAGTTAGAGCAGAAAATAAACAATTAATTTATGTTATAAATAAATGTGATTTAGTAGATAAAGAACTTTTAGAAAGAAAAAAGAAAATATTAAAACCTTCAGTATTTGTTTCTGCTATGAGGCACCAAGGTACTAGCATCCTGCTTAGAACCATCTTACAATTTGTTGATAAGAAAAAAGAGCGAGTGATTATAGGGGTTGTTGGCTATCCAAATACAGGGAAAAGTTCTGTAATAAATGCATTAAAAGGTAGAGCAAGCGCATCTGTTTCTCCAATTGGAGGCCATACTAAAGGCAGACAATTAGTTAAAATTACAAAACAAGTTTATTTAATGGATACTCCAGGAGTTTATCCTTATATGGAAAAAGATCAAACTAAACATGCTTTAATTTCTTCAGTAGATTTCAATAAAGTAAAAGATCCTATTGGGATAGTTTACAAACTTTATGATGCATTCAGAGAAATTCTTGAAGAACATTTTAAGATTAAGACAGAAGATGCTGAAGATTTTTTAGAAAAAGTTGCTAGCAAATTAAACTTATTAAAAAAAGGAAATCAACCAGATATAGACAGAGCAGCTAGAGCAGTATTAAAAGATTGGCAACATGGTAAATTAAAATAATCTTCTTGACCATCTAACACCAGTAGTCAAAGGCAGAGCTAAAATAGGAGTTTTTCTTCTAACCAATTTAGCTTTTCTCAAGCTTCTTAACAATCCAGATTTCCCATAAAAATTATCTAATTCAATATAAGAATAACCAACATGTTTTGCAAAGTGCGCATCACTTGCACTTGCCATCAATAGATTATTTTTAAAAGCATAACTTTGAGCTTCACGATTAAATTTTTGAAATATAACTCTTGCATTAAAAACTTCAACAATATCTGCTTTAACATTTAACTTTCCAACACCCTTTCTTGCTTTATCAAAAGGATGAGGTAAATAAACTAAACCTCCTTGTTCTTTAATTCTTTCAATAGTTTCAAAAATAGATAATCCTCGAGGTATTTCTTCATTTAAAAATAAACCAATTACTTCACCTTCTTTAGCTTTGATTTCTTCGCCAATAATACAATCACCATACATTTTCTTAAATTTCAAAGCACCCTTAATAGTATTATGATCCGTAATTACGGGAACTAAATCTTTTTTATCAAATATCTTTTTCAAAAGCTCCAAACTAGTAAAACTATCTGGTGAATATTTTGTATGAATATGGAAATCTATTTTCATGAACTATAAAAAATTTCAGCTCTTTTTAAGGCTTATGGAATACAAAAATTTATAAAAGCAAAATAAACTAAAAAAATCATGAAAGTTGGGCTAATAAATGAATATACTCATTATTCAAGAACATTGGGACTTCATACTAAAAAAGATTTTGAAGAAAAAACAAATACAATTATAGAATCTGTTAACAAGCACAACTTAGATATATTATTAGCTCCTGAATGGTATTACTTAAAATGTCCATTTTTTACAAAAGAAGAAAAAGATTGGACATTAGAAAAAATAATCTCTAATACACCTAAAGAAACATTAATCCTACCTGGAACTTTTGTTTGGATTTACAAAGAAATAAAAAGAGCTTTCAGAAAAACCCAATTAAATTTTTACAATACTGCTCCAATAATCAACAATAATCGATTACAAGAATATCATAAAAGCAGATTAAATAGAGAATCTGGAGAATTCGGAATTGCTGATGAATCTAAAGACCAATATAAAATATTTAAACCTACAGCCGGAGTAGAAAATGGAAAAATATTCAATTGGAGAAATTTAGAAATAGGTTTAGAGATTTGTATTGATTATGGGAAAGGATGTTTAAGTTCTAAAAATATCCATTATTTAGATTTACAATTAGTTATTGCTTGTGGTATACCTTTTTACAAAGAAAACACAGCCATAAAGGATAAAGGATATCTAATAATCTGTGATGGGCATCAGGGAAAATATGAAACTGAAAGATTTGACAACAGAATTTATCAAAGAAAAGAAGATAATTTTAATAAAATTCAACCAATACAATATACAAAACATTTAGATTTATATGAAATATAAAAAAAGAAAAAATTATTTTTTCTTTAAATTAGCTATAAACTTTCCAACTGGTTCTTTCAAGTTATGGCCAAAACTAATTCCTAAAGATATTGCCAAACCCAAAGACAAACCAGCAACTAAAATCAAGAAAGTATTCTCTAAGATGCTAACTTGTAAACCAACCTGTTCTAAAGCAATCATTACTGCAATAAAAATTACAATCGCTTTAAACAAAACAGCCATTTGTTTTGCACCTTTAATGTTTGTTTCTTTCTCAATAATATGTGCTACATAATATGCAACTATCAAGCCCAAAAATACAGACAATATTGCTACTATCAATTGTGGTAACCAAATAACAAACTTAGATAATAAGTCACTTAAAGCTCCCAACTTCAATACTTCTGCAGCTGAAACTAGGAATATAATAAAAATTCCCCATTTGGTTAACTGACCCAATATAGCAGAAATGTTCATCTTGCTTATAGATTTTGGTGCGTCTACTTTAGACAACACAGAATCAACTTTAAGCTTACTTAAAATTAACTTAACAAAACGTCCTAACAAGAACGCAATAAGATAACCAGCCAACAAAAGCAATAACGCTAAAAGAATGCTTGGCATAATTTCCCAAAATTGATTCCATAAATGCTTAAACGGATCAACTATTTGTATAGCCATTTCTTCAAAATCAGCCATTAATCATCACCTCTTGTAATATATAACAAAATTTTAACTATAAAAATGTTTAGATT
>Ga0180009_10007302_pt1 | contig 11347 bp, 15 predicted proteins | sample OS_PC_MetaG_FD_123537 | JGI IMG/M metagenome (GOLD analysis project Ga0180009, IMG submission 123537) | Groundwater microbial communities from the Aspo Hard Rock Laboratory (HRL) deep subsurface site, Sweden - OS_PC_MetaG | ecosystem: Environmental > Aquatic > Deep subsurface > Groundwater...
TGTTCTTAATCTTGAAGCCTCTCTAGACTATGATTATGACAATGATCATGACTAGGATTCAGTCTGCAATCATTTTCCTGGTCATAATCATTCAATAAAATTCCCGAAGTCTAAAGTCCCCAAAATTGCACGTTAGACTTTGGGAATTCTTAATATTCGTCATCGCGATCCCGATGCGTGCCCCTATTTTTCACAAGGTAATCGGGAGAAGCGATCTCAACTTTGAAGATTTCCCATTACTCAATGTGTAACCTCGAAGGTAAAAAACAGCGACCTTCGAGATTTAGGAATTCTTAATCGCAATCTTATTCTTAATCTTGAAGCCTCTCTAGACTATGATTATGACAATGATTATAAAAGGCAAAGACTATCTTCATCTTAGTTGTGATTCAGCCCTCAATTAAATCAACTGCAGATTTGAACCTTAACCTAAAGTTTACACTACAATTTTTCTATTATCGTCGAATTAACAATCATATCTTTTTTAACTGCGGTAACGGGCATTTGATTTGCATCGGAACTTCTCATTGTAACTTCCATACCCATGCGCATTGTAGTTTGAGATTTTTCCAGCAGCCCGTCATCTAGATTAAACTGTAGTGAGCCGCTGCCGGAAATATCGGGATCGCTGAAAAAATAATTTACTCCTTGTTCGGAAACTTGATTTTGACCCTTCCATGTAACAGAAAGTTGTGCGGAAATATTTGCAATTTCTTTTCCATTTCTATTCTCAATTCCGGTGAGAGTGAAGAGAGCAGAATTTTCAATGCTGAATCCTGCAAGCATGGAATTATATTTTTTCTCCCAACTTGAGTTGATACCCATTTCTTCTTTACCAAGTTCGCGGATAAGCTGTTCGGAGAAAGGACGAATTACCGCTGAATTTAATTCCTGTATAAATTGTTCCATTTGCTCTTTTGTGAACGATCCTGCTTTATCTTGAATAGCAAGCATTTCATCGGCAATGGATTTTGTATTACTGATATTCAATATTTTACCGGATTTATTCACGGTGATTCTAAATTTTTTCTTTTTCATTGATTCATAATCCACAAAAAACTTTCTTTCGCGGTCACTTAGAATTAAAGCCGAATTATATTTCATGCTTTCGCCATTGATATTGGCATCGACTTTTATGGATTTTACAAAAACCTCAAGAATCGTCACATTGTCTTTACCAATATCGATCGGCATAAGCTCAAGTAAATATACAGCGTTTTGTATCATCTCGGTTTTTATAAGCGTATCAGCCTGAATACTCTGCGTATTACTCAGTATCGTAGTCATTTTATAATTAAGCGCTTTTCCTTTTTCAAATTTATAGACAATAGGTCTAACTGATTCTACAATCTCTTCAGCTTTTTCGTTACCCTTTGTAACATCGGTTTTTTCATTTGTCTTGTCATTGCCGCAGCCTATTACAAATAAAACCAAAACACCAAATAGTAAATATTTCTTCATTTTATCTCCGTCAGTACAAAAGGTACTTTTTTCTTAATATTTTAAAATCGTTCAATTCGTTTTCCCAATAATTAAATATCGTCTCATCATCATAATTATTAAGTATTGCACTACGCAAATATGTAGTTCCGGCTAATCTTTCCAAAGAGTTTCTTCTAAATTCTAATTCGGCTGGATATAATTTGTGAATCGTATTCAAAAGAGATATTCCAAATCTAAGAGGATTAAAATCATTCCTATTCACAACTTCAATCTGAATCCCTTGGCAAAGTTCATCCTTATATTTTGGATTGTTAGACATTTCCGGAATTGCGCGGGGTGTAAACTCAGTAGGGAAGAGGCGGACGGATGTAAAATCTTTCTGGGACATTTCGTCAATAACTGCTTGGCTATTTAGGTATGGCGCTCCAATTATTAAAAAGGGATTTTGCGTTCCTCTCCCTTCAGAAATATTCACCGCCTCAAATAAGCACATACCGGGATAAACGATGGCGTTTTCCAATTTAGGTAGATTTGGGGAAGGCTTAATCCATTCAATCCCGCATTCGTCATAAAATAAATTCCGGGACCAATTATTCATTTTAATGATTGTTAAGTCTGCTTTATTCTTTGAGTTAATCCAAAGTTCTTCGTTAAACATAAGCGCAAGTTCACCGACCGTCATTCCGTGAATAATTGGAATCGGCGCTATTCCAACGAATGATTTTAACGAGTCAAGCACAATAGGTCCATCAACAAGCAAACCGCCGATTGGATTAGGTCTATCAAGAATTATAATAGGAATATTGTTCTCCGCAGCCGCCTCAATTCCATAGTACATCGTTGAAATAAAAGTATAAAATCTCGCTCCTACATCCTGTATATCGAAGAGAAGAACGTCAATACCTTCGAGCATTTCAGGAGTTGGTTTTCTGTATTTCCCGTACAAAGAAAAGACTTTAACGCCGGTCTTTGTGTCAATTCCATCAGAAATGCCGACGCCGTCAGGATTGTTTCCTCGGATTCCATGTTCAGGTCCAAAAAGAGCGCCAATTTTTACACCCGGAATTTTAACAAGTGTATCTGCCAGATGAATGCCGCCGGGCAAGGTAGAAGTATGGTTAGTGATGAAGCCAATATTTTTACCGATTACCAAATCTAACTGATTATTAATAAATACTTTTGCCCCAACTTCAACACGAAGTTTTTTGCCGGTGCCCTGAGCAAAGATTAGCGTAAAAGAAAGTATAAGACTTTGCAGAACAATCAATAATGATTTAACTGACATATTATTACCTTCCATGAATAGTAAAATTATTCCGAAAAATTATCTAATAACTCTTTTCTTGAAAAGAAATGAGCTATTTCTTTTGCAGCGTTTTCATCAGAGTCCGAGCCATGAACAATATTTCTTTCAATTGAATCGGCGAACAGTTTTCTAATTGTTCCTTCATCTGCTTTTGAAGGGTCTGTTGCTCCGATCAATTTGCGAAAATCTGCGACCGCATTTTCTTTTTCTAATGCAATCGGCACGCATGCTCCCGAAGTCATGTATTCAACAAGATTTTTATAGAATGGTCTTTCTTTATGTACTTCGTAAAAACCGCCAGATGATGCTTCCGATAATCGAACCATTTTTAACGCCTTTATTTTGAATCCTGCTCCGGTAATTTTTAAGATAACCTCACCGATTAAGTTCTTTTCAACACAATCTGGTTTTAGTATTGCTAATGTTTTATTGCTCAAATTTCCTCCAAAAATATCCTATTAAAAAGCCGGATCACATATTATTATTTAAAAGTGAATCCGGCAAACTGTTTTATTTAGTAACTTAGCTTTACTTATTTAATAAAGCTTTTTGCATCGCTATTCCTATTTCTGCCGGACTTTCAACAACGTGAATTCCAGCCTTCTTCATAACCTTCATTTTTTCTGCCGCTGTTCCTTTTCCGCCGGCAATAATTGCTCCCGCGTGTCCCATTCTGCGTCCGGGAGGAGCAGTTCTACCTGCAATAAACCCAACAACGGGCTTTTTAACATATTTTTTAATGTATGCTGCAGCTTCTTCTTCTGCTGAGCCGCCGATTTCTCCTATCATCACAATACCTTCAGTACCGGGATCATCATTAAAAAGTTTGATTACGTCTATGAATTGAGAGCCGATTATGGGATCACCGCCAATTCCAACACAAGTAGATTGCCCGATTTTAAGATCGCTCAATTGTTTTACTGCCTCGTAAGTCAAAGTTCCGCTTCTGGAAACCACGCCGACTTTCCCTTTTTTATGAATAAATCCAGGCATGATTCCAATTTTAGCTTTCCCAGGTGAAATCAATCCAGGGCAATTCGGTCCGATTAGCCTTACATCTTTATTTTTAATTGCATTGAAAACCTTTGTCATATCCTTCGCAGGAATTCCTTCCGTGATGCACACAATAAGTTTGATTCCGGCTTCTACCGCTTCGAGAATAGCATCCGCAGCAAAAGGAGGAGGAACAAAAATTGCGCTTGCATCAGCTTTTTGATTTTTAACAGCCTCAGAAACAGTATTATAAATGTGAATACCCTGGAAATCTGTTCCGCCTTTACCGGGAGTAACACCCGCAACTACTTTAGTGCCGTATTCAATCATCTGCGAAGTGTGGAACGAACCTTCGCTTCCCGTAATTCCCTGCACAACCACTCTGGTTTTTTTGTCTAATAAAATGCTCATAATATTTCCTTACTATAATTTATTATTTCGTTCTCAACTTAATAATTTCTCATAAAAAATTTGGAATTATAACTCTGTTCTTTTAAGAATATTCTGTTCCAAATAATTACTGAATTGCAATATGCGCTCTTCTTCAAATTGATTTGCGAGCGCTTGCAGTCCAATTGGTAATCCGGAACTGTCTTTACCAACTGGAATATTCATTCCTGGAATTCCGGCAAGATTAGCAGAAGTTGTATAAATATCGCTAAGATACATCTGAAGCGGATTAGAAGATTTTTCTCCCAATTTGAATGCAGTAAATGGGGAAGTTGGAGTTAAAATTAAATCTACTTCGGCGAACGCATTCATAAAATCATTTTGAATTAACCGTCGAACTTTTTGAGCTTTTTTATAATATGCATCGTAATATCCTGAAGAAAGAACATAAGTGCCAAGCATTATCCTTCGTTTAACTTCATCCCCAAAACCTTCACTTCGCGTTCGGGAATACATCTCCTCCAAATCGTGAAATTCCTTAGCGCGTCGTGTGTACCGCACTCCATCGAATCGAGCTAAATTTGCAGATGCCTCAGCGGTTGTTAGTATGTAATATGCCGCAATTGCGTATTCAGTATGGGGAAGTGAAATCTCAATAATTTCAAAACCATTAGCTTTCAACTCTTGAATTTTTGCTTGAATCGTCTCCATAACATCTTTATCGATGTCATCAGAAAAATATTCTTTTGGGAGTCCAATTTTTAGTTTGTTTGAAAAACTCAAATCAAAAAGTTGATTAACAATATTTGCCGATGTAGAATCTTTGATGTCGTGTCCAGAAATTACCTCTGTGATTAGCGCCAAATCTGAAGTGCATTTTGAAAAAGCGCCAATTGAATCGAATGAAGACGCAAATGCGGTAAGTCCGTAGCGTGAAACTTTTCCGTAAGTTGGTTTCAAGCCAAAAATTCCGCAGAAAGATGCGGGTTGACGAATCGAGCCGCCGGTATCGCTTCCCAAAGCTGCGTCACAGAGATTTGCGGCAACAGCAACGGCTGAACCTCCGCTCGAACCGCCTGGCACAAATTCCTTATTTACCGGATTTAGAACTCTTCCAAAAGCAGAGTTCTCATTAGAAGAACCCATCGCAAATTCGTCGCAATTGGTCTTCCCGATGATAATGGCGTCTTCCTGAATTAATTTTTCAACAACCGTGGCATTATAAATTGAGGTGTATTTAGAAAGAATTTCAGAAGAACAGGTAAGAGGTTTGTCTTTTACCGCAATTACGTCTTTAACCGCAATCACAGCGCCGGCAAGTTTACCGTTTTTCCCTTCCCGAATTTTATTCTCAATCATTTCTGATTGATCAAGGCAGTCAGCGAATACAAAATTAAAAGCGTTTAAATCCTTATTCCGCTCAATTTGATTGAGGAAATAAAGTATATTTTCTTTTAACTTAATTTCCCCGCTTCGGATATTAAGAATTTTTTCTTGAATGCTCGAATAATCCGCCAAAATGGAACTCCAAAATTATCTTTTTGTATCTTTATCAGAGTCAGTGTCTTCCATCTTTATATCTTCTTCAACTTCATGCACAGCTTTTTTAAATTCTCTCATTCCTTTGCCAATGCCTTTCGCCAATTCAGGAATTTTTTTCGCGCCGAAGAGAATTAAAATTGCGAGAATAATTAGTATTATTTCAGGAGCGCCTAAATTACCAAACATTTCAAACCTCGACTAATTTGTTAAATATTTTATTAGTGAATTAAACAATTCAATTCCATCTGTATTGCCCAAAATTTTATCAGAACATCTTTCCGGATGGGGCATCATACCGAGTATATTTCTCTCTTTATTCGTTATTCCAGCAATATTCATTAGAGAACCGTTGGGATTACTCTCTGAATCAACATCACCTTTTCGATTGCAGTATTGAAAAACAATTTGGTCATTATTTTTCAATTCAGCAAGCGTTTTTTCATCGGCAAAATAGTTGCCATCACCATGAGCAATAGAAATTTGCAAGACGTCCTTTTCTACAAATGCCGTAAAAGAAGTATTTTTAGATTGAATTTTTAGAAATACATCTTTGCAAATAAATTTTGTTGATTCATTTTTTAACAGCACGCCTGGCAAAAGTCCAGCCTCGAGTAGAATTTGAAATCCATTACAAATTCCTAAAACAATACCGCCTGAGTTGGCGAACTTGATTACGGATTCCATGATTGGAGAAAACCTTGCAATAGCTCCAGTCCTTAGATAGTCGCCATAAGAAAATCCACCAGGTAAAATTATCACGTCAGAATTTTTCAGATCTTTTTCTTTGTGCCATAAAAATTCTGATTCTTGATCAAGCAGTTTTTTTGTGACGTAATAAGCGTCATGATCGCAGTTTGAACCCGGGAAAACAACAACACCGAACTTTAATTTCATTCAGCTTTTTCCAGGGAATATTCAAAATCTTCCATATTAGGATTGACAAGAAGTTTTTCGCTGTATGCAATCACTTCGTTTTTAGCAGTCTCAAAATCTGTTGTATTTACAAAAAATTCAATGTACTTGCCGATGCGAGTTTTACTTATATCGTTAAAACCCAGCAATTTGGCGCCTTGTTCAACAGCCTTGCCCTGCGGGTCGAGAATTTTTACTCTTTTTTTTACAATTACTGTGGCTTTATACAAGTTATTCTCATGCTTTAATTTTTTGATAACGCTGTTTTCTTCAAATCAAAAAGTAAATAAAAAATGTGCCGTAATATTCCCCCAAATACCATTGCCAGCAGAATATAGAAAAACGCAACGCCATTTGTGATGACAAGAAGTGCGAGTGCGATAATCGCACCGGCAATTAGTAAAATCTTTGTGAAAGTATTTAACTTTTTCAGATTTGGAAAAGCATTGTATCTAATTTTACTTACCATCAAGAAAGACAAAATTAAGATCAATGGTATAATCATATAAGAAAAGGGGCTGATTATTTTAACACCGTTGTGATAAAACAAGACCAGCGAAGCTAATAAAATTGCGGAGATTGGTATCGGGAGTCCTTTAAAATCAAGCTTAGTAGTAATATCCTCAATTTGAATATTGAATCTTGCTAAACGAAAAGCGCCGAAAAGCATCGGGAAGGAAGAGATAACTACTCCGATTGCGCCGAATTCGTTCAGATATGATTGATAAATCAAAAAGGAAGGCGCCACGCCAAAACTGATTACATCAGAGAGAGAATCCAGTTCTACGCCAAGTCTTGATGTTGAACCAAGAATGCGGGCAATTAGTCCATCAAAAATATCGAATAAAGCGCCGCCAAAAATAAATAATGCCGCCATATAGAAATCATTATGACTAGCGGATATGATTGAAAGAAATCCGCATAAAGCATTCAGCGCTGTAAAGGAATTTGGTAAAAACGCTCTCGAATTAGAAATTTTAATCATCTATTTTCTCGAATAATATTGTCTCTCCGGCTGAAACTTTTTGTTCTACACTAACCATTGGTTTCCATGAACTTTTATCTACAATAACATCGACTCTGCTTCCAAATTTTATCATTCCAAAACGCTCGCCAATTTTTACTGTATCTCCTATATTCAAATCATAAACAATTCTTCTTGCAACCGCTCCGGCAACCTGAGTGAACAGTACACGCCCGTATTTACTGTCAATTCCAATTTCCGAACGCTCATTCCTTTCATCTGCTTTATCATGATATGCAACAAGGTATTCGCCTTCAACGTATCTCAAATATTCTACTTTTCCCGAAATTGGAATTCGATTAACATGAACATTCAATGGAGACATGAAAACAGAAATCTGCCATGCGTCGCCATTTACGAATTTGTTATCAACAACTTCTTTAATAAGCATAACAGTGCCATCGGCGGGGGAAACTACAATTTTTTCACGATCAGGAGTTGTTCTCTCGGGATCTCTGAAAAAATTTAAAGTGAATATTAGTATCACAACGCTTAAAACTATCAAACTCCACTTTACATATAAATTGGAGTTCAGCAGACTTATTACAATCAATACAAAAATTATTATAAGAGCAACCCCTATTGTATTATAGCCGTATTTAGTTATCATACTTGTTCAATGTCCGATAAATTGATTAAAAGCACTACTCACAAAGGAATCCAAATTTAATATTTTATTACGTGAATTTCTTTGTGAAATAAAATTTTGTTAAATTTCTTTAAAGTAATACTTGATATAACAAAGAGTAGAATTGAACTATTAAGAATAAAAAATTGGAGGCAGAGTGAAAGGTGGAATTCAAGGTATGATGAAGCAAGTGCAGAAAATGCAGGCTGAAATGGAAAAAATTCAAGGTGAATTGGCTAACAAAACCGTAACAGAAGAAAGCGGCGGCGGAATGGTTAAAGCAACGGCGAATGGAAAAAAAGAATTAATTTCAATTTTTATTGAGAACGAGATTATTTCTGCAGGCGATAAAGAAATGCTCGAAGATTTGGTTGTTGCTGCGGTGAACAAGGCTCTTTCCTCAGCAGATAAGATGGCACAAGATGAAATGGGTGCCTTAACCAAGGGGATTATCCCTCCTGGATTTAACATTCCGGGTGTGTAAAATTGATTATACCCGAACCTCTTCAAATATTAATTGATGAATTAAGTAAACTACCGACTATTGGAAGAAAAACCGCTCAGAGATTGGCAATTCATTTGTTGAAATCGGAGAAGCAGAGCGTTGAACAATTGATGATTGCATTAGAAAATTTAATTACTAAAATTTCCTTTTGCGCGAGATGCTTCAACATTTCTACGAATGATTTATGCGATATCTGTAAAAGCGAAAAGCGGGATAAACGAACTATTTGCGTCGTTGAAGAAATAAGCGATGTTATCGCTATTGAAAAGACGAATGAATTTAACGGCGTATATCATGTGCTTGGCGGAGTACTATCGCCTTTATCCGGAACCGATGCCGGGCAATTGAAAATAAAGGAATTATTGGAACGCATTCCACGGGAAAATATTATGGAAGTAATATTAGCTCTAAATCCCGATACCGAAGGTGAGACAACTTCTCTTTATTTGGCAAAAATATTAAAATCATTCAACATCGAGATTACGCGGATTGCACGCGGAATACCAATCGGCAGTGATATTGAATTCGCCGATGAAGCAACAATAGGAAGGGCTGTTTTAAGCAGAATTAAGCTATAATGAAAAAATGGTACAAAACCTGGTTTTCCTCTGATGAATATCTAAATGTTTATAATCATCGAGATTCACAAGATGCAGAAAACATTATAAATTTGATTCTTACTCAAATCCCGCTTCCACAAAATGCAGTTATCCTCGATGCAGCTTGCGGAGCGGGCAGACACGCAATTATTCTTTCAAAATTAGGTTACAAAGTAATTGCATTTGATTTGAGTACGAATTTGCTTAAAATCGGGCAGAAAAATTCTGTAGAGCATCAAGAAAACGTACATTTTTTCTGCTCGGATATTAGGCAGACTTACATTAAAAAGAAAGTTGATTTGATAACGAATCTATTTACGAGCTTTGGCTATTTTGAAAATGATGACGAGAATTTTATATTTTTCCACAATTCAAAAAGTTTGCTGAAAAAGGATGGGTTTGTTGTTTTCGATTATTTTAATTCGAACCATGTCAAGAATAATTTAATTGAGAACACTGAGCGAGTTATCAATTCTAAAAGAATTATTGAAGAAAGAAGAATTGAAGACAATTTCGTGATTAAAAAGATAGTTATTGAGGAGAATGGAAATAATAGTGAATTTTATGAGCGCGTTAAATTATATGATTTCGAATTCCTGATTAAAAAATTTAGCGAAATCGGATTCACAATTGAGAAATCATTTGGGAATTATAATAGCGCTGAATTCAATCAAAATAAATCAAAAAGAATGGTTTTGTTTCTAAAAAATGGTTAGAAATTACACAATATTGTTTATCGTTATTATTCTTTACGGATGCGATCTTTTAACAACAAGAGATCCCGAGAAACCGGAATCTCCGAGGTCTACATTTGTTTCCGCAACAACGCCGGAATTATTATTTAATAATCTAAAGGACTCGTTCAAGGAAAAAATTGTTGAAAATTATATGGCGTGTTTTGTAGATGAAGAATTGTCAGATAAGAAATTCAGCTTCGTTCCGTCCGCTGGATCATCCGCTCAGTATACAATATTAAATGATTGGTCGCTTTCTTCAGAAAGGCAGTATTTCCTTAATTTAAGATCGCAGGTCTCTGCAAAAGTGCCGATTGTGTTAGATTTGCAAAACATGATTGCCAATATTCAAAGCGATAGCGCGGTCTATCAATTCGATTATTTGTTGAGCGTATACATAAATTCAGAAGTTCGTTCTTATCAAGGAAATGTTCAATTTAATATCATTTTAGATTCTAGAAATTTTTGGGTTGTTAGAGGCTGGGAAGATATCAAAAAACAAAATTTCTCAAGTTGGAGTGAATTAAAAGGTGCATTTCATCCATAAAATATTAATTGCGTTAATTCTGGGAATAACCACGTATTTCTGTACTAATCCTTTTGCACCGGAATTAGACGAAAAATTAGGGAATGAATCCTCCTTTATAAGCGATCAAAAAGAAATTGAAGGCGTCTTTCAGAATTTTCAATATGCATATACATTTGAGGACACTCTAATTTATGGAGCCTTACTAGCTCCGGATTATATTTTTATTTATAGGGATTATGATTTGGGCGTGGATGTCTCTTGGGGAAGGGACGAGGAAATGAAGGTTACAAACGGTCTTTTTTCAAATGCGCAAAGATTGGATCTTATTTGGAATAATATTGTAACAATGACTGATGATTCTACAAATATTATTCGTAGTTTTAATTTAACAATAACCTTTAATCCGACTGATATTATCTTCATCGATGGAAGAGTAAATCTTCTTTTGGCGAAAGATGAGAAAAAGAAGTGGATTATTAAAAAATGGATTGACGAATCAAATTTTTAGAAATTTATGATAATATTCTACCTAAAAGAAGCCTTTAAAACATTTAGCAGATCGAAACTATCTACTGTATTAACCATATTCAGTTTAGCAATTTCCATTTTGTTAATTGCTATTTCCATTACGCTTCTTATCTTTTCAAATAATTTTATCAGCAGTATTAAATCGAAAATAGAACTTACAGCTTTCGCAAAAGGCAGTATTGTTGAGTCCGAAGTAAATTCGAAAATAAATGAA
>Ga0180009_10007303_pt1 | contig 11346 bp, 9 predicted proteins | sample OS_PC_MetaG_FD_123537 | JGI IMG/M metagenome (GOLD analysis project Ga0180009, IMG submission 123537) | Groundwater microbial communities from the Aspo Hard Rock Laboratory (HRL) deep subsurface site, Sweden - OS_PC_MetaG | ecosystem: Environmental > Aquatic > Deep subsurface > Groundwater...
AATGCAAAATGGTGATACTTCCTCTCTACATGCACAATTTTTACTTTGCAGACTCTTCACCTTGGGCAGATAGAAGAGGTTTTGACTATCAAGGTGCAGAAATGGTGTGGGGGAAAAGGTAGTCACGAAGTATGGTGCAGAAAAACGGATATGAGACATACCACTGTTCCAAGACATCCTGGTAAAATAATAACAGAAGAGGTGCTGAATGAAGTATTGGGAGAATGATGTGTCAACCATTTCAACTCCGTCCCCCATCCCGTCCCCCATCCCTACAAAAGAGATAAAGGGTATTATCCTCAACGTATCGTTAATTAACAGTTATTACTGAATCCGGGTCGTAAGGAGGTTTTGGATGGATAAGAAAGAAAAGTCAAGAGAGTTTATCTTAAAGTTAGCCAAGAAGATCAAGGAGGAGTATAAGCCAGAAAAGATTATTCTCTATGGTTCTTATGCCTGGGGTAATCCAACAGAAGATAGTGACATAGACCTTTTTATTATCAAGAAGACCCATGAAAGGCCTGTTGATAGACGTGTATACGTTCGGAGGATAATAAGAGGGATTGATAGGCCATGCCCTTTTTCTTCTTTAGTGGTAACACCAAAAGAGTTAAAACAAAGATTGGAGATAGGCGACCAATTCATAAAAGAGATTCTTGAGAAAGGAGAAATGCTTTATGGGTGAGAAAGAGTCTCTTTATTCTAAAGATTGGTTTAATAAGGCAGCGAAAGATACGAAGCGAGTAGAAATTTTGTTGAGAGAGGATGATATTGAAGGAGCTGGCTTTCATCTGCAGCAGGCAATAGAAAAATATCTAAAGGGATATCTTTTATCCAAGGGCAAGAGACTCAGGCATATACACGAATTGGATGACCTGTTAGATATTGCTTTAGAATATGATCCAGAGCTTGAAAGATTTCGTAGTTTATGTGAAGAAGCAACCGAATATTATATTGAAGAGAGATATCCATTTATAACTACTTCTGGAGTAACCAAAGAAGAAGTAGAAGTAAATTTAACCAAAGCCAAAGAGTTGATAGATAGGGTAATGGGGTAAGTTTGAAGCTAAAAAAGCAGATAAGCAAGACCTATTGAAGTAAACACTATAAGACTGGCGGAGAAATAATAGCAGAAGAGGCGCTAAATGAAGTATTGGGGCAATGATGTGTCAACCATTTCAACTCCGTCCCCCCATTGCTAAATTGGAGAGTAAAGGGTACATCAACGATGAAGCAAAGCATGATTGAGTCTAGAGTTCAAGATAGCAGAGTTGAGATTTGTGGCAGCCTTTTGGCCCGCAATACACTACTCAACTTCATCGGCCAGGCAGTGCCGCTGCTTGTCGGGGTGGCTACCATCCCCTTCATCGTTCGAGGCTTGGGAACTGAACGTTTTGGCTTTTTGTCTTTAGCTTGGGTAGTGTTAGGTTACTTTGCTATTTTTGATTTGGGGTTGGGGCGAGCGACCACCATAGGAAAGAAAAATAGAACCGTCCCATTTTCATGAATTTGCTAAGGCCAAGGGGAAAAGTAATCTGTCCCTTATTACGAAGAGGTTAGAAGATGGGAATAGCGAATGAAGATATAGTAGAGCGTTTTGCTACAGAATTGAAAGACCATCTGGGAGAGAAGATTTTAGGAATCTATCTATTTGGAAGTACTACTAAAGGTATGGCTACAGAAGAAAGCGATATAGATGTATTGGCTGTTTATTCTGATATTGATGAGCGTAGACTTTTAGAGGTAGTCAGTGAGATTAGTTTTAAAATTGCTTGTGAAGAAGGGAAATTAATTGAGACTGTTCCTATGTCGAAACAGGAGTTTGAGCAATCCCTGGGTCGCTCTCCTTTTCTCTGGGAGGTACTTAAGTTTGGAAGACCAATCTTTACAAGCTAAAAAAGTTTCTGAAGATTTAGGGAGGAATCTTAATCTGGGATTGGACCTAAGAGCAAAAGCGCGTTATAAACCTCGAGCTCAACTTGAACCTAAAGATGCTGAATTTATAATTAATCTTGCTCAAGAATTACTGAAGATTGCACAAAAAGAACTGAGTTAATAAAAGGATAGACCAATGTCCTTAGTTTCTATAGTAATAACTAATACAAAAGACCTCAACAACACGCACAGGGCGGGCAAGGTCATCCTGTTTGTTTCTGCACCCTAAGCAAACAACCATTTTACGGTTAGCCAAGAAGATGCCTTGATACATCAAAGGCAGAAAAGGAATTTGGGTTCAAGGCAAGAACCTCGTTTGAGGAAGGGTTGAAGAAAACGATAGAATGGTATAAAAATTATGTTAATGCTGAAAAAGATTCTCACTATTATTTCTGATTGTATTAGATTCTTCCTTATCTATATGCCAGGTGGTTTGGGAAGAAAGTTACGATACTGGTATTACAAAAAAAGGTTAAAAGAATGTGGGAAGAACGTGATAATAGATGTAGGGGTAATAATAGAAGGCCCTGAATGGATAAGTATTGGAGATAATGTGTGGATTGATAAGTATTGTAGTTTAATTGCTGGAAAGGTAAATCTTGAAGGAAGTATAGCAAAGAAAAAAGAAAATAAAGATTTTAAATGGGAACCAGGCGAATTGATCATTGGAAGTAGTGTCCATATAGGAGCCTTCAATATATTACAGGCTCATGGTGGTTTATACATAGGGAATAATGTTACTACCTCTGCAGGCGTAAAGATTTATTCACTGTCAAACTATCCTTATGATGAACAAAATAAAGAAGTTATTACTTTTGCTAACTGTATGGTCAGAGAAAGAGATAGGGTCTCGTATATTATTTCCCCAATAGTTGTAGAGGATAGGGTCTGGATTGCTTTGGATTGCCTTATTTTAGGAGGCACAATAGGCAATAGTTCTTTTATATCTTCCCAATCCATAGTTTATAAAGATATTCCTGAGAACTCCTATGCATCGGGCAGACCCGCTGAAAAAATAAAAGAAAGATTTAAGCTGTAGAAAAAAGTGAATAAATTTATACCAGCTTCAGAGCCTTCTATTACTAAAAGAGAGATAGATTACGTAACAGATGCAGTCAAGTCAGGGTGGGTGTCTTCTCTCGGGCATTACATTAACGAATTTGAGAAAAAGTTTGCTAAATTTGTTGGGACTAAATATGCTTTAACAACTTCTAACGGAACAACATCGCTTCATTTAGCGCTTGTAAGCTTGGGTATAAAACGTGGGGACGAGATAATAATTCCAGATTTGACTTTCATAGCAACTGCAAATGCTGTAGCTTATACAGGTGCGAAGCCTGTAATGGTTGACATAGAACCAGATACTTGGTGTATAGATCCTGAGTGTATCAGAAAAAGCCTTACAGAAAAAACAAAGGCTATTATCCCTGTGCATCTTTACGGACATCCTGCTGATATGGATGCAATAAATGAGATAGCAAAAGAGTATAATCTTTATATAATTGAAGATGCAGCCGAAGCCCACGGTGCAGAGTATAAAGTTAAAAAGGTGGGGAGTCTTGGCACATGTGGGGTATTCAGTTTTTATGGGAACAAAATTATAACAACAGGTGAAGGAGGTATGATAACAACTAATGACGAAAAGCTTTACGAAAGGGCAAAGTTTTTAAGAGATCACGCTATGAGCAAAGAAAAAAGGTACTGGCATACAGAGATAGGCTTTAATTACAGAATAACGAATATCCAAGCAGCGTTAGGGCTTGCCCAGCTTGAAAGAATAGATTCGATTATAAACAAGAGAAGGCAGATTTTTGAGTGGTATAATGAGTTTTTAGGTAGTATGGATGGAATAAGGTTAAACCCTGAAATGAACTGGGCTAAAAATGTGTATTGGATGGTATGTTTACTCTTAGACAAAGATTCTCAAATTTTAAGAGATGAACTAATGCTTAAGTTAAAAGAAGTTATGATTGATACAAGACCGTTTTTTTATCCAATGAGCCAGATGCCTATGTATAATAATAGCGACAAGGTAAATACTATAGCTTATGATGTATCTAAAAGAGGAATAAACCTACCAAGCGGAGTTAATTTGGATAGGGGGGAGATCTGTTATATATGCGAGAAAATAAAGACTATTTTAAAACATACTTAGGGTTACTTTGTTTTGCTTCCTCTTGTGCCTAAAAAACCTCAGGATCTGGGGCGTAATTATTTAATGAAAAATTACGATTCACGGTGAACCAAGACACTTGGTAGAAATATAGATAGCAAAAATGGAGGTTGTTTCAAAGTTATGTGATAATCTAATATCACCTTCCCTCAGGGAGAATAATCTAGTTGAGTTATAAATCAGAATTTTAGTAAGTTTTAAGCAGCAGGCTCTAATCCCAAAATCCCTTCTCTGGACTAAAGGGTGAATTTTATAAGTCTTGACTCAACAAGAACTTGTTGTGGATACTGACGCTCTGTGGATAACTCTTCGAGTTACCCACATCGCTTGGACAACTCCTCTGGAGTTGCCCACAGTCTCCACAACACTACTCCTAAATTTTTACCTCTTTTTATTACAGCATCACATAACTTTGAGACAATGCCCAAAAATGTTAAATAACAAATAAAATCCAAAATCCAAATGACAAAAGAGAAGATTTGATATTGATTTGACCCCGTATTTACCACTTGAAGATATAGCAAATTTATAAATAGTTGAAATGATTGAACATAGATTTTTACAGAAGGGAAATTACGTCTATAATACGTCTATAATTTCAAAGCTTTAACTCTCATAATATCAACAGGTTACAAATTCAGGGGGATGTTATGTGGTAAATATGGGTTTGACATTTGGATTTTACTTTATGTTCCGATATAGATTCCCCAAAATTCTGAGTAATTACTAAGGAACTTTAATCCTAATGAAAAACAGTTTTAAAAACATCTTATATAATGCATTTGGCTTTATTTTTCCTATAGTTATAGTTTTAATTACTACTCCCTATATAGTCCATAAACTTACCACTGAGATTTATGGTGTATATGTGTTGGCTATTTCAATTATAGGGGTGATGTCATTTTTAGATTTGGGATTTGGGCAGGGGATAATAAAATTTGTTTCTCAGTATGAGGGGAGAAAAGATTATGAGAAAATTAACAAAATAATAGGGATGAGCTTTTTTATTTACATAGCAATGGGTTTGGTAGGTTTTATTCTGATATTTACTATCTCAGACATTTTAGCAAAAAATGTATTTAAAATATCGGCAGAATATGTTCAAACTGCCTCTTTAGCTTTTAAGATAACCGCTTTTGGTTTTTTTATAAATTTTATAAAGGCCATTTTTTTAAATATACCGAAAGCCGTCCAAAGATATGATGTATCTGTTAAAATTCAGAACTCAATCTGGTTTTGCTCTACCATTACAATTGTTGTTTTACTTTATAGTGGCAAAGGACTAATTGAAGTTCTCATTGCTTACATTTTTTTTCAGTTAATAGGATTAATTGTTTTTTACAATACTTCCAGAAAGATATTACCAACATTAAAAATAAGCATTTGCTTTGATAAATCTGTATTTAAAGAAGTATTTGGATTTAGTATTTTTACAGCTATTAGTAGTGTTGGTGGGAGTGTAATTTTTAGAGTTGACAAAATGATAATCGGAAGATTCTTAGGAACAGAGGCTGTAGCGTATTATCAAATTCCATTTATGATGGTTCAGATGGCAAATAGCTTGTTGTCAGCGATTACTGACCATCTAATTCCTGCATCTAGTAGTTTATTTTATTCGGGAAAGAAGATTGTAGTATTGCAGAACTTATATAAAAAATACACAAAGTACATCCTTCTTCTATCTACAATTATTAACAGCATATTTTTAATTTTAGGTCAAAATCTTCTCAGATTGTGGATGGGCATCGATTTCGCCGAACGTACAGGGGGTGTTATACCTTTTTTATCAATTATTTTCTTTTTTATGTCAATCGCTACTGTGGGTATTAAGCTTTTATATGGGTTAGGGTATTCAAAAGTCAATATGTTCTCATCCCTTTTGGGGCTTGTATCATATATGTTAGCAATGTCTTTCTTGATTCCTAAATTAGGAATTCTGGGAGCGCCAGTAGCCTTTTCATTCGTGTTGATTTCACATCCTATTTTTTTATTTTTCGTCGGGAAAATCATATCTGTCAAACAAAACTGGACTTATTTCACTATTGGAAAGTGTGGATTAATCATGCTCGTAGTCTTTTTTTTATTTCGAGTTATCTTGAATTCCCAAATCCAAAACTATTTCATTATCGTCTTTTTTAGTTTTTTAATTACCCTCACTATCGGTATCTTAGGTGTGTTGTTAAAATTAATAAATATACAGGAGATTAAAAATGTTTATTCTTCCACAATATTGTGAATTATGCGGAGCAACAAGCTTTAAGGATTGCTTTAGTACCAACGATAAGCTTTATGGAACTGGAAAGAACCAATTCCATATTTGGCAATGCACGCACTGTGGTTTTTATTTCACTTATCCTGTTCCGCCAAATTTAGAATCGGTTTATCCTGACTTCTATTATTCGTTGAAAAATGACACATTATCGTCGAGGAATAAAATCATCAAATATGTTAAAAATCCTCACAAAATACCGAATGCTGTATTGTTAAAAATTACTAATATGTTAGAACAATTATTCTTTAAACGTTCCATTATTCTTGTTAAAGGCGGTAATATTCTTGATGTGGGGTGTGGCTATGGTGATTTTTTATTAAAAATGAAAAAAATGGGAATGCACGTTTACGGCATTGAGCCTGGGAACTATGATGTTAATTTTTCCCAAAAACATGGGTTGGATATTAAGAAAGGAACCCTTTCAGAAATTAAATGGCAGGATGACTTTTTTGATGTTGTAACTCTTAATCATAGCTTTGAACATATACCAAACTCAAGAGAAACGGTAAAAGAATTGTATAGAATAGTTAAATCAGGCGGGTATATTATTGTTGCTGTTCCTAATGTCGACTCGTTAATGCGAAAAATATTTTGCACATCTTGGCTCCACTGGGATGTCCCGAGACATCTTTATCATTATTTCCCAAACATCTTAAAGAAACTTTTTATAGATGAAGGATTTATTTCCCTTAGGGAAAGACATCTTTACAGCGGATATGCCTTTTCTCTTAGCTTAGAAAATACAATAAACTATATAAGACATAAGAAAATAGTATTAGCAAATAGTGGCATGATGAATAACAGTATAATAAGATTGCTCGGTTTGATTACATTTGGGACAATTCCAGTGCTTTTGCGAAAAGGGGATGTTATAGAATTGATCTTCAGAAAACCAGGACAAAAAATTAAAAATAAAAAAAAATCTTGTAATACAAACGATAAAGTAGAGTTAAGTATTGTTATTATCAATTACAACACCTGCAATCTTTTATTGCAGTGTCTTAAATCAATCTATGAGAATACGACAGATTTGGATTTCGAGATCCTTTTAATAGATAATAATTCTCAGGATGAAAGCATCGCCACAGTTTGCAAGCATTATCCTACTGTAAGAACTATTCAAAATTCTGAAAATTTGGGATTTGCTAAGGCCGCAAATATTGGGGCTTCTTATGCATTAGGCGATTATATTTGTTTCCTAAATACTGATACCTATCTTGTTAATAATGCTATGAAAGAAACGATAAGACTGCTCAAAGAAAATGCAAAGGCTGGTATTGTAGGACCTTTAATTTATAACCCCGACATGACAATACAACAATCTGTTACTGAATTAAGTTTTTGGGGTATTGTTTTAAAAATGTTAACATTAAGAAATACAACCCAAGGTAAGTGGAATATAAGGAATCACACGGAATATATGGTCGTCGAAAAAGGAAAGGGTCTTTTAGGAGCTTGCCTGTTAATGCGAAAAGATTTTTTTTTAAAATTAGGAGGTTTCGATGAAAATTTCTTTTTTACTGGCGAGGAAGGTGATTTAATCCTTGAAGCACGAAGAAAAGGCTGGCAAATATTACAATCATTTAAAGGGGCAATAATTCATCATCATGGAGCAACCATAAAAAGAATAGAAAGTAAAGAAAAAACCCACATATTATATAGTTATTATAGCGGGATTCTATATTTTATAGAAAAAAACTATGGCAAGATTCCACGACTAATCACATTCTTATTAATATCCTGCCAGCTATTCATTAAATTTTTATTCTGGTCTGTAAAATCTCTATCAAGTCGAGACGCATTATTAAAAGCTTCTGTATATAAATTTATATTAACGAACTTGAATAAATTAAAAAACAATGTAAATTCAAACAAAAATAAAATCGTCTTGCTATTGTCAAGCGATCTCTCTATTACAGGTGGAATTCCTCGCTATACATACTATCAAGTCAAAACCTTGAAAGAACTGGGATATAAAATCTTCCTGATCACCAGTTATGAGATTGGCGATTTCTTTAACCACAATTTATTTGAAGAAATATTCTCATTTTATCTTCCTCATGGAGCAAGACTTAACGCATTGCAAAAAGTTCGGTTTTTTTTCCATACTCTTATATTGGCTAAGAAGATTAAATTTGATTTTATATTGGTAAATCAACTTAGCCTTGCTCCAGTTGCTTATCTTTGCAATAAAGTATTTAATATACCCTATATATTAAATATTTATGGGGCGGAACTCTGGTCTAATCCCAAATATATTGATATTTTTGCAATAAGACGAGCAAATGCTATTTTTGCAGATTCAAAACATACTGTTGACTATGCATGTACTTGTTTAGGAGTAAATCCCAATAAAATTCACTTAGTATATGATCCTGTAGATATCTATAGATTCAAGCCAAGAACACGAGATCTGATATTAAATATTTTTGACAAATATAAAATCCCGCACGATAAAAAAATAGTTTTAACTCTTTCAAGGTTAGATAGATTCAAAGGACATGAGTTAGTTATAGAGATTATAGATAAGCTACCTGATGATGTAGTTTACATTATAGGAGGCAATGGTGAAAAACTAATATCTTTAAAAAAACTCGCAGAAAGCAAGGATAAATTTAAAAAAATATATTTTACCGACAAAATTGACGAAGTTGATTTGCCCTTTTTCTATAATATAGCCGATATCTTTATCCTGATCAGTAAGAAAGAGCATGGCGAAGGAGAAGGATTGCCGCTTTCCTTAATTGAGGCATCTGCAAGTGGCATTCCAATAATAGCCGGTAATGAAGATGGTTCAGTCGAAGCAGTGGAGAATGGTTTAAATGGTTACATCGTATCACCTCGAGATACCAATGAACTTTTAAGTAAATTATTGATGTTATTTTCCGATATGCAAAAAAGAATAGAATTAGGATACAATGGAAGAGAATTTGCTAAGAAAAAATTTAGTTTGGATAATTTTAGAGATAAACATAAAATATTATTTGATATAATTTGTTCTAAAAGGAGTGGGTAAAATTATCCTGATATCACATATCTACTTATCATATAAAGAAAATCTTGTTATATTGTTCTGTATATCTGGATTGGGTTTGGTTTATTTATTAAATGCTCTTATAGATATAGATAAAACATTTCTAATAATACTTATTAGTATTATTATGCTATGCCTAATAGGTTATCTAATAATCAAACAAGGCGTGTCTTTCGTTAAGATATTTCTTAATTTGCGAAATGCCTTGTTGATGTATTGGTACCTTGGCTATTTTGTTGCTCCAGTATACCTTGTCCTCTTTGACACTAAAGACCCCAATACCATATTAAATAGTATGTTTGTGGCTACTATAGGCATCTTGTCTTTTATTATAGCCTCAGCTTTTTCCTACTTCGTTTCCTCGCAAACCTCATCATTTTTCAACAAAAAAATACTTTTTGTGACCGCTTTTCAGATAGTTATTATAAGTCTAATTGTTAAATTTTATTTTCTTAAACTTGGAATATATTCCTCGTTATTTATTGGAGGAGCCGAATCACTCCCAATAAGTATTGGAATTTATAATGCCTTGATGCCTCTTGTCTATATCTCGAATTATTTTGCTTTGCCAATATTTAGCTGGTTATATTTCTCTTCCTCACAAAAAACCTCTGTATTGAAACATACTTTCAAATTTCTACTAATAATTGAAGTTTTTTTTGCTCTCCTATCGTTCCAAAGAGGTATAGTCATCTTCACACTACTATTACCTATATTTGTAGGTGCAATAATGAAAAAAATTCGAATTAAATTCAGACACATTTTCTTCTTTATCCTATTTCTACTAGTTTTCTTCCAATTGAACAATATATTAAGAAGTGGAATGTTAGCACTATCAGGATATAAATACGATATTCAACCTACCCTACAAGAAATGTTCATTATGACAAAATTTGTTTTTAAAGATACTCAAGATAGTAATCTTTTTATTGGTAGTGATGAGATAATTAAGCCATTCATAAAAAGATTTTATGATAATACTTATACGAATCTTATCTCTATAATAGACAATACTCGTGCATTTAAATTGGGCTCAACTTATTCTTTGCTCTTTTATAATTTTATCCCACGGATATTTTGGCCAGATAAACCTATAGTTCAAATATCTTATGATTTTGGAGTAGAATATGGAATAGGATCTGTCTTTGAAAAGGTAGCCTTTACTGTAAGTCGAATAGGTGAAGCATATATAAACTTCGGTATAGTAGGTGTTATTCTTATTTTATTTGTATGGGGAATTTTTGCAACTTGGCTACAAAAAATTTTTTATTATCGATATCCTTGGTTGTTTGTATATATATTTTTTAATTTTGTTTTTATCGCAGAAACCTTTTTTACTAATGTGTTTGCAGTTTGTTTTAAACAAATTGTATATTTCACTTTGATATACTTGTTAAATTTCTCATTGTTCGAATTAGTAAAACAATTTCATTCTATCCCAACTTCCGCACCCAAAAGTTGTAAGTTATGAAACAACAAAATCTTACAGATTTTCAATAGAAATGTGCTACCGACTCTTGAATGTTTTAAGTCCTTTAATGGCAGGTGGTTTAAAATTCAAAATAGCTGTTTGCGGAACTTAGGTTCTATAGTTTTTATTCCCTTTAGGACGAAGGGTGAATAAATTTGTCGAAGGTAGGATATCTCCTATGAAAATCGCATTTATTACCAACTTGTGCACTCATTACAGATATAAATTGTTTAAATTGCTTTCAGAAAAGCACGGTTTTGATTTATATTTTTTTGATAACGAGATCAAGACTAAAGAAGATATAAAGCACCTTAAGGTATATAAGGAGGATGGATTTTGCTATTTGCCTACAATAAAAATACTTAAAAAGTTATTCAAGAATAAATATGATGTTTTAATTAAATGCACAAATAATAAATGGTCTTTTTGTGGCAGTTTTTTAGTCTCCAGACTTATCGGGT
>Ga0180009_10007304_pt1 | contig 11346 bp, 10 predicted proteins | sample OS_PC_MetaG_FD_123537 | JGI IMG/M metagenome (GOLD analysis project Ga0180009, IMG submission 123537) | Groundwater microbial communities from the Aspo Hard Rock Laboratory (HRL) deep subsurface site, Sweden - OS_PC_MetaG | ecosystem: Environmental > Aquatic > Deep subsurface > Groundwater...
CAATGCGATAGATATTGATGGTTTTATACGCATAGGAGTAATCGCTACGGGGTGCTGTATTAGTTATTGATCTGGCGTGATTCCCCTGACTGACAAGCTATGCCACACCCAAGCCTGTGTCAAGCGGGCTTTTCCGAATGACGACCCGGTATAGACGACTATGCTCAGCCTATATGTCCTGCATTCTCAAAGAAATCAGTTGGACCACGATAACTATCTGGATTCCCCCGAAGAGACATCCCCTCTCCCCTCGCGGGAGTAAGTAGCTGGACTGACTAGCGTCCCCTCTCCCCTCGTGGGAGAGGGCCAGGGAGAGGGGGAACGGCGTCAGCCGTTGTCTGCTTTGTTTGACCTGCCGGTTTTGCTCATTCATTTCACGCCAGCGATACACCATAGCTTTTGTTTCGCCCTTGCTGGGCGAGGTACTGTTCTTTGCTTCGCCAAAGAAAGGCGACCCGAAGGATGGTTTAAGTAGCTGGACTGACTAGCGTCCCTTCTCCCCTCGCGGGAGAGGGCCAGGGAGAGGGGAAACGGCGTCAGCCGTTGTCTGTTTTGTTTGACCTGCCGGTTTTGCTCATTCATTTCACACCAGCGATACACCATAGCTTTTGTTTCGCCCTCGCTGGGCGAGGTACTTTTCTTTGCTTCGCCAATGAAAGGCGACCTGAAGGATGATTAAGTATCCGGATTGACTAGCGTCCCCTCTCCCCTCGTGGGAGAGGGCTAGGGAGAGGGGGAACGGCGCCAGCCGTTGTCTGTTCTCTCTGGCCTGTCGGTTTTGCTCATTCATTTCACACCAGCGATACACCATAGCTTTTCTTTCGCCCTCGCTGGGCGAGGCACTTTTCTTTGCTTCGCCAAAGAAAGAGTACCCAAAAGAAAGGCGACCCGGAGGCTTGCCCGCTTACGCGGGTACCCTGCGCTTCTCGCCCGTTTGCGCGCTCGCCTAACTCGGCGCTACGCGCCTCAGACACGAGGCGAGCTTCTTCGCAAACGGGCTGCGATGCTCGGCTGCGCCTACGGGAACCGGAAAATCAACACCAACGAGAGTCTGGAATCTACGACTCTACCCTCTCATACGCGTGTAATTGTAAATTTGTAGCCCGGATGCAGGTCCAATGGACCGGAATCCGGGATCGCGAGGGATTCAACTCTCCCCGCATTCCGCGATGCTCCATGCGGGCTACGCTTGCTGAATCCGACCTACGAAAACCCGCTACACAATCCCAACCGACTGATTACGTGTTTTGACCTTGGGCCCCGTAGGCACAGCCGAGCATCGCAGGGGCAATCGGGGAAAGCGCGCCTCCTGTCTGAGCCGTTCTGACGTTTAGAACGGCGAGTTAGGCGCGCGCCGATTGGCCCGAGAAGCGCAGGGAACCCCTCGCAGAGGGGCAAGCCTTCGGGTCGCCTTTCTTTTGGGTACTCTTTCTTTGGCGAAGCAAAGAAAAGTACCTCGCCCAGCAAGGGCGAAAGATAAGCTGAGGTCTATCACTGGCGTGAAATGAATTAACCACGCCAGCAGCTTCGAGAAAACAAGTAACGGCTGGCGCCGTTCCCCCTCTCCCTGGCCCTCTCCCACGAGGGGAGAGGGGACACTAATCAGTCCAGCTACTTAAACCATCCTTCGGGTACTCTTTCTTTTGCGAAGCAAAGAAAAGTACCTCGCCCAGCGAGGGCGAAAGGAAAGTTCAGGTGTATCGCTAGCGAAAAACCAATAAGAAAAACCGTGGGGATTCGCTGCACCTAACAGACCTGACGGCTGGCGCCGCCCCCTCTCCCTAAGCCTCTCCCGCGAGGGGAGAGGGGACTCTGGTCAGTCCAGCCACTTAAACCATCCTTTGGGCCGCCTTTCTTTTGGGTAGCTTTTCTTTGGCGAAGCAAAGAAAAGTACCTCGCCCAGAAAGGGCGAAAGAAAGGTAATGGTGTATCGCTGGCAAAAAACCTGAGGAAAACGTGAAGGTGTAGAGAAACAGACAACGGCTGTCGCCGCCCCCCTCTCCCTAGCCCTCTCCCGCGAGGGGAGAGGGAATAAATAGAAGGCCGCCGTTTGAATTTGAGCCTTCGCTGCGCCCGGGACTAACTCTAGGGGAGAGGCTGATGGATTACAGTTTCATCCCATCAAAAAACTTCTTCACCCCATCCAGCCAGGAATGCGCCTGCGGATTATGCGTGCTGCCGCCTTGATCCATGGTCTTCTGGAATTCCTGCAGCAGTTCTTTTTGCTTGGAACTCAAATTGACCGGGGTTTCCACCATGATGCGGCACATCAGATCGCCGATAGGCCCACCGCGCACGGGTTTCACGCCCTTGCCACGCAGACGGAACAACTTGCCGGTCTGCGATTCGGCGGGAATCTTCAACACGACCTTGCCATCCAGTGTGGGGACTTCGAGTTCACCGCCGAGTGCGGCGGTGACGATGCTGATCGGTACTTCGCAGAACAGGTTGTTGTCGTCGCGTTTGAAAATCGCGTGGTCTTTGACGCGGACCTGTACGTACAGATCACCGGCTGGACCACCGTTCTCGCCGGCCTCGCCTTCGCCTGCAAGACGGATACGATCACCGGTATCGACACCGGCCGGCACTTTCACGGATAAGGTTTTGTTTTCACGCACGCGACCCTGGCCCTGACAGGTACCGCAGGGATCACTGATGATGCTGCCGGTGCCTTGACAACGCGGGCAGGCCTGCTGCACGGAGAAGAAACCCTGCTGCATGCGCACCTGACCGTGACCGCCGCAGGTGGTGCAGGTTTCCGGTTTGCTGCCGGCCTTGGCGCCGCTGCCGTTGCAGGTGCCGCAGGCCACCAACGTCGGCACACGGATTTTCACCGTGGTGCCGGCGACGGCGTCTTCGAGACTCAGGTCCAGGTTGTAGCGCAGATCGGAACCACGATAGACGCGTTGACCGCCACCGCCGCCACGCCCACCACCAAAGATGTCACCGAACACATCACCGAAGATGTCCGAGAAACTCGCGCCGCCCGCTGCACCATGCCCGCCACCGCCGCCCATCGAAGGATCCACGCCGGCATGTCCGAACTGGTCATAGGCGGCGCGCTTGCGCGCATCGGTGAGGACTTCATAGGCCTCTTTGGCCTCTTTGAATTTGTCTTCGGATTCCTTGTTATCCGGGTTGCGGTCCGGATGGTGCTTCTGCGCCATGAGCCGGAAGGCCTTTTTGATTTCGGCCTCGCTGGCGTTCTTCTGCACGCCGAGAGCTTCGTAGTAGTCGCGTTTTGCCATTGGCCTGTTCTAACTGATTATCGACACTCCCTCTCCCTTGATGGGAGAGGGCCGGGGAGAGGGTGATTCAACCGCGCTGCACCACTCCCCCTCTCCCTGTCCCTCTCCCGCAAGGGGAGAGGGGACGTATTGTTCAACAGCATCAGGGGCCGGTGGTTCCCCACCGCGGCCCCTGTGCTGTCGATATGTTACCGCAAGCGGCTTACTTGTCCTTCACCTCTTCGAACTCAGCATCGACCACGTCGTCTTCGGCCTTGCCCTTGGCCTGATCGGCACCGGCGTCCGGCTGCGCCTGGCCGCCTTCGGCCTGCTGCTTCTGTTCATACACGCGCTGCGCCAGTTTGCCGGACAGTTCGGTCAATGCAGTGGTCTTGGCTTCGATGGCCGCCACGTCGTCACCGGTCAAGACATCCTGCAGTTCCTTGATGGCGGCTTCGATGGCGGTCTTTTCGTCGGCCTCGACCTTGTCGCCAAGATCCTTGATCGATTTGTTGGTCGCATGGATCATGCCTTCGCCCTGATTGCGCGCGTTGACCAGTTCGTGGAACTTGCGGTCTTCGTCGGCGTGCGCCTCGGCGTCCTTCACCATCTTCTCGACTTCGGCATCCGACAAACCGGACGAGGCCTTGATCTGAATCGAGGTCTCTTTGCCAGTGGCCTTGTCTTTCGCCGACACGTGCAGAATGCCGTTGGCGTCGATGTCGAAGGCGACTTCAATCTGCGGCACGCCGCGCGGGGCCGGCGGAATGTCGCCCAGGTCGAAACGACCCAGCGACTTATTCGCGCTGGCCTGATCGCGCTCACCCTGCAACACATGCACGGTTACGGCGGTCTGGTTGTCGTCGGCGGTGGAGAACACCTGCTGTGCCTTGGTCGGGGTGGTGGTGTTCTTTTCGATCAGCTTGGTCATGACGCCGCCGAGGGTTTCAATACCGAGTGAGAGCGGGGTCACGTCGAGCAGCAGCACGTCCTTGCCCTGGCCACCGAGCACACCGCCCTGAATCGCGGCGCCGACGGCGACGGCCTCATCCGGGTTGACGTCCTTGCGCGGTTCCTTGCCGAAGAAGGCCTGTACGGCTTCCTGCACCTTGGGCATGCGGATCTGACCGCCGACCAGGATCACGTCATCGATATCGCCGATCTTCAGACCGGCATCTTTCAGTGCGATTTTGCACGGTTCGATGGTGCGGGCGATCAGATCTTCGACCAGCGATTCCAGCTTGGCGCGGGTCAGCTTCACATTCAGATGTTTCGGACCGGTGGCGTCGGCCGTGATATACGGCAGATTGACGTCGGTCTGGGTGCTGGAAGACAACTCGATCTTGGCCTTCTCGGCGGTTTCCTTCAGACGCTGCATGGCCAGCGGATCACCGCGCAGGTCGATGCCCTGCTCTTTCTTAAAGGTGTCGGCGAGATGATCGATGATGCGCTTGTCGAAGTCTTCGCCACCGAGGAAGGTGTCACCGTTGGTGGACAGCACTTCGAACTGATGCTCGCCATCGACATCGGCGATTTCGATAATGGAAATATCGAAGGTACCACCGCCCAGGTCGTACACGGCGATCTTCACATCACCGCGCTTCTTGTCCATACCGTAGGCGAGTGCCGCCGCGGTCGGCTCGTTGATGATACGTTTGACTTCCAGACCGGCGATCTTGCCGGCGTCTTTGGTCGCCTGACGCTGTGAATCGTTGAAGTAGGCCGGCACGGTGATAACCGCTTCGGTCACCGGCTCGCCGAGATAGTCTTCGGCGGTCTTCTTCATCTTCATCAGCACGCGCGCGGAGATTTCCGGCGGGGCCATTTTCTTGCCATGAGCCTCGACCCAGGCATCGCCGTTGTCGGCCTTGACGATTTTGTACGGGACCAGGTCGATGTCTTTCTGCACCACATCTTCCTGGAAGCGGCGGCCGATGAGGCGCTTGACTGCGTACAGGGTATTGGCCGGGTTGGTCACGGCCTGACGCTTGGCGGACTGGCCGACCAGCACTTCACCACCCTCGACATAGGCGACAATGGACGGCGTGGTGCGATCGCCCTCGCTGTTCTCGATCACGCGCGGCTTGCCACCTTCCATGACCGACACGCAGGAGTTGGTGGTACCCAGGTCGATGCCGATGATCTTTCCCATGTTCAATTCTCCAAAAAAAGTTTAAGTCTTTGAAAACCGGCAAATCGCTGTGATTGCCTTAGCTCTGTCCAGGTAAATGGTGGCGGCCTGCCAGGAAATCAAGCCCGCTCGTCGATATTGCCGCCTGCCTCAGGCGCCGCACCCGGAGCCGCTTTGGAAACAATCACCATCGCCGGACGGATCAGACGGTCATTCAGCAAGTAGCCCTTCTGCACCACCATGACCACCGTGTTGGGCGCGACATCCTCACGCGGCTGGATGGACATGGCCTCATGGAACTGCGGATTGAAGGGTTCGCCTTGCGGGTTCACCTCGGCAATGCCGAATTTTTCCAGGACACCGGCCAGCATTTTCAGGGTCAGTTCGCTGCCTTCAATCAGCTTGGCCGGGTCGACATTCTGGCCCTGCGTGGCCGCAGCTATACCCATTTCCAGGCTGTCGCGCACCGGCAATAAGGCGTTGGCAAATTTTTCCAGGCCGTATTTGTGCGCGTTTTCGAGGTCGCGCTGAGCGCGTTTATGCAGATTATCTATCTCGGCCTGCAGCCGCAGGCACTGGTTCCAATGCTCGTCGGCTTTGTTACGGGCGTCTTCCAACAGGGCATGCACTTCGGTGTCTACGCCTTCCGCCGGGATTGCTTCGACGCCTTCCTGAACCTCGGAATGTTGCTCGTCTGCCATTAAAAATCTCCAGAAATCAATTAACTAAAGTCTATACTGAAAAAATAATTCACGCGCTGGCACAAGCCCTGCCTGCCCAACTGCAAGTTACCGCGGTCTATATGGGGACTAATCGCGAGGATTCAAGGCCGCACCCAGCAGGCGTGCGGTGGTATCAACAATCGAGATGACGCGATTGTACGCCATGCGGGTCGGGCCAATCACACCCAAAACGCCAACCACGCGCCCGTCGACTGAATAAGGCGAGGTGACCACACTGCATTCATCCAGCACATTGTAACCGGACTCTTCACCGATAAAGATCTGCACACCGTCGGCATTCACGCACTGATCGAGCAACCCCAGGATCTCACGCTTCTGGGTGAAGGCATCGAACAGATGCCGCAGCTTGTCGACCTCACAGAGCTCCCGGAAACCCATCAGGTTGGCTTGGCCCGCCACCACGAAATCCTCGGCCTCCTGCTGATCGTCCGCCTTGAAGGCCTGACCGGCGATGTCGATGGCGGCCTGCATCATGTTATTCATATCCGTATGCGTCTGTTGCAGGTCGGCAACAATAAATTCGCGCACGGCGGCGATGTCCTTGCCGCTGAATTGTTCGTTCAGAAAATTCGCCGCCATCTCCAGTTCCGACTGGCTGTATTTGCGGTCGGTATGGATGATACGGTTTTGCACCTCGCGTTCGTTGATCACCATGATCACCAGCACGCGATTATCGGACAGCGGCAGGAAGTCGATACGCCGCAATGAGGCCTGCTTGCGACGCGGCAGCATCACAACGCCCGCCATGCGGGTGATACCGGACAGCAGATTGGAGGTGCGTTCAACCAGATCTTTGTGTTCCAGATCCAGATTGAGCTCATTGCGCAGACGCTGCACGTCCTGACCATCCAGGGGTTGTACTGTCAGCAGACTGTCGACAAAGCAGCGATAGCCTTGCACGGTCGGCATGCGCCCCGCCGAGGTGTGCGGGGATTTCACGAAGCCCATGTCTTCCAGATCGGCCATCACATTGCGGATGGTGGCCGGACTGAGGTCCATGACCGCATCACGCGCCAGGGTGCGCGCACCGACCGGTTCACCGTCACGGATATAGCGTTCGATCAGCACCCGTAACAGATGCTGAGCGCGCTCATTGAGGACCGGACTGCTCGGTTTCGTTGTCATGCTCAACTTGGATAAAAATCGATTAGCAACACGAATCTTGGCACTCATCTTACAAGAGTGCTAAGCCGGCGCGCAAACAATAGCCGCCCGGCGGAGCAAATCATCGCACCTGCATAAGGATGATATAACCCGATGAAGAAAACGCCGCTGCTTTAGTAAGTTCCGGAGTCTTTGCATTGTCGAACTTGAGTTCTTCATGCTAGTGTCAGTGCCATTATGAAGTACACCTTCAAACGTATTGGTCTGGTTGGGAAATATGGCGCCCCTGCAGTGGGCGAGACGCTGCAGCGCCTGATTGCCCATCTCCAGACCCGCGCCCTGGATATCATCCTCGACCCGAGTGTGGTTGAGCACCTGCCAGACAGCGGCCTGCCCAGTGTCGGACGCGCGCATCTCGGCGAACACTGCGATCTGGTCATTGCGGTCGGCGGTGACGGCACGCTGCTCAACGCCGCGCGCAGCCTGGCCGATGCCGGCGTGCCGCTGGTCGGCGTCAATCTGGGACGACTGGGATTTCTGGCCGACGTGTCGCCGGACCTGATGACCGATCAGCTGGATCAGATCCTGTCCGGTCAATACGACCAGGAAGAACGCTCCTTGCTGCACGCCAGTGTCTACCGTGGCGAGCAGATCATCAGCGAAAGCGATGCACTCAACGACGTGGTCATACACAAATGGGACATCGCGCGGATGATCGAACTGGAAGTCCGCATTGATGGAAATGTGCTCAGCACCCAACGTTCGGATGGCCTGATCGTCGCGACACCCACCGGTTCCACGGCCTATGCCCTGTCCGGCGGCGGCCCGATCCTGCATCCCTCGCTCGATGCCATGGTGCTGGTGCCGATCTGTCCGCACAGCCTGAACAACCGGCCGATCGTGATCCATGACGCCAGCGCCGTGGATGTCATCGTGCATGCCGGCGCCTATACCCAGGCGCAAGTCACCTGCGATGGCCAGGTCAATTTCGCCCTGTTACCCGGTGACCGCGTCCACATTCACAAAAATGCCCATGCCTTAAAGCTCATCCATCCGCCGGGTTACGACTACTTTGAAATTCTGCGCCGCAAGTTCAATTGGGGTACGAGTAGCTAGGCAAGGTGCTAGGAACTGGGTACTAGGGACGAGGAGAAGATGTTGTTGCACCATAACTTTGGATACACTGCCTAGACCCTAAGATCCTAGATCCTGATCCCTGATTAACAGATGTTGACCCACATCCACATCCGTGACTTTGCCATTGTCGACGAACTCGAACTGGAGTTTGCCGGCGGCATGACCGCGTTGACGGGCGAGACCGGCGCCGGCAAGTCCATACTCGTTGATGCCCTGGGGCTGGTGCTGGGGGATCGCGCCGGGGCAGAGGCGATCCGCCACGGGGCGGACAAGGCCGAGATCAGCGCGTCTTTCCAGATAAGCACACTACCGGCAGTGCGCGCCTGGTTACAGAGTCAGGACCTCGAAGCGGACGATGAATGTCAGTTGCGCCGTATCATCGGCCGCGAAGGCCGCTCGCGCGCCTACATCAACGGCCGCTCCACACCCGTGCAATCCCTTAAAGACATCGGCGAACTGTTGGCCGACATCCATGGCCAACATGAACACCAATCGCTGCTGCGCCGTGATGTCCAACGCGACATTCTCGATACCTATGCCAGTCATGGCACCGAAGTCACGGCACTCGCCGCACTCTATCGCGAACACAAGACTCAGAGCGATGAACTGGAACGCCTGCGCGGCGCGGCGCAGGATCGCGGCGCGCGCAGCGAACTGCTGCGTTTCCACATTCAGGAACTGGAAGCGCTGAATCTGGGTGATGGCGAACTGCAACAGCTGGAAGAAGAACATGGCCGCCTGGCCAACGCCGGCCGCCTGCTCGAAACCTGCCAACGTGCCGTCGCCGCATTATATGAAGACGAAGTTTCAGCCACTGGCCTGCTCGGCCACGCCCAGGCCGAGTTGCAGGAACTGCTGCGCTTTGATGCCAAGTTGCAGTCGATGTGCGAACTGCTCAACGGCGCATTGATTCAGGCACGCGAGGCCAGCGACGAACTGCGCAGCTACAGCGAATCCATGGAACTCGATCCGGCGCGTCTGGACTGGATCGATCAGCGCATTGCCAGCATTCAAAGCCTGGCACGCAAGCATCGCTGCAAACCGGAGGAGTTGAATGCCCTGCTGGACCGTAGTCGTCAGGAGTTCGAGCAACTCGAACATGCCGATGAACACTTCGACATCCTGGAACGCAACATCACGCGACTGGCCAAGGATTACCGTGCGCTGGCACTGAAGATCCGTAGCCAACGCCAAACAGCAGCGACTGCGCTGGGCGAGAAAATCTCCAGCGCCATGCATGAACTCGGCATGCCCGGCGGTCGTTTCAGTATCGCCCTGGAAGATCTACCCACCGGCGAACTCACCGCGCACGGTCTGGATCGCATCGAATTTCGCGTCAGCGCCAATCCCGGCCAACCACCGCAGGCCTTGACCAAGGTGGCCTCCGGCGGTGAATTATCCCGTATCAGTCTGGCCATTCAGGTCATCGCCACCCATGCCAGTCCGGTTTCGACGTTAGTCTTCGACGAGGTCGATACCGGCATCGGCGGCGGCGTCGCGGAAGTGGTCGGGCGTCAGTTACGCGCACTGGGTGAACGCAGCCAGGTGTTGTGCGTGACCCATTTACCGCAAGTCGCGGCCCAGGCGCATCACCACTGCCAGGTACAGAAACTAACCGGCGCTGAAACCACGCGCACGCGCATCCAAACGTTAACTGGCAAGGAACGGGTGGATGAGATTGCGCGCATGCTCGGTGGTATCGAGGTAACGGCCTCGACCCTCGCCCATGCACAAGAGATGATCGATCGGGCGCAGCAAAACAGCTCAACAGCGAAGAAACGTGGTAGTCGTAAAAAGGCGTGAGCCTAGTCTTATGATCTATGGTCACCGTCATTCCGGCGCATGCCGGAATCCAGTGCTTTGAAAGTTATAGATTCCGGCATGCGCCGGAATGACGTGCTCATTGAACCCTAGCCGAGATCGATTTGGATTACGATCTTCGTAGGTCGGATTCAGGCCGAAGGCCGCGTCCGACATGTGCGCGAAGCCACACCACGCAATCGCGCCTACGACACCTTCCGGCAATTCGCGCAGATCACGTAGATGTACAGGCTGTGATCGGTGATTTCGTAACCGGCCTTCCGGGCAATTTCACGTTGGCGTTGCTCGATGGTCTCATCAATGAACTCATCCACCCGGCCACACTTCACACAGACAATGTGATCGTGATGAGAACCTTCATTGAGCTCGAACACCGAGTGCCCGCCTTCAAAGTGGTGACGCGTCACCAGACCGGCGGTCTCGAACTGGGTCAGCACCCGATACACGGTCGCCAGACCGATATCCTCGCCTTCTTCCAGTAACGCCTTGTAGACATCCTCGGCGCTCATATGGCGATTGGTCTTGTTGCTTTCGAGGATTTCCAGGATCTTGACCCGGGGTAAGGTCACCTTCAAACCAGCCTTACGTAAGTCCTGCGATTCCATAATATTCTCTCCACACCGGTCGTGAATTAAGGCGTCGCTTGGGGTATGATGCCGGCGAGTTCGGTACAGCTGGATATGACTTCTATATGCAAAAGCTTCTCATTCCTGGCGTCTTCATTGCAAGCCTTCTGTTATCCGGCTGCGGTTCGGTAGACAAAATCCCCTTCGTCTATCGCATCGATGTTCAGCAAGGCAACGTCATCACCCAAGAGATGGTTGACCAGCTCAAACCAGGCATGTCACGGCGCCAAGTGAAGTTCACGCTGGGCTCACCACTGATCACTGATACCTTCCATCAAGATCGCTGGGATTATGTTTATCGCATTACGCCCGGCGAGGGAGAAGTGACCGAGCAGCGCATTACCGTGATCTTCAAAGATGACGCGCTAGTCTCGATCAGTGGCGATTTCCGCCCAAACCCGCAACCGGCGCTGGCCGCGACTAGCAAACCCTCCACCACGGTTGTCGTGCCGTACCAGGAGCGCAAGCCGCGCGGCATTCTAACGCGTTTCTGGCAATGGATGGGTTTTGGCAAGGATGATGTTTAGTGCTAGGTGCTAAAAAATAGGGGTCAGAGA
>Ga0180009_10007305_pt1 | contig 11346 bp, 10 predicted proteins | sample OS_PC_MetaG_FD_123537 | JGI IMG/M metagenome (GOLD analysis project Ga0180009, IMG submission 123537) | Groundwater microbial communities from the Aspo Hard Rock Laboratory (HRL) deep subsurface site, Sweden - OS_PC_MetaG | ecosystem: Environmental > Aquatic > Deep subsurface > Groundwater...
ACACCCCCGTGCGCGAGCGCAACCCCATGATCCCGCCGGCTCTGGAAGTCATTGTGGACACGGCCATGAGCCAAAAACCGTCCGACCGCTACCAGACCGCCGAGGACTTTGCCAATGCCCTGCACAACTTCCTGGTGGTGCACGCGCCGGACCTGACCCGGTCCCACCTGGGGCGATTTGTACGGCAGCTTTTTGCAGACGACATCGAAAAGGAGCTGCGCGCCCTCGAGGAGTACGTCGTGGAGAGCGCCGACAACGAGCAGGTGGGCGTGAACCTCATCGCTGACGCTCTGGGTCCGGATGCGGACTTTTCCAAATTCTCTCCGGTGCCAGTCGGCGCGGATGCCGTGGAGGTGATCCAGGCGCCCCGGTTGGGAGAGGTGGAGGTTGGGGACGGTGGCGGCGCCAGGGTGCAGGACCCGGCGCTGTCGGCCGAGCCGACGGTCATCCTGGAGAGCAGTGACCTGATCCAACGGCTTGAATCTACGGATCCCGAGCGGGTGCAACCCGTCTCAGAAGTGCTCTGGAAGCAGGGTGAAGACATTGGCGGAGTGGTAAATCACAGGCCGCGGATCCGGCCCGAGGCTCAGCCCCCTGGTCAGCCCTCCGCTCAGTCCCCCGGTCAAGCCGGGGTCTTGGCCGTCGCCACCGAGCGCACGCTGCCCCTGGCGGAGTCTGCGGGCGGCGGGAGCTTGCACACGGCCCACACTGTGATTCTGGATCTGGAAGAGCATCGGGAGGCCCTCGAGCAGGCCCCCGCCGGGGCGGTGGGTGGACATCGATCCGTGGCGCCGGACACCACGGAGATGCCGGCGGTGGCCGCGTCGGAAGCGGCGCCGGATGCAGTGGCAGATGCGGCGACGGCCGTCGAGGAGCCGCGCACCAAGTCCGAAGCCGACACGCCGATTTCGCCCGTGAGCTTTCACGAGCTGCCCACGGGCCAGATCGAGGAGAAGGACGGCTCCGAGGCGCCGCGGTTGGTGAACGCCGTGACGGCGGAGCTCGAGGTGGCCGATCTCGCGGCCGTGGCTGACGTTGAAGCGGGCGCAGACACAGATGCAGGCGCGGATACAGATGCGGGCGCAGACCGGAGGACCGGACCCGTCGTCCAGCCCATTATTCATACGGAAACCACCCAAATTCTGGAGGTGGACGACCTGGATCCGGACGGGTAGGGCCCAGAGGAGGAGCCCAGGGATCCGACCGTTCCCAGGCTTGACCAGGCCGCCTACGCAGACTAGGACATAGTGCCTACAGGAGAGCCACCCCCCATGTCCTTCGTTCCACGTGAGTCCTCCCGTTCTGTTCGTCGCCAATCGCTCGGTTCCACGCGCCTCGGGATCGGCCTGGGGCTGCTGGCGTTAGCCCTGGGCCTCGGGGCACGACCCGCCGCGGCCGAGGAGGGGCTGGTGAACCTGCACCTCTCGGTCGGAGCCGGGGTGCTGGCCAACAACGCCGCGGTCGACGGGATCCGCAGCGTGGGCCTCGATCTCAACCTCAAGGTAGACGTGCCGGTGCATCGCTGGGTGGCGCCGCAGATGGGCTACGGGCTCATCTACCTGCCGGGTGCCGGGTCCGCTGAGTCCGGTGTGCACCTGGTCATGTTTGGCGCCCGGGTGCGCCTGCTCAACGATGAAAAAGGCTACCTGGCGAACCTCTGGCCCCGGCTCCCGCGCGGCAACGCGTGGGGAAATCTCTGGGTGGAGCTTAACCTGGGGTACGCCCACGCGCCCACCGTGGCGGGGGTGTCGGACTGGTTCGCCCTGGAGCTCGGCGTCGGGTACGAGTTCTCCCTGGCCGGACCCCTGCAGATCGGGCCCTACCTGTCCTATCGACAGCTTTTTGTGAAGAAGGTGTTTCCGGCCTTTGTTTGTTTGGGGGTCTCCATTTCCTTCGGCTACCCCAAGAAGATCCCCAAGGTCGTGCGCAAAGATGTGGAGCGACCCCGGCCCCAGCCCCGCCCGAACATCGTCGGTCGCCAGGGAGACCGAGACGGCGATTTCGTGGGCGATGGCATCGACAAGTGCCCCTCCACCCCGCCGGGGAAGAAGGTCGACGAGAACGGCTGTGAGTACATCCGGGGCAAGATGACCTTTGCCGCGCTGCGTTTTAAAGCCGGCACCACGACCCTGATCCCGGGCGCGCGCTTTGAGTTGCGCCGCATGGCCGAGATCATCAGGTCCCATGCTGAAGTGAAGGTCGAGATCGGCGGCCACACCGACGATTCCGGCAGCGTGGAGGACAACCTGAAGCTCTCGCTGAAGCAGGCCCAGGTCGTGCGCGACGCGATGGTGCAGCTGGGCGTGCCCAGGGATCGGCTTACCGTCAAAGGCTACGGCGTCAGCGTCCCCCTCAAACGCTCCGAAACCGCCGCCGGCAAGGCCGCCAACCGTCGCATCGAGTTCCGCTTTACCATCGGCCAGCCCAAAGCCGACTAGCCCGCCAATCAGGTCACGCGGCAGACGAGGATCTGGGAGTCGGAGTCGGCTTCGAAGGGGCGGCCGTCGAATTCGCCGAACTCGGACTCAAGGGTGAAGCCGTGCGCGTCCAGCAGGAAGCGCAGCTCCTGGGGGAAGAACTGGCGGTGCGTCAGCGAGACCACGCGGGAGGCGGTGGGATTCTCGGGGCGGTCGTAGTACAGCTTCACGTGGGCGATCTGCCGCTTGGCGTCGTAGGTGTGGTTGGTGGAATAGACCATGGGCTCGCCGGTGAACGGGTGCTTGAACCTGGTGCGTGCCCACCGCTTGTGCGGGTCGCGCAGCAGCCAGCGCAGGTCGGGATTCTGCACGTCGAAGACAAAGCGGCCGTGATGGGGTTCGAGCACCCGGTGGACCTCGTTGAGGCAGGCCGAAATGTCCTGGTGCCGGTACAGGTGCATGAAGGCGTTGAAGGGGCACAATACGAGCCCGAATCCCGGTGCCAGGGGGAGCTGGCGCATGTCACCCCGCAAAAGCAGGCTCGTCCCGCGGATCCTTCGGCCTGCCCAGTGCAGTCGTTCGGCGCAACGCCCGAGCATGGCCTCGCTCAGGTCGAGCCCCACCACGGCGTGACCGTCTTTGAGCAGGGGGGTGGTGACGCGTCCGGTGCCGCAGCCCAGCTCGAGGATCGGGCCCTTGGCGTCGCGACAGTACTGCCGGTAGAAACGCACATCCCTCCGACGGCGCTTGTATTCGTGATCGTAAAGGCGGGGATCGTCGTAATGCTCTGCGGTCCCCCGTCGCAGGGCGGTGCGCAGGCTTAGGATTTGGGTCCGCCTTCCCGGCCGATTCGCCGGGGGCGCCGCCGTCGTCGCGGGCGCCGGGTCCGCCGCCGCGTGCCCGCCTCCGTGACGCTGCGCCCGGCGGCCTTGGCGAGGGCTTCCCACTTGCCCAGGGTCGAGGGATCCGCCTCACCCGTGTGGCAAAAGAGCTGGTGCAGCACCAGGGCCTCGGGGAAGTACTCCTGGCTCACCAGCGCAATGGGCCGGCGCCGGGGTGTCTGGCCGTCGCTGGGCCGGAGGCGCCGCTGGGCCATGAGGATCTGCCGCGTGGTGTCCCGGTCCTTACGGGAGGGGACCCATTCGGCCAGCACCGAGCTCAACCCATCGACCAGCTCGGCGGGTCCGTCCACCCCGGGGGCGAAGATCCGCCCGCTGTCGATGATCGTGTCGAAGTACAGCGCCCCAATGAGCACGGGGTTGGTGAGCGGAACCTCGTTGGCCATGGCGTCCAGCGCACTGAGGCGGGCCTGCAAGAGCTCCCACCGGGCGGGGTCCGCCGCCACGCAGTCAAGCTCGGGAAACAGCACCCTGCGTACGCCGGTCTCCTCGAGCAGCGCCATGGCTCGCGCAGAGGCGCCTTCGCGAAGCAGCCGGTAGATCTCCTCGAGCACCCGCGCCCGGGCGCAGGCCATAATGCGGTCCACATGGGCCTTCAAGGCCTCCAGCGTGCCCTTCTCAATGGAGAGCCCGAGTCGGGCGGCGAACTTGATGGCCCGCAGGATGCGCACCGGGTCTTCCAGGAAACGAAGGGACGGTTCGCCGATGGTGCGGATGGAGCGGCTCGCCAGGTCGTCCAGACCGTCCACGAAGTCAATGACCTCGCTCTTCACGGGGTCGTAAAACAGTCCGTTCAGGGTGAAGTCCCGCCGCAGAGCGTCGTCCAGGGCGGTGCCCCACACGTTGTCGCGACGGATCATCAGGGCGTCGTCGTCGCTGTCTTCCTCGTCGGTTTCTGGCGCCGCCGGCGGTTTTTGCCGGAAGGTGGACGTCTCGATGATCTTGTGTCCGAAGAAGATGTGCACCAGCCGAAAGCGGCGGCCGATGACGCGCGAGTTCCGGAAGAGCTCACGGATCTCGTTGGGGGTGGCCGAGGTGGCGACGTCGAAGTCCTTGGGGGTGCAACCGAGCAGTAGATCCCGGACGCAGCCCCCCACCAGATACGCCTCGTAGCCGTGACGTTTGAGGCGTCGCACGACCTTGACGGCGTCCGCATCGATTTTTTGGGGCTCGATTTCAATTGAGAGTGTGGACATTACGATTCAGGCGACACCCGAAGTGCCGCCTTCGGTTGGTTATGACCAAAGAGTTGGCGGTTGTCTATCGCTTGCTGTTGAAGAAGTCGGAAAAGCCCACCTGCGCACCGGCTTGTGGCGGGCGGTGCCGGGAGCGCGAGCGCTCTTGCCGGGTGGGCGCGGTTGCGGTGGGCGAGGAGTCCGCGGGCCACAGCTGGCAGATTTGGCGGCCCAGCACCAGATCGGCGCAGCGGCACAGGGAAAACCGCACCCGGCGCCGAGCGGCCAACTTCGCGATGAGGCGGTACACGGCCCGACGTCGGCTCAGGTTCGGGCGGCGTGGATCCAGCCGGTCGTCCAGCTCACGCTGCTCGTAGGCGCCGAAGATGAGCCTGGTCGAGACCGGTGAGCGCCGCTCGAGGCGCTCGCGCACTGTGTCCGAGAGCCGCATGAATTCCGCGGTCAGCTGCTTGACTCCCGCATCGGCGAGGGCGCGCACCAGGGGACCCAGATGGGCGCTGTCGTCGTTGACGAAGGGGACCAGCGGCCCGATGGAGACCGTCACCGGCACGCGCCGCAAACGCAGCTGCTGAACGTTCCACAGTCGTTGGTTCGCCAGGGCCGTGCCGGGCTCCCAGATTTTCAGCTCGGCGTCCGACAGGGTGGGCAGGGGCACGGTGACCTGCGTCAGCGAGGCGTGTTCACCCAGGATGTCCAGGATTTGGCTGGGCACGAGCCGTCGGGTCTGCAGGGACACGCCGATGTTCGCCGGCAGCAGCACTCGCAGGCAGCGTTCCAGCACCTCCTCGGCCTCGGCGAATCCAGGCAGGGGCTCAGTGGTGTGTCCAAGGGTCACAAAGCGCGGTCGGTCATCCAGGGCGCGCACCCAGGCCTTCAGCTGTTCGGGCAGACGTCGATTGAGTCCCAGCCCGTCCAGGGTGGCCACGCCTTTGCGTGTGCGGGCGTAGTTCTCGAAGCTGGCCTGGGGCGCCAGCTCCTCCGCGCTGCCGTGGGGGCAGGTGAGACAGCCGCAGCCGCACTCCCGGAAGAGGTCCACGTCCCACACCGGGCTACACCGGTCATCGAGGAGGTGCAGGCCTCCGGGCACACTCTGGGGCGTCGGCCTAGACATACATTTGAGCCTAGCAGGGACTGAACACATGTCAAGGGAGATCCCGGGGCACCGGTGGATCCCCGGGACGGGATCCGGGGCTGCGGGGGCCGGGGATCCGCAGCACGAGCGCACCGGATCCATCGGCGCCGTTGCGCCGTTGACAAAAGCCCATTCCGTGTGTTTCAAGTGACCCTGTCATTGCTATCTTCCCGCCGGAATATCCGGGCTGAGCGCAGCTCTGACCGTCCCATTACGGACGGACCCCGGTGGGACCACACGGATCGAAGGAGAGTTCAGGATGAGCGCAAAAATCCTCTCGGGAACAGACATCGCCAAGCAGATTCGGGCCGAGCTCACGGATGAGATCGCCAGGCTCAAAGCCAACCACGACGTGGTACCAGGCCTGGCTACGGTGCTGGTGGGCGAGAACCCCGCGTCCCAGTCTTATGTCACCAGCAAGAACCGAACGTCCAAGAAGCTGGGCATGCACTCCGAGCAGATCACCCTCGATGTGGAGACCTCCGAGGAGGACCTGCTCAAGCTCATTGATCGACTGAACAACGATCCCAAGATCGATGGGATCCTGGTGCAGCTTCCCCTGCCCAAGCAAGTGAACGAGTCCAAGGTGCTGATGGCCATCGACCCGGGCAAGGACGTCGACGGCTTCCACCCGGTGAACGTTGGCAAGATGGTGGTGGGCGAGGCGGACTTCTTGCCCTGCACCCCGGCGGGCATCCAACAGATCCTCATCCGCTCGGGCGTTGAGACCTCCGGCGCGGAGGTCTGCGTGGTGGGGCGCTCCAACATCGTGGGCAAGCCCATTGCCAACATCCTTCTACAGAAGGCCGAGGGCGCCAACGCCACGGTGACCCTCGTGCACACCCGCACCAAGGACGTGCCCGAGCACTGCAGACGCGCCGACATCCTCATCGTGGCCGCGGGCGTGCCCAACTACGTCAAGGGCTCCTGGATCAAGCCCGGTGCCGTGGTCATCGACGTGGGCGTGAACCGCATCGGCACCACCGACAGTGGGAAGGCCAAGCTGGCCGGCGACGTGGACTATGACGAGGCCGTCGAGGTGGCGTCGGCCATCACACCCGTGCCCGGTGGCGTGGGCCCCATGACCATCACCATGCTGATGGTCAACACGGTCAAGGCGGCGAAGATTCATCACGGCATTGACTAGCCCTCCTCGAGAGGCTAATGGGCATTAACGTGATGCCCAACGAACCGCACCCATTCACGAATCGAGACGAGCCCGATCACTCGTCCCGCACACCTGTACCACCAGATTTCGGGGGAGAACCATGGCGAAGGTAATTGCGATGGCTGGCAAGGGAGGTACGGGCAAAACCACCTTCGCTGCGATGCTTATCCGCGGTTTGATCGAGAGCGGCCAGGCTCCGGTGTTGGCCGTGGACGCCGACCCCAACGCGACGCTCTGTGAGGCCCTGGGACTGGAGATGCCGCGGACCATCGGCATGGTGCGCGAAGAGTTCAGCAAGGCCGCGGACACCCTCCCGGCGGGCATGACCAAAGGGCAGTTCTTCGAATATAAGCTCAACGAGATCCTCGTGGAGGAGACCGGATTGGATCTGCTCGTCATGGGCCGCCCCGAGGGGGCCGGCTGCTACTGCTACGTGAACAATCTGCTGCGCGGCGCGGTGGAAACCCTGTCCGAAAATTACAAGTTCGTGGTGGTGGACAACGAGGCGGGTTTGGAGCACCTGAGCCGGCGCACAGCGGCCAAGGTAGATCTCATGGTGATCATGTCAGACCACTCTGTCCGGGGCATCCGTTCGGCGCATCGCGTCATCGAGCTTGCGGACGAAATGGGTCTAGAAGTTCGTAAGAAAGTCGTTTTGGTGAACAACGTAGTTGGTGAGGGCTCGTTAACCGACCCTGAAAAGGCCGTCGATGAGGCGGTTCTGGCAGAGGCCAAGAAGTTGGGCATCAAGATTTTCGCAGCAATACCAAATGATTCTGACGTAACTGCTGCTGACCTCGCCCAGAAGTCTCTTTTGGAGCTCGAGGGCAGCTCAGCTGCCGCGGCAGGTGCAAAAAAGGTGTTGGATTTTCTAAATACTGAAACTAGATAGGTTTGGGAGCATTAACTAAGCACGTCCATTGCATACGAAAAAAAACATCGTATGTTGCAAAAAACAGCCACATTTGGGCTTCTCTAAATCGTTTTTTTTTGCAAGTGTGTCGACATCGATAACGCGAAATGCAGCAAGCAGGAGACGAATCATGTCCTCTGACCTGGTAAAGAAAAAATCCCACACCGGCAACGACGTCGAAGTCATCGGCCCCACCTACGAGCCTGGTCAACCAGACGGCAAGGGCGACTGGCGGAAAAACATCGGCAACCGCGCGCAGATGCTCAAGTACCTGCGGAGCGGCGAGCGGTATTGGTACGCCGAAGAGGGATACGGCAGCGAGAAGCGCAAAACGCCCGCCTAGGACGAACCGAATTGGGATGGATCCGGGCCCCGCGGACCCTCTGCCCAACGCCAAACATGCGAGGAGTGCTTAGATGGCTACCCAGATTCCGAAAACGACTTACTCCGGTGCGATCCACGAGATCACGCTGGGAACAGGCGACGCAGCCGTGACCGTTGGCGGCGCCAGCGCCTATGCATTCCATGACTTCGAGGGGGAGAGACCGCGTAAGCCGCTCATCGCCTTCGACGTGCCCGACACTGAGCCTGAGAACTGGCCGCCGGCGCTCAAGGCGCAGTACGCGGACGTCTGGGGTGACCCGGCGGCCTGGGCGAAGAAATGCGTCGAGGAGTTCGGCGCGGACCTGATCCACATCGACTTCTGCGGCACTGATCCCAACGGCGCCGACAAGGATGTCGCCCACGCCGTCGCCGTGGCCAAGGCCGTGGCGGCGGCGGTCACGGTGCCCATCGTGGCCTGGGGAACCTCCAACGTGGAGAAGGACACCGAGGTGCTGCGTGGCGTGTCCGAGGCCCTGCGTGGGCGCCGGGCTGGCATCGGCCCGATCCAAGACACCAACTACAAGCAGATTGGCGCGTCGGTTATCAGCGATGGTCACGTGGCCATCAACTCGACGCCCATCGACATCAACCTCGCCAAGCAGCTCAACATTCTCACAGAGAACCTGGGCGTACCGGTGGACGCGGTGCTCATCGATCCCACCACGGGCGGGCTCGGCTACGGCTTGGAGTACTCCTACACGGTGATGGAGCGCTGCCGGCAGGCGGCCCTGACCCAGCAGGACGCCAAGCTGCAGTATCCGCTTTACTGCAACCTCGGCAAAGAGATCTGGAAGGTCAAAGAGGCGGCCCTGACCGTCGAACAGGCGCCCACCATGGGCGATCCGGAGCAACGTGGCATCGTCATGGAGGCGGTCACCGCCACCTCGCTGCTGCTGGCCGGCGCCGATGTGCTCGTGATGCGTCACCCCGAAGCGGTGAAGCTCGTTCGCGAGATGATCGAAACGCTGCCCGCTAAATAGAAAGCTGTACGGAGGCATCTAGATGCTTACTGGTCTGGTACGAGTGAACTCCGAGATTTGCGTCGCCTGTAGCCGCTGTGTGCAGGCCTGTGCCCTCGAGCACTCCCTGAGCAAATCTCTTTTTGAGGCCATCCTGGAGGATCCGCCGCCGCGGCCGCGGGTGAAGCTCCACGAGATTAATGGGGCTTGTGTGCCCACCGAGTGTCACCACTGCGAAGCGGCGGCCTGTGTGCTCGTGTGCCCCACGGGGGCCATGCAGAAGCTGGGCGTCGGCGGTCCCGTAATCGTGGACGACAAGCTGTGTATCGGTTGTCGCTCCTGCGTGCTTACCTGTCCCTACGGTGTGCCCGACGCGCACCTGCAGGGCGAGCAGATCACCAAGTGTGATCAGTGTGTGCACCGGCTGCGAGACAACCGGATTCCGGCTTGCGCCGAGGCGTGCCCCACCGGCGCCTTGGAGTTTAAAGTGCACGTAGACACGACGGCGCCCAAGGAGTATCGCCCCTGGCGGAATCTTTAGTCGCCCAGGGCTACGCGACGCGCGGCGGGACCACCTCTTCCGCCGGGCGCTGACGATGCAACAGAGGTTGGGTTTCGAAAGAAGCAAAGGGTACACCGATGCAAAGAACTGTGGATAAAATCCTGGACCGATACGGCAACGAAGAAGCCGAGCTGCTCGCGGTCCTGATGGACATCCAGGCCGAGTACAACTACCTGCCTCGGCCGGCGCTCGAGCGCGTGTCCACCAAGATGGGTGTCTCTCGCAGCCGCATTAATTACATGGCGACGTTCTTCTCCACCTTCTCCCTGAAGGAGCGGGGCAAGCACATCTGCACCGTCTGCATGGGCACGGCCTGCCATGTGCGGGGCGCCCCCATGTTGGTGGAGGAGTTCGAGCGCGTGCTCGACGTCAAGGCCGGCGAGACCACCGCGGACATGCAGTTCACCGTGGAAACCGTCAACTGCGTAGGCGCCTGCGCGCTGGGTCCGCTGGTCATTGTGGACGGCGAGTACCACGGTAATCAGAAGTCAGCCCAGATCTCGCGGCTCGTCAAGAAGGTCCGTAAGGCCGACGCCAAGGAGGGTGCCGCATGACCTGCTCCGCTGCTCATTCGCACGTCGATCTGTCCCAACTCAAGCTGCTGAACTCGGGCGGCGACCTGGCCGAGTACCGGGCCAAGCTCCAGGCCGACAAAAACCCCGACCGCAAGATCGTCTCGGTCTGCACGGGCACCGGCTGCAAGGCCTACAAGTGTGACAGCCTCGCCGACGCCCTCAAGGACGAAGTCTGCAAGGCCGGACTCGAAGAAAAAGTCGAGATCATCGCCACGGGCTGCCACGGCTTCTGTGAGCGCGGCGCGCTCATGGTCATCTACCCTGAGGAGACCCTCTACCAGAAGGTCAAGCCGGAGATGGCCGCTGACATCGTGGCCAAAACCCTGGCCAAGGGCGAGATCATCCAAGAGCTGCTCTACGTGGATCCGGTCTCCGGCGACGTTTGCGAAAAAGAGACCGACATCCCGTTTTACAAGCACCAGATGCAGGTGCTGCTGCACGACGGGCGGATGATTGATCCCCGCAAGATTGATGACTATATCGCCCGCGATGGCTACTCTGCCCTGGCCAAGGTGCTCGGCGAGATGAAGGGCGACGAGGTCATCGACCTGATCACTAAAAGCGGGCTGCGGGGTCGCGGCGGCGGCGGATTCCCCGCGGGTGTGAAGTGGCGCACCTGCAAAGACGCCCCGGGCGAGCCGCGGTACGTCATCTGCAACGCCGACGAGGGCGACCCCGGCGCGTACATGGACCGGTCCCTGCTCGAAGGCAATCCGCATCTGATCATCGAGGGCATGCTCATCGGCGCCTTCGCCATCGGCTCGAATCAGGGGTACGTGTATGTCCGTAACGAGTATCCCCTGGCGGTAAGCAACCTCATGACCGCCCTGGATCAGGCGCGGGCCATGGGTTTGCTCGGGAGCTCCATCCTGGGTTCCGACTTCAGCTTTGACATCAAGGTCGTGCGCGGCGGCGGCGCCTTTGTATGTGGCGAGTCCACGGCGCTCATGGCCTCCCTCGAGGGGTTTGTGGGCGAGCCCCGGGCCAAGCACATCCACACCGTGGAGCAGGGCCTGTACGACAAGCCTTCCAATTTGAACAACGTCGAAACCTGGGCCAACGTTCCCCACATCATTAACAAGGGGCTCGATTGGTTCACCGGAATCGGCAACGGCGATGTTTCGAAAAACCCCTGGGGCGG
>Ga0180009_10007306_pt1 | contig 11344 bp, 11 predicted proteins | sample OS_PC_MetaG_FD_123537 | JGI IMG/M metagenome (GOLD analysis project Ga0180009, IMG submission 123537) | Groundwater microbial communities from the Aspo Hard Rock Laboratory (HRL) deep subsurface site, Sweden - OS_PC_MetaG | ecosystem: Environmental > Aquatic > Deep subsurface > Groundwater...
GGCCCTGGCCCCTACGTACCGGTCGTGTCACCAGATTCGTTGGCAAACTCGTCGGCAAACACAGGACGCCAGCGCTCCTACTTGAACGAAGCCCCGTATTCCAGCATGATCCGTTTTATGTGTAGGAGCACGCCGTGAGCCCAGACTCCGAGAACGCCCCCCACAACAGCATCAACGGGGTCACCCTGCTCATTGCCCTGGCGCTGTTGGGCGCGTTGACCTACGCCGGGATCCGCTACGCACCGCGGCTCTGGCGCGCCCTCCGGCCGGCGAAGAGCAGCAAGGACCTCACGGTGGATGACTACCAATCCAGGCACGTATTGAGCCGTTTCTCCGCGGTGCTCAAGCCCGGAGGGAAGGCCTACGTCACGGGCTGGGTGCACAACCGGGGGAAAAAGCCCATCTACAATATTCGGCTCCACGTCGATGTCGTGCAGGCAGTCGACCGGGGGCTCAAGCTGGGGAACCTTGGGGCGGGACAACGCAAGGAATACGAGAGGTACCTTGGCCAGGTACCGGTGCGGGGCCGCGGGTTGTACAAGCACTACCTGCTGCAGTACTACCAGATCCGACGGATCACCTTCGAGCTCCAGCCCACCCCTTCCGCCGCTGGAGCGGACGACGATGGGGACGACGAGCCATAGCCCGCCGCGCCTTGATCTTTCCCCTCGTCCGTTTGCGCCTCTGCCCGCCAGGCTGGTCTCGGGGGACGATCGGCCTTGCGAAAGAAATGCCTGTGGATACTCTGAGGGGACCCAACAGACATTTTGTAGAGGTCAGTCATGCTCAGGACTTTGAAAGAGGCGTCTTTTCGGACGTATCAGCGGGTCATGAAGGCGACGGCCTCGCTGCTTCCCTACCCGGTCCCCGGGCTGCTGACGGGCCCGGGAAGCGTTGCGCAGCTGGCCGAGAACATCAGCGTCCGGGGGCTCAAGCATGTGCTCGTGGTGACGGACAAGGGCCTGATGTCCATCGACCTGCCAAAAGGCTTTCTGGCCAGCCTCAGCGAGCGTGGCATCGCTTATACCGTTTTTGACGACGTGCAGCCCAATCCGACCATCGAGAACATTGAGCACGGCGTGTACGCCTACCGGAACCACCGCTGCGACGCCATCGTTGCCTTCGGGGGCGGCTCCCCCATGGACTGCGCCAAGGCCATCGGTGCGCGGCTCGGCAATCCCTTCCTGTCGGTGCGACAGATGGAGGGGCTCTTTCGGGTGCTGTTGCCCATCCCGCCCTTCTTCTGCGTGCCCACCACGGCCGGCACCGGGTCGGAGTGCACCATCGTCGCGGTGATCACCAACACCGCGAGCCACCGGAAGTTCGTGATCACCGATCTGAAGCTGATGCCCAAGCTCGCAGTCCTGGATCCCGAGCTGATGGCCGGGCTCCCGCCGCACATCACGGCGGCCACCGGCATGGACGCCCTGACCCACGCCGTGGAGGCCTACATCGGCCTCAGCGGAACCGCCTTCACCGACGACAACGCCGAGCGCGCCGTCCGGCTGATCTTCGCCAACCTCGAGGAGTGCTATCGCAATGGTGCCAACCTCGAGGCCCGCTACCAGATGTCCCTCGCGTCCTATTGCGCCGGCATGGCCTTCACCCGGGCCTACATCGGCTACGTGCACGCCATCGCCCACAACATGGGCGGCCTCTACGGCGTGCCCCACGGGCAGGCCAATGCCATTATCCTGCCCCACGTGTTGAAATTCAGCCGCGTGGAGGCCGCCCCGAAGCTGGCCTCCCTGGCGAGACTCGTCGACCTCGGCGACAGCGGCGACAGCGGAGCTCCTGGCGCCTCCGACGAGGCGCTCGCCACCGCGTTCATCGAGGCCATCGAGCAGATGAACGAGCGCATGGGGATTCCCACCACCATCGCCGAGCTGCAGGCGTCCGACATTCCAATGATCGCCGAGCGCGCGCTGGCCGAAGCACACCCCGATTATCCCGTCCCCCGCTTCATGAACCGTCAAGAGTGCACGGACCTGCTCACCGCGCTGCTCCCCTGAAGACCCCGTCGATTCCGGATAAGTGTCGCCTGGATGGAGGCAGGCGTCTGGTGATGGGCGCGGGTCGCGGAATAGGACCTGGTCCCGAAGCGTATTCGTTGTCGCGGCTCGGGGCGGCGTGTATGCTGCGGAGCTTGAGCTTGAGCCGGGCCCCGGACCGGGACCGGCGGATGCAGGTGAGACCATGAGTGAGCAGTCCGAGATCGTCCGATTCTACCAGACCCACGTGCCCGCGGCGCAGGCCCTTCCCGAAGGCGTCGATCCGCCCACCTGGATCCGGGCCCAATGCCCGTTCTGCAAGAGCGAAACCAAGGGTCTCCTAAACGTCGACCTGGACCCCGAGAGTCTCTTCTTCGGGTTGTTCAACTGTTCGGCGCTGTGCTCCCCGCCGGGGTTTGTGCTCGAGTTCTGTCGGCGCATGGGGATCTCCCTGTCGGAGGTCCCGGGCTTTGATCCCGAGCGCGAGGAGCTCCACCGCCCGCCGGCGTTGCCCCACACCCACAAGGACAACGAGATGCACCGCTTCGCGCGCATGCTCTCGGACTCCATGCGGGAACCCTTCCGCAAAGCCGGCCTCGGCGACCGCGTGTTGGAGCTGTTTCACGTGGGCTACAACGGCCGCATGTTTACGTTTCCCTACTATCAACACGACAATCACTGCTACGCCTTGCGCTGCGTGGCCTTTGCGTCGCGGTTCGAGGAGCCCCTCTGGCAAGGGCACGAGCCGTACTACGTCCCGCCGCACAATCTGTTCAACGGGCCGGAAGTGGTGCGGTCTGACGGGGGCGCCATTTTTATCACCGTGGGCGAACGAAACGCGCTGGCCCTGGCGCAGTTTGGCTACCCGGTGGTGGCGGTGCCCACGAATCAGGATGACGAGTCGGTGACCGCCGAACGGTTCCAATTCGTCAAGCGCGTATTGGTGGCCACCGACAACAACGCCGAGGGCATCGATGCCGCCCGGCGCATCGCGCTGCGGCTCGGCTACAAGGTGCGCATGCTCCGGTGGCCACTGGACACCAAGCGGGACTTTTCGGTGGCGGACCTGCTCAAGCTGGACCCCGACTCTTTCCACGCCCGGCTCCGGGAGATGATCTACCTCTCCGAGCCCCTGTCGCCGCTGTCCATCGCCCGCCGGGAGTACGCCAGCTTCGAGGAGGTCCTACAGCGGCAACGGGGGCGCGCGCTCCTGGGGCTCAAGACCTGCTTCGACAAGCTCAATACCTCGCTGGACGGCCTGCGGGGCATCAACATCCTGGGGGCCCAGCCCAAGACCGGCAAGTCCACGTTCTTCATGCAGGTGGCCACGTCCCTGTCCCTGAACGAGGGGGTGCCGGTCATCTACTACGACTTTGAGAACGGCCGGAACAAAATCTACACCCGCACCCTTTGTCGGCTGTCACAGGTCAGCGAGAAGCGCCTCTCCAGTGACGCCCCCTCCGAAGAGGAGGAGCGGCTCTATGCGGGCTCCATGGAGCGGGTGCAACGCATGATGCGGCTGTTCAAGGTCGTGTCGGACCGCAAGATCAACCCCGACGTCATGCGCAAGCAGATCGAATTTCTGCGCATGGACACGGGCAAGGATCGCATGCTGCTGGTGGTGGACTCCCTGCACAAGTTACCCTTCGGGCGACTCTCGGAGCGGCGGTCGGGCATCGACGAGTGGCTGCGCAACTTCGAGCAGATCCGCGATGAAATGGATGTCACCTTCCTGGTGGTGTCCGAGCTGTCCCGGGGCATGGCGGGCGGCTATGACGAGCAGCCCGACCTGGCCTCCTTCAAGGAGTCCGGCGACATCGAGTACACCGCGGACAACGCGCTGATCATGACCACCCGGGGTTCGGTCTACGACAACGAGGAGGGCGGCGACGCGGGGCGCACGGTGCATCTGTGGCTGGTGGCCAGCCGGGAAATGAGCCCCGGCCGGGTGGGCGAGTACGAAGTGGAGTTCCCCTACTGGGGCTTCAAGGAGTTGTAGCGCCGCGGGCTAAAGCGTTTGGATCCACTCGTGGGCCCGGGCGCAGATGCGCCGCACCGTCGCGGGGTGCATGATGATTCCCAGGTGGCCCTGGCCGTAGGTGGTGGTCAGGATGTTCGCCTGGCTCATGCGGTCCAACCCGTCCTGCACGGTGCGCGGCGGCGCCAGGGTGTCTTTGCTGCCCAGGAAAGCGTAGACGGGCGTGCGCACGTTGCGCAGCTCCTCGGTGTAGTTGATTTGCTCGTCAAAGGAGACAAAGCTCTGCTCCCCCAGCTGGGAGCGCACGAATTGGAAGACCACCTTGGAGGACTCCTCGCAGAAAACATCCTCCATGAGGAAGTACCACTCGGGGGGCGTGATCTGCTCGTAGCCCACGAAGTCCTTGAGGGTGGGCAGCCGGGTGCCGAGGTTAAAAGAGAGCGCCCGCAGGGTCTTGCTCACCTTGGCCAGCAGGGTGAAAAAACGGTTCAGGTCCACGGTGCTGAAGGAGAGCGGAATCGTCTGGGCCAGCACCTGGGTGAGCGCCCGGCTGGCGAGGCGCTTGGGCAGCAGGTTGGCGCCCCGGCGGATCAGGTTCACCACCGCGAGATCCGGCTGCAGGTCCACGTGGCTCGGGGAGCTGAGGCTCACGATGCCCGCAAGACGCTCGTAGGGATCCGGTAGGCCCGCCCGCCCGTGCAGCCGCTGAATGGAGCGGTGGGAGCCGGCGTAGAACAGGGGAATCATCCCCCCCATGGAGTGGCCGAAGACCACCGTGCGCTCGCCGGGGAAGCGGTCCCGGATCCAGGTGAGCGCCGTGGGGAAGTCGTGCTGGATGTAGTCATCCACGGTCCAGTTCCGGTTCCGCTTGTCCCGGGGGGCGGTGAATCGTGAGCGTCCGCGCACGTCCAGGGAGAGCACCTTGTAGCGGTACTTCAGGGCCATCTCCGAGGCCAGCCGATCCATGGCGGAGCGGTTGCAGAAAAAGCCCGGAATCATCAGCACGTTGATCGGGGCGGGGTTGGGATCCCGCGGCAGATACTGCTTGATGCTGATGGAATGACCGTTGGAGCTGGGCACGAGGTAGCTCGTGTCCAGGCGGTACTCCCGGCGGAAGCGGTAGGAGTAGGCGTACAGCGACTTGACCGGGGGCAGCGTCGGGGCCTGCCGGCGGTGGAGGATGTGATTGATGCGCGAGTTCTCGTCGATCTTCTCGATGGAGCGTCGGCCGGTGTAGTGATCCCGGTCGTGGTCCAGCTCGTAGGTGATGATGTTGGAGATGCCCTCGTAGAGCGTCTGCAGCTTCCACTCCACCTGCCGCCGCTGGGGCCCCGTGACGGTGCCGTTACGGATGCCCCACAGCACCCCGATGGGCGTCTGACGCACAAACAACGGCAGCAGCCACGCGAACTTCATGGCCGGTGTCAGCAGGTTGCTCAGCTTGGGGTGTAGGCAGGGCGCGTCCTGGGCGAGGTTCAGCTCCGCGATGCCCGGCGTCTGGCCCCGGGCCACCTCGATGATGGCGCGCCGGATGAGGGTCGCCGAGAAGTTGCGCTCGTCATCCAGGGGGATGGGCTTGGTGCGGGCCACAAAGGCCTTGAACTGCCGGGGGGGCTCCACGGTTCCGGCCAGCTCGCGTAGGGCGAACTGGGAAGAAGAGACGGTGATCTTCAGCTGGTCCCCCTGGATGGCTTCGAACACCGAGTGGTTGAACACAAAGCGGTCGTTCAAAAAGCGCAGGGACACGGCCTTGTTCACAAAGGCGAACCACATCTTCTCCAGGAAGGACTGCAGGTCCTTGGAGATGGGGGGGACATGGATCTGTTCGGCCCGGGGACCGAAGGTGTCGTGGATGGAGTCCAATGCCATGGGTACGGGATCAGAATATCAGAGTGTTCGAGACTAGGGGAAGTTCGTGTTCACGTAGATTACGTTGCTGTAAATCCACGGGCGTTCCACGATCCACTCGTCAGCCCGCGGTCCGCACCACGGGCGCAGGTGCTCGGGCACCATGCGGATCTCGGCCCGGTAGGCGCCCGGCTCGGCGTCGTAGGACAGCGACGTGTCTCCGCTGGCCACTTCGATCCAGGCGCCGTGGTCGGCTTTGAGAATGCGCGCGGTGAACGACGGCTGGGGCCCGTAGGGGTGCAGGCGCCAGATCTCGGGCATCTCCACAAAGAGCGTGGCGTTCTCCCCCACAGGGACCTGTTCGCCCAGCTCGTAGATCGTTCCGCCCGCCTCGGCCCGGAAGTCGAAGCCGACGGGGTAGCCGAGCACGTCGAAGGTGCCGTACATGCGACCGGCGGCCACGGCCTGCTTGACGACGAGGTCGTCCACCGGACCGTCGGGCACGAGGACGTAGTTGGAGAACCACCGCATGATGCGCCGGAAGGAGTCCAGCCGGTCCCCATCTTCGAGCACGTCGTCGGCCACGTTCTGGTGCGCGTCCGAGGCCAGGGCGCCCACGATGCGGCGTTGCATGACCAGCCGGGACCAGTGGGCCAGGTCCTCCTCGTTCTCCTGGAACACCGCGAGCAGGCCGATCTCCGGCTCGCCGAGGGTCTCGGGCGCGAAGAGCAGGTCGATGCCGAGAGCGGCCACCACGGCGAGGTTGTCCATCATGTTGAAGTGGAGGTTGTAGATCTCGATGCCGTCGATGGGCAGGGTGAGCACGGTGGTGGCGTCCCACCCCTCGGTGTGCTGCAAAAACACCAGGGCGCCGGCGTCCTGCAGGGCGTAGAGGGCCGTGGCGCTGATCGTGTTGTAAGCGTCCAACCGGTCGGCCAGGGTGTCCCCCACGTGGTGCTCCAGCCCGATGGGCATCATGTCCGATTCGGTGCCGGCCGCGAGGATCACCGAGTGCCCGTCCCCGCAGTTGACCCGGTTGGCCACGGGGAGGCCGCCGCGCAGGATGAGCTCGTCGCCGTCGGCTTGCAGCAGCACTTCGGGATAGTCGTAGTAGGCGTAGAGGTCGTCGTGGTCGGTCATGAACACAAAATCCTGCCCGGTGACACACATGCCGCGGCGCACGTCGTCGAAGCAGGCCTCATTGCGTTCGTCGTCGGCATTGCGCGGCAGGCCGTCGCAGGCGTCGTGGGAGTAGGGGCTGTGGCAGTGGATGATACCGCGCTGCACCGTGTATCCCCGCACCGGCGGGAGGTCGGCCGAGTTCATGACCATCCACGGGTCGTAGGTGGGAAAGCCCACCGGGGTGGCGTCCGGCGGACCGGCGTCCTGGGGATCACCGGCGTTGTCGCCGCAGGCCGCGACCAGGCTCGCCGTCATCAGGGCGATCCCAGCGACCGTGATCGCCAACACGGCTTTTCGAAAAATCCACTGCGTCATTTCTGCGCTCCTTCCGCTCGACGCCCTATTGTAGCCCCAATCCCGGATCCAACATATAGGCAGTCTCGGACCGCGGCCCTCGGGCGCGCGGCTCGCGTCCCTTGCGCTCGCGGGGCGACGACCGTAGACTCGGCGCACGGCCCCGAGTTTCGGGGTCCGGAGACCACAGGAGGCACGCATGTCGGAAGCCAAGGTCGCGGTGCTCAAAACGGTGCTGGCGCTGGCCTACGCGGACGGAACCCTCTCCGAGACGGAGCAGCGGCTCTTAGACTTTCTCATCGAGTCCCAGGGGCTCAGCCTGGACGAACAGGCGGCCGTGCGGGCCCAGGGTGACTCCCAGATGGATCTGGAGCGCCTGGCGGCGTTGGTCACCGACGAGCCCGAGCGGGCCCAGGCCTACGAAGTGGCGGCCCTGGTCTCCATGATGGACGGTGTTAGGGAGTCGGCCGAAGCGGCGATGCTCGCGAAGCTGCAACCCGCCCTCGGTATCACCGACGCCGCGGCCCGGGACATCGAGGCCAAGGCGAAGATCATCTTCGACAACTTCATCAAGAGCCAATCCGACGACGACTCCGAGTAGTCCGACTCGGCCCGGCCCGGTCTGCCCCGGCCCGGCCCGGCCTACAGCTTCTTCCAGATTAATCGTCCACCGCGGTAGTAAACCCGGGTGGCCTTGCCCAGAATTTTTTCGCGCGGGATCAGCCCGAAGTAGCGGCCGTCGTGACTGTCTCCGCGATTGTCTCCCAGCAGGAGATAACGGCGCGCGGGCACAAGGGTCGGTCCGAAGTCGGGGCCGGGGGGTCCCGTGAGGCGGATGCGGTGGGAACGAGAGCCGAGCCGCTCTGTGAGGCCGTTTGCACTGTGGGTGATTTTCACCGGTGCGCCGTTGAGCCACAACAAGCCCGCGCGCACCATCACGTGGTCGCCGGGCACCGCCACGACGCGCTTGAGCAGCACCGTCCCGCCGTCGGGGGGGTCAAGCACCACCACGTCCCCGCGGCGCGGGCCGGCCCACTCCCGCAGGTAGTGGTTCGTCAGCGGCAGTCGGAGGCCATAGGCAGACTTGTCCACCACAACGCGGTCGCCGACTTTCACCGTGGGGCGCATGGATCCCGTCGGAACCCGGTAGTGGTCGGCCACGCTGGCCCGCCCCGTGAGCATCACCGCCGCGAACACCCCCACGGTGACGCCGGTCCGTATGCCGTTACGGACCGATGTGGGGAGTCGTTTCCAAAGAGCGCGCGATTTTCCGGGTCCGGGTACTGGTCCGGGTACTGGAGGGTGTTTCATACCTCTTCAACCCACCGCCGGGCCTGGCTATTCCCCGTCGGGGGGTTACCGGGAAAGGGACGTGGTGGTGAGCAGCAGCGGCTCCATCTCTGGGCGGGGCTTTGCCTTCGGCGTGAGCGAGTGGTCCTTGGGCTGCACGATGGCCGCCTGTGGTTTCTTTGCACTTTCAGGTGTTTGGGCCACCAGGGAGAACGTCACCCCGGCAGCAACGACCAGCCCCACCGAGCAGGCCACGAGCCAACGTACGCTTCTGGGCCCGTAGCCGGTGCCATGATCGTGACCCATTGTGGGGCGGTTACCAACGGTGAGATTCGGAAGCTCGCGTGGTTTCATGGGCGAATGTCCTTCTTGGCAGTGGAGTTCAGTACGCGCGAGTCGGACAGATGCTCTCGTATTTTTTCCTGATACTCCGGGGGCCCGTCAAAGCTTCCTCCGGGTACCCACTCACCTGCGACAGCCGGTGGCCCCGAAAGTTTCTCAGAAAGTAGGAAATCGACGTGGGCGCTGCGTGGGCGCCGTTCAGATCAGGTTGCGCGCCAGCCACCAGGCGCAGATCACGGCCAGGGCAACCCAGGCGAGCTGGTGGGGCCAGGCCCCGGCTCTACGGCGGGACCTCAGCGTGGCCACACCCAGATACGCAAAGAAGGGCAGGGACACCACCATCAGCGCGTTGAGGGCCAGGGCCCGCCCCAGGTGACCGTGCAGGAGCTGATGCAACCCGCGCAGGGTGCCGCAGCCCGGGCAGAGCAGACCGCCGGTGGCCGCGCGGAAGGGGCAGGGCGGAAAGAGCGAGCTCCCGGCGGGGTTGTGGCCGTACAGCATCACCAACAGCACCGCGCCCCCCAGGAGCTGCGCGGCTGACAGGAGCGCGTGGGAGCGGATGGCGGCGGCATGGCGGATCGTGGTCACTGCAACTCCGGCTCAGTAGCGGCGCGGCGATTGCGACGCCATGCCGACCATCATCAGGATATACAGGACCATGACCACCAGGCCGCAGCCGAAGGAGATCCAGCACCACATGCGGGCCTGGTCCGAAGCCTGGCTGGCCCCCTGGTAATCTCCCACAGCCTGCATGGTGCCCACCTTGGCCGCATACACGATGCCCACAACACCCAGGGGCATGCAGCAAAACAGCGTGGCCAGGATCGCGTGGACCAGATAGGTGGGCACCTCCATCGCCCCCACGGGGCGATACGCAGCGCCATAGCCGCCGTAGGGCGAGACCGGCGGGGCCGGCGCAACCGGGGCCTGGTAGGGATTGTCCGGCGTGGGGCCCTGGGGCGGCCCGGATCCCGGAGGGCCTGGTCGGGGTCCCGGGAAGGGCGCGGCTCCCGGAGGGGCATACCCCGCGGTGGGCGGAGCCGCTGCGGCGCGCGGGGGCGACTTCCGCCCAATGGCCAGATCAGGCTGCAGCACCGTGAAGCAGTCAGGACATTGATACGACGAACCGTCGTCCACACGACCACATCGGGGACACGCTATCACGACCACAGTCCTTCCTGGGAGGGGCCCCCCAAATCCGCGTCGATGCTACACCCACGGGCGGCCCCACCGTCAAGCGGTTTGTGCCAGGACCCAGCGCCCGCAGCCACACGCTCCGCGCCCGTCCCACCCCCGTCCCCTGACCTTGGAGGTGGATCCGGGTGAGCAATGCGATGGCCTGGATCTGGGCGGTGACGCGCAGATCGACAACAAGCTGGGCTCCATCTGTGCGCTCCTGGGCCCTCATCACAGCGTCCGCGGTCTTGCGGGCCGTCACTGCGTCGGCTCGGGTTTGCCGAGCTCAACCCACAGCGGGTAGAACACCTTGTCAAAGAGCCTCTTGATGTGCGTTCGCACGTCGATGGTGGCGCCCTGGTTCAGGCTGCGGTACTGCGCCAGCAGGTGCGCCGCCAACCGCTTGGCCAGAGGGCGCGGCAGCCGCACCCGCTTGAGCACGTAGGTATTGATCACCAGGAACCGCATGTGGCTCAGAAAACGAACGTTGTACTTCGCCACACCCGGTATCACACCGTCGGAGTTCTTGTTGCGGTCCGGGGCCTGGGCCCACCGCTGCACCATTCGAACCACCGGCTCCTCCACGCAGGGCTGCCGCTCCAGCTCCCGCCGGGACGGAAATTCATCGTCCGGAAACATCGCCCGCCGATATCGCATCAACACGTGCAGCAGGCGATTTTTCCGCTCCCAGTCCCTTTCGTCCGCGATCTTCCCTGCGATGCGGTCACACAGCGCCGCGTCCCGGTACAGTCGCCGAAGCAGTCTGAGCACCAGCTTATTGCACGCGCCGGTGATCGCTCTTCCGGTCCGCAATTGGCCGCGCACGTCCAGGTGCGAAGTCATCCGGTTCATGTCACAGCGCTGGATCTGGGCCAGCTCCTCGTTCTCCGTGGTATCCGCCGGAAACTGCCTGGTGATGAAGTACAGGACCACGACGACGATCCCAACCATCAAGACCGCCAATCCCGCGAGCGTCAGCCTCCGCTTCAGCTTGAACTTCGCGACCTCGGCCTCCTGCGTGCCGTCATCATCCGGCAGTGTCATCGCATGCCTCCCACACTTCAGGCAGTGAGCCAGGCACGGTCCCCCGAGTCAAGCATGGCGGGCGGCGGGGTGCAGATCCCCGAAGGGACTGCCGGCCAGCACGCGGTGTGCGGGATTCTGCGGTGTTGAGGCGCCCCGTGACCGCACGCGATACCTGCACCGTCGGGGTCGCGCCGGCTTTTCTTTTTGGCCGAGGAGA
>Ga0180009_10007307_pt1 | contig 11344 bp, 12 predicted proteins | sample OS_PC_MetaG_FD_123537 | JGI IMG/M metagenome (GOLD analysis project Ga0180009, IMG submission 123537) | Groundwater microbial communities from the Aspo Hard Rock Laboratory (HRL) deep subsurface site, Sweden - OS_PC_MetaG | ecosystem: Environmental > Aquatic > Deep subsurface > Groundwater...
AAATAAATGAGCCATCGAGCAGACCGTTAAGAATTTAAGTATCACTTCGAATATTTTTGTGCTTTCGTTTCATTTCTGTCTTAGATGGCGTGTAGGGCGACCTTATGAACACAATCAAGAACATTCATCTGGGATATAGGCAACTGAAGTTTGATTTTGATCAATCGGAAGCCCATGATGCCGGGAAATTGTTAACGCATATTGATGTTCGCATTGCAGACAATGATTGTGTCAGGTTTGATGAGGTGGTTACTCATTTTTCCGAACAACCACATAACTGGACCCAAAATTACGTCAGAATGCTGATGCTCGATCTGTTCAGGGACGCTAAAATCCAATTTCAGGTTGACGGAGAAAATATCCTGCCGAAAAATGCCAGGCAACATCTATCTGAATCTACCCAGTGGAAACATATCGAAATCATTAAGCCGGAAGTAATAGGGCAAACGGATCTCGTCAAAGCGCAACAGTTAGCGAACAGGCTGTTCGGCCCTATCGACTTTCAAGGGCAGAACAGTTTATGTCGCTCCATCCGCAAACATCTCCGAATATGGAAAATAGACCTGGAAACATATCGAAAATTCGCAGATACCGGAAACTATCCGGGGCAACATAACATTGACACTTTGTTGCTGCTTATAGAAAAGCATCTGTCAAGGCATGACCCGGCTGAATTCATCAAAGATTTTTTTGAACAAGAAGATTCCCTGCTTGAAGCATCCGTTCAGTTTGCCAAGTTATCGCACTTTTATAAAAACCAGATGTATATCTGGAGTTCTCTAATAGAAGCTGTTGAGATGTTTGGGCCCGATCAGGAAACCCTAAAGAAAGATTCGGATGCTAAAAACGCGCTCCAAAGGCTGTATGAAATCATGATATCTCCGGAACCCTACGACGCGATCGATGAAATCAGCGGCCTTATAGCTTCCGTCAAGGCCGTCCATGACGTCATTGTCGAACACAAAACCGATGCTGCTCGCAGGGCCGCTATTGACGAACTGGAAAAAAAGATCAAGCAAATGACGTTGGTTCTGGATCGCAAGAACGCAAGCAGCGACCTGCGCAATAAAGCCCTTTTACCGTTGCAGACCCTCAGAAGAAACATTCAAAAGGCATCAAACATCTCCTTTATTCATCAGTATTCCCAGAATGCGGTCAATGAATTTGAACTGGCGTTGGACCTGCTGGATGCATAAGAAACGGTTCATTCATTTTAATATTGGCAAAGCTATTAGCAGAATTCATGATCAACTTTTTGTGAAAAAAATTGCTGCCATGATGTTGGTTCCAAATCTTGACTTTTACGCGTTTCACGATGCAGGCAATCTTGAGCTTAAGACAGCCTTGATTCTGAACGAAAATATTTGAAGTTCCGGCTACCCTATGTTATTCAATATTTAAAACTACGGATTAAATAACGACTGAGGGAATCTGATATAAATTGTTGCGAAAATAAAACTATAATCGAACAGATGAAATTGCAGATTGACATATTTTCGATGATTTTCTAACCTGCTAAGCAAATTAGAAAGTATCTGGATTGTATCCAGATAAAGTTCCTTAACATGCATTATTCAATTTATTAAGATACAACTTATAGGAGGAAACATGAAAACAGGTGACACCGGTGAAAAACTTGCTGAAATGATTAAAAAAGCAATCCGTGATTGTGAACTTACAACTTCTGAATACAATCAAATTTTATCCGTTGCAAATGAAGATGGTGTTATCGACTCACAGGAACGCAATCTTTTATCCCAATTACAAAGTCTAGTCGCTAATGGAACTATCAAAAGGGTTCCAGGTTAAACATACACCTTGCAGTAGTTTGTTTGGAAAAAGATTAAGAAATAAATAGGCAATTGAATAACATAAAACCATAATGAAGGCAGGGTCAAACGGCTCTGCCTTTGTTTTTTCCATATGTTGTATTCGTTGTTTTATAGGATTAGTGATTGATTCCTGGTACTCTGCCTTTCACCCTCACAATTTCAAGCTTCAAAATGTGTTGATTTTCTTTAGAAATCTTGTATAAGATTGGTTTAAAGATAGATCAATCTTCAGGCAAGATGTTAATAAATAATTTATACTTTGAAATATCAATAAGTTAGATAATTATCTGGATGCAAGTTGTCAGGCATTTGAATAAAAAAGAAGATTACATGAAAAAACCAAATCCGGAATATATTGAAAGAATTAAACAGCTTGTGAACAACTCCCCATACTTCTCACTACTTTCTATGAAAATACTTGATATGGGGATCGGATATTCTCATCTGGAAATTGATATCGGCAAAAAGCACTTGCAGCCTTTTGGCCTTGTTCACGGTGGGGTTTTTGCGTCAATAATCGATGCTGCCGCTTTTTGGGCGATCTATTATGACATTAAAGATCAAAATGATGGAGCAACCACTGTTGATCTTAAGCTGAATTATCTTGCACCGGCTTTATCCGGAAAACTCGTTGCGAAAGGTCGCCGGATCAAACTGGGTAAAACCCTTGGATACGCAGAGGCTGAAGTACAAAGTGAAACCGGTAAAATTCTGGCCCACGGAACATCAACAGTGATGATTCAACTTGGGAAAGGGTTGGTCGCTGATCCACCGCTTCCGTCAAAATTTTTAGATTAACTTTGATCCGGCCAGTTAAGTTATCGGCTACGTCATCATTTTCAACAGCACCGCATAAATGCCAATTTTCAATTGCCCTGCTCTCTTGAATAATTCCCTTTTTGAGAACGAATAAATAGAAATCTCTGATTTTACCGCGTTCTAGCCGTTTTTTTGCTCGAAGGTCTTCAAAAAATCAGCCAGGGCCTGGACAGTCGCCGGGGTGGTGGCGTTGTAGATCGAGGCCCGGCAACCACCCACCGACCGGTGTCCCTTGAGGCCTCCGAATCCATTTTCCTGAGCCTCTGCAATAAAGCGTTTTTCAAGTTCCTCGTTCGGGAGCCGGAAGGTGACGTTCATCAATGACCGGCTGTCGGGTTCGGCCGTGCCTTTATAAAAGCTGCCGGCGTCGAGGATCTCATAAAGAATCCGTGCCTTTTGCCGGTTGATTGCATCCATTTTTACAAGACCGCCGACGGTTTCTTCCAGCCATTTTAATACCAGTTGAAGCATATACACGGCAAAACACGGTGGGGTATTGTACATGGAGTTTTTGGAAGCATGGGTCGTATACTTCAGCATGGACGGCAGCGTATCCGGCACCTTGTTGAGCATGTCCTCGCGGATAATTACCAGGCACACGCCGGCCGGGCCGATATTTTTTTGAGCGCCGGCATAGATCAGGCCGAATTGACCGGCATCAAACGGCCTGCTCATGATGTCCGAGGACATGTCGGCGATCAGCGGGACTCCGCCGGTATCTGGAAAGGATGCCCACTGCGTTCCCTTGATGGTGTTGTTGGACGTAATGTGAGCATAGACCGCATCGGGGTTGAATCGGATGTCTTGCGGAATATAGGAAAAATTACGGTCTTTTGACGAGGCCGCCACGTTGATGCTCTTGCCGAGTATTTTGGCCTCCTCAATGGCTTTGGTGGACCATGTCCCGGTGTTGACATAGTCGGCGCTTTCGCCGCCTTTGAGAAAATTCATGGGAATCATGCAAAACTGCATGCTGGCGCCCCCCTGGATAAAAAGGACATGGAAGTTGTCATTTAGTTTTAATAATCGCTTTGTTCGGGTGACGGCATCGCTGATGATATCCTCAAACCACTTGGAACGATGGCTGATTTCGGTGACCGACATACCGGACCCAGCATAATTTAAAAATGAAGCTTTGACTTCTTCAAGAACTGCAAGCGGGAGCGCGGCCGGCCCCGCGTTGAAGTTGTAGATTCTATTTTCCTGCAAGGGTTTCCTCCAAATTTTTTAAATGTTTCCATTTTCTGATTCATAAAAAAACTTTATTTGTACAGATTGCAAAAAAGAAGTCAATCGGAATTTAAAACTTGATGGTTTCACAAAAAGGAAAAAGACACTAAACCCGGATATTTCACAAGCCTGATGCGTTCATTTGCAAGGCATTCAGGGCGCCGCTGTAGTTTTCTACCGCAAGCCCCTGATAACACAGCAAATGAGCGCCTCGGGCTTGCCCGAAGGGTTAAAGAGATAACCATATAATTTGCTAATGAAAATCCGTGATAAATTTTGCAGAATCGTTGCCTGGTGTTGACAAAGCGCCATTTCTTGGCGTAAATCTTTTTTTAAAAAAGGGTTTTTGTGCTTTTGTGGTTAATCAAAGGAATTGGATATATGAAAATCTATACGTATCCATCAACATCGGCCGAAAAACGGGTTGCCGCCATTGTCGACCGCGGCCTTGACGTTAAAAAGCAAGATGTCGCTTATGTGACGCGCATCCTTGAAGATGTCAGGAAAAACGGCGACAAGGCGCTGATGCAGTATGCCAAGCGTTTTGACAGTCCGGCGTTGACGGTCGAGGCGCTTAAGGTGACTCGCAGGGAACTGGATGCCGCCGACAAAAAAGTGGATCGATCCTTTAAGCGCGCCTTGAATCGGGCCGCCGGTCAGATTGAAGCCTATCATCGCAAGCAGCTTTCCAACTCCTGGATCGACACTCAAAGGCCCGGCACGCTTTTAGGCCAGATCGTGAACCCTGTTGATGCCGCCGGGGTTTACGTCCCCGGTGGAAAAGGCGGAAAAACCCCCCTGGTGTCTTCGGTGCTGATGGGAGTTCTTCCGGCTCGCATCGCCGGTGTTCGGCAGGTATATATGGTGACGCCGCCGACCGAGGACGGCTCGGTGAATCCCCATCTGCTGGTCGCCGCCAAAAAGGCAGGCGTTGATGCCGTTTACAAAGTAGGCAGTGCCTGGGCGATTGCCGCCTTGGCATATGGTACCGAGACGATCCCGAAAGTCGATGTGATTGTCGGACCGGGTAATATTTATGTGACCCTTGCTAAAAAGCTTGTGGCCGGTACGGTGGGAATCGACATGATTGCCGGACCCAGCGAGATTCTGGTCATTGCCGACGGCTCGGCAAACCCTGAATTTGCGGCTGCGGATCTGCTTTCTCAGGCCGAACACGATACTCTGGCATCGGCCATCCTGGTAACGGATTCCAAACCGCTGGCCGAGGCAGTTTCCAATGCCGTTAAAAGGCAACTTGAAAATCTGGTGCGCAAGGCGATCGCCAGAGAATCGCTGAAAAGGTTCGGTGCCATCCTGCTTGTGCCCGACCTTACCGTTGCTGTTGAGCTTTCAAACCGGATTGCACCGGAGCATCTTGAGCTTCACCTTAAAGATCCGTTTGCATATATTGGCCGAATCCGTAATGCCGGCGCCATATTTATAGGGGATTATACACCGGAGCCTGTCGGCGATTACATTGCCGGCCCGAACCATGTCCTGCCGACGGCCGGCACGGCCAGATTTTCATCTGCTCTTTCAGTGGACAACTTTCTCAAAAAGACCAGTCTGATCCATTATTCCGAAACAGCATTTAAGCGTGAAGCCAAAGATATCATCCGCCTGGCAGAGATCGAAGGGCTGGATGCCCATGCCAATTCGGTTAAGGTGCGGCTGAAATACTAATACGCATTGCATTCTTTTCATTCGCTATCGCAACGGCTGGATACTATCTATCCATCTTTAACAATTTCTGCGTAGGGGTTGAATACTTTTTACCCGCTTGTGGTATTTCCAGGAGAAATAGCAACTAATTTTATTGGTACTAAATAGCCATTCTGATGGAAATTTATCTATATATTCAATTTGTTATAAATATAAGCGCTTTTATTTAACCTGCTCTGGCACAAAGCTTGCTGTTATAACCCAAGGATGGCCGATAAACCATAAAACACCAAAAGCAGATCTTGTATAATAGTTTTAGGTGTTTATTGTAATAGGTAACAATCGCTCAACTTAGGTTGCTGTTTGTTGCCGATCTTAATTTTTAGAGCAAGTATCATTCAAAAACATTGGCAAAAAGGAGTGTTGCAATGAAAGTAGCGACAAAAGTCAAACATGTTGTACGTGGGAAGGTCGTTGTTGCGGTGGCTCTAATGGCTGCCGGGCTGGCGGTGATTTCCGGTTTTTTGGCACCACCTGGCATCCAGGCCCAGGCCGCGGAACCGTCAACGACACCGGGGAGTTTCAGCCAACTGGCCGAAACGGCCAGTCCGGCGGTGGTCAACATCCGGACGGTAAAGACCATTAAAGGCGGAGGCCGTGTGTTCCGTCATTTCAGAGGCCCCTTTGGCGAGGATGATCCCATGCAAGATTTTTTTAAAAAGTTTTTCGGTGAAGACCGTCCGCGGGATTTCAAGCAGCGCAGCCTCGGGTCGGGATTTATCATCGACAAGGACGGCTATATTGTTACCAACAATCATGTGATCGAGAACGCCGACAAGATTCAGGTTATTCTCAAGGACGAAAAAGAGTACGCGGCGGAGATCATCGGACGGGATGCCAATACGGATCTGGCCCTGATCAAGATCAAGCCGGAGCGCAATCTTCCTGTACTGAAATTGGGAGATTCGGATGTGCTCAAGGTCGGCCAGTGGGTGGTGGCCATTGGAAATCCTTTTGGCCTGGAGCATACCGTGACGGCCGGGATTGTCAGCGCCAAAGGGCGGGTTATCGGGTCGGGTCCTTATGACGATTTCATCCAGACCGATGCATCCATTAACCCCGGCAACAGCGGCGGCCCCTTGCTCAACATGGAAGGCGAAGTTATCGGTATCAATACGGCCATTATCGCCAGCGGGCAGGGGATCGGATTTGCCATTCCCATTAATCTGGCCAGAGGAGTTGTCAATCAGCTCAAGCAAAGCGGAGAGGTTACCCGGGGCTGGCTCGGTGTGGCTATCCAGGACCTTAGCCCGGAGGTTGCGGAGTACTATGGCCTGAAGGAAGGAAAGGGTGTTCTGGTGACGGAAGTTTTTCCGGATGATCCGGCAGATAAGGCCGGAATCAAACCCAAGGACGTTATCCTGGCGGTGAACGGCAACAAGGTGGAGTCCAGCCGGGATCTCACCCGCCTCATCGCGGATATCGGCGTTGGCGAGACGGCCACGATTAAAGTGTTGCGGGATGGCAGCACCAAAACGTTGACTGCCAAGGTTGCAAAAAGAGAGGCTCCAAAAGTGCTGGCCCAAAAAAACCGAGAAGAACACCAGGACGAACTCGGCATTCGGGTTGCGGAATTGACCCCTGAGATAGCGCGTCGGTACAACGAAAAAGCAGGGGAAGGCGTCATCGTGGTCGGGGTGGCATCAGACAGCAAGGCCGGGGAGTCCGGCTTGCAGGCCGGCGATATTATCAAAGAGGTCAATCACCAGCCCATACGGTCAGTAAGCGATTTTAACCAGGCGGTCGACAAAGTCAAGGCCGGCGATTCCATCAACATGTTCGTCCGGCGAGCAAATCGGGGATTTTTGGTGATCAAAATAACAAAATAGCGGCGCGCGTAAGGAAACGAACCTGAAGCAACCGGGAAGAGACACAAAATGAAAACACAAACATTTTCAATACCGAATATATCCTGTGGCCATTGTGTGATGACCATCAAAAACGAACTGGGTGAACTTGAGGGCGTGAAAAAGGTGGAGGGCGACCCGCAAAACAAACGCATTACGGTTGAATGGGAAGCCCCTGTCACTTTGGATCAAATTGTGACGACCTTAAAAGAGATCAATTATCCGGCGGCATAGTGTTAAATCCATGGCTCATCAGACAATTACATTACCGATTACCGGAATGACCTGTGCCAACTGTGCCCTCAATATTGAACGCGGTTTGAAGAAACTGGACGGCGTCAAAGACGTGAACGTCAATTTTGCTGCCGAACAGGCTGCGGTTTCTTTTGACGCTACAATGCTGTCCGTCAGGGACGTGGTGGCAAAAATCCATGGTACAGGTTACGGGGTAACGACCGTCAGAACCGAGCTGCCGGTTACGGGGATGACCTGTGCCAACTGTGCGGCAACGATTGAAAGGGTCCTGAATAAGAAAACGCCGGGAGTGGTCAACGCCTCCGTCAATTTTGCCACGGAACGGGTTTCGGTTGAGTATGTTCCGGCGGCTGCAACCCTTGATGATATCGTCGCAGCCATAAAAAAGGCCGGATATGGCACTGTTGCGCCCGATGAGGTCCTGGATGCAGAAGATGCCGAACAGGCGGCCCGCAACAGGGAAATCAAAGATCAGACCCAAAAATTTGTGGCCGGACTTATTTTTACGGTTCCGCTGTTTTTATTGAGCATGGCCCGGGATTTTAACCTGATCGGTGTTTGGAGCCATGCCGCCTGGTTGAACTGGCTCTTCTGGATCCTGGCCACGCCGGTTCAGTTTTACACTGGCGCCGATTATTACGTGGGCGGCTTGAAAAGCCTGAAAAATAAAAGTGCAAACATGGATGTGCTGGTGGCCATGGGGTCATCGGTTGCCTATGTCTATTCATGTTCGGTTCTTGTTATGCCTTCTTTGGGACAGCACGTCTATTTTGAAACCTCCGCCGTCATCATTACGCTGATCAAGCTGGGCAAGATGCTGGAATCCCGAACCAAGGGCAGAACCGGCGGAGCGATTCGCAAACTGATGGGGTTGCGGCCTAAAATCGCAACGATCATCACAGATGGGATTGAAACAGAAATTCCCCTGACCCGGGTTAAAACAGGCGACATCGTCGTTGTGCGGCCCGGTGAACGGGTTCCGGTGGATGGCATTGTCACAGACGGTGCGTCAGCGGTGGACGAATCGATGCTGAGCGGTGAACCGCTTCCGGTTGACAAGCAATCCGGCGATACGGTTGTCGGCGGAACCATCAATAAAGAAGGCCTGTTAAAATTCAGGGCCACCCGGGTCGGCAGAGAAACCGCCCTGGCCCAGATTATACGTCTGGTGCAACAAGCCCAGGGAAGCAAAGCACCGATTCAGGCTCTGGCCGACCGCGTTGCGGCGATATTCGTGCCGGCGGTTATCGCTGTTGCCCTGATCACCTTTTCTCTATGGTGGGTGATCACCGGCGAGTTTGTACCGGCCATGATACGGCTGGTAGCGGTACTTGTCATCGCTTGCCCGTGTGCCTTGGGGCTTGCGACCCCTACGGCGATTATGGCCGGCACCGGCAAAGGAGCTGAAAGAGGTATTTTGTTTAAAAACAGCGAGGCCCTGGAAATGGCTACCAAGATAGACACAGTTGTTCTCGATAAAACCGGAACCATCACCATGGGAAAACCGGCTGTCGTGGATGTCGTCCCCTTCGATTCTGTCTGTAAGACCGAAGATCAGCTTTTAAAGCTTGGCGCTTGTGTTGAAAAAGGGTCCGAACACCCGCTGGGCAAAGCCATCGTTAATGAGGCCAAGACCCTGGGGATTGAACTTGTCGATCCCCGGGATTTTAAGGCTTCGGGTGGTCTGGGCGTTCAGGCCACGATTAACGGCAGCTTTGTAAGGATCGGAAAGCCCAAATGGTTTGAAGAATTGGGAATCGATATCGGAATGGCTCAAGGCCGGATTCGTGACTTTCAATCTGAAGGCAAAACCGTCATGGTGGTCGTACAGGACAAGCAGGTCTGCGGCTTGATCTGTGTATCAGACATTCTGAAGCCGGAATCCAAGGCAGCCATCCGGCAGCTTCATGAGCAAAATCTTGCGGTTGTCATGCTTACCGGAGATAATCTTCAGACCGCCCAGGCCATTGCTTCCCAGGTCGATATTGACGACATCTTGGCAGAAATCCGCCCCGAAGAGAAATCGCTGGCAGTTAAAAATCTGCAGGAAAAGGGCCGAAAGGTCGGAATGGTGGGAGACGGGATCAATGACGCGCCGGCCCTTGCCCAGGCCGACGTGGGCTTTGCCATCGGCACCGGTACGGATGTGGCCATTGAAACCGCCGACGTCATCCTGTCCAGCGGGAGTTTGGCCGGAGTTTCGCGGGCGCTGCAACTCAGCCGGGCCACCATGAGAACCGTGCGGCAGAACCTCTTCTTTGCCTTCCTCTATAATATCCTGTTGATTCCCATCGCTGCGGGGATTCTGGCACCATTTGATTTTTTCCCGCTTTTTTTAAGACAGCTTCACCCGATATTTGCCGCTTTGGCCATGGCAATGAGTAGTATTTCAGTGGTAAGCAACAGTCTTCGCCTCTACAATGCCAAAACAGAATAACCCGGATATCTTAAAATAGTTCTCAAAGCTTAAAAGGAACGAAAATTTTTAAATCTCCATAGTAAATGTTTTGGTGGACAATGCCGGATATTCGAGCTAAAATTATAGCCCTAATCCTGAAAGCTGAAAGGAAAGTGAATCGGCCATGAATGCATTCTGGTACTGGTGGCAGCACCTGCCGCAGAAAATGGATCCGGTTATTTTTAAAATCGGATGGTTCAAGCTCCAGTATTATGGCTTAATGTATATCATCGCATTTGCCACCTGTTACGGGTTGGTGTTGTTGCGGATACGACGCGAAAAACGCTTCCGCATATCGGCCGATAAAATTCAAAATCTTATATTGTTCCTGATACTCGGTGTCATTGTCGGCGGGCGCCTGGGATACGTGCTGTTTTACAATTTGTCATACTACCTTAAACATCCTTTGGAAATATTTCTTCCCTTTAATTTTTCAAATTGGATATCTTTTACCGGCATTGCAGGGATGTCTTTTCATGGCGGGCTTATCGGTGTACTTGTCTTTACCTGGATGTATTGCCGCAAAGGCAACTTGAATTTTTGGGATGCAGCTGATTTGTTTGCACCGGTTGTGCCGCTGGGATATACCTTCGGACGGGTTGGTAATTTTATCAACGGTGAGTTATACGGCCGGATTACAACTGCGCCGCTCGGCATGTATTTTCCCATGGCACCTGGATTTGGGCTCAGACATCCCTCACAACTATATGAAGCCTTTTTTGAAGGTATTTTCCTGTTTGTTGTTTTGTGGAATGTTCGAAATTTCAAGACTCCCCAAGGATCAATGTTGTCCTTTTATTTGATCGGCTATGGAACCGTACGGTTCTTCATAGAATATTTCCGCCAGCCTGACGCCCATATCGGCTTTGTGTGGATGTCGTTTTCCATGGGGCAGATACTTTGTGGATTAATGATAGGCGGCGGAATTCTTCTATATCTTTACCTGTGCCGGCTTGAACAGCAATGTACCCTTTGGCCCTAACCCGGATATTTTCTAGACAGATCCGCAGCCGTCGGGTGGTGCCGTTGTAAAGCGTGAAGCTGTTTGAGTTTAAATAACTGGTAAGCCCGTTTGCCGGTTTGCCCGTTGACCCGTCTGGATAAGGCAGGCCGGTGTCTTCATCAACATCTGCAAACCAAGATCTTTATTAACACTGAGAAGATCGAATCTACCGGCCAAC
>Ga0180009_10007308_pt1 | contig 11342 bp, 10 predicted proteins | sample OS_PC_MetaG_FD_123537 | JGI IMG/M metagenome (GOLD analysis project Ga0180009, IMG submission 123537) | Groundwater microbial communities from the Aspo Hard Rock Laboratory (HRL) deep subsurface site, Sweden - OS_PC_MetaG | ecosystem: Environmental > Aquatic > Deep subsurface > Groundwater...
ATTAAAAGCCTCTACTAAAAATCCAGCACTCCCACACGCTCCATCGTAAATTGTCTCTCCAACTTTTGGATCAACTACTTTCACAATAGTCCTAATCAATGGTCGTGGAGTGTAATATTCACCTCCATTACGCCCCGCATTGCCCATCTTGGCAATTTTTGCTTCATATAAGTGAGATAACTCATGCTTCTCCTCATGAAGGCGAAAATGCATTTCATCAACTGTGTTTAAAATTTGCCTAAGTTTATAACCACTGGCTAGTTTATTTTTTAACTCACTAAAAATTTCCCCAATTTTATACTCAATAGTATTGGGATCTTCGGCTTTAAATTTTTTAAGGTAAGGAAATAATTTATCATTTACAAAATCTTTCAAATCGTCACCATCTAGAGCCTGGTGGTGATCAAGCTTACCGCTTTTTGTTTTAGGACAAGCCCAAGTATTCCATTGATATTCAGATTTTAAGATGTACTCGTACTCTTTTCCTGACAGCTTACTCTCAGCTTTTTTTGTTTCTTCTAGATCATCTAGATACTTTAGAAATAAAATCCATGAAGTTTGCTCTACATAATCAAGCTCTGTACCGCAACCAGAGTCAGTGTGAAGAATATTATCAATATTTTTAAATGCTTGTTGGAACATAAAGACCATTCTACCACTCGACCAGTCAAACTCTAAGTGTCTATGGGGAAAGGAGTTTTTGCTAGCATTTTTCAATTGAGATGATTGTAGAAAAAAATACTAACCGGACGCAGGGGGGGGCATAAGAAGTATTAGTTAATTATTTTATCTTTTCCAGTTACCATTTGTCCCTCTGTTTTGACTAAAAGTTGGGCGAGTTTTTCAACAAATTTTTTTGCATGTTCTCTACTCATTCCTATCCTAGATACAATTTGACCTTGATCTGATGAGCCCACTCTTTGAACTATATCTAACACCAATCCATCATGGTTAGTGGACATAAAAATGTTGTCCGTATAGAGAATTGGAGTTGATCCAGCATTCACATTTAATTGCATACCTTTTCCATTTTTACTTTGGTTATTCATTTTTACCTTTCTTTAAATATATTCTACCCTAACTCCACTACTTTATCCCGCAAGTAAACTACTAGCACTTGTTCGTCTTTTCTAATTCTGTCCACGACTCTACTCTCTACGACTTTGCCAAAGCCAATCCCCACATCCAAGACAGATTTAAGATCAGGATTATGCTTTACTGATAAATTTAATTAAGTATGGAATAGATTCCGAGGCGCTGGAAGGCATAATAATCTGTTTGATTTTATATAAACTTATTGTATACTAGTTTTGTAGGCGATAAGGCTTACTTGACTTTGATCAAAACCCCGCGAGGGGTTTTTGACTTTCTAAGTGTTTCTTTTTAAATTGAGTCGATATTCAAAATCTTCTGCAAATAGGATATCTTCAATAGTTCCTTCTTTTTTTGCATCAATTAGTTCTCTACCAATATGATTTCTAACTCCAAATATGTAAATTTTTTTGTTTAATTTTTGATTTAGATAACGGCAGACGTAGGCAAGGTCGCCATCACCAGAAAAGATTATAGCTGTATCATAATTGGTTTTTTCTTTAATGAGGTCAACTGCCATCTCAATATCTAGATTGCATTTCGAGGTATATCCAGTTGAATAGTTAGAATCATGGATGTATTTAACTCTTTTAGTAATAATTTCAAAGCCATTGTATTGTGCTTGAGTGTGAATAGTTTTGGACCAAGGTTTTAAACGAGTTGATTTTTCATTTGGACCATAATCACGACCATAATAAAAGCGACGTAAGTATTTTTTTCCTTGAGAAAAATGTTTTATAAGTTGACCCAGTTTTTTTATTCCAATTGTCCAGTTCAAAGATTTTTCCCATTTATCAACATTAGCAAAATCAATAATAACCATAGTTCTTGGCTTAATGGCGGTAAATGATTTTAAAAATTTAGTTATTTCTCTTTTATTCATTAACACTCATTATATTCGGTAAATCTTAGGGTGAAAATATGATCAAAGATAACAAAAGAGGTCAATTTTTACCAAAGCCAACCCCTACATCCAAGATAGATTTAAGATCAGGATTATTCTGCCTGATAAATTTAATTAAGAATGGAATAGATTCCGAAGAGCTGGAGGGCATAAGTGGATTATAGCAAAGGGAGGATGCAGTGCTGAGCAGATTATTTATTATTCAGTTCGGTTGGAGTAAGTTTAGAGATACATTAACCCAAGTGATTTCATATCTGGAAAGGTAGTTGTTAAAAATCTTTACCCCAACTCCCCCACTTTATCCCGCAACACTGCTGCGAGTTCAAAGTCCATTTGATCTGCTGCCAGTCTCATTCTAGTTCTGAGTTTCTTGACCATCTTGCGCTTATCATCCGGTGTTAAGTTATCTGCTTTGACTGCCACTAAGTCTACTTGCTCTTTTTCCAAATCAACCAAGAACATCTCCTCACCCTTCGTCCGCTCCGCCTCCACTTCCTTCTCAATCATCCGGTCTCGGATTGGTTTAATAATCGTCTTTGGGTCAATGTTATGTTTACGGTTGTACTCCAGCTGGTATTCCCGCCTGCGCTGCGTTTCCTCAATTGCTAGCTTCATTGATTTAGTCAGATTATCCGCATATAAAATTGCCCTGCCCTCTATATGTCGCGCCGCCCTACCCATGGTTTGAATCATCGAAATCCTGGAGCGTAAAAACCCTTCCTTATCCGCATCCAAAATCGCCACCAACGTCACCTCTGGCAAATCCAACCCTTCTCTTAGTAAATTAATTCCCACCACCACGTCATATTCACCCTTGCGCAGATCCTCCAGAATATCCGACCGCTCCAGCGTCTCCACCCCAGAATGCAAGTAAGCCACTTTGGGATAAAGAATCTTTTTTCTTAAATCAATTTCTAAAGGTAACTCCGCCTGCGTCTGGTACTGCTGAGGGATCTGCCCGATTTCCATTTCATCAATTGGTAAAAAGCCATTGGCTAAAATAATTTTTTCCCCGATTTCTTCGGGGCAGGCAGGATTAATTTGTTCTTGTTGCTCATCCCGCTTGGTAATAAAACTTTCCACTAGCTGCTTAATTTTATCCTGGTCATTGAGGTACTCCGTCAATGCCTCTGCCATTTTTTTAGTCAATGTCGTCACCAATGTGCGCTGCCCCAGTTGCTTGCGTTTAATAATCTCGATAATTAAATCCTCAATCTGTCCTTTAGTTTTCCGTAGCTCAATCTCTGGGTCCAGTAAACCCGTCGGCCGGACCAGCTGCTCAATCACTTCACCACTCTTTTCTATTTCCCACTCTCTGGGCGTAGCTGAGACATAAACTGCCTGCGGGACCCGCTCCTCAAACTCAGTGAAATTAAGTGGCCGATTATCCAAAGCACTAGGTAATCTAAAACCATAATTAACTAAAGTATTTTTGCGAGATTGATCACCCGCATGCATGCCGCCAATTTGGGGGATGCTCATGTGACTTTCATCCATCACCGTTAAAAAGTTACCAGCACCAAATTCCTCCGCATTATATTTAAAGTAATCCAATAAAGTGTAGGGTGGCTGGCCCACGCTGCGGCCATCAAAGTAGCGCGAGTAGTTTTCGATCCCATTGGTAAAGCCAAACTCTTTAATCATCTGCAGGTCATACTTGACCTTTTGTTCTAAACGATGCGCCTCAAAAACTTTGTCCTGATCTTTAAACTCTTTTAGTCTGCGCTTTAGATCTTCAAAGATAGCCTCAAACTGCTCGGTCTGAGTTTTGGGGTCAATCACATAATGCTTGGCTGGGTAGATGATAAATTCTTTTTGCTTTCTCTCGTAAAGGGTGAGTTTATTTGGGTTCATCTTGGTCCCAGTGATGGGATCAATCCAGTCAATTTTAGTAATTTTATTTTCTAAAGTATCAATCCGTAGGGCTTTGTCTTCATAAGCTGGCCAGAGTTGAATCGTATCTCCACGCAGGCGATATGTTCCGCGTCGTAACTCTGTGGAGCTAGCTTCGTATTGGAGCTGAGAAAGTCTTAGAAGCAGATCCCGCCGCTGCACTAACTGCCCTTCGATAATTTCTAAAATATACCGCCCATATTCTACTGGTGAACCGAGGTTATAAATACATGACACCGAAGCCACCACAATGACGTCGTTTCTGGTTAGTAAGTTAGTGGTGGTAGATAGCCGGAGTTTATCAATCTCATCATTAATCTGGGCTTCTTTTTCAATGTAAGTATCAGTGCTAGGGATGTAAGCTTCAGGCTGATAGTAGTCGTAGTAACTCACAAAATAACTGACCGCATTGTCAGGGAAAAAATCCCGGAATTCCTGGTAGAGTTGCGCAGCTAAGGTTTTGTTGTGGGCAATCACCAGCGTGGGTTTTTGAGTTTGCTCAATCACATTGGCTATGGCGAAGGTATTATGAACAAAGAGTCCGCCATGTCCGGCTAGAAAGGTTTCATTATCTTCTACTGCTATATCATAAACATATTTACTCGGAGGATTTATTTTCGTAATAGATCTAACTCTTGTCCAAAAAATATTTTTTAAAAGCACAAGCTCATGATATTCACTAGAAAGCTTAATTTCTGGTAAGGAGGTTAGTTTGTTTATTAAATTTCTAGAAGGAGATCTAAGATTATTTTCAATTAAAGAAATATGGCTTCGAGTTACACTCAGTTTTTTGGCAAGACTTTTTTGGGTAAGATTTATGTCTTTTCTAATTGTTAGTATTATTTCTCCAGAAAGTGGAATGATATCAACGTTAGTGTTTGGTTTTTTCAAAATAATTTTTTCCAATAGATCTTGTTTTCTTTTTAGGGTGAAACCAATTTGTTTGGTAAAAGTTCTTAAGTCTTTTTGTCCAGAGATCACTAGCTCATGATAAAGTTTTTTAGGAGAGTTTGTGTTTGTAGCTCTTTTATATTTTTTTCTAATTCGGGCATGGATGCCAAAAGTTAGTAAGGCATATGAAAGGTCAGAAATTAGTTGTCTACTAGCAGATATAGTCGTGACTTCATTTAGAGATACACTTCCGTCACCAGAAAAATAGGCTGATAGTAGTATAGATAGTTGTGTTTTGGACAGTGATAGGAACCAAGGAGGGAGTCTCTTCTCTTGAGATAACCTCCCACACCATTTACTAAATATTTCTGCCAGAGCAGAGTGGCTAATCTGAAAATCTCCAGGGTTAAATTTTCTTTCTTTATATTTGATTTTAAGTTTAGTTAATATTTTGGTAAGAATTTTTTTAAATTCTAGCTCATGAGCGCTAATTAGTAGGTATCTACTTGTTGAATGTCCCTCTGCAATATAAATTCCTATTAGTTGTAGATATTCATCAGAAATATTTTGATATAGAGTCAGTTTTTTTGCTCTTGGCCGATAAATTTTCAGCTCTTTTAGCCTCTTATCTGGTTTAGTTATTTGGTGAAGATAAGATAAGTTTATTCCCTCATTTAATTTAGTAGCATGGTACCACTTGGAGTAGCCAAGTATCTTTTTTAACTTTTCACTATCAACTTTGATCAATTTAACTAATTGTTGATACTTAAAGTAATAGAGTGATTTCTTTATCCATGGTGTTAGCCAGATTCCCACCATTTCCTCGTTGTTTTGGTTATGAATCAATTCTTGCGGTATCGGAAGGTAGTCTGTTATTTTAATTTCATGAGTTTTAATTAAAATTAGTTTGCCTTTTCTTAAAACCCAGAAGTTGTGATCTCCTGTGGTTTTGATTTCTTTACCACAGGATGTGGTGAGGTGAAATATTTTTTTGGGTGTTTTATGACGAATAAATTGTGTAATTTTTTTAAGTTCAGTTACTCCTGTTTGGGGATTAAAGCTAAATGTTTCAAATGTTTTTTTTATAGTTGTTGAAGACAATATTTCTGTCTCATTTATTTTTTTAATTTTTTCTTCTTGGAATAATTTATCAACGAGTTTTCCTATCGGAATTAATTGTGGTTCTGAATAGCCATTTTGATATTTATTGGTAATAAATATTCTTTCATCGTAAGAAATGCTTTTTCCACTGCCCGTCACACCCAGGAGCGTTTGGTGTTTTTTATTACTATTGATACCACTTACTAATTTTTCTATGGTCTGGGGTTGGTCACCGGTGGGCTGGTAGCTGGAAACGAGTTTAAATTTCATCTGGTTTTCTGTAATGTCTTAAGAATTTTTTTACCTTAATCATAGTTAGATATATTTTTATCTTAAATTTTGGGTTGTAGCCCGTAGTTTCGTTACCAGCGCCTCAAGTAAGCCACCAATTATGTAAAGAATAGCAATATTTAAAATTGTGTTAATAACAGCAGCAATTATTTCCATATATACTGATGATCCTGTCAAGTTGTTTAAAAAGTGGAAAACCGGATCCTGTATCCAAGGCATCCAAAGCAAAAGCGAAAAGAAACAGCCCATTTCCTCACAAGTGAAAAAACTATAAGTAAGCAGAACAACAAATATCAGATACGCGACTACAAAAAAAGTCCCAGTTTTAGTGTAAAGCTTAGATGGTATTATTTTTTTCATAAATTTAAAACATTTAAATTTAAAGTTAAAAGCGGGATTACTTTTGTAGCAACGATGATTTTAGTGGATATTCTATATAAAAAAGATTTTTGTTGATTGATTTGATTAGATCAATAATTGATTTAAATTCATTCCCCCCAAAAGATCTGAATGGAATCAATATTCCATTTGAATTGTTTTTTGTAACGACATAACATTTTGTAAAAGAAAAATCATCGTCATGTAAGGCTCTTATAAATCTGTTTTTAATATGCATTGGTGCGTACTCGGGAAATTTAATGTCAACAATCTCACTTATTTTTATTACGTAGGTGTGTAACAAAGATCTGACGATTAAAGTGTTATTTTTGGTATTTAATGTCAAATTATTTCTTATCGCGATTATTGGAATAATAAAAGCGGGGATAATAATCAACACAATATAAATTGCAACTGAGAAAATGTTGATCTCTGCGCTAATCAAAAAAAATTTGCTTGAACCAAGTATTAACCAAACCGCTCCAAATACATAATTAAGTAGTCTATTTTTTTGACGATAGGTTTTCATGTTACTTATAAGTATAACTTTAAATTTATTTCGTACAACGTTCGCGTGTATCTGATGTTGCCACAAGTTAGAATGATTTTATCATGAACCCGCGAGCAATATGGGCATTCAAGGAGCTCTTTCTTCTTTGTCAAATTTTGCCTGGTGCTCTGTAATTTTTCTATTGATATCTGCAAGCAGGTTTTTTGGTTTAGGCTGTTCGCAACGATGATGCGGAGTTCTTATTTTAGAAAGTTTTTAGTAGCAATTATTCAACAAATCTTATGTTTTTAACTATCTCATTAAATACGCTTTCGTTTTGAAATTCAGAACTTTCGGCAGTACCTCTTAAGGTTATTTGAAAAATTCTTCCATTTTCTGAAACAAAAATATGCTTACCAAAGAGTCCGCAGCAACCTCCTTGAGTTAGTATTCCTTCTATGTTTTTATCACCAACATTTACCTTTCCAATAAATTTGTATACATCATTATTCTTTGTTCCAGTACTAGAATTTAATTCTGACATATACTGCTCAACTGTTTTTTGGGATTTTTGAAATGTAGTTATTACAATTGTTCCGTCGTCTGGATTTGAGTTGGGATCAATTTGAGCATTGGGTTTGACCACTATCCAACCAGGTGTTTCAGAGTCAATAGACCAATCATTAGGATAGGTAACCTCAAGTCCATATTTTTTACTTGAATAAGTTTTATTTAAATTGTTGACGATCCCGTTTTTAAGAGGATTTGATTCATTATTAGGCTTTGGAGATAAACTGCAACCTGATAAAAATAATATTGCTAATAATGAGAGAAAAATGATTTGTTTCATATTTTTAATAAGATGTTTTAGTAAAAATAATTTCTTCTAACGTTCTAGTATAGTTGATGTTACCACAAGTTAAAATGATTTTATCATGAACCCGCGAGCAATATGGAACGAGGGAGTGCAACCGACGAGCCAGATATACAAAAAAATAAATTATCTAATTTTATTTTCTTTTTTTTGTTAGACTACACCTGTGACACTTAACCGTATACAAACATTTTTTTACAAAAATAAATCTTGGTTGATTTTAGGCGTGATTTTATTGCTGGCGGCTTTTGTCAGGTTCTACCACATCGAAACCAAAATGAGATTTATCTGGGATGAAGGTCGAGACATGATGGTCATCAGGAGAATCATTACTGAAAAAGACATTACCCTATTTGGACCTTTTAATGAAATGGGAGAAGGGAAAGATTTTTTTGGGGTGTTTCATTATTACCTGATGCTGCCTGCCTTATGGCTAGCTGATTACAACCCAGTGGGGCCGGCGATATTTACTGCTTTGTTGGGAGTGACCTCGGTGTTTTTAGTTTATCAATTAATCTCCATGTGGGATAATCAAAAATTAGCCTTGTGGGTGGCGGCAATTTATGCCCTTTCTCCCCCAGTGGTTGAGTATGTCATCTGGCCGTGGAATCCAAACACCATGCCATTTTTTGGCTTGCTGTACTTAATATTTTTACGAAAATGGTTTGAAAAACCTTCAGCGCTGTGGACTGCTTTAGCTGGTTTTACTTTAGGATTATTATTTCAGTTGCATTATTTTAGTATTGCTCTGGTAGTACCGTGGTTAATGCTGATGTGGGCAAGAAAAAGTTTTTTTAAGATTGTTTATCCTTTTTTATTTATTTTCACCTTTCTCTTTGCCAACATTAATTTTATTCTTTTTGATCTAACTCATGAATGGTTTTATTTTAAGATTTTAAAAGATAGTTTTGTGGGCGATTCTTCCCAACAGCTTTTTAATTTTTCATTAACTCACTTTGTGACGACTCCATTTATTTTTACCAACAGTACATTTTCTAAACTGCTTACTCTGCCAGAAATTACCACTTGGCCGGTAACAGTTTTATTTATTGGTTTGAGTTTTAAGAGAATTAAAGAGTTTTTTGTACAAAATAAGCTTGATCTAGATATAATGATTATTGGTGGTTGGTTGGGCTTTTTAAGCATTATCAGCTTTTTTCCTAGTTTAGATAATAATTACTATGCCAGTTATCTTTGGTTTGGATTGTTATATATCTTAATCAGGGGCGCAATTAGAGCTAGTAATCATTGCGGGTACAAACCAATTTTTGTTTTAGCTGGAGTTTTATTTTGCGCTAGATTGTTTATTTCAATTGATCTTAATCGCTCTCCCACCTGGCAGGAAAATATGCCTTTGGTGCGGCAGCTTGCCGAGGTAGTTGCTAAAGATGCCGCTTTTGAAACTAAGACCATCAACATTGCTTCACTAGCTGATTCAAATACTAGGGCCACTCGCTACAGATACTTTTTAGATGTAAATGAAATCAAGCCTCTAAGTGTAGATGATTATTCACAAACAGAAATTTTATACATCATCTCCCCTCATGACGTAGCCACTAGTCGAGAGAATCCAGCTTGGGAAATTTCCACTTTTGTTGATCAGCAGTGGCAGCTACTAGATAGAATTGAAGAGCTACGAGTGTTTAAAGTAGTCAAGAAGTAGTTTCTCACTTACAATAGCGCCAATGATAGTTAGACCAATTCAGACTCCAGTCGTCAAACCAAACTATGATTTAATGTCTTTAATTAAAGACTCCCTACGCGATCTAGAGGAAAAAAGTATTGTTGTTGTCACCTCTAAAGTTGTGGCTTTGTGCGAGGGTAATGTAAAGTTAATTAAAAAAGGCACTCACGAAGAAAAACATGCTTTAGCTAAAAAAGAAGCAGAAGCCTACATTGATGAGAGTTATTCAAAATACAATCTAGTGATTGCCATTAAGCATGGCGCCATTGCCGTTGATGCTGGCATTGATCAGTCTAATACCGGCAAATATTATGCATTTTTACCAAAAGATCCCTACAAATCAGCTAAAGAGATTTGGCAGTTTTTACGCAAAGAGTTTAAAGTTAAACAACTGGGAGTTTTAATTACCGATAGTAAAACTCAGCCACTTAAATGGGGTACGACGGGCACAGCTCTGGCCCACTGCGGGTTTAAGGCTTTAGTGAATAAAATTGGTACCCCAGATTTATTTGGGCGAAAACTCCAAATGACTCAAGTAAATGTGGCTGAGGGTTTGGCTGCGGCCGCGGTGGTGGAAATGGGCGAAGCCAACGAGGCTCAACCCCTGGCGGTGATTACCGAGGCCAGCCAAGTTGAATTTCAGTCGCGGCCGCCCACTAAAAAACAAATCAAAGACCTCCAGATCGATATAAAGGACGATGTCTATGGTCCGATGCTCTCCGCTGCCCCTTGGATAAAAAAGTAACTATGAATTCAATTTCCACCAAAACCGGCGACTGCGGTCAAACTTCTTTAGCTAATGGTCAGCGGGTGGCTAAGGACAGCCTAGTAATGGAGGTCATTGGTACTCTAGATGAGCTAAATTCTTGGATTGGACTAGTCATAGCATGTATTCCAGTAATAGTTGATGCTAAAAACGATTCTATTACTCAAAAAAAAGTTTTAGAACAAATCCAGCAAGACTTATATCAATTGAGCGCAGTAATTGTGCAGGCACCACAAGTAAAGTTTAAAAAACCAGCTTTAAATAGGCTAGAAAAGCAATCTGAGCTACTTCAAACTACAATGGTAGGCAATTGGCATGATAAGTTTCTCCACCCTGGTGGGACTAAACTCGCAGCTCAACTAGATATTGCTCGCACAGTGTGCAGGCGCTGTGAACGCCTCATTTTTAAATATGCTAAACAAAAAGTAGTCCCTGCTTTAATTTTGCAGTATCTTAATCGTCTTTCAGACTACCTCTATGTGTTAAGGTGTTATATCAATCTAGATCAAAAGTACTCAGAAAAACAGTTTATACTAGATAAATAGATCTATATATCAATCTTTCATAAAAAAAGGGGTAATTAGCAGTCTCATGGTGTGTCTGCTAATTTTTTTAATCAAAAATCAAAGCTCAAAACTAATATTGAAACTTACGAATCAAGCCCACTACTCTGCCTTGGATCTGAACATTAGTTGCATATATAGGGCTCATGCTAGAGTTAGCTGGTTCTAAGCGCACGCGGGTGACTTCTTTGTAAAATTTCTTAAGAGTAGCTAGGCCATTATCAAGTAGAGCTACTACAATATCGCCATCTTCTACGCTTTGGGTTTCTTCGATTACTACATAATCACCATCGTCGATGTGATCCTCGATCATGGATTGACCTTTAACCTGTAAAACATAGGCTCTTTTTTTACCAGAGATCATTTCTGGTGAAATTTTAAAGCTAGCATCAGGGTCAGTATAGGGTTCAATTGG